>JAAUYH010070188.1_pt1 | contig 13409 bp, 5 predicted proteins | sample 7278061 | NCBI WGS metagenome assembly JAAUYH01 (sample SAMN14350203, study PRJNA611818) | marine sediment metagenome | isolation source: surface marine sediment (0.6m) | place: French Polynesia: Moorea | collected 2018-08
ACCCACCTGCCGACTCGAATCCGTCGGCAAATATTGGAAGGTCGCCCAAGTCGAGGCGGAACACGCCTGAACCATTGGTCGCCGCGTACAGATGCTTGCCGTCCGATGAAATGGCCAGGGCAAGCACCGCGCGCATGGTCAGGCCATCATTGACCTTATTCCACGACGCTCCACCGTCCATTGACCGATAAACCCCACTCAGGTAGTCACTCAGATAGACCGTCTGGGGATTGGTGGGATCGAACACGATGGCGCTGATGGAGCTGTTGGGTTCCAGTCCCGCGTCGGAAAAGCGCCAGGATTGTCCGCCGTCTTCGCTGACCAGCAGCCCGAGATGCTCCGCACCGACGATGATTTTCTCGCCGTTGTCCGGGCTGAGAGCAACAGACCAGAGCTTCGCACCGGCAGGCAGACTGCCCACAAATGTCCAGGTGGCATTGCCATCGGCGGACCGGTAAAGGCCTGTCTCGGTGGCGGCAAAGACCACTTCAGGGTTGACCGGATCAACCGCCAGGTCCAGTACGGACACGCTCCCAACCACCGGATCCTGGGTTTCCGTCCAGGTGGTTCCGCCGTCTCGCGAGATCACTACGCCGTGACCCGCTTCACAGGGTTCTCTGAAGAAGGCACATCTGCCATCGGCGATGCCCGCGTACACGATGTTGCGATCCGATGGTGCAAAGACAATGACCGGGACGTCGCCGAGCAGGGTACGCGGCGGGCCGGTCTCGTCAAAGCGCGGCCAGCGAAAGTGCCAGGTCAGACCGTCATCGAACGATTCGTACAGAGCCGGACGCGAACCTGTCAACAGGTGGCCCGGTCGCCCCGGGTCAACGGCGATGGCGCCGTACTCCCCGCCAGCTACGTGATCGACGGGAGAGCCCCATATTCCTGTCCAGTTCCTGCCACCGCTGTTGCTGCGCCAGGGCCCGCTGCGGCCGGCAGAGTAAACTTTGGCCGGATTGCCGGGCTGAACCGTGACTGCCCGCGATTGAGCCCCGGTGTATCCCTGGCTTGAATTGCTCCAGGTCCTGCCGCCGTCTTCACTGAGAAAATTGCCGCCCCCGTAGTTGTTGATAAACAGCCGGTCCGGATCCCGCGGGTCACACTGCATGTCGATGGGCCATCCGGCCATGACACCAACCGGACCCCAGGCGGTAGTCACGCCGTTGACGACGTTCCAGGTCACCCCGGCGTCTTCACTGCGGTAGACAGCCACGTCGCTGCCTGCATAGGCAATGTCCGGATTCGACTCGCAGATCTCGACCGCCGCAAAACCTTCGGCAAATCGGTCGTTGTTCACATAGACCTGGGTCCAGGTCTCGCCCCCGTTGCTGGTCCGGTAGATCCCCACCGGCGTATCCGTCCCCTGCTCCACCAGGTTTTGCAGGTAATCGTAGACGCCGCCTTCGGTGGTGTGTCCGGTGGCGGTGAGAAGGACGTCGGGGTTTTCCGGGTGCATGTACAGACTGCCGAGATACAGCATGCGCAGTCCCTGCGCCTCGTTCTGGATGGTCCAGTTCACGCCTCCGTCCGTGGATTTCAAAATGCCGATGCCGCCAAACGGGTCGGTCAGGGGATCCCCCTCGCCCACCGCGCCGCGGTCGAAGATACCGGTGGAAACGTACAAAACGTCAGGGTCCTGCGGGTTGATCCACAGATACCGGGCCAGGCTGGACGGCGGATCTCCATTCCAGATTCGGGTCCAGTTCTCGCCGGCGTCGACGGTTTTGTAAATGGATCCGCCGGTGCCGTCCCCCCAGACCGCCGCGCCGCCCAGGGACTCGTCGGTAGTCTCGGCCATGGCGTAGACGATGTCGGAGCCCCGCGGATCCACGGTGAATCCGCGAAACGACATGCCGTCGTGGTCGATGGTCACGCCATTGTCCCGCTGGTGCCAGGTGACACCCGCGTCCAGTGACCGATAGATGTGCCCGGTCCAGTCAGTACCGGCCCAGACGATCCGCGGGTCGTGGGGATCGACGGTGAGGCTGAACGCCGGGATGCCGTCAGTGGTTACGCCGATCTGCTTGGGGATCCCGGTATTGCTCGGCTGCCAGGTCTTGCCATTGTCCGTGCTCATGTGGATACCGGCGAATCCGTCAGTTACGTACCAGACGTCGGGGTTGTCGAAGTTGTAACGGATGTCGTAGCCAAGACCACCCGGTGGTCCTCCGGTTGGGACCCAGGTCAGTGGTTCGCCAGGTTGCGCCTGGCCAATCAGCGGGACGCTCAGCAGCGCCAGAATGCAACGCCCAATGATAATTCTGTTCATGGCGCAGTCCTCCGGGTCGGTGATGAACCTTGGGTCACCAGAACCTGTCGTTCCATGACGATGTCGGGAATGTCCCAGCCTTTCTGGTTCATCAATTCTTTGTAGGCTCCCCGGAAAATAAGCCGAATATCCGTTGTGATGCTCCTTCCCTGGGGAGCGAAAAACACATAGGTCGTGGTGTCGGATGCCAGGGCGGCAAGACGGCTGTCCTCCACTATCCGCGTTGGATTCCAATAGGCGCCGGAAGGAGATGTACCTGTCCACAGCTCCTCCAGGATCTTGGCGTAACCTTTACCCGGAAGACCGGCATAGTCGCCATCACCCGGGTCGCCAACCCCGCCCCAGTCGGGCACCACCGGCCCGCTAACCAGGGGCAGCGGCCGTCCGCTGGGATCGGTGGGCCGGACCAGCAGGATCATCTGACGCAATGGGCTGCCTGTGGGCACGTGATGCCCGGTACCGGCATTGGTGAGCGTCACGGTAACGTTCAGCCGTTTGCCAACGGTCTCCACGCTGGAACTCACCGTGACTGCGTCTCGCAGTAACGCCTCATCCCTGGCGCCCGGAAAGTGGTGGGTTGCCACGGTGCGAGGGTCGCGCTGAAGGCCCCCGCGCTGGGGCGCAAAATTGGCCGTCATTCCGTCCGGTTTCAGGTGGCAGCTCTGACAGGTGATGCCCTTGGCCGCGTAAGGACTGGCCAGCCACTGGGGGAACGAATCGTATATGGGTACGCCCCAAAAACTGGCGTCGTGGCAGGGTGCACAGATTTCGCTTTCCTGCATAAGCGGCAGCCGGGTATCAGACCCGGCATCCACATCATCGTAGGGGCCGAAAAATACCTGGCTGCCCGGCGTGGGCCGCATCAGACCAATCGACAGGATGCCCGGTCGGTTTTCGAACGGGCGGCCAGTGGCGGGGTTCAGGGTGACCGTCGCGATTTTGTGGCAGAAATCGCAATGGGTTCCCTGGGCGTCCACCCCGGACACCTTGTTGGGGTCGGTCCGATAGGGTTTTTCCATGGCAGCGGAGGGGAGGTGGCAGGTGGCACAGTTGCCGGATGCGTCTGGAAAATCCAGTTTGTATCCAGGGCCGAAATACGGGCGGTCGGGGTCCGGCGGCAGAGGGAACGAGCCGTAGGCCCGGCTGAATCCGCGGCGGGTGGGCGGACTCCGGCGACCGTCCAGGCTGGTACCGTTGTACATGCTCATGAATCGCGGGTTGCGGTTGCCCAGGGCATGGCTGCTGGCGGCCCAGGGCTCAAACAGCACCGGACCATGACAGTCGCGACAGCCCAGCGTCAGGCGCCCGGCAAGGTGCACGAATCGGCCCTGATCCAGAACGCGGGCGCTGAGACCAAGAAAAACCTGGGTGAGCCATTCGTTGATCAGGGTACGCGAGGCCGCGGCCGGCGCAATCCAGGTATATCCTTCATTGTCAGTCGCCGGCAGGGGCTCGAGAGTTATCTCCACCGGCCCGCTCCAGGGCCAGACATTGATCCCGGTCACAAAGTGGCCGTTTTTCCAGGCCGTCAAGCGGACACGGAAAGACGGTTCAATGCCCGTGAGAATGAAGCTGCCGTCCTCGCCGGTTTCAGTCGCGATTTCGGTGGCTCTGACGCGAACGACGGCACCAGCCGCCGGCTCTCCGTTGACGTGGCGGACTGACCCATGGATGGCCGGACCATTGATGACCGGCCTCTGTACGACCGACCCAGGCATGACCAGGTGGTCATCGGCCGGCTGCCCGGACACCGTTACTGCCAGCAGGCAAGGAAAAACGCCGTACAGGAATCTCTGGATGATGGCACGGGCCGCGGGCATATCCTCCTCCTCTCGGGTGCCTGAACCAGCATCGGCTCAAGCATCAGTTTGAGTTTAGGATTTACCGGTTCCCGGGGCTTGACGGTTACCTGACGATGTCCTGACGGTATCGTGACGGCCCACCCGACGACGGGTCGGGCGGTGTCCGTTCAAGTAGCGGCCTCTGGCCCTACCCCGTTGCCTCGTAGCAGACACCTGTCAGTGATTTGCGCAGGGCGTCGGGGTCGCGAATATTCTTGTAGAAAGAATCCAGGTAATGCCGTGCTGATCTCGGCGACAGCGACACCCGGTCGTGGGCTTCCTCCACCAGTCGGTACAGTTCGTCGCGGGCATCAAGAAACAGCTGCAGGGTCTGGGGGACCAGGTCGTTGTTGATACACAGACCGCGGTAATGGCGTGTCCGGACCTTGCGGACCGGGTAGCGGGGATTCGGCTGCGCGTATGGCGCGTTGACCAGGCCCGAGAAGTCGAAATCGAAAGGCACTGCGATGTACGGCGGTCCGCTGGTCTGTGACAGGGCGATGGCATTGTGACAGCAGTCTTTCCCGGGCTCAGGATTGACCAGCGAATACTCGGTGTTGCCGATCATGTATTGGAAGATATGCACCAGGTTCTGTCGACGCTGATCCTGCTCATCCCAGCTGAACCACCTTTTGCTGACGATGTTCAGGCCGTTTCGGGCCGCGACCGCGGCCTCGTCTTCGATGACGAACCCGAGCCGGGTCCTGGACGGTCCGCCTTCGGTATCGGCATAGGTCACCCGCATCAGGCGAACCTTGTAGCTGATGGGCGTCAGCGCATTGAGCAGTCGGTAAGCGAGATACTCCCGCAGAACGTAGCGGTCGAACTTGCGTTCCCTGGAGCGGCAGTGAGTCACGAGCTTGAGTTTGTCCTGACCGGACAGCAGTGTGCCCTGGACCTGGCTTTTGCGGAAATTGAGGCGGATTGGAGCAAAGTCGCAGTGCTCTGCATCACGTCTGTAATTCCCGCGGGTGCGGAGTTTCAGATCAAATTTCGGAGCAGCCCCGTCTGGCCCCGCGTAGGCAAACGTTCCCTCCAGGTATTCAACGTCCGGCCGCTCCCGCATCAGGGTCGTGAATGGCGCCTCGATCCTCACCTCGAGCAGAGAATCGTCAGCGAACAGCGGCGCTGTGTGTTCACTGCCGCCGGCGGCCCGGGCCAAAATAGCCGCCATCGACAGCAGCAGAATCAGCGGTGCCGGGTACATGGCTTCAGGGTATGGGTTTATGGCGCCGGGGCCAACACCTTCAGTGCCCGGGTCAGGGTCTGGACTCAAACCCGTTGGTCAAAACGACCTCCCACGACAACACGCCAATGCCCAGCACGGCTGTTGCCGGATCGCTGAACGCCGGTTCCACAGCGCCCTCGATCATGGTTATGGAGCGCGCCCGCCGCACCGGCAGTACAGAATTCGCGTCGATCAGTTACCCAAGTTGGAAGCTCAGCCGCCAGCGCCTTCAGACTGATTTAATGCCTTGGTACAGGGATTGCCGCCGAGGAACCGCTCGCGCAGCTTTTTCGCCAGAGGCAGCAGTCCTCCCGTGGCGATCCCGCCGCCAACTGCAACCAGAGCGGACTTCGGATCCGAAACGATTTTCGGTGAAGCCAGCGTGCCACCCACGCGGGTCAGTGGATTAATCAGGTCGCCCAGGCTTACACCCACACCCCGGCGCGGCTGGGCGGCGAAGTCCAGGTCCAGGATCTCGGTGGCCAGGTCCACACTTCCCCGGGCCAGCAGGTTGAACTCCCGTGCCTGCAAGGCGAAAAAGGGTTCACCGCTTGCGCTCCCCTGGGAGAAATCCAGGTGCAGCACGATGCAATTGAGCTGGAGCTCTTCGCGTTTTCGCATCACGGGATTGATGGACTGCAGGAGTCGGGACAGGAAATCTTCGAACACCAGGCTGGCCATACCGTCGGAACGACGGGGAACGGTACCTGCACCACCCGTCAGGCGAACCTTCCCATCCAGGCTGGCGGCAAGACTGCGCAGGTCGCCTCCGCTGGCTTCCAGGTCGGCGGTCATCTGGTAGGCCGGCCGTTTGGCCAGGGATTCATCACTCTCGCCAGCCGGTGCGATTCGGATGTTTTCCCCGGTCATGCCAAGACGGACGACGGGGGCCTGGTCACCGGGTGCGGCCTGGAGTTTTCCCTGCAGCCGGCCGCGGCGGCCATCGATGAGGACTTCATCAACCACCAGTTCACCGTTACGCAGCTCTCCTGCGCTGCGGAAGGACGCGCTCGCGGTCACCGGGCTGTGGAGGGATTCGACGGCAATTTCAAAATCGGCGTCCAGATGGGACATCCAGCCCATGGGAATCGGCCAGCCGGGAATGAGCCGATCACGGGCCGACGGGGTCTCGGTAGTCGGGTCCTCCCCCGTGGGCATCAGGTCCAACCGATTGGCGTTCAACGCGACATGAAGGTGGGGGCGATCCCGCCAGGAGAACTCGACATCGCCGGTCACCAATCCCCGGTCCGCCAGACTCAGACCCAGCCCCTGAACCTGCAACGTCTGGGCCCCCAGCAAGCCATTCCCCTGGATGGACAGCGGTTCGTCAGGCAGCGGCAGGTCCCCCAGTTCCCGTCCAAACGCAGACGCAGAGGCCGCCTCCAGCCGCAGTTCAAACCTGCGCCCGCCGTCGGCGTCAGCGAGAATTTCTGAGCGGCCGGTCACGGCCGCGGCCTCGGAATCAAGCCGCAGGTCTTCGAGCACCAGCCGACTTTTCACCAGCCGCATTACGCCAGTAGCTGATACGACAGGAAGCTCCAGCCCGTCCACCTGAATCCACCGTGACGGGTTCAATTCCCGGGTTGCGAACTCCAGCTCCATCGCCGGGCCGTCGGCGCGCTGGCCCAGCCAGCCGCTCATCGACACCGGGTGTCCGTCCAGATTCAACGTCGCCGATTCCAGCACCAGCTGGCGGTCACCAATGCGGCCCTGGCCGCGAGCCAGGAAAGGCAGGGCCGGGACCCGTGGACCACCACTGATTTCCGCCAGTCCAGCGACTTGCCGAACCCACTGCGGGATCTGGGAAATATCGGGCCCGCTGAACTCCAGCGACAAGGTGGCCTCATTCAGTGAGCCAAGATCTGCAAGCGCTAATCGCGTCGAAAACCGCAGCGCCGCTGTTGCCGCGACCACTGCTATCGTGGCCGGGCGAGGCCCCGCGTAGTCCAGACCCGGCAGCACCTCGCTGTCGATCTGCAGGGACACCCCCGAGACCTCGCCCACCGCCCGGGACACCACGCGGCCGTCCTGATCGGTTACCACGGCCTCTGAAACCTCGACCTCCGCAGGTCGGGTGGAAAGGGGTGTGGAAACCAGCAGCCTGATGTCCCGGGCCATGAATCGAGACACCTGGGGAGCCCGCCGAACTCCTTCCCCTTGAACGCGCGACCTGGTCGCAGGTGCGGCGCCGGACCACTGGATCCTGCCCGAATCGGCGATCTGCAGGCGCACCACGCCTCCCTGGATTTCCACCGCTTCGAATCGCAGTGGCCCCATCAGGACGGAGCCGATGTCCAGCACCGCTTCCAGACGATCAAACTCCAGCATGGCTGGAGTGTCACCGCCGGACAGGTGTGCGACCTGTACCTGCTCGGCCGCGATCTGCAGCGAGCGGCCCAGGTTCATCGAAAGCGGCCCGTCAATTACCACCGGCCGACCCAGGGCATCGCTCAGCGCCGGCACGATACGATCCTTGAATCGGCCCAGGTCGGTGTTGACCAGGTAGACGACAAGGCCGGCGATTATGGCCAGTGAAATGGCGAACAGGTAAACCAGCCAGCGGAGCAAGAGTCGCCCATGGTGCAAATTCAAAGGACTTTTATTATAGACAGTCCCGGGATCCCGGATATTCACAATATTTTGAGCTGCGTGCAGTTAGAAAGCCCTTAGGGTGTTTCCACCGGCATCCCCGTGCGCCGACCCTGACCGTCAACCCACCAGAGGCCAGCCATGTTCACACTCACGTCCTCGTTTCGCCTGCCTGCACTCGCGCTCTCAGCTCTGGCGTCGCTGGCTTCGGCCAGCCCCGTTGACGGCGCACCGTTTCCCTCAGCCGCGGCGACCGATCCCGCCGTGATGGGATGGATGGAGGGGTTCCCACCGCCGCCGGACAGGCAGATCGAGCAACCGGACTCCAACTATTTCAGCTTTCCCAAACTGCGCTGGACTGTGTGCCACCTGCGGGAACTGCTGCCCACCGAACAGGTGAGCCGCGGCCTGGGTGCCCCGGTACCGCTGAATTACGCGCTGGATCCGGACATTGACGCCGTGAGCTTCACACCCCTGGGCAGCAACGACAGCATGACCTGGGAAGAGTCTCTGGCGGCCAACTACACCGACGGCATGCTCATCATTCATCGCGGGCAGATCGTCTACGAGCGATACTTCGGCTGCCTGGACCAGGCGGGCAAACATGCCGCCATGTCCATGACCAAGTCCATGACGGGCCTGCTGGCCGAAATCCTGATTGCCGAGGGCGCCCTGGATGAAAGCGCCCGGGTTTCCTCCATCATCCCCGAACTGGAATCAAGTGCGTTTGGCGACGCGACGGTGCGGCAGGTGCTGGATATGACCACGTCCCTGGATTACAGCGAAGATTACTCGGACCCCCAGGCCGATATCTGGGTTTACTCGATGGCGGCCAGCCCGTTGCCTAAACCCGATGGCTACCGGGGCCCGAACGGCTACTTCGAATACCTGCAGACGGTTGAGCCCTCGGGCCCACATGGGGAGGCCTTCGGCTACAAAACCGTGAACACCGACGTCATGGGCTGGATCGTGTCCCGGGTGTCCGAAATGGAGGTGACCGAGCTTTTGTCCGAGCGAATCTGGAGCCGTATGGGCGCTGAACAGGACGCCTACATGACAGTGGACGGCAAGGGTACGCCGTTCGCCGGCGGTGGAATGAGCGCCGGTCTGCGTGATCTGGGGCGCATCGGCCTGCTGATGCTGAACCAGGGGGTCATCAATGGCCGGAGGCTCTTCCCCGAGGACGTGGTGAGGGGCATCCGCCGGGGTGGCGACAAATCCCATTTCGCCAGAGGCGGCTTCTCCACGATGCCTGGGGGCAGCTATCGCGGCATGTGGTGGGTGTTTCACAACCAGCACGGGGCGTTTGCCGCCCGGGGCGTCCACGGCCAGACCATTTACGTCGATCCCACCGCGGACATGGTGCTGGTCCGGCTGGCTTCATTCCCCGAGGCGAAGAACGCGAAAATCGACCCGACGTCACTCCCCGCCTACCACGCGATAGCCAGGTACCTGCTGGGAAAACCCGCGGTACCGGTTCAGGCCCGGCCTGAAGCCGACTGATCGCCTGGCGGCTGCGTGTCCTTCACCCGTGTTGGTGTAAGAATAAGGGAATCGTCGATTCCGCCCATTCGGGGAGCAATGATGAAGACGGACGCATGGCTACTCCGCCGAGCCGTTTTGTGGCTGGCACTTCTGTCTACCCTGGGGCTGGCAGGCGTGGCACTGGCGCAGTCCGACGGCGAACTGACCATCGATCTGGTGGACAGCCGCATTCAGCAGCTGAATGACGACGGCGTTCAGGGCGACGTGCTCGCTGCATACGAAGAGGTGCGCCGGATATTGGGTGACGCCAACGCATTTAACCGGGAAACCGAGGAATACGACGCTGCGCTGGAAAGCGCTCCCCGCACCGAAGAAGCCATCCAGCAACGCCTGGACGACATGGCGGACGACTACGATGCCGCCGCGGAGATTGAGGGACTGGTTCCCGAAGAGCTCAACCAGCGCCTGAGCCAGGCCCGGCTGCGCCAGGACGAGCTGACCCAGCAGCTCACTGGACTGGACCGAACCCTGGCCGGCAGGGAAAGCAACGCTGAACGGCTGCGCCTCCGCCTGGCGGAAATTGACGACCTGCTCGCCGGCGCTCAGGCCCAGGCAGGCGTAGATACCTCCGGGCAGGCTTCCCTGGCCGAAGCCAGTGCCTGGCGCTCCCTCGCCCAGGTGATCGCGCTGGAGGCGGAAGGCCGGGTACGCCGGGCAGAACTGAACAGCCAGCCGGCACGGTTCAGCGCCATGGTGGCCCAGCGCGAGGAGCTGCGTTTCGAGGCAGACCGTCTCTCAGCCCTGATATCCACCCTCGGCGAACGGCTGGCCGGAGCCGTGCCGGACACGGCTGCCGCCGACCCGGTCGATCTGGCAGAATCGGATCCCGCGCGACCCGTGGCAGAGTCCATCCTGGCGCTGGACCGTGAGGTGGTACAAAGGCGGGAAGACCTGTCGGCAAGGCTGGTCGAACTGCAGCTGGTGCAGGACCAGGTGTCACGTAACGCCCGTGTCCTCGAGGATCGTGCGGCGACGGCTCGGCGGCTGGTCGACTATGCAGGAGACAGCAAGGCACTGGGCGCGGCGCTGTTCAGCTACTGGCGGGAAATAGACGGCCTCGACGAGGACATCCGTGCGAGGAGCTTCAGTGATGCCGGCACCATCGTCATCCAGCGGGTGCAGCACGAGGAGTTGCTCGCGCAGCTGTCCAGCGCCAGTAATTACGTCAATGAAAAGCTGACGGCCGCAGGCGTATCCGCAGAAACCGTCGCCGGTACCAGTCGCGCCACCCTGGTGGCATTGACCCGGGAATTCAGGCAAAACCTGCGTGACACCATCGGACTGGAGTCCGACTACCTGTCAGTGCTGGGCGATCTGCAAACCAGCATCTCCACCTTCGAAACCCAGATCGAGCACTACCGGGACTTTCTCCAGCGACTGGTCCTGTGGTTCCCCAACCATCCGCCCCTGTGGGTCACCGCATGGGATGCGGTGGCCCTGGAGCTGCAGACCATCATTGCCGCGACCGGAAACCTGCGCCTGGTCGCCAGCCCCACGGCGGGGATGTTGATAATTCTTGCGCTGTTGCTGTGGCGCGCCAGGCCAGGGCTGCGGGCCCTGCAGGCACGCATGGATTCCCTGGTGGCGCGCCCCCGCAGTGATGGTATCCAGTTCACCCTGGCCGCCCTGGCCGCCGCGACGGCACGGGCGTTGCCCCTGCCCCTGATTCTGCTGGCCTGGTCCCGGACCGTGGTCGCGCCGCCAGATCGCCCCGGCATCTCGCTGGGGATCGCCAGCCTGTGGCTGGTTCCGGCGGGCCTGCTGTTTGTGTTTGATCTGCTGCGGACCATATGCGAACCCGAGGGGCTCGGCAGTAAACACTTTGGATGGCACGGGGCAACCGTCAATCGAGACCACCAGAGACTGACGCTGCTGATCCGCTGGTGGCTGCCTCTGGCGATCCTGGCGGGATTTGCCAACGTGATGACTGCGGACTCGGGTGATGCGGTGCTGGGCCGCTGGGTGACCCTGGTCGGCCTGCTCATTGTCGCTGGCTACTTCGGCTGGTTCGCCGTTCGGGAAATCCGCGAGATGGGGGCGGAATGGTTTCGGCCATTTTCCAGCAAGCTGCGTCTGTTGCTGATGATCACCCTGGCCGCCCTGGTGTTCGCAGTGATCTCCGGGCGGATGTTCACCGTCGTGGTGTTGTTTGAATGCCTCATCGCCACCATCCTGACCGGCGGGGGCCTGCTGCTGACGCATGCTGTCCTGATCCGCTGGCTGTTTGTCACCCGCCGCAAGCTTCGTCTCAACGAGCTACTGGCACAGCGCAGTTCACAGGGGCCCGCGGAACCCATGACCACCGAGGAAGGCGCCGCGGTCGAAGAGCCGGTGCCTGACCTGGGAGACCTGAGCAACGATTCCCAGCAGCTCGTCAACCTGCTGACTGCCGTGGTCGCAGCCGTGGCTGCGTTCTACATCTGGGAGCCGCTGCTGCCGGCCCTGGGCTCCCTGGGCGAGGTTCAGCTCTGGACGTCCATCACCGAGGTTGATGGCGAGTCGGTGACTTCTCAGATCACCCTGGCGACGGTTCTCATCGTGCTGATCCTGGGAATCGCTACCCTGTACGCCGCCCGCCGCCTGCCCGCCCTTGTGGAAATGGTTCTGCGCAGTCGGACCGGCGTCTCTCCCGGTGCGCGCTACACCGTCAGCACGCTGCTCAATTACATCATTGTCGGGGCTGGCGTATTGTTTGCGCTGTCGGCGCTTGGCCTGCAGTGGAGTCAGCTGCAGTGGCTGGTGGCCGCGTTGGGTGTGGGTATTGGATTCGGCCTGCAGGAGATTGTCGCCAATTTCATCAGCGGATTGATCATCCTGTTTGAGCGCCCCATCCGCGTGGGAGACATCGTCACCGTGGGGGACAAGGACGGCACGGTCACCCGGATTCGCATACGGGCCACCACCATCCGGGATTGGGACGGCAAGGAACTGCTGGTTCCCAACAAGGAGTTCATCACCGGGCACCTGCTGAACTGGTCTCTGTCGGATTCACAAACGCGAGTGGTGATCCCGGTGGGGGTTGCCTACGGCAGCAACGTGGAGAAAGCCCTGGGGCTGCTTAGGGAAATCGTGGCAGCTCACCCAAACACCCTGGACGAGCCGGAGCCACTGATCGTGTTTGAGCACTTTGGCGACAATGCCCTGGAGCTTTCGGCCAGGTGCTTCCTGGGTTCCCTCGACGGCAGGCTCAAGACCATGACGGAGCTTCGCACGGCCATCAACAACGCGTTTGAAGATGCCGGAATCGTCATCGCATTCCCGCAGCGTGACGTCCACATCGATACCCCACTGACCGTGAGGCTCGAGCCGAACGGCTAGTTGTTGCTTACCGGCAGCCGTCGATCGATCTGGTCAGGCGGCCAGCACCTGCTCAATCAGCGGCTGGTAGCGGTGGACAAATCTTTCCAGGCATCCACGTACCCTGGACAGGTGCGAATCCTCCATGGGAAGCGACAGGAACAGGTCACCCCGGGTGCAGACCAGCATGCCGTCCAGGAGCAGCTCCATATGCAGCAGTGGCCTCAGTGACCGGCACCCCGGTGTAATCTCACCCGGCCGCTTGGTCGGTTCCCGGGAGAAATGAATCGCAATCATGGAGCCCAGTCCATTGGCATACATCGGCACCGCTGTCCTGGCGAACATCTCGTTAAGCGAAAGCCTGAACGCCTCGGACCGGTCCAGGAACCCGGCCGCGCACTCCGGCGTGTAAACCTTGCTCAAGGCCGCACAGCCGGCCGCCATGGAGCAGACGTTGTTATTGAAGGTGCCGGCATGGGCCAGGGCGCCTTTCTGCCTCGGGTCGAAATGCGCCATGACCTCGCGGCTGCCGCCAAAGGCGCCGGTGGGCAGTCCGCCGCCGATGAACTTGCCCAGTGTGGTCAAATCCGGATTGATGCCTGTCATGCCCTGCACGCCCCCGGGACCCAGGCGG
>JAAUYH010204254.1_pt1 | contig 13409 bp, 9 predicted proteins | sample 7278061 | NCBI WGS metagenome assembly JAAUYH01 (sample SAMN14350203, study PRJNA611818) | marine sediment metagenome | isolation source: surface marine sediment (0.6m) | place: French Polynesia: Moorea | collected 2018-08
CATTGAATGATCAGATGGTGTAAAAGCCGTTTTATTGCCGAAAATTTTAAATAATTCTTATTTATTTTGATGCCTAGGCGTGCGGTCTTATTTTTTTCTCCCTTGACACATACTGTACATCATTAATTTATTCCGTGGATAACACCCATCCAATACTCTTGTGGAATAAGTTCTTCTCAACTTCTGATGTTTATAGTCCAAGGACCATGTTAAGCAGACAACGATCGCGAATTTGACGAATTCACGATGGGGTCTCGAAGTCATGGAACCCATTGTGCGGCTGGACCAATTCAAGCCTTAGAACTTTTCTTCATAAATCTCCGAAATCGTAGGTCGAATTCGTGGCGTTTTGAAATTAAATATTCACTCCTCCTCTTCTCCCAAGTATTAAATACAGTCTGTTTTCATCTTTCTACGGACAACAATTACAATTTTGTCCGAGGATGAACTATGCTTATTTAAAATTCTGGTAATAGCAGCAGTGGGCTGACCTTTGGCGCCACTACCTGGGGTGACTTAACTTTAGTTCGCTCCCAGCATTGTTTCAATTGTAATTTTATCAATAAAAAACACAACACACTGATTTTGTCGCGCCAAAACTTAGCATGCTCCTTACATTGCCCCTGTAATTTCACAAATTGAAAACGTAACACACTGAGTTCGTCGCTCCAAACCAAACAACTCCACGCACACACACTAACTCTCTCCCTCTCTCCCTCTGAGAACCTCAAACAGTCTTCGTAGACAGAACAACGCTCGTGATCCTGTCGAAGACAGCTGGCTATTCGAAGTGAAAACCTCGTGCTCTGATCATGGACGCCGGTGTTATTATCATTGCTGTGGCGGGCACCTTTCTGGGCATCATCACTATCGGAGCTTTCATGTATTTCTTCTGCTGTTAGTGCAGCGACCGCGTCAGATATCCGTGGTATACTAACCGACATTTAAAGACGAGGAACTATGCGGCCTTCTTCGACAACTTCAAGCATGCTGTCATGGTCATTCTGAAGCAGTGCCGATTTCTTCTCAAAGTTGCTCCTGCTGCTGTTGACAAGTAAGATTCGAAGGTAATTTGAAGTACTATTGGCAACATTTGCCTCTGACGGCTCACAAAAGGAAAGCGCTTTTTGAGATATTCAGCTGCCTGTATTGATCCCCCCCAGAAAACCGAATGAAGCAGGTTGCAAAGTTTCCACATAAATTGCTTTAGTTGGCAAGTAAAAAACAAGTCGGTTAGTTGTAAGCTGCATGTCGAATCTACACCCCCTTTTAATGCTTTCCTCATTTCCTTACGAAAGTTGAAGGCCTACGTTCGAGCTTGCGGTCCACGCCATCATTCTTGTAGGTCTTCTCAAGGCTAACACAGTGGTGTCAAATGAGCCCCATACACCGAGATTGGTTTATCGCTGTGAAAACTCAAGTTATATAACTGATTGAACAAGAAATCGTTGGTATGCCCCTTACCACAAACCACTACCACCACGATTCATTCCGACCCTAGTTCATTTCCCCTCTAGCTTCTACATCAAAGATAACCTGAATGAGTAAGAAGAACGAAATAGTAGTGCTATTCAGGAGGGACCACACCAGAGTACTTCCCCACTCTTGTAGTGAAGGCGCAGCCGTATTCGAGTTTTCATCGAAGGAATTGTTGACACCATTAGTTACAACATTGCAGCTTTCCTCGGACGGGCTGTTCCTGCGAAATCTGTTTCGGGATTATACCTTCCCTCAGTATCAATTTCTAATGCTATCGGACTACCTGCTACCCCTCTGACCAAAACAATGAAAGCAGCTGGAATTTAAAATCCTTAACTCATATATACAATGCACGTTCGGGTGATAGTTTTCTCGTTAGTGACCTCGATTCCGCTGGCCGTCAGTTTCGTGCCTTTATTTATTGAAGTTGATCCAACCGCTTTCCGAGGATCTAAATGATTGTCAGTTACCTCAGAGCATGATGCAATTCGGAGTAACCCTATTCATGAATCCAGGATAAGAGACTATTCTATCTAGCCACACGTTCTCACGACATTACCACTTTATCCAACGATGAACAATTCGTCAGAAAAAAATGGAACAGCGGCAGCAGTGGTCTGAATGTCAGCACCACTACTTGCATCGACTAAGTACGCTCCTTATATTGTTTAAACTGTAATTGTATCAATTGAAAACTTAACATACAGAGTTTGTCGCGCCAAACCAAACAACTCTACACACACACACACACACACACACACTCTCTCTCTCTCTCTCTCTCTCTCTCATTCTTTCTCTGAGAACCTCAAACACTCTTCTTGCTCTCAACATGGAGACAGCTCTAACTCTTATTTTGGTGGGCAGCATTCTGGGCGTCTTTTTTCTTTCCATTCTCCTTTGGCTCTGTGGTGAGGCTTGGGATCGCTACTGGTTGCGGGTTTCTTCGAGAGCTTCAGTGAATAATTCTTAGCTTCTGCGCTGTCACAGGCCATCCCCAAGCTTTGCCAATGCCTTCTCAGAACTGCTCCTGTTCCAGTTGACAAGGAAGATTCCAAGATATTTTGAAGTTCAACTCGCAATATTTGCTTCTAACAGTTCACGAAAGGAAAACGCTTTTCAAATGGCGCAGTCAGCAAAGTTCCCACATAAATTGGCTTAGTTGGCAAGAATAAAACAATTCGATTTGTTGTAAGCTTCTAGCCGAATTCAAACCTTTTACATGCTTCTCGCTCTTTCTTCCGGGTGTTGTAAGTCATTCTTGTGCATGCTTTAACGACTAACGCAGTGGCGTCAACTGAGCCTGATATACAGAGGATATGGTTTATCGCTGTGAAAACTCAAGTTCAGTAACTGATTGAACAAGAATTCGTTGATATACGCCTTATCACAAACCACTACCACCACGCCTCATTCCGACCCTAGATCATTTCCCCCTCTAGCTTCTACATGAAACATGCCTGCATGAGTTGGAAGAACGAAATAGTAACACCAGTCAAGCAAGCACGAGGGAGCATGCTCGAGTACTTCCTTATTCTCGCAGTGAAGGCGCAGCCGTATTTGAGTTTTCTTCGTACAAATTGTTGACACCATTATTTACATTGCAGCTTTCCTCGGACGGGCGGTTCCCGCGAAATCTGTTTCCGGATTATACCTTCCCAAATATCAATTTCCCAAGTGCCATCTCACTACCTGCTCGCCCTTTGACGGAAACACTCAAAACAGTTGGAATTCACAATCCCGAACTCATGGATGCGATGCAGATTCGGGTGCTTGTTTTCACATCAGTGACCTTGGTTCCACTAGCGCTATGTTTCATTCTGATATGTGTATCGAAGCTGATCGAACCTCCTTCCGAGGATCTGAATGATTAGCCGTTTCCTGAGACATTGATGCAACTCGGAGTAAACCTGTTTTCCTGATTTTCTGAAGTTCCGCTCTCGGCCCCTCCTCCCTCACTTTATTGCAAGCCTTCTGTTGCTGACTATAGTTTCTCCGCGAGCCTTTCTCGGAAACAAACCATTCTTCTCGGTTCAACATCAAGCGAACTTCGTTGAAGGTGCTGTGTTGAGGGCTATACTACATAACTGACCATTTCGTGTGACCTTGCTATTTATTGTCCCTTGGAAGCTTCAAGGTTCGCGTGTACGGCCGAAGTTTAGTGAATGAAAGCGTTGGTTTTACTGTTAGTCATTATCAAAATAGACTGTTCAAGCAGTTAGTTCGGGGGAATCACGATTCACCCAGTTACCCATGATTCTTATCCTAACTATCTGAGTCATCACTGCTATAGTCGTAGTCACTGTCGTTGCCGCTGTCGCTGCCACTATCGCCGACACTGACATAGCCATTGTTGTTGTCAGAGCCATCTCGGTAGCAAACTACTGGCCTGCCGTGAAGGTCTTGTAACTTACGTGCATTAGCTTTGCGACCGACGAGTTCTTTGTAACGACGAATCTGATCCCACGAGGCCTCCTCTGTTTTCATCGACACAACCCAATGTGTTTCCTCTGTGAAAGGTTTGGTTGTGAGCGAACCTTGGTAGGCGCAACGATCGACTTTCTTTGCACCGGACAACTTCATCAGGTTAACTTTGCCGTGGCCCTTGTGTTCCGCCAATTGCAGGATTTTTTCTAGCTCTTCATTGTCTTTTGTCACCCCCTTGAACAGTACGCCAAACACAGCATGGTGGTCCTGTTCATGGACGAAGTGCATCTCCAGCGGATACCTCATGCCGTTGATTGTGTGCTCAGATGGGGAGTGCATATGAACTTGCTTGAACGGGAAGCACCCATCGCCATACTGGAGCCAGCCACAGTTCCCCTCGCAGTCCATGTGAAAATTCCCCCCATTGGGATTGAACTTGAGTTGAGACTCTTTCGCGAACAATCTCGGCCTTCTGTTGAAGATTCCGGTGTAGTTGGCTGCGACATTAATAGGCGACTGTCGGCAACCCTTGTGTTCGCATTTGTCGTTATCGGAATCGCTTGAATCCGCGAGTGCACCCAAGAACAAAGTGAAAGCGAAGAAACAGAGAGCGAGTTTCATATTCATGTTGTTGAGAATCGAAGTGTTGATGGATTGGGATACCTACTTCCTCCCGTGACCCTCATCTTAAATACTGTGCTACTCTTCGCAGCGAACAAGCTCGAAATGAGTGACGTTGAAGCGTACACATCCAAAAAATAAGAACTGCACATCTAAGTGATCAAACCAAACTATACAGATTTTGGACTGCGGGTAAAAATGGCGCTGGCTAAACAGCCCACTTCTAATGGCAACTTTCACAATCTGTGTATGTTCTCGTATTTGTTTGTCCTCGTTACGTCATGACCAATGCGGTGCAGTATCTTAACAGTGTACTACACAGTACCTGTACCGTACCACTGTTTTTGAACAGTTCCTTGGTGTTTTTGCTCCCCTGATTCGCTGTGAACGGAACCCTAATGGCTATTTCGAAACCGCGAAAAATGAATTTGATATGGAATGGCACATTCCCTCGGTTGGAACAGAGCGGAGGATGGTCAGATAATGCTCTTTTGAGATTCGGTTACTGTCGTTCAGATGATTAGGCACCTTCATGCGAAGTCCTTCCGAGTTTTGTTCAGATGCACGTAGCGACCGACTGAACTACAGGGTAAAGACATTGTTTGGACCACGAAAATTGGCGCCAACTACAGTATTACTCACTTCACTCGATGACAACTCGAATGAAATACGGCACGGGTCTTTAACAGCATCATGGTTTCAAAAAGTGGGGCAAGCAATGTTTGTACTGTACTTATACCTGGAGAACTGCTGAGAAATGCAATCAGGTATTAGAGAATCGTCAGCATGTTGGAGTCGTGCGCAATAGAATTATTCTACGAAGACTGCACGCTTTCGTCTCTATCTCTTGAATATTACACTGCGCAACTCGGAGGTATTCGTGAGCAAGGAGTTTTCTGGCACCGAGAGTAGGGAGAATACAAAAATTCCGGAGAATAAAGATATCGAACCGTCTCCCAAATTATAAGCACCAGATGGCTCTGTGACAAGGAGCAAGTCGGTCAAGAGTACGGTGGAAATCAACGGCAATGTCGAATGTCCTCTAAGAGCGACATCTCGAAGTACTACCTTAAAACATCAGTTTTTCCCTTGCCATAAGTGAGCGTTGGGAAACTAACGAGAACATGTTCGTGCAAACGCCACCACCATCCACCTACTTTCAGTCATATAGGTGAAGTAACCATGTGGAATGGTCTAGCAATCGATCTGGATGTCGGCATGAAATACAATGAAAGGGCCGAATCTTTACAATCACGTGCTCACAACGTTGCACCAGGAACTTGCGATTCACTTGCCGATATTCGCTGTGAGTTGCAAAGCTTTCTTCACCATTTGCATCGCGCCGTCAAAGGTGGCATTGCCACCGATGAACCCGGACGCATGCACGAAGACGCATCCGTCGATGCCGGTCAACTTGCTCAACTCTTCGTTGCGCACACCACGCCACTTCTCCGGCAAGGGGCGTCGACTTTCGAAACTGCCCGGCGCAACCGGCACACACTGTACTCTCCACCCACGCTTCGTCTGGTCCTCGTACACGACGTACAGCACCTTGTTCTCGCCCGCGTCCTTCTCAATTTCATACAGGTGGTTTTTCCAAGGCGCCCAGTCCCGCATGACCATGATTTCGCCGCCCGTCCAGTCGCTCGTCCGTGAGTCGAACGCCTTCGCCACCACCTCCCTCGCCGGGTACCATTCCGTCGCCGTCCTCACCACGGCGTCCTCGAACTCGCGCCCCGTCAACCCCACCGCCAACTGGAAGTTGAGCTCCTGGTTCGCGCGCTTGCTCCCCGGAACGGCGTTCCAGGGCGCGTTCAAATGGCCGACACGCGAACTCAGGTCCGTGCTGGAACGATATTTGGGTATTCCTTCCTGAATCGACACGCCATTATCCACTGCGTCGACCGCCTCGATGAACGCGTCATACACGGGCTTGTAAATCGCGTCGGCGTGTAAAGTGATGCCGCTTTTTTTCAGTACGTTTTCTAGTACTTCGCGCCCGAAATGCTTGTACACCAGACCCGCGCTAGATAGCTTGGTAGTCCCGTGCAAGGGAGAGAAGAATTCGCTGAATCCCCGTTGGTGGTGGTCGTACCTGTGATTCTTCGGGTCGTACACGCCACCGACATCCACCACGACGTTCGCTTTCGCCAACTGCTCCGGGTCTCGCGTCCGCATTACGGGTGCATCGGCGTAGGCTGCCGTTTGTCGAAGCAGATAAACGGCCAGCGCTTCGTCGCAATGAAACGCACCATCGTGCGTACCAATTAGCTTCGTCGTCCCTGGCGTCGGCGATGATGGAGTCATTGCTCTCGCAGTGGTCACAAAGCTTCGCGATTGCGGTTTCCGAATGCAGTGGATCGACGTGCGTAACGCGAACGCGAAAGGCCGGAGATGTGAAAATGTCGTCGACACTGCGACGAGCATCAGATGAGCAATGGTGCGCCGTGTTTACGACGTGATAGCCCTTCGCCTGAACATGGAAATTCCGTATTCCCATACCCTTACAATTGTGCATCAGAAACAGAAAAGTACAATACGTGATTGACTTAGTGCGATGCATTATTACGGCTGCACCACGTGTCGACGTGTGAGTTATCTTGATTGCATTGATATGGCGGTCTGGTCAGTCAAGAAGGCGACGACCAAATCCCGCAGCTGTAGCGTGCGCACGGGCGGTAGAGGACGCGATGCTGAAGCTAGCGGCGTACGATGTGTTCCGGAAGCTGCCGCGCGACCTGACGCACGGCACCACGCACGGGGGTGTGCTGTCGGTGCTGGCGATCCTGCTGATCGGCGTGGTGTTCCTGCTGGAACTGTCGTCGTACCTGGCGGGCGAGGTGGAGACGTCGGTCATGCTCGACACGAACAGCCAGGACCTGCTGCAAATCAACTTCCGTATCACCACGCTGTCGCTGCCGTGCGAGTACGCGTCGGTCGATGTGTGGGACTATCTGGGCAACAATCGCCTCGACCTCTCGAAGGACATCCACAAGACGATGGTGACCGGCCGCTACGGCGAGAAAATCCTCGGCGCGTACTCCGATGGCAACCAGTTCAGCGCGGGCGACAACGTCGTGGAGACCAGGGCGCAAATCGGCTTGGATGAGAGCGAACACCTGACCACGGATAGCTTTCACTCGAGCATCGCGGCGAACAAATGGTCGTTCATCGACTTCTACGCGCCATGGTGCATTCATTGTGTGCGATTGGCGCCCACTTGGGAGGCGTTTGCGAAAACCGTTCATGACAAGGACATTCACGTGAAGGTGTACAAAGTGGATTGTACGAAACACGAGTTCCTTTGTCGTCAACAACAAATCATGGGCTATCCAACGTTGCGGGTGTATCGTGGGAAGGACGCGATGTACCCGAATTATTCTGGAAAGAGGACGGTGAGTACGCTGCTGGCGTGGATGGAGACGATGACGAATGAACACGCCCACAAACCCGCACGCGAACACGCGGAGGAAGGATGCCTGGTGGTTGGGAACGTGTGGGTGAATCGAGTGCCCGGGAATTTCCACATCACAGCGAAAAGCAACATTCATGACTTCGACCCGAAGACCACGAACATGTCACACATCGTTCATCACTTCTCGTTCGGCGCGCCGCTCAGTGAGCGTGTGATGCGGCATTTGCCCGAGGACGTGCGGCAGAATATTCATCCGCTCGACGGCAAAATGTTTGTGAACCACGAGGAACGCATGACCCACGAGCATTACGTGAAAGTGGTATCCACGCATTACAAGGTCGGCAAGGCGTCGTTGTTCAATTCCGGCGATGAACTCGGATACCAAATGGCGACTAGCAACCACCGATATCGTTCCGACCCGGCCATTCCCGAGGCGAAGTTTTCGTTCGACTTGAGCCCGACCGCTGTTGTAATCATTCAGGGTGGGAAGAGATGGTACGAATTCGTGACGAGCCTGTGTGCTATCATTGGTGGGCTGTTCACGGTCATCTCGCTGTTCGACGGTGCCGTCTACTCGGTCGCAAAGAGAATCAAGGGTGCTCAGGGCAAGCAGTCATAGAAAGAACAGTGAATCGACGCGGAACAAGTGAAACAACGAATACGACAATGACGATATCGGCGCGATACGGCGCGATTTTTTGGACAGATTGAAGGATACATCGGTGGCTTCAGATTCTCTGGCGTTGCACCGCAGTAGCAGTTGTGCGAGCAATAAAGTAAGTGTACGTTTGTGACAAATATGCGTGCTGTCTTTTAGGTTCGATACTGATATGCGTGGGTTGATGGCGTGTGTAAGGAAATGAAATGGTTTCGCTTCGCCACGACATAAGTCACTGTCATAAATGGTTCGCTAAAAAGCTGCGAACACCGACAACAACAACGACCACCCAGCTAGGGTGTGCGCTACCAAGGTCGACGCAGCGTTCTCCGTGCTCCGCGCTTTGGACGACAAGCACGCGAGAAGGTGAGAAGCGGGGGTGCGGTTCCGTAATAATTCGGTCAGTAGGGTAGAAACAAGGAAAAAATGGAATTTCCTGATACCCAACACCTCAGCGCACGCACTGAGGCCATGGTATGTGCTCATTTTGGCCAGCATTCCAACGACCGCCCCACCATCTAGTCGCTAACCACCGAGTCCCGTACCGGCGCGCTCGCCGCAGCTCCCGACGCTCCTAATGCAGCTCAGCACGTCGCGCTCCTCGTCCCGCAAGACGACGATAAGCAAGGAGGAATGGACGGCCAATCTCGACAAGATGCCCGTGAGCAAAGAGTAAGTGCGCTCCCGCCACCCGCGCGTCGCGCCGTGCTAACTAGCGGCTGCGAAGTGAGCTCAACAAACTGATCATGAACTACCTCGTCATCGAGGGCTACAAAGACGCCGCCGAGAAGTTCCAGGCCGAGTGCGGCGCCGACCCCGGCATCGACCTCCACTCCATTAGCGAGCGCATGGCGACGCGGCGCGCGATACAGAGCGGCGACGTGCAAACCGCCATCGAGCGTGCGAACGACTTGGATCCGCTCATTCTCGACGAGAACCCGGGGCTGTTCTTTCATTTGCAACAACAGAAACTTATCGAACTGATACGCGCGAACGACGTTGCGGGCGCGCTGCGTTTCGCGGAACAGGAACTGGCGCCGCGTGGAGAGGAGAACCCGCAGTTCTTGGCGGAACTAGAGCGGACCATGGCGCTTCTTGCGTTTTCGGATATCGCCAAATCACCCGTGGCACACCTACTCGACGCGAGCCAACGCCAAAAAACTGCCAGCGAACTGAACGCCGCGATACTGAACAGCCAATGCCAGGACAAGGACCCGAAACTACCGGTCATGCTGAAACTGCTCATTTGGGCGCAAGAGCAACTGAAAGAGTACGCCGAGTTTCCTGGGATGGACCCCAAAGACGCGGTGTTGGAACCGCCGCCCGCTTCTCTGTAGCATGTAGCATGCTGTACTGTACTGTTATACGTTTGTAAAGCAAACATTTGAATGTTGTACTTCTCCTGCTTGTAATCAAGCTCCGAACTCGCGCTGGCACCGAAAGACGAAACAAAGCGTTTGTATTATTCAATATTGCGTGATGCGAAAGCTACCGACTGGATTTACAACATTTCACGTGGGGTGACTACCGAAAAAGATAGCATTCTTCATGTTGCACTCTGATGATGGTACTGCGCAAAGAAACCCGTTCATTCGACATGTGATTGTCGAGCATCGTGTGGTGTATTGTTCGAGATTTCGTTGTTCGCTGAATTTTGGTTCACACCCCGTTTTCTACGCGGCCAATTCATTTCCGAAATCCATTCTCAATCAACCGGAATGATGCGGTCCTGATTGACTGACGCACACAAGTGCATGGCTTTTATGAACGGTAGAAATCAGCACTTAGTTTGTACTTGCTCTCTTATTTCATGAGAGCGTTGTTACAAGAAAAAAAGAATGACTACGATTCAAACAGTAATCTCTCAACTACTTCGAATGACAACTCGATTTACATAACCTTCTTCGACAAACAGCAGCTTACGCAGTAGCACTCATGCTATGAACAGCATACCCGAGACAAGTGGCGAAAGCGACTGTTGTAGTGGATGTAGGCGCTGTTTATGACCCAAGAATAACAGAAACGACCACCAACTGGATGGGTTTAGTGAATTCTCCTCTCATTGCACAAGACTACAAAACTACCAAGTGTGCATTCGGTGTCTAAAGATTTCGCGGTCAAGTACTTGAATGCGTACTCACAAAGCGGTATCACTTTGCACGGTGAAGCGATGTACAAGCCTGTTTATGAGGTGTTCATCGAGGCAGTAGACGCAGTGAATAATGGTGTATCATTTCAGGAAAGTCTACTGAAGTATCGTTCCAGTACGGACCTCAGTTCACGTGTCATTCATTTGAACGTGCGGTAAATCGCAATTCTGGGGAGCAACTTCGCGACACAAGAGCTCATTTTCAAGTTGGGGAAGGCATTGACGAGAGTATGAAGATAAGGCGATGGGAATAGCGACGGAATGGCATCGGACGAGAGAAGCGGTGGCGAAAGCATACCATTCACGGACGATTGACTGCGAGTTGGCGGAATTATGGCTACGCGAGATTGCGGCATCCCGAAATTGAGAAAGAAGCAGGGGAAAAGAAACTGCTCAACGTCGTGTACGAAGGCCAAATGAAACATACTTATGGAGAGTTTAATGTGTGCCAATGGCACCACGAAGTTTTGAAAATGGACGTCCGTTAACGGAGAAATGGCGTGCTTTGTGAAATGAAGAGATGAGCCGGTTGGCAAGCGTTGACGGAAACGTATTCGTTCATGCATCCATATTCATCTGGGGAATTCCGCATTTGACGGCGTCATGTAAATGACATCGGAAGTTTCGGCTTCGCAGGGAATAGCGGAAAACGCTGCTGTGGCACTAGGAGCACATGATTGTAAACACCCTGCTCTTTGCTGTATTTAATATGGACGTTCGAACGACTTCGTAGACCATTCTATCTGGGTAGTTCACTTATACGAATGAGAGAAGGTGGATGGTGGAGGCATTGTGACAAACATATTTCGTCTTGATTCGCAAAGCTCCTTTAAGGCCTGGGAAAAACAGATATTATTATACTTGTACTTCGAGATATCACTCTTAGCCGCCATTTGGCATTGAACTTGATTTCAACTCTACTCTTGGCTGACTTCCTTCTTCTTGCAGAGGTATCGGGCGCTTAAACCATGGGATACGGCTCGATATTTTCATCCTTCAGAATTTTCATGTTCTCCCGACTCTCAGTACCAGGGTACTTCTTATTCATGTATGCCACCGAGTCACTTGTTGTAATATTGTACCTAGTAGAAATAGAGATGGAAGGGTGCAGTTTTCGTAAGGTGGTTCTCTTGTACATGACCACAACATGCTGACGATTTTCTGAGCAATGTTGTCATTTCTCCGCGGTTCTTGACGTGTAGCAGCCCAACTTGTTGAAAATCGTGAAGGTGTTGGTGAACCACATTTCATTGGAGTTGCAATCGAGCAAAGCGGGAATAGTTAACACTACAACAAACTACATGGTCTGAACAACATCGATACCCTCTTGTTCTGTCAGTCGTGGCTGGCTTAGAAACAAGGTCTGGAAGAACTGGACGTTTTATAGCTGCGATGACTCTGTATGAAAGGGGCGGTAATTATTTACCGGTAGACGACAGTAACCGCATCCAGGAAGCATTATCTACCCTCATTGTTTTGATTGGAACTGCTGTCCACGCAACCTTCCAACAGTGGAAATGTTCTATTCCTCATCACATTCATTCTTCGCAGTTTCGACTCATCTACTAGGGTCTCGTTTACAGCAAACCAGGTGAGCGCAAACACCAAGGAAGTGTTCTAAGTACTGTACAGTACGCTATGAAGAATCTACTCTGCATTGGTCATGACTTAACGAGGACAAACAAATACGAGAACATACACAGATTGTGCAAGCTCGCAGTAGGAGGTGGACTATTTGGCCAGTAACTTTTTTTCGCAGTCTATAATCTGCATCGCTTGGTTTAATCTCACTTGGTCTCTTAGATGTTCAGTTCTTACCTTTTGGAGGTGCAGGCTTCAATGTCACTCATTCCAAGCTTGTTCGTTGCGTAAAGTAGCATAGTATTTAAGATGAGGACCACGGGAGGAAGTAGCCATCCCAAACCATCAGCACCCCGATTCTCAACAACATGAATATGAAACTCGCTCTCTGTTCCTTCGCATTCACTTTCTTCTTCGGTGCGCTCGCGGATTCAAGCGATTCTGATAACGAAAAATGCGAACGCAAGGGTTGCCAACAATCGTCTTGTCCATGTACAGCGAGTTTAGCAGAAAGTGTGAACGGGATGGGTCGAAAATTGGAAGCTCATGCGAATCTGTTGAATGGAACGGTGTGTTTGAGAATGTAAGAATTTGCTTCACAACTAGCACTTGGTGCCCTACTCGCAGGGATATGTTCAATAAGATTGCCTCACATTGCTCCTGCGAGGCGCTCTATCAAGTTGCAATATCTTTCTTTCTATCGGTGTAAAATCTATGGAACTACAGCGAAGTAGTGCAATATCTACCCCAATTTTCGTTGAGCCACTCTGTTCTAGTCTACAGTTCCGCGACCCGCATTTTAAACAGCTAAAGCAAGTGCCCCTGCTCCTATTCTGAAACACCGGAAGGTTTTAAGGCCAAGCAAGCCTTGTCACAAACCTACAGCAGTACATTCGAGAAAATAACAGGAACAGAAGGTTTGGGAATGAACAGCTCCGTAGCACCCGAGTAAGCTACAACTAGACTCTTGAATCAAATTGCATAAGATGTGCTCGGAGTATGGGTGATCGAGCAAGACCACCTTTATTAGAATTTTGCTTCCATTCTAAATCAAGTCACTGTTAGTATTAAAAAGTTAGAAG
>JAAUYH010191463.1_pt1 | contig 13407 bp, 7 predicted proteins | sample 7278061 | NCBI WGS metagenome assembly JAAUYH01 (sample SAMN14350203, study PRJNA611818) | marine sediment metagenome | isolation source: surface marine sediment (0.6m) | place: French Polynesia: Moorea | collected 2018-08
CAATCCGGTCGCAACCGGGAGCGGCGCGAGTTTGTCGGTCTTAAGCCCGGTTCGAACCGGGGACGGGCGTGAGTTGGCCGGCGCAGTTGGCGGTCGGCGCGGCGAGGGAGGACGGAGTCGCGGTCTCCAAAATAGCCTTGAGACCTGCCTCAGAACGAGACCGGGCAGCGATGCTCCCGGCTCCCAAGTGCCAGCCGCGTGTGCCAGCCGGTGTCAAGCCGGCGCCAGCCGGTGCTGCTAGCCGGGTGCTAAGAATGGATATCAGGCCGGTGCCAGGCGCGTGCAAGATACCTATTTATCCGAAACCCAACCCAAGGTCATTGAGGCTTTGGTGCCAGGCCCTCCGGAATTCCAACCCAAGGTCATTAAGGCTTTAGTGCCAGGCCAGTGCCAGGCACCTATTGTTATTCTTCCGAGTTCCGAGTTCCAACCCAAGGTCATTCGGGCTTATATTATCAATGACCAGCGGTGGTCGTGGCCGCTTTTCGGCCCGGGAGGCCGACATAGGCGCCCAGGGCCGAGAGCACGAAGACCAACGCCTCGCCAGCACTGGCGTCGACGCTTACGCGGAGCAAGTTGATGCCGATGGCGTACGCCGTTGAGACCACGATTCCGGCCAGGACTCCGAGGCTCAGCTCAAGCCACGGCGATCGCGCGGAGGCCTTGGTGCGGCGCCGGTGGGCCCAGCGCAGGAGCGATCCGACCATGCCGCCGGCCACGGCAAAGAACAGGAAGAACCAGGGGATAGCGAAGGTGATCTCGGCCGACGTGGGCTCTTGCGCGGTGCTGCCGTAGGCCTCGATATGTGCCACGCCCGAGGACACCGAGCGGATGGTGGTTGTCGCGGTGCCCTGCTCATCGAGGATCAGCGTCGTCTCGGCCAACCTGCCGCGGTCGGTCGCGAGGGTCACCTCGACTCCGCCGGGCTCGCGCAGACCATGACTGCGCACAATGACCTGCGCGGTCTCCAGGCCGAAACCCTGGATCGTGATCGGTGAGACCGCCACGCTCAGCTCGGCCCATATGACCGGTACCTCGATGATCTCATTCTTTGACGCGATCGTGGCCGAGTCGCTGATCGCCAGGGGAATGATGGTCACGCTGACCGGCTCCCGGGGACTGAGCGCCTGAAGCTCGATCGGCCTCAGATCATTGGTCTTGGTGAGCTTGACCCGCTCGGGCTTCACAGCATCCACATCCCCGGTGATGAGCATCTCGACCGGCGCAAACGACCGCTGTCGGGTGTTTTTGGCCTCGTCTTGAACGCCCACCGAGAGTTTTCCCCGAAACCCCGCAGTGCCGCCGGTGGCGCGCAGGCCGCCGCCGTGAACGTAGGCGATGACCCGGAGGTCGATGCGATTACCTCTGCGGTCCAGCGTTATGATCTTGTATGGCAGCTTGATCGCGACGGTTTCGTCCGGCTGAGTCGCTTCGGGGATTTTCTCGATCTTAGGCCGCTCGTCGCGGATGCGTTCGATCAGGAAGTCGCCCTTGGCGCGGCTCAGCGTGGCACGGCCGCTATCGATCGCCGTCTTCTTGCCATCCTTGACCAGGATCAGCTTGTCGCGGGAGAGTTTACTGATATCGACGGTGCGCTCGATCTCCCGCTTGGCGCCGCGCGGCTCTCGACTGATCGACTCGGCAGCTCGGCGGTGCTGGGTCGGCGCAATACGCGTCGGCGCATCCCGCAGCCGGAGATCCCGGACCCGCGAGTCGTTGAGTTCGCGCTGCTGTGCCGGCGCAGGCCAGGAGATCATCAGCCCGAGGGCGATGGTCGCGAGCAGCGTGGTTCGATGCGTAAATGCAGACATGGACCCATCCTCCTAGGGGACGAGATATGCATTGTTCGGGCCAGCGGCCTGTCATGGCAATTGTGAGATTTGTCTGGGCGGAAATGCGCGAATTTCAGCAGAACTTTCCCGTTATGCTGTATCAAGCGCATTGTCTGCGCAGTTCACGGCCGTCGAATCTCTGCCCGCGTTCAAATTCCAACCCAAGGTCATGTCTGAGGTCCAGCCGAAGTCTCCGAGGCTCGGGTCAAGGACCATACTGAGGGAACGGGATGAGCGAATTTGTCTGCAACCGTCGGGGGGACGGAGCAAAGTTTTTCAGTTTTTTTCGTCCCCTCAAGGAAAAACTGAAAAACTTCGCTCCGTCCCTCCCTTCTCGTTCTCCCGCCAGAGCCAAAGTGGGTCTGCACCAAATTCGGCGATCCCCGCAGCGCACATCAAGACGACATCGACGACGACCTGTGCGGCGAGCCCCCCAAGGGGGCAAGCTGGAGGGTCATTGTGTGGCCATTCAAGCTCAGCGGTAAGCACGATGCCAAGGGCGACGGATGGCAAATGGAGACCGAGTTTCTCAATGCCGTCGAGGGGCCAGCCGCACTCGGCTTCGACCTGTACCGCGACGATTGCATCCCTCAATACCGCAACCCCGAGCAGCCGGGCCAGATGCAATTGGACGTATTGCATTTGACCCGCAAATGCGTAGCAGTCAACGAGGGGAGCCTCCTTCGATCAAGTTCGCGATTGTGGCCTGCCACACTGGCAGCCTCGACGAGGAATTTAACAAATGGATTCAGCTCTCGCTGGTTCCCCCGAAAGGGCAGGGACATGAAACGGACCTTACTTGCAAGTAGTATTGGCGTCGTGATGCTCTTGGCAGCACTTGGACTCGCATCCAGTGAGCCACAGGGCCAGATCACCGAATCGTCGGCGACCCAGTCGAGCCCACCAGCCTGTGAGGAGGATCCCGAGCGTCCCTCACCCCAATGGGGCTATATACGTTTCGTCAACAAACGTGACGAGGCAGTAAGAGTGAGTGTCAAACGAGTCTGGGAAAGCCGAAGAAATCAGCCGCCTCAACTACTCGACAACAGCGACTTCGCCGGGGTCTCGGATGGCCGATGCCTGGCGATTCGACGTGACGGCGAGGCGATTTTCGTCAAGCTCAGCACCCTCCCGCTAATCAACTCCAAACGACTTAAAGAGATCAAACGCTGGGACGAGTGCACCAATCAGAGCCCATGTCCCTTCGCGATAAAATTCGCCACCGGCGGCATCGTCGACAAGGATGGTAAAATCATTGCCATCACCGGACGGCTGCAGCCGTCCGTGCGCAGAGAGGTTGAACGCAGATATGTCCGGGCCTACCTGGACTACGCATCTGAACTCGGACCCGCGCAGGCCATATCCGAGCTCACCGACTATGCCAATATTCGTCCCGAGGTATTACTTGAGCTAGTCCACGCTCAGGAGTATTTCGCGACATGCGATGCGGCCTGCAAGAGTAACCCGGACAAGGAAGAGGTCTGGGAATATCTCACGCAGGCCCCACAGCAGAACCTCATCAAAAAGCAAGAGACCAGGCTCAATCTGAGTCTCGCTAACCCGACAGCGATAGAGATAGCCCAAGATCCCAGCAAAGAAACCAATTTCGGAAAGATACTCCAACTTCAGGGAAAACGACAGATCGAGGATTATTTTCAGGACACGGATCTCGGTGAACGCGCATCCGTCGATCTGCAGAAGGCTCTGAAAGAGATACAGAGAGAGATGTGAGCGAGCAGCCAGCTGCGTTAGTAGAACGATCCAAGCGCGTATAGCGTTGGTACTACAAATTCCAGCCCAAAGTCATGCCTGAGGCAATGACGCACGGGGGCGGACAGCTGCACGTCGCTGGGCGAAGACATGGCGGATCCCAGAATACCCCCTTGGTTGAGAGGCGTTTCTCAGTTGTCGCCATGATCGAGGCTGAGCGCCTCAGGGATGTCCCCGTCGATGAGTTGATTGAGCCACTGTTGCAAAGTGGGGAGGTCGTCACAGCCCGTAAGAAGCGCGTGCTGAGCAGGCATGAGGCTCACGCCCAGACGCGTAAGCCGACCTTCAATGAGCTGCAATAATAGCTGTCGAGCGCCTTCGGTGCGCCCGTCGCGGAGACCCTCGGCGCGCCCGTCGCGGAGACCCTCGGCGCGTCCATCGCGGAGACCTTCGGCGCGTCCGTCGCGGAGACCTTCAGCGCGCCCGTCGACAAAGCCTTCGGCGCGTCCATCGACAAAGCCCTCATCGCGAATCTCCTGAATGACGCGATTGCCCTTGGCCCGTAGGGCGCGGACCACCGCGTCATCCTTGGCCGTGGCATCGATCAAGGCGCGCACCGCGATGGGGCGGATAAAACACGCGTCGTCAATGGCTTCGTCGCGGCTGAGAATGATCCACTGATCGTCGTTGGCAGACCACTCAAGCACTGTGGTGGCGGCTTCGTCCAGCTGGGCATCCTGCCCACTGCCGATGCCCTTGACCCGAATGGCGAAGATACGGCGCACACCCCGGGCAATCACGTCTTGCGCTCGATCGGTGATATCGGCCATGCTCTGGGTGTAGAGGACCTCAAAGCAGACCTCTTCGAGAAACCGACTGCCGGTGGCGGAATCGACGCCTTCGCGACGGACGCAGAGGTCGGTGGCAAAATCCGATTGAGGGCCGTAGCGGGTCAATAAATCGGCGGATGCGATGTAGCCAGGGGCTACCGAGCTCTCGATGACGTGGGCAATACGCACGTGCATATCACCGTGAGGGGGATGGGCAGGCATGGCTTCGAGCAGCTGGCCGCGAACAAGTTCGGCCCGGGTAGTTTCAGCGTTCACGAGATGCTCCTCAATGCTGGGCATGTCGCTGGGTATGTTGGGAACTCCTGACACACCCGTGCGTGACGCACTGCCAGAGGCGCTCTGTGCCGGGCCTTGTGCGAGCATCATCGGTTCACGTCTGCGCTGATGACTCATGAGAGTACCATAACATATCGCCCGTACTGAGGGAACGGGATGAGCGAATTTGTCTGCAACCGCGCCGACGCTATGTTGGCAACGGCCCGTCGTCCGGGTTCACGATGGTAATCTCGTGGGCCAAGATCAGGCGCCGCGCCGGGCGCTTGGGCTCTTCGAGCCGTTCGAGCAGGAGCTTTACCGCCATACGGCCGATTTCATCGGTGGGCTGCTCGACCACGTGGACCGGCATGCCCAGGATATCGATCCACTCTGGGCGATCAAAGCACGCCAGCGCGATGTCTCGGCCGACCCGCAGTCCGCGTCGCTGGGCGGCGCGCGCAATGCCGCTGGCGAGCGCACCGTTGCTGGCAAATACGGCGTCGGGGGGCTGGTCTTGGGCCAGAAAGTGCTCCATCTGGGCCTCGCCATCGCGTGCGTGCGGCGGCATAAATTGAATGAGCGCATCATCCACCGACAGCGCACGCTCCGCATGGGCCTGGAGAAACCCCCGGTGGCGGGCAACCCCGGTCGAGCTCGCGTTGCCAAAGACCGCCGCCACCCGTCGATGGCCGCGTTCGAGGAGCTGCCCTGTCACTTCAGCGGCTGCGCGCACGTTATCAATGCCGATCTGGTCGACGTGGCTCGCGGTGACTTCGCGGTCGATGACAACCATGGGGCACTCTGCGGTGACCACCTCGGCGAACTTCTCGGCCATGACGGCCGTCGGCGATAGCACGATGCCGGCGACCTGCTGCGCCGAGAGCGCTTCGATATACTGCTCTTCCTTGGCCGGATCCTCGTCGGCATTACACAAAAACACGTTCCACTCGTTGGCGCTGGCCGTGTCTTCGGCTGCCCGAATCACCGCGGCAAAAAACGGGTTGCGGATGTCGGAGACGATCATGCCGATGGTGGCCGATTTGCGCGAACGAAGTTGGCGCGCGGCACGGTTGGGCCGGTAGCCGAGCTCGTCCACGGCCGCCAGGACCCGGGCGCGCATCTCAGGTCGAATGTTGGGGCTGCCGCTGAGCACGCGCGATACGGACGCAATCGATACCCCGGCTTTGGCGGCGACGTCTCGGATAGTTGGCATCTTACTTGGCTCGGTTATTGGAAAGGTTTACTCGTGTTTAGCACAGACAAATCGAACACTTGCTGCAATTTTTCTGAAAACTTTGCGAATTTTCTTGGAAACGTTTTCAAACGCGACTAGGGTAGTCCCGGTATCCACTCCCACGACCCGCCCGACCCGCTCTCACAGCCGGCTTTTGCGACCGGCTCTTCGACCTAAGGACGTGTTTCATGTTGAATCTCGGACCGCGCACCGTCGCCCTCGCGGCTGCTCCCGCCAGCAAACAGGAGGCGATTCGCGCCGTCGGCAACCTGCTGGTTGAGGCTGCGCACGTGGAATCTCAGTACGTGGACAGCATGCTCGAACGCGAGGCGGTCGCCAATACCTTCTTGGGCAGCGGCATCGCCATCCCCCACGGGCTGCCAAAGGCCGCGTCGTTGATTCACAAAACCGGGGTGGCCGTCATGCAGGTGCCTGAGGGGGTGACGTGGAATCGCGGAGAGACCGTCCACTTGGTCATCGGCATCGCCGCATCGAGCGATGAACACCTCAGTCTGTTGGGTCGCCTCACTTCGGTGCTCAGCGAGCCAGACACCCTGGAGCGGCTGCGCACCACCTCCGATCCCGACGCGATCGTAGAAGCGCTCACCCAGTCTCCGAGTAAACCGGTATCGGACGGCGAGGTTACGACCGATTTGCCCGCCCGCGCCCGCGCCACCATCCAGGGAGCCCGCGGTCTGCACGCCCGGCCGGCGACGACGTTTGTCCAGCTGGCCAAGGACTTTAGCGCCCGGGTGCGGGTGCGCGCTGGCAACAAGGTGGCTGATGGCAAGAGCATGGCCGCGCTGCTCAGGCTGAGCGCGGGCCAGGGCACGGAAGTCATCATCTCGGCCGACGGACGTGATGCCGAACAGGCGGTGGCAGCGCTGCGCCAGGCCGTCGAGGACGGCCTCGGCGAGGCCGAGGATAGTGAAAGCGCAGCAATCGACCGTCAAGCCAATGGTCAATCTGGTCGCCAAGCTGGCGGTCAATTGGATAATGAGTGGCGTCCGCGCGAGGTTGGGCGCACCATATCGGGCATCTCGGCCTCGGCCGGTATCGCCATCGGTCCCGTGCATCGGCTAGAACATCGGCGCATCGCGGTGCAAACCCGCGCCGACGCCCCGCAAGACGAGGAGCGCAAGCTGCGGGACGCCATTGCTGCGGCCCTCATCGAGCTCGACGGCTTGTACAAAGACCTCCGCGAACGGGCCGGCAGCGAGCAGGCCTCGATCTTTCGCGCCCACGCCGAATTCCTCAGTGACGAAGCCATCCAAGCGCGGGCGCACAGCGCGATTGGCGACGGGTTTTCGGCTGGCTGGTCGTGGCGCCAAGCGGTGCAAGAGGAGGCCGATGCCCTGGCCCAGGTGGACGATCCAATGCTTGCGTCGCGCGCGGTCGATTTGCGCGATGTCGGTAAGCGGGTCTTGCGGCTGCTGGCCGGGGTGCCGCGAGATGATGGTGGGGTGAAGCTATCGGTGCCCTCGATCCTGCTCGCCCGCGATATCGATCCCTCTGATACCGCACAGCTCGACCCCACCTTGGTGCTGGGCCTGTGCACGGCCGGCGGCGGTCCCAACTCGCACGCCGCCATCATTGCCCGCTCGCTCGATATCGCGGCAGTGGTTGGCCTCGGGCCCGATATCCTAGAACTCACTGTGGGAACCCACGCCATCGTCGACGGCACCGGCGGACACTTGTACATAGAACCGAGTCCGGCCGATGTGGAATCCGCCGAGCAGGTGCAGCAGCAGATGCGGGCCGCCCGCGATGTCGTCCACCGCGATCGCTTTCGCCCGGCTCTCACCGCCGATGGGGTCCGATTTGAGGTTGCCGCCAATGTCGGCGGCGTTGCCGAAGCCCAGGCCGCGCTCGCCGCCGGGGCCGAAGGCATCGGCCTCACCCGCAGCGAATTTTTGTTTATGGACCGCGAAACTCCGCCGTCCGAGGACGAGCAGACCGACATCTACCGCGGGATTGTGGCCGCCATGGGCGGATTGCCGGTGGTGATTCGCACCCTCGATGTCGGCGGCGATAAACGTCTGCCCTATCTAGACTTGGACGAGGAAGACAATCCGTTTTTAGGTGTGCGCGGCCTGCGTCTATGCCTGCGTCATCCCGCACTATTTGCCACCCAGCTGCGGGCCATTCACCGCGCGGCCGAAGCCGGCCCGGTGCGCATTTTGCTCCCCATGGTCACCACCCTCGACGAGCTCGAGCAGGCCAAGCACGCCATCGAAAAAGCGCGCGCGGCGGTCGGGGCCGAGCGCTGCGAGCTCGGGGTCATGGTCGAAGTCCCCGCGGTTGCTGCGATGGCGGCCGAGTTTGCCGCCGAAGTCGATTTTTTCTCCATCGGCACCAATGACCTGACCCAGTACGTCATGGCCATGGACCGGCTGCATCCGGCGCTGGCGCAGCAGTCCGATGGGCTGCACCCGGCGCTGTTGCGGACCATCGATCAAGTGGTGCAGGCGGCCCACAACGCCGGCGCCTGGGTCGGGGTGTGCGGCGGGGTTGCCGGTGACCCACTGGGCGCGCTGGTGCTGGCCGGGCTGGGCGTCGATGAGCTGAGCGTCTCGGTGCCGCGGGTGCCCACGGTAAAGGCTTCGCTGCGCGATTGTCAGCAATCCCGGTTGCGCAAACTGGCGCAAAACGCCCTGGCCAGCCGCTCGGCCGAAGCCGTGCGCCAGTTGACGATTTGGTAGTGGCCCGGCCCATGACCCAAACGATGACAAAGTCGGTGACAAAAACGATGACGAAGGTGGATGCGAGGGCCAAGGCCAAGGTGATTCCACGAATCGCGACCGTCACGCTCAATCCCGCCATCGACCTCACGCTGCACGTGCCGGCATTGCGGGTAGGCACAGTTCATCGGGTTGAGGCCAGTCGCAGCAATGCCGGTGGCAAGGGCATCAACGTCGCATCGCTGCTGGCCGATGCCGGATTTGCGGTCACCGCCACCGGTTGGCTCGGCGATGATAATGGCGGCATCTTTGCCCGTCTCTTTGCCCGCAAACGGATCCGCGATCATTTTGTGTACCTGCGCGGCGAGACCCGCACCAACGTCAAATTGGTCGACGCGGGCGCGCGTACGACCACCGATATCAACGGCATTGGTTTGGCACCATCTGCCGAGGATGTCGCCGCCTTACTCGATCGGGTTGAGGCCATGGCCAAGGACCACGACTGGGTGGTGTTGGCCGGCAGCCTGCCCGAGGGCGCGCCAGACGCGATCTATGCCGCCCTGATCGCTGGCTGCCTGCGCGCGGGCGCCCGGGTGGCATTGGATACCAGCGGCGTGCCCCTGGCCCGCGGATTGGCCGCGCATCCGACCCTGGTCAAGCCCAACAGTGACGAACTGGCCGCCCTCGGCATCGGCGCGCTGCGCAGCATCGACGATATAAGCGTTGCAGCGCGGGCCCTGGTCGCGACCGGCATCGACGAGGTGGCGGTATCGATGGGGTCGCGGGGGGCGCTGTTCGTGACTGCGAAGGAGACTCTTTGGGCCCGTCCGCCCCGGGTGGAGGTCGCGAGCACCGTCGGCGCAGGCGACGCGATGGTGGCGGGGCTGGTCGCCGGCCACTGCCGCGGTCTCGATTTGGCCGAGCGCGCCCGCCTGGCGACCGCGTTCGCCGCGCACGCCGTCAGTATCATTGGCAACGACCTCGCGCCCGATGCCCGACTGCGGGCGCTGCAGGCTGCAGTGCAACTGCAATCTATCCCTCTCACAACGTTAGGATGAACCGCTATGACGACCCTCATCGCCATCATTGAGTCGGTCCCGAGCGACGCCCATCGCGAGATGGCGATCGGGGCTCTGCGCGCAGAATGCGCCCGACGCGACATTGTTGTATTGCTACAGCAACCCACGGGTGCGCCCGATGCGCCCGATGACGGGGTGGCGGCGACCCTGATCGTCACCACCGAAGTCGCCGTGGCTGACGCATTTGAGCCTTCGGACGATACTTCAGTCCGGCGCGCCTCCCCCGCTGAAGTGATTCGCCACACCCGTGCGCTGTTAGCCGAGCTTTTCGGCCCGGAGGCGGCATCACCTGGGTCCTCGGCAAAGCGCCGCAGTGTTGTCGCCGTGACCGCTTGCCCGACCGGCATTGCCCATACGTTTATGGCCGCCGAGGCCCTGCGCACGGCCGGGGCCAAGCTCGGGGTGGCGATTCAGGTCGAGACCCGCGGCTCGGTGGGGGCCAAAAACCTGCTGACCGACGAACAAATCGCCGACGCTGATGCGGTAATCATCGCGGCCGACACCGGCGTCGATACCGCGCGTTTTGCCGGCAAGCGGCTCTACGAAACCGGCACCAAGGCGGCGTTGCGCGACGGGGGCGGCGTGATCGAAGCGGCCCTGGCCTTGTCGGCTCCCGCGCCGTTGACGCGCGCCGCCGCCATCCCCTCGGCCAATGCCTCGGCGAGCCCCGCAACCCGGACGAGCGGCACAGGCGCCGACAGCAAAGGCCGCACCGGGGTGTATAAGCACCTGATGAGTGGTGTGAGCCACATGTTGCCGCTGGTGGTCGCTGGCGGCCTGATGATCGCGCTCGCGTTCACCGTCGGCGGGATTCACGCGGGCGATGCCGAGGGCACCCTCGGGCACGCGCTCATGATGATCGGTGCCAAGTCGGCGTTTGCCCTCATGGTGCCGGTCCTGGCCGGCTTTATCGCCTTTTCGATTGCCGATCGTCCCGGTCTCGGTCCGGGCTTGGTCGGCGGCATGCTGGCCAGCCTCACGGGCGCCGGTTTCTTGGGTGGGTTGGCGGCCGGATTCGTCGCCGGATATGCCACCCGCTGGCTAAATCGTTCGATCGAGCTCCCCGATGCCTTATCGGGACTCAAACCGGTGCTGATCCTGCCGCTCTTGGGCACCCTCATTGTCGGTTTGGCGATGGTGTTTCTTATCGGCCCACCCGCGGCCGCGGCCATGGACGCACTCACCGAGTTTTTGCGCAGCATGCAGTCGGGGAGCGCGGTGGTGCTCGGCCTCTTGCTCGGGGCCATGATGGCGTTTGACATGGGCGGACCGGTCAATAAAGCCGCCTACACCTTTGCTGTGGGGCTCCTGGCAAGCGAGGTCTATGGCCCCATGGCGGCCGTGATGGCGGCCGGCATGACCCCGCCGCTGGGGCTGGCAGTGGCGTCGGCCCTGTTTCCCAATCGCTTTGGTGAAGCCGAGCGCGCGGCATCGAAACCGGCCGCGCTGCTGGGGCTCGCGTTCATCACCGAAGGCGCGATTCCCTATGCGGCCGCCGATCCGCTGCGCGTCATCCCGTGTCTGATTCTCGGCTCTGCCACTGCGGGTGCGCTGTCGCTGGCGCTGAGCGTGCAGCTCATGGTGCCCCACGGCGGCGGCTTCGTGCTGCTGATTCCCAACGCCCTCACGCCGATCGTGTCGTTTTTGCTGGCCCTGGTTGCCGGTACCATAGTGACCGCGCTTTCCCTGCGGGTGGCCAAAGATCCGGCGCCTGCTCCTGATGGCCGTGACGCCAGCACGAGCGCTGCGCCGTCTGTCGGTTAGGAGTCCATCGGTGCATACGAGCGCTTACGCAGCCCGTAGCGTCACCGGGACCCCGTTGAGAATGGATTGGCCGACAATGGCCTCGGTGTCGGCATCATCACTCCAATCGTTGAATGATACCCCCGGATGGGCGCCAGCTACCCGCAGGGTATCGGCGGCCTCAGCATGGCCCCAGCCATGGGGCAGGCTCACCACCCCGGGCCGCATTTCGTCGGATACCGCCACCGGGACCACGCCGGTATGCACGCGGCTCGTAAGCTCTGCTTTACCGCCATGGACCACGCCTAAGCGCTCAGCGTCCTCGGGATGGATGAGCAGGATACAGCGCTCTTTGCCTGAGACCAGCGCGGGCACGTTGTGCATCCAGGTATTGTTGGTGCGCACTTGACGGCGCCCAATCAATAATAACTGGTCGCCGTTCGGTGCCGATTCCGCGGGATTCTTGGCCCAATCGGCCAGGGCGGCCATAAACGGTGCCGCATCGAGATGGACCCGGCGATCGCGATGCAGCAGTCGGCCGTGGAAGCCGGGCATGAGCGGGCCGAGATCCACGCCGCGATCGTGCTCGCTCAGGGCCTTGAGCGATAGGCCCTTGCGCAGGCGTCCGAGGCGCAAGGGGCGCGGCATAAAACCATCGCCATAGCGGCCGGTGCGAATCAGGGTGTCGAGAATGTGATAGGGGGTGAGGCGCAGGCCGAGACGGCGGGCGCGGCGGATGGCGGCGTCCACGGGCTTTATCCCGGTCATGCCGCCGCCCAGGCCCTCGGCCAGGGCCAAGAGGATTTCCCAATCGTGGCGCTCATCGGCGCGCGTGGGCACAACGGGCGGTGACCAGCGGGCAAAGTTGCGCGCCGCCAGGGGGGCGAAAAAGTAATCGTACCGATCTTCGGCCATGGACCAGGCAGGGGGCAAAATCACGTCTGCGTGGCGGGTGGTCTCGTTGATGTAGAGGTCCACCGAGACCATGAAGTCGAGGCCCGGCAGCAGGCGACCGAGGCGCTGTCCATTGGGCGTCGATAGCACGGGATTGCCAGCGTAGGTGATGAGGGCGCGAACTTGACCGGCGCCGGGGGTTTCGATTTCCTCGGGCAGGCAGGCCGCCGGCAGGTCGCCAAAGGTCTCGGGCAAGCCCCGCACCCGGCTGCGAAAGCGATCGTAGCCGTCCATGCCCGGCAGGCGCGACAGCTGTGATAAATCGGCGGCTGGGGAGGTGAACATAAACCCGCCGATCGTGGCCAGGCGGCCGGCGGCCAGGTTGAGCACGTCGCCGGCCCACGTGGCCAAGCTGCCAAAGCGACTGTTGCATACGCCGATGCGCGAGTAGGCCACGCTGGTCGGGGCGTCGGCAAATTCGCGCGCCACGCGGGCGATGGTGGCCGCGTCGATGCCGCTGGCAGTGGCGAGCTCGGCCAGATCGAGGCGCTTCACAATGCCGGCTACGCGATCAAATCCGCGCGCGTCGCGGTTGACGGCGGCCCAATTGATCCGATTTTCACGAAGTAGGACATGCAACATACCCAACAAGAGGGCGGTGTCGCCGCCGGGCAAGATGGCGAGGTGCTCATCGGCCATGCGCGCGGTTTCGGTGCGGCGCGGATCGACCACGACCAAGCGACCGCCGCGGGCGCGCAGGCGGCGCAGGCGCCCGCGCATATTGGGGGCGGTGAGCAGGCTGCCGTTGGACACCACTGGATTGGCACCAATACAGAGGAAGTAATCGGTGCGGTCCACATCGGGGATGGGGATGGTGAGCGAGCTGCCGTACAGGTGCCAGGATGCGGCAAAGCGCGGGGTGGTGTCTTGGCTGCCGGCGCTGTAGCGATTGCGCGAATCGAGGGCGGCGATGAGGCCGGCGCGAATGAGAGCGACGCCATAATTGTGCACAATGGGGTTGCCGATATATAGGGCCAGGGCGTCTGTGCCGTGGCGCTTATGCACGCGGCGCAGGCCCTCGATGGCGAGGGGCAGGGCCGCGTCCCAGGAAATCGGCTCAAAATCGCC
>JAAUYH010118189.1_pt1 | contig 13401 bp, 10 predicted proteins | sample 7278061 | NCBI WGS metagenome assembly JAAUYH01 (sample SAMN14350203, study PRJNA611818) | marine sediment metagenome | isolation source: surface marine sediment (0.6m) | place: French Polynesia: Moorea | collected 2018-08
ACGTCGAGCCGCGTGATGTCCTGCAAGCCGAGGAAATACACCGCCTGTGACTGCTTCTCGCTGAAGATCGCCACCAGCACATTGGCCCCGGTGACCTCTTTCTTGCCGCTGGACTGCACATGGAAGACGGCGCGCTGAAGAACGCGCTGGAAACCGAGCGTTGGCTGCACGTCATTCTCGTCGTCGTGCGGCAGCAGCGGCGTCTGCTCTTCGATGAACTCCGTCAGCTGCCTGCGCAGCTCGGGGATGTTCCCGTCACAGGCCTTGATAATCTCGTGCACTTTGGGGATATCGAGGAGTGCCAGCAGCAGGTGTTCCACCGTCATGAATTCATGACGTTGCTCACGGGCCCGTTGAAACGCTTCGTTAAGGCAGAATTCCAGTTCGCTACTCAGCATGACTTCTCATCTGTTTTCAGGACTCCTCCATCTCGCACAGCAGCGGGTGCTGATGCTGCTTTGCAATGCCCATTACCTGGGCAACCTTCGTTTCCGCTATCTCGTAGTTGTACACCCCGCACACACCTTTTCCTTTGGTATGTACCTCTAACATGACCTGCGTGGCGCGCGTACGTTCCATCCCGAATATCGATTCGAGAATATCGACCACGAATTCCATTGGCGTGTAGTCGTCGTTGAGCAGCACTACCCGGTACAACGGCGGCTTCTTGACCTTTGGCCGCGCTTCCTCGACGGCCAGGTCGTAGCCGTCAATATGATTGATGTCGGGTCCCTGTTCGCTCATGTTTCCAGACTATGTTGAATTCGCTACCTGTATTGCCTTCGCTGGCCGTGGCCGGCGACATGCGGGTTATTATATATGGGCTCTCGGCTGCGTTCTCCAAGCCTGGTTCACGGATTTTCTGGCCCGGCGAGACACCGACATGCGATAGTGGCAGGCCGAGGCACGGAATACGCGGCCTAGACCGTTGCAAAATATAGGTTTTTCGTCGATTCGGGCTTGTTTGCGGATCGCGTCAACCCTTATCATCTTGGCGCTGCGTTTACAGGAAGAACCGGTATCAACAAACGGCCGAAAGCAACATGACGACCGACGCCAAATGGTCTGATTTCGTCAGCATGGACGGCGCGAAAACACTCGCGGCCGCGAACCGACTGCTGCCCGCCTGGGTCAGTCTGCTGCTCGTTATTGTCATAGCCTGGCAGCTCGCCAGGATCATCTGGATGCTAGTACCTGCGCCGTCCGCCGGCGATCCCGTGCCGATACCGGCGGATGAGCTGGTATCGGCTGCCCGCTCCGATGATTCCGCTGACGTCCAGGCGATCGTCGCCGCCCACATATTCGGCGTGGCCGATGCCGACGAGGAGCCGACGCTACAGCCGATTGTCGAGGACACGTCGAACCTGCGCGAGACGCAGCTCACGAATTTGACGCTCAAGGGCACGATTGCCGCTACTGAGGAGGAATTGGCAGTCGCGATCATCGCGGACGGCAATAATGAGGAAAAGGTGTACACGATCGGCGACCCCGTGACCTCTGGCGCCGATCTGCACGCAGTGTACGCGGATCGGGTGGTGCTGAACGAGAACGGCGTCCTGACGAGACTGGAGCTACCCAAGGACTTTCCGGAAGGCACGCCCAGGATCAGCCGCCGGCCTGCGACGCAGACGAGCCGCACGGTCAACAAGTCGCAGAGCATTCAGTCGGTTGTCGCGCAAAATGTGTCGAAGCTTGCGGACGTAATTCGTCCCACACCCTACTTCGTCAACGGGCAACAGCAAGGGTATCGTGTCTATCCGGGCCGCAATCGCGCACAGTTTGCGGCACTCGGCTTGCGTCCGGGTGACCTGATCAAGGATATTGACGGTCAGGCGCTCAATGACCCCACGCAGGCAATGCAGATCTTTCAATCACTCGACAGTGCGGACCAGGTCTCGGTAACCGTTGAACGGAATGGCCAGCCCGAAGTCATTGTGTTGAGTACCAGCCAACTCGACCTCGGGGACGAAGCCACTAGATGAACATTTTTTCACGCATGCAGTCGCGAGTACGGCTTGTCGTCGCGCTGTGTCTGATCGGACTGCTGACATCGACGTCGGCCTTCAGCCAGCAGGCGACTATTACGCCGAATTACAAGGAAGCGGACATCCGGCAAATCGTCGAGGCAGTCGGTGAAGTCACGCGCAAGAACTTCATCATCGATCCGCGCGTCAGCGCCAAGGTGACGATGCTATCGTCTACCCCAATGACACCGGAGGCATTTTACGAAGCCTTCCTGTCGATCCTGCAGGTACACGGCTATGTTGCCGTCAAATCCGGCGACCTGATCAAGATCGTGCCGGACGCCACGGCCAGGCAGTACGCGGGCCCACTCGGGGCTTCCAGCGCCGCCGGAGCCGATGACGTGGTCACACAGGTTATCCAGGTGCAGAATGTCGGCGCCGCGCAGCTCGTGCCCATCTTGCGCCATCTTATTCCCCAGTACGGCAACCTCGCGTCGCACCCGGCGTCGAATATGCTGATCATCTCTGACCGGGCAGCCAACGTGACGCGGATGATTTCGATTATCCGGCGCATCGATCAGTCAAGCGACGAGGATGTAGAGGTCGTGCGCCTCGAGCATGCGTCCGCAGCCGAGATCGTCAGAATAATGACGGCACTGACGCAGCAGCCCCGCTCCGACGGTGTGCCGGTCACGACCAGCCTGGTCGCCGACGCCCGCACCAATAGCGTGCTGATCGGCGGGGACAAGAGCGAGCGGCTGCGGCTGCGTGCGTTGATCGCGCATCTCGACACCCCGCTCGAGGATGGTGGCGACACCCAGGTACGCTATCTGCGTTACGCCGATGCCGAAGAGCTGGCAACAAAACTGCAGCAGCACTTTACGTCGCAATCGCAGGCTGCCGCTGGCCAGGGCGCGGCGGCGGCGGCCAACACCGACTCCGTGACCGTATGGGCGGATACCCAGACGAACGCGATCGTGATCAACGCGCCGCCGAAGATGATGCGTTCGCTGATGCAGATCGTCGACAAGTTGGACATTCGTCGCGCGCAGGTTCTCGTCGAGGCCATCATCGTCGAGGTAATCGCCGACAAGACTTCAGAGCTAGGCATCACCTGGGCCGTCGAGGGCGCAAGCTCGAATACCCCCATAGGGGTGACCAATTTTCCGTCGTTTGGACCGGGCGTCGTGCAAATCGGTGGCGCCGCAGGCAGTGGTGGCGAGATCGACCCGACCTCACTGATCGGTGAAGGCATCACGCTGGGGCTCGGCAGAATCAGCGACTCCGGCGTCAGCTTCGCAGCCATCCTCCGGGCGTTGGAGGGCGATGCGGATACGAACATCATCTCTACGCCGTCGATCGTGACCACCGACAACGAGGAAGCAACGCTCAACGTCGGCCAGGAAGTCCCGTTCGTCACCGGCTCGTTCACCAATACAGGAACGGGTACGGGGGGCACCGTCAATCCGTTCCAGACAATTCAGCGCGAGCAGGTCGGTGTGAAACTCTCGATCACCCCGCAGATCAACGAGAGCGACTCGATGCTGCTTACGATCTCGCAGGAGATTTCGAATATCGCGTCGTCTGCCGCCGGGGCCGTCGATCTGATCACGAATCAGCGCATTATCGAGACGACCGTGATCGTCGACGACGGTCAGATACTCGTACTCGGCGGTCTCATCGAGGACACCCTGCGTGAGACGGATCAGCGTGTGCCCTTCCTCGGTCGTATTCCGGTCCTCGGCAACCTGTTCCGCAACCGCAAGACCGACAAGGTCAAGACCAATCTGCTCGTCTTCATTCGGCCGAAGATTCTGCGTGACGCAGCGCAGACCGCTATCGAGACCAACGCGAAATACAATCTTATTCGCGAGGTGCTGGAAGGCAGCCGCGGCAGCGGCGTGGCGCTGATGCCGAGCGAGGAGCGTCCGACCGTGCCGCCGCTCGACATGCGCGAGGAGCAGGAAGAAGCGGCGGAAGCCGAATCGGGCAACGAGTAGCGCTGGCAGACTTTTGATGGCAACCGAAGCAGACATCGTGCTGGAGACGGCTCCCGAGGACGGTGCCGACGACACATTGTCGTCAGTGCGGGCACTGCCGTTCACGTTTGCCAAACGCCATGGCGTGCTGATTCGCGACATATCTGCCGACGTCGCGGATACCGTTTATCGCCCCGGCGTGTCGCCGACGAGCATTGCCGAAGTTCGGCGCTTCGCCGGCGTACCGCTGCGCCTTTCACCGGTATCGAACGAGGAATTCGACACGCTATTGCAGGAATCTTACGAGCAGGGTAGCCACAAAGCCATGCAAATGGTGGATGGCCTGGGCGACGAGATGGATCTGTCGCAGGTCGCACAGGAATTGCAGGAGCCCTCTGACCTGCTCGAGAGTGACGACGACGCACCGATCATTCGCTTCATCAATGCGGTATTGACCGAGGCCGTCAAAGACAACGCGTCCGACGTGCACATCGAACCCTACGAAAACCGGCTGGGGGTACGCTTCCGTGTCGACGGTGTATTGCGCGAGGTGCTCGAAACCCGTCGCGCGCTCGCGCCCCTCGTCGTCTCACGCATCAAGGTGATGTCGAAGCTGGACATCGCCGAGAAGCGCCTGCCGCAGGACGGGCGCATCTCGCTGCGCATTGCCGGTCGCGCGGTCGACGTGCGCGTATCAACCATGCCGTCCGGCCACGGCGAGCGCGTCGTGCTGCGCTTGCTGGACAAACAGGCTGGCCGCCTCGATCTGACGTCACTTGGCATGGCTCCCAAGACACAGAAGACGATGGACGAGTTGATCCACAAACCGCACGGCATCATTCTCGTAACCGGCCCGACAGGATCGGGTAAGACGACGACGCTGTACGCTGCTCTCGAACGGATCAACGACAACAGCCGCAACATCATGACTGTCGAGGACCCAATCGAATATTTCATCGACGGCATCGGCCAGTCGCAGGTCAACACAAAGGTCGAAATGACCTTTGCACGCGGACTGCGCGCCATACTGCGCCAGGATCCGGACGTCGTAATGGTCGGCGAGATTCGTGATCTCGAGACGGCAGAGATCGCCGTGCAAGCGAGTCTTACGGGACACCTCGTGCTGTCCACGTTGCATACCAACACGGCGGCGGGTGCCGTAACGCGTTTGCGCGACATGGGGGTCGAGCCGTTTCTGCTGTCGTCGAGCCTGATCGGCGTACTCGCGCAGAGACTCGTTCGCGTACTCGACGACCAAACCAAGGTGCCGTACACGGCACTCGAACACGAATGCGAGATACTTGGCGTCGATTCGGCGAATCCGCCAACGCTCTTTCATCCTGGTGAGGATAGTATCGGTGGCTTTTCAGGGCGAACGGGTATCTACGAACTCATAGCCGTCGACGACGAGATGCGCTCGATGATCCACGCAGGCGTCAGCGAGCAGGATCTGGAACGCTACGCGCGCAGGCAGGGCCCGAGTATCCGTGCCGACGGTCGCCGCAGGGTTATCGAGGGCAGCACGACTATCGAAGAACTCCTGCGCGTCACTCGGGAAGACTAGCCGGCCTATGGGCGCGTTCGAATACGTTGCGCTTGATCAGAGCGGCAAAGAATCCAAGGGCCTGATCGAAGGCGATACGCCGAAACACGTTCGTCAGATCCTGCGCGATCGAAAGATGTTCCCGGTCCAGGTGACCGAGGTTGCGCAAAAAGAGGCAAAACGCCAGCGCAGCTTCTCGCTGCGCGGCGGCGTCTCGTCGGGTGAACTTGCAATCGTTACGAGGCAACTAGCGTCTCTGTCACAGTCGGGTTTGCCGCTCGAGGAAGCGCTCCTTGCCGTCGCGCAGCAAAATGATCAGCCGCGTACCAAAAGTATCCTGCTCGGTGTCCGCTCCCGCGTCATGGAGGGCCATACCCTCGCCGATGGCCTCGGCGAATTTCCGCAAGCATTCCCGGAGTTGTATCGGGCAACGGTAGCCGCAGGTGAGCAGTCGGGTCATCTTGATGTGGTGCTCGAGCGGCTTGCCGATTACACCGAAGCACGCCAGGAACTGCGGCAGCGCGTAACCAACGCATTGATCTACCCCATCGCACTCGTTGCCATGGCTGTCGCCATCATCAGCTTCATGCTGGCCACGGTCGTACCTCGCATCGTCAGCGTCTTCGAGACCTCGGCCGGGCAGCTGCCGGCACTGACCCGCTGGCTGATTGCCAGCAGCGACTTCCTGCGCAATAACTGGCTGCTACTGATCATCGCTGTGTCGGCAGCGCTCTATGGCATCTGGTGGCTGCTGCAGAAGGATGGCCCGAAACGTCGCTACCATCGGCTGCTATTGCGCACGCCGATCACGAGCCGCCTGACTCGCGGCATCAATACGGCCAGGTTTTCGCGAACATTCAGCATCCTTGCCGGCAGTGGCGTGCCGATCCTGGATGCGCTGAAGATATCGGCGGAGGTCATCGAGAACCTGCCCATGCGTGATGCCGTAAATGAGGCCTCCCTGCGTGTCCGCGAGGGCGCGTCCATCAGCAAGTCGCTCGAAGCCAGCAAGTTGTTTCCGCCAATGATGATTCACCTCATCGCCAGCGGTGAGGCCGGCGGCAAGCTGGAAGAAATGCTGTCGCGAACCGCAAATTATCAGGAACGAGAGGTGGATGGCCTGATCGCGACCCTGCTCGGCATCTTGCAGCCACTGCTCATCGTCCTGATGGGTGCCATCGTAATGACCATCGTTCTGGCCATCCTTTTGCCCATCTTCGAGATCAATAATCTGATCCGTTAATTCGTCCCTTGCGCACGAAAAAATTTCGGGTTATACACGGCAAATACTGCTAGGGAGGCTTGTCGTACACAGACTGATTATTGCCCGGAGAGCATGCAATGAACGGTGAAATTGATAACGGTGAGAAGCAGGGTACTGTCGAGGCAGACGTCGAGTTCGGTGACGAGTCGGAAGATACTATCGTCGTCGAAGACGCTGCGGATATTGACAATGTCGGTGATATCTCGGTCGAGATTAATGTCGAAGAGCTGGTCGCGAAAATAGAGTCCGGCGAAGGAGACGTCGAGCAGCATAAGCGAGACGTTCGCAAGCGCCTCGACGAACTCGAGGAAGAGCGCCGCGTCGATGCCGAACTCGACAGCACCTACAACTTCAACCTCGACGACGACCTGTAACGGACCCAGAGCTGATGACGGCGGGCGGCATATTCGCCTCCCTCATGGCTCGCTACGCTGCGCTTTACTTCGGTCGGTTACATGCCCTAGGGGTACAAACATCCCGCCCGCCGCCGACCACTCGTTAGCGTTACCGGAAGTCGCGCGACGTTACGACGAGGTTGCCGAGCATATCGGAGTGGTCGATGAGCCGTCTCGCGATTACGTGGATCACCTCCCCTTCGATCTGTAACTCCCCCTCAATCCCCATCAAACGTGCGTTCAACAACGCCGCGCGATGATCTTCCGCAACCTGCTTCCATACCACCAGATTGATGTGCCCGGTCTCGTCTTCGAGGGTAACGAACGTGACACCGCTTGCCGTGCCCGGACGTTGTTTGGTAATCACGATGCCGGCGACGTGCACCTTCGTACCGGTACGCAGCTGCGGCAGCTCGCTGGCCTGCAGGTATCGATAACGTGCCAGCCTGTGACGTAGCAGGTGCAGCGGATGGCGCCCCAGCGTCAGCCCCAGATGCTGGTAGTCCGCGACGATATCCTGACCTTCGGTCGGTTTTTTCAGCAGCGGTATTGCTTCATATCGCTCCATCGATGTCAGCAAGGGCGTCGGCTTTTCGGCTCCGGCCACTGCCCATCGTGCCCGATGGCGATGACCTTCGAGGACCTCCAGCGCACCTGCTGACGCCAGCGCCGCCAGTTCACGGCGATCCAGATCTGCCGTTTCAAGCAACTGCTGGATGCTGCTGTAGCCCACTGCAGCGCGCTGCATGCTGATGCGCTGTCCGGCCTCCTCGGCCAGGCCCTTGGTCATACGCAGCCCGAGGCGCAGAGCTGCCTTGCCATCGTGCCGTGCCTCCAGCGTGCAGTCCCAATCGCTATGATTGATGCAGACCGGCCGAATCTCCACGTCGTGTCGGCGTGCATCCTGAGTAAGCTGCGACGCAGAATAAAATCCCATCGGCTGGCTGTTCAGTAATGCGGCCGTGAATGCTGCCGGCTCGTGGCACTTCAACCATGACGAAACGTAAACCAGCAGCGCGAAGCTGGCCGAGTGCGACTCGGGAAAGCCGTATTCGCCGAAACCCTCGATCTGACGAAAGATCTGGCGCGCGAACTCCTCTTTGTAGCCGCGCTCGCGCATGCCGGCAATAAGCCTCTCTTCGAATGGACCGAGACCACCGCGGCGTTTCCAGGCTGCCATCGCACGCCGCAACTGGTCCGCTTCGCCCGGGGTAAAGCCCGCCGCAACGACGGCAAGCTGCATGACCTGTTCCTGGAAGATCGGCACGCCGAGGGTGCGCTGCAAAACCCCTTTTACGTCGTCGCTCGGATAGTCGACGGCCTCCTCCCCGTTACGCCGGCGCAGATACGGATGCACCATGTCACCCTGAATCGGGCCCGGCCGGATGATTGCCACTTCAATGACGAGATCGTAGTAACAGCGCGGTCGCAGCCGCGGCAGCATCGCCATCTGTGCGCGCGATTCGATCTGAAAGACACCCATCGTGTCGCCGGCACAGATCATGTCGTAGACCACCGGGTCCTCTGCGGGCACAGTAGCGAGCGTCAGCTCGCGGCCATCGAATTCACGCAGCAAGTCGAAGCTGCGGCGAATCGCCGTCAGCATACCGAGGCCGAGGACGTCGACCTTCAGCAGGCCGAGATCTTCAAGGTCAGTTTTCTCCCATTGAATGACCGTGCGTTCGGGCATTGCTGCATTCTCGACCGGCACCAGTTCAGACAGCGGCCCGTTGGAGATCACGAAACCGCCTACGTGCTGCGACAGGTGGCGCGGAAAGCCGAGGATTTCCCTGACGAGATACAGCAGTCGCTTGATGATCGGGCTATCGGGATCGAGACCGGCCTCGAGCACCCGGCTCTCGTCGACGCGTTGTCCGTCCCACCACTGCATGGATCGCGCCAGCCGGCCAACCTGCAGGTCGCTCAGGCCCAGTGCTTTGCCGACATCCCTGAGCGCGCTGCGAGGCCGATAGGTGATGATGGTTGCGGCAAGCGCCGCACGATCCCGGCCGTACTTCTCATAGATGTATTGAATGACTTCTTCACGACGCTCGTGTTCGAAGTCGACATCGATATCCGGCGGCTCGTTGCGCTCCTTGGAGATGAAGCGCTCCACAAGCATCGCCATACGCGCAGGGTCGACCTCGGTAATGCCGAGGCAGTAACACACTGCCGAGTTGGCAGCCGAACCGCGCCCCTGGCAAAGAATCTTCTGCGCGCGTGCGAACGCGACGATGTCGTACACGGTCAGAAAGTACGGTTCGTAGTCGAGTTCGGCGATGAGTGCGAGCTCGTGCTCAACCAGCTCGGTAACCTTGCCGGGAATACCGTCAGGCCAGCGCTGCCGCATGCCTTGCTCGGTCAGCCGTCTGAGATAACTTGCCGGCGTCTCGCCGGCCGGAACGATTTCATCGGGATACTCGTAGCGCAGCTCGTCCAGCGAGAAATCGATCATGTCTGCAATGTGCAGCGTTTCCTCGAGCAGCTGCTGTGGATACACATGCTGCAGAACCTCGAGTGAGCGCAGATGGCGCTCACCGTTGGGGTACAAAGCAAAGCCGGCATTATCGATCGTGACGCCCTCGCGAATTGCCGTCAGCGTGTCCTGCAGAATGCGGCGTGACCGACAGTGCATGTGCACGTCACCACAGGCAACGAGCGGCAGCTTGAGCCTCTGCCCCTCCGCCCGAAGCTTGTCGAGATGCTTGCGCTGCCGACCATCGGCGAGCAGTTCGACGCCTATCCACAAACGATCACGGAAGGTTTCGCGTAGCCAGTGATCCTCGACATCCAGCGATAGCGAGCTATCGGGTATCCAGAGCACCACGCAATCGCTTAAGCCTGCGTCGAAGGCGAGCCGTGTCAGTTCATAGCTACCCTTGTCGGCCGCGCGGCGGGCTTTGGTGATGAGCTCGCAAAGGGCCGCATAGCCGCGGCGATTCTGTGCCAGGACGACGAGTTTGCGGCCGCTCCTGAGGCGCAGCTCGGCGCCAATGATGAGTTTCCTGAGGCCGTATTGCTGCACGGCAGTGTGGGCACGAACGATGCCTGACATCGTGCACTCATCGGTAATGGCGAGTGCGTCGTATCCCAGCGCAGCGGCTGTTTCCACGAGTTCCTCGGGATGTGAGGCACCGCGCAGGAAGGTGAAATTACTGAGTGCGTGCAGTTCGGCGTAACGTGTGCCGCCCATCATCAGCCGAAGATGCCATGCAAATACCAGGCAGCATCGCGAGTGCGGTTGCGGAACACCCACAGCTGCATACCCTGAGGATTGACTGCCGTGTAGTAGTCGCGCGCAATACTGTCGTCATCCCACCATCCCGTCTCGAGACGCTCTGGACCCTCGAGAATCGTCAGACGCCCGCAATGCCAGAGATAGCCGCCGTCCACTCGCAGCAAAGCGGGTTCGGGCAACATCCAGAGCGGCCGCTGCGCATCGTTTTGCAGCGTTGCCGTAACCGTACTTGTCCTGGCAGACAACAGCGCCTGCGCACGCCAGGCCCGCTGCGGGCGGTGCTCTGCCACTGTGGTCACCCCGGCGACCGACTGCGTACCGACACGGGCGATGAGGCGCTCGGCCAGCTGTGTCATCGAAAAGCGCAAGCCTTTGCCGGTGGCCTTGCCCTTGAATCGTAGCCGCCGGGTGCCGGACCGTACCGCCTGGGATCGGTCACCGCGCAAACGAACCGCAATGACCGGCTCGGGCAAGACCAGCTTTTCGAAGCGCAGGCGCAATAGTTCGAACCACCGATCAGCCGACCGCTCCGCTTCGGCACAGCCCAGCGATAACTCCGTCGCCGCAGCACGCAAATGGAAAAAGCTGAACGAAAGACGCTGCGTACCGAGTTGTCTCGTCAGCAGAAAACGTTCCAGCGACACCAGCAGCTCACGACAGACTGTAAGCAACAACTCGCGATCGCTTTGTTCCTCGGTCATTTCATAGTCTGCACAAAAGTGTTCGGGGGCGCGCCAGCTGGTACGTGGATCCGGTAGACGGCCCAGAGCACGATCGAGCTCGATGAGTCGTTGTGGCCCGAAGCGTCGCGCAAACCCCTCCCGGGGCAGGCGCAGACACTCACCCACGTTGCGAATACCCATGCCTGTGAGGGACTCACAGACCGCGGCGGGCCAATCGAGGCAGGCGAGCGGTATCGCACGCAGGGCGGCTGCAATATTGCTGGTATCCCGAATACAGATGCGCCGACCGCTCCTGGCCAGCCAGGTCGCCGCAAGGGGTGTCGGCGCGATCGCCAACGCGGCGCTGAAGCCCTGCTCCCGCAGGCCTGCCGCAATCTGTTGCCGCAGCTTCAAGAGGCCGCCGTACAAACGTACACTGCCGGCGATTTCCACGAGCAATACATCGGCGCCCGTCAAGCAGACGACCGGGCTGAACTGCTCCAGCCAACACGCAAGATTCTCCAGCGCTTGTTGCTCGGCAATCTCACTCCGTGGTTCAACACACAGTCCCGGCAACAGCGCGAGCGCCGCGTTGGCCGACTGGCCCGGCATAATGCCGGCTGCTTCCGCTTTGCCCGAGGCCAGCAATACACGGTGGATACCGTGCTGATCTTCTACGACGACCCTGGCTTCATCCTCTGGCCCGGCGGCCTCCAGCGGTAACTTCGGCAGGTAGATACAAAACCATAGCCGTTTGCTGACGGACGCTGCTGTGGCTGGCGCTCCCGGGCCAGGTTCTTCGAGCGCCAGTGCGCGCTGCGGGTGATTAAGGCGCCTTTCTGCAGAGGGAGCCGGGGCTATGTCCCGCACGAAGGCAGGTGTTTTGCGTGCCCGGGCCATGGTTAGAGAACATTGTGCAGGACGGCGGGTCGCCCGCCACGACTCTTCAGGATATGCAGCCGCGTGCCCTTGCCGCTGGCCTGCAGTTCGATACGCAGCGTCGCTGCAGACGGTTCACTGCGAGCAGCAGGCGGGCGAAACACGATGGCCCAGCTGCCGCCCCGCTCGGCTGCCAGCTGCAGGCGCCGACCCGCCTGATCGTCGAACGCCGTGGGCCACAACAACACGGCAGCACAAGTTCCCGACGACAATGCCTGTTCGGCCGACCACAGCACCTCGCTCTCATGCTTTGGCCGCACGATCAGCATACGTGACAAATCGATGCCCCACTGCTGCAACGCCGGCGGATAAGGCTGAAACGGAGGTGCTACCCAGGCTATCCAGCCCGGTTCGCTGTAATCGCCGGCGTTACTCTCAGCGCTCAACTGCGTGAGCGCCGGCATCAGCAGCCGCAGTTCACCGACGCCATAGTTCTCGACCAGTATCTCGGTCAGGGAGCATTGCGGCCAGCCGCCCCCGGGCAAGTGACGATCGAGCTTTTCGTAACCACTTGGAAGCCCGGGGGCCGCACAGGCCTGGCCATGGCCGCGCCAGAGACGTGGGTTTTCGAGCAGTTTGTCCAGCGAGGAGGAATCGCGCGGCATCTCACGAACACTTAGTGCAGCGACGCTCAGTGGAGCGGTATACCGTCCCGAATGACGCCGACAACGACGCCCTCGATCACCATGGCCTGCTGCGAAAGGTCGACCTGTATCGGTTCGAAGTCCTCGTTTTCCGGCAGCAATTCGACCAGCGAACCTTTTTGCCGATACCGTTTGACGGTGACTTCATCGTCGAGCCGCGCGACGACGATCTGACGACTGCGAACTTCCGGCGTACGATGCACGGCAACGAGATCACCGTCGAGAATGCCGGCGTTTTTCATACTCATGCCGTACACCCTGAGCAAATAATGCGGCTTTGGACTGAACAGTTGCGGATCGAGTTTGTAATGCGTCTCGATGTGCTCTTCGGCGAGGATAGGACTGCCCGCCGCGACCCGACCCACGAGCGGCAGTCCCATCTGTTCGCGCAATGAATCCTTCAGCTGAATGCCGCGCGATGCACCGGGCAGGAGTTCCAGCACACCCTTTTTCTGCAGCGCCCGCAGATGCTCCTCGGCCGCGTTGGCCGATTTGAAACCGAGCTCACGCGCAATCTCGGCGCGCGTCGGCGGCATGCCGGTTTCAGCGATAAATTCTTGAATCATCTCGAGGATTTGCGTTTGTCGGGGGGTCAGTTGGCGCATTTGAACAGTCCTGTATAAATTCACAGTATGTGTGATTATATACAGTGTTTCAGCCAACGCAACCCCAACTTTCACAGCAGCCCGCGGCCGGCATGTTGCTCATCTTCATGGCTCGCTCCGCTGCGCTTTACTTCCGATGAGCAACATCCCGCCCACGGTCATTCACCG
>JAAUYH010166907.1_pt1 | contig 13399 bp, 8 predicted proteins | sample 7278061 | NCBI WGS metagenome assembly JAAUYH01 (sample SAMN14350203, study PRJNA611818) | marine sediment metagenome | isolation source: surface marine sediment (0.6m) | place: French Polynesia: Moorea | collected 2018-08
ACTTTCCAATGCCCATCCTAAATTTCATTTTGTCCCGGTATATTGGATGGCTACGGAGGATCACGATTTTGATGAGATCAATTACTTCAATTTTGAGGGTAAAAAAATCCAATGGAACAAAAAGGCCTCTGGCGCTGTCGGAAGATTGGATACCGATGGACTGGAAGATGTTCTTGAAGCTTTTCAAACAGTTGTGGGCGAGAGTAGTAGAGCCAGAGATCTGGTAGAACTCTTCAAGAGATCATACCTGGAACATGAAAACCTCACAGATGCTACCAGATACATTGCCAACGCTTTATTCGGTGAAAGAGGTCTTGTAATTGTCGATGGGGATGATCCAAAATTAAAAAGGCTTGTTACTCCTTATATAAAGGCGGATCTCTTAGATAGGGTCACTTTTACGGAAGTAAGCAAGACCATATCAGAATGGAATGAGTCAGTGACTAAATACAAAGTGCAGGTCAATCCCAGGGAAATCAATTACTTCTATTTAAAGGATGATTTAAGAGAAAGGCTTGAAGAGCGGGACGGGAATTTTGTTGTCATTAATACAAGCATCAGCTTTACCAGGGATGAATTGATCGCAGAGATTGAAGATTTTCCTGAACGCTTCTCTCCCAACGTTATTACCAGACCTATATATCAGGAAGTTATTTTGCCTAATCTTTGTTATATAGGTGGTGGGGCTGAAATCACTTATTGGCTTGAACTAAAAAGCTCATTTGAAGAGCTTAAAGTCCCATTCCCCATCCTGCTAATTAGAAACTCAGGACTAATAATTTCTTCCAAGCAATGCAAAAAAATTGAAAGACTAAACTTGAGTCTTGAAGATGTATTTATGAAGCAAAACAGCTTCATCAACAAGAAAATACGTGAGATATCCAACATAAATATAGATCTCTCGTCCCAGAAAAATCATCTCGAACAACAATTCAAAGATCTATATGGCCTGGCGGAGCTTACTGATAAATCCTTTCTTGGCGCAGTAAAAGCCCAGGAAGTAAAACAGCTCAAGGGTATAGACCATCTTGAGAAACGCTTGCTCAAGGCTCAAAAAAGAAAGTTGGAAGATCATGTAATTCGAATGACCGAATTACAGAATCAATTGTTCCCTAACCAGGCATTACAAGAACGACAACTGAATTTTTCCGAGATGTACCTCGAGCACGGGCCAGAGTTAATTCCGAAATTAATTGAATGCCTAAAGCCATTGGATTTACAATTTACTGTAGTGAAAATTTGAATGAACCTAGAACAACAACCAAACTCAATAAGAAAAAACTGATCAATGCATAAATTAGACATAGGTACGGTAGAAATGACCCTTGATGTCATTAAGTATGCCATAAACCGTATCACTGATACAAGACCTGAACTCGGCGCTCCAAAAACAGAAGAAGAATTAAAGGAATTGGTAGGTGACACTATTATCCCAGAAGGAATTGGTGGTGAAAAAGCTTTCCGGTTGTTCAGGGATATACTGGTAAAGGCAACCGTTCCTATTGATCACCCCAGGCATTTGGCCTTTGTGCCCGCTGCCCCTACCAGGGCGGCGATTATGTTCGATCTTGTGACTTCAGCGGCAAGTATTCATGGGGCCTTTTGGATGGAAGGTGCCGGTGGTATCTTTTGTGAGAACGAAGCAATAAAGTGGTTGATTTCGCTTACAGGTATGCCTGAAGGTTCATTTGGAGTCTTCACCAGTGGTGGATCTGCGGCAAATTTATCGGCAATGGTCACCGCCAGGGAACAGTGGCGTAAAAAGAAAGGTCATGACCATGAGAAAGGAATAGTCCTAACTTCCAGTGGTGCCCATTCATCGATCAAAGCCATGGCAAAAGTAATGGATGTAGAGGTGTTGATGGTTGCAACTGAGGATCTGATGAATGCCGAATTGTTAAGAAAAAGGCTTAATGAACTTCATGATGATCAACACCAAAGAGTTTTTGCTGTAGTGGCGACGGGAGGTACTACCAACGCCGGCATAGTGGATGATCTTAACAGCATAGCAGACTTTTGTAAGGAAAACGATCTATGGTTCCATGTGGATGCGGCTTACGGTGGTGGAGCACTAGTTGCAGATTCTGCAAGACCTTTATTTAATGGTATTGAAAAAGCAGATAGTGTTACTATTGACCCCCATAAATGGTTATTCTCACCCTACGACTGCGGAGCTATTTTATACAAAAACCCTGCCTATGCAAAAGAAGCTCATGAGCAGGAAGGATCTTATCTTGAGATAATTAAAGATCCAGGTGCACATGGTTTTAATCCTGCCGATTATCAAATTCAACTTACCAGAAGGTTGAGGGGTTTACCGCTTTGGTTCTCCCTGGCAAAGCATGGAACAGATAAGTATAAATGGGCTGTGGAACGTGGTATCTCTTTAGCACAGTTGGCAGGTCAACTAATTGAAGAACACAAAGAACTGGAGCTCGTGCGGCCACCGAGCTTGTCAATAGTACTATTTAGAAGATTGGGGTGGTCTGATGAGGACTATAAATCATGGACCTACCAAAATCACAAAAAAGGTATTGCTCTGGTAACTCCAACGTTCTGGAAAAATGGGGATAGCTATGAAACTGTTGTACGATTTTGCTTTATTAACCCCGATACGACAGAAGAGGATATCAAGGCAATTCTCGAAACAATGACATAAGGTCTAGGGTACTATATATTTACCGTCCCATTGCCCATCCTTTATGGTATAGGTAACCCGGATGTGATCCGGATCGCTAAGTTTTAGGTATTCAACTCTAAATGGGCTTATTTCAACGGCGCAGAAATAGTTATCTTCATTAAGGTATTCTAATCCTTCGGGACTCTCCAAGGTGCTTCCTGGTGCAGCTGTAGTTGTGTAGGCTTTCCTGCTCGCCTCTTTTACATTTTTCCAGTATGATTTCACAGCCTTTTCATCCCTGTTGATAGAAGCAAAGCCATCAATTCTTAATTGCAAAAGTTCAAGGCGATCGTAAAATAGCAGACTTACTTTACTGTTCTCACGAATATGCATAATTTTTTTGGAGCGGTAATCTGTAAAAAAAGTCAGATTGAGATCTTCATCGGCCTTTCTAAGTACCAAAATCCGTTGTCTAACCATATGATCTACCCCAACAGTGGCCAGGGAAAAAAAGTTAAATGGATGATCTTTTTCTACGGCTCCTTTCTTCAATGCTTCCTTGAGTTCATCGAAATATTTATCTGTCATTCTAGCTAGCTTGATTATTGAGTAAAGATAAAAATTTTAAAAATGGGGTAGGGTATTTTAAATCTGAATTGTTATAGGTATAAATTGCTGTGAAAAAGAAAATTTTAGTAGTGTCATAATAAGTTCATGTGTTTAGGTTGGTTTTTGATTAGAAAAGCCCTGTAGCGTTTAGCTCAGGGCTTTTTCTTTGATATTAATGGGTGTGAATATAGGCTATAAATCCCTGGATTGCACATATACGATTGCACACGCCTAAACTACCCTTTATTTACCTCTTTTTGATATAAAAATCGCATTGTTTTTATACTTGCTTTAAACAGTCCGATTAAAAATATTGGATCATATGTTCTTCCGGGAGGGTGATGCTTAAGAAGTTCAAGATTCTCCGGTCTTCGTTGATAAAGATGTAATAAATATGCCGTGGGTTGCTTCCGGAAATCCTTTGAATTGCTATTTTTGCCCATGCAAAACAACGTCCTGATTCTAGACTTCGGTTCTCAGTACACACAACTCATTGCTCGGAGAGTAAGAGAGCTGAATATTTTCTGCGAGATTAAACCTTATAACCGCTTGCCTGAAGATCTTTCTTCCTATGGTGCAGTGATCCTGTCTGGGTCACCCTATTCTGTCAGGGCCGAGGATGCTCCGCATCCCGATCTTTCATCCATAAAAGGAAAGATCCCATTGTTGGGTATTTGTTATGGTGCCCAGTACCTGGCCCATTTCTATGGGGGGAATGTTGCTCCATCGGATACAAGAGAATACGGTAGAGCAAAACTCAGTACTATCTCCAGCCAAGAGCCATTCTTTTATGAGATCTCTGATGGTTCGCAGGTATGGATGAGCCATAGTGATACGATCAAAGCCCTTCCGGAGAATGGAGTCCGCCTTGCCAGTACAACCGATGTACCTATTGCAGCCTATAGAATAGAAGATGAGTTGACGTTTGGAATTCAATTTCACCCTGAAGTATATCACACCATTCAAGGTAAATTTATTCTCGAGAACTTTTTAGTACATATTGCAGGTCTGCAGCAAACGTGGACCCCGGATGCTTTTGTAGAAACCACGGTGGCTGAACTTGAAGAACAGCTAGGTGATGATAAAGTAATTCTAGGCTTGTCAGGAGGTGTAGATTCTACGGTTGCCGCTGTATTGCTGCATAAAGCAATAGGCAGTAACCTGCATTGCATTTTTGTCAATAACGGATTATTACGCAAGAATGAATTTGAGGAGGTGCTGGAACAGTATAAACATATGGGGCTGAATGTCAAAGGAGTAGATGCTTCGGCACGCTTTTTGAATGCTTTAGCGGGTGAAGAAGACCCTGAAAAGAAGCGAAAAATAATCGGTGGGATCTTTATTGAAGTATTTGATGACGAGGCACATAAAGTAGAGAATGTGAAATGGCTTGCCCAGGGTACCATTTACCCCGATAGGATAGAGTCCGTTTCCGCTTCGGGTGGCCCATCGGCAACCATCAAAAGTCATCACAACGTGGGCGGGTTGCCTGATTTTATGAAATTGAAAATCGTTGAGCCATTAAAAATGTTATTCAAAGATGAGGTCAGGAGAGTAGGTGCCAGTCTTGATGTGGCGGAGGAGCGTCTGGGAAGACACCCTTTTCCAGGACCTGGTTTGGCCATTCGTATTTTGGGAGATGTGACGCCTGAAAAAGTGGCCATTTTACAGGAAGTTGATGCGATTTTCGTCAATGGCTTGAAAAAATGGGGACTTTATGACCAGGTTTGGCAGGCCGGAGCCATGCTTTTACCCGTACATAGTGTAGGGGTAATGGGAGACGAAAGGACATATGAGAAATGTGTTGCCCTTAGAGCTGTTGAGAGTACAGATGGTATGACGGCAGATTGGGTAAATTTACCCTATGAGTTCCTGCAGAAGACCTCGAATGATATTATTAATAAGGTACCAGGCGTTAATAGGGTAGTGTACGACATCAGTTCTAAGCCCCCGGCTACCATAGAATGGGAATAATTATGAGATTGAGACTTATTAAAATAATACCTGTACTGTTCTTTTTATTGCTGGCTTCTATCACCTATTCTCAGCAATTTACCACACATGCCGTGAAACAAGGTGAAACATTATATGGAATTGCACAGAAATATAAAGTCACACCTTTTAATATCCTCAAATACAATAAAGAAGTTAAACAAGATGGACCTTTACAACCCAATACACTTCTTATAATTCCTTTAGATGCTGAGGCATCGGACACAAGCCGTGAGGTATCACCAGACATTACCAGAATTATTCAGGAAGATAGTCTGGAGGTTGAACGGGAACCTATCGGTTTTAAGGTTCACAAGGTAAGAAAAAGGGAAACTATCTTTGGTATTACCAAAAAGTATGAAATTACCGAGGCACTTCTTAAACGCTATAACTCTGACTTATACGCTTCACCTTTAAAGAAGGGAATGCGACTAAGAATTCCACAATACCCGCCATCCGATCCGGATGATAATACCATAAGTCCGGATAATTATGAAACCTATACTGTAAAACCCAAGGAGACTCGTTGGAGTATTGCTCATAAATACGGGATTACGCTAGACAGCCTGACGGCTTTAAATCCCGAATTACCGACAACCACCAGCCATCTGGCTATTGGTCAGCAGCTATTGGTACCCAAATTACCTGGCAGCAGTATTGAAGAGCAAGAGACACAACTTTACATTTCCTATACGGTACCCGCTAAAAAGACTCTTTATAGCCTTGGGCAGGAGTACGGTATTGAACCTCAGGAAATAGTTAGGCTAAATCCTGAGATCATACAAGAAGGAGGACTAAAAGAAGGTATGCTCATAAGGCTGCCGGAAAAAAAGGTTGATACCGGTGAGGTTAACACGGATAACTACGTATTCTACGAAGTAAAGCCAAAGCAGACAGTGTATTCACTCACAAGGAAACTTCAGGTTGGTTATGAGGAATTACTACAACTGAATCCGGATCTTTCCAAAGGTCTCAAAGCAGGCATGGTTTTAAAGCTACCCCTGGAAAACGCCGGCGACCTGGATATTAAAAATTCACTGGTGCTCGACAAGATTAACCTGATAGACAGTATTCAGTTGGGTAATACGCCTAAACTTTTGTTTCTGCTCCCATTCCGAATGGATCGTCTGAATTTAAGTGATATTGAAGGCACTACCAGTTCCCTGGCGAGGAGTAATGCCATAAAATACAGTTTAGGGCTTTATTCCGGTTCTCTGGTAGCCCTTGATTCTATAGCCGAACTTGGAGTTTCAGTAGACGTGAAGACCTATGATACGGAGTTGAGTTTAGACAAGACCAAAGCAATTCTGGATAGGGAAGAATTAAGGGAATACGACGCGATAATAGGTCCCCTGCAAATGAATTCACTGAAAGAAGTAGCAGTGAGAGCATTTAACAATGATGTAGCCGTTATTGCGCCATTGGCAGGACAGGGGGATGCAAATTTGAGCAATATTTTCTATTCTGTACCACCCGATAGCTTGTTGCGACAGAGTATGTTGCAATACATGAAGGAACAGGTTAGCGATCAGAATATTATTATCATTTCCGATGCCAACAGCAGAGGAGCTGAACAAGCAATTGTGGAAGCCTTTCCAACAGCCAGTTCTATAGAGATTGTAGAGGATGAGGAGAATATCTCGGTAGATATCGATGTTTTTTCTGCGCTTTTATCTCTGGAAAAGGAAAACTGGGTTTTTGTAGAAACCGATAATTTTAAGATGGTTTCCAGCGTAAGTTCAATTCTTAATTCATCTAACTCGGATACTACTAAAGTCCGCATGTTTACAACGTTGAAAAATAAGGCATTCGACAACGACGTAATCTCCACCACACATTTATCCAATCTCCATTTTACCTATCCTTCTGTTTACAGAGAGTCGAACGGTGATGCATTTAGTAGAAGGTATAGACGCAGATTTGGAGGAGATCCGGATCGATATGCCCTAAGAGGATTCGACCTTGTTTTCGACCTCTTGCTTAAACTGGCCTACAAGATGGACTTGTTTGAAGTTTCTGAGACTATTGGCAATACCGAGTATACGGCAAACAGATTTGACTACGCAAAAGAACTTAGTACAGGCTATTTCAATACCGCCTCGTATATTATGATGTACGATCAGATGCAGATTAAAGAAGTAAAATCCTATCCATGACTTCAAAAGTAACTTACACCGGTAGTCTAAGGACGCTATGTGTGCATTTGCGCTCTGGAAATGAGTTCATTACAGATGCACCTGTAGATAATAATGGATTAGGACAGGCTTTTTCTCCTACCGATACAGTAGCAACAGCGCTCGCCAGCTGTATGCTTACTATGATGGGAATCAAGGCAAGGGATATGGAAATTGATATAAGTAATAGCTATGCAGAAGTTACCAAACATATGGCTGCAAATCCTCGGCGTATCTCTAAAATTGATATTCGATTATTTCTTCCTTCCGGCACTAGTGAAAAGCACCGAAAGATCCTTGAACACACTGCCAATACATGTCCTGTAATGTACAGTGTGCACGATGCTATTGAGAAAGAAATTGACTTCCAATGGAATCTCTGAAAAAATTGGGCTTTATAGGGATTTTCTTCCTCTCATTGAGCGTATATGCACAAAAGGATGAGGTATTGTGGACTCCCGAATTGAAACTTCGCTGGGAAGATTTTAAGGGAAAACCAGATCCTAATTCAAGAATAGCCGCGGTAACCGCAAGCGGCATCAGTTATAAGTTCTCATCCATGGAGCGCGATGGCTATTACGAAGTTGAATATACAGTCGACACTTTCTTTTATCCAAAACAATCTTGGTATCAACCTCATATGTGCGATGATATCATTTTGAGCCATGAACAACTTCATTTTGACATTTCTGAGTTGTATGCCCGCAAAATGCGGAAAATAATGGAAGGTACCCGTTTTACTGAGAATGTAAAATCAGAAGTAAAGGAAATTTATCGCCAAGTACTCAAGGAACTGGCAGCTTTTCAGGACAAATATGATGAGGAAACAAATTTTTCCAGAAACAGGGACGCTCAGTTAAGATGGAATAGGGAAATAAAGGAGGCCCTAGGCAAATGATTGGAAGTCGGAAAGCACCCACCTTCACCCTCGAAAACTCTCGGGGCTTTGGTAGATGAAACAAGTCAGAAGTCCGAGGTCGGAAGTCAGAATTCCGAGGTCGCCTGCCCGAATGTGCTACATAGCAGAGCAGGCGGGGAAGTCGGAGGTCGTATGTCCGAAGCAGGAGGTGAATAATGGCCTTTTAGTTTGCAGTAAATCATCCGGGCTGTCATTGTGAGCGTAGCGCGGCAATCTAATTAATAATGAACAGATTGCTTCATTTCATTCGTAATGACGAATCAAAAAGACAAACTACAACTATCAACGAACCACGAAGAACCACCAACGAAGAACCACCAACGGACAACTATCAACCAATAATCCCTACAATATTTTTCCCTGCAATAAGAGCTATTTGTCTGTGTAATTTGTAACTTTGAATCCCGTAACTAAGAAATCCATTATGCCGGAGACCAAATATGTTTTTGTTACGGGAGGCGTTACATCTTCACTAGGTAAAGGGATAATCGCTGCTTCACTTGCCAAATTACTTCAGGCAAGAGGATTTAAAACCACTATTCAGAAGCTGGACCCTTATATCAATGTAGACCCCGGAACACTAAATCCATACGAGCACGGCGAGTGTTATGTTACTCATGACGGAGCTGAGACCGATCTCGATCTGGGCCATTATGAACGCTTCCTCAATGTAAAAACTTCTCAAGCCAATAATGTGACCACTGGAAGAATTTACCAAAGTGTCATTGAAAAAGAACGAAAAGGCGAATTCCTCGGCAAGACGGTTCAGGTTGTACCTCATATTACTAATGAGATCAAGGAACGAATTCTTATGCTCGGTAATAGTGGAGAATACGATATAGTCATTACTGAGATAGGGGGCACAGTTGGTGATATAGAATCCTTACCATATATAGAATCGGTAAGGCAATTGTTGTGGGAATTGGGTGAGGAGAATGCCATTGTGGTACATTTGACACTGATTCCTTATTTATCCGCTGCTGGAGAGTTGAAAACAAAACCTTCTCAGCACTCTGTAAAAACTTTGATGGAAAGCGGTATTAAGGCCGACATCCTCGTATGTAGGACGGAGCACGAATTGTCTGACGACATTAAACAGAAGCTGGCACTATTTTGCAACGTAAAGAAAGAAGCGGTCATACAGTCGATTGATGTTGACACTATTTACGATGTTCCGATATTGATGCAGCAAGAAGGCTTAGACAAAGTGGCGCTTCAAAAATTAGCGTTGCCCGATGACACTCAGCCCGATCTGGCACAATGGAATGAATTCCTACATCGACACAAAAATCCGAATAGCGAGGTCACCATTGGACTTGTTGGAAAGTACGTGGAACTGCAGGACTCATATAAATCCATCCAGGAATCATTTATCCACGCGGGGGCACAAAATGAAGTTCGTGTAAACGTGCGATCTATCCATTCTGAGCATATCAACGCACAGAATTTTGATGATAAAATGCGAGGTCTTGATGGCATTCTTGTTGCACCAGGATTTGGTGAAAGGGGAATTGAAGGAAAGATAAAATCAGTACAGTATGCCCGTGAAAACGATATTCCATTTTTAGGAATTTGTCTGGGTATGCAAATGGCCGTTATTGAATTTGCAAGAAACGTACTTGGGCTACAAGATGCAAACTCCACGGAAATGGACGGCGCAACTCCTCATCCGGTGATCAGCCTTATGGAAGAACAGAAATCGGTGACCAATATGGGTGGTACCATGCGTTTAGGCGCCTGGGGATGTGAAATAGTTCCGAACACTGTGGTTCACGATGTCTACGGAGGTCTTACTCATGTTGACGAAAGACACAGACATCGATATGAGTTCAATAATCAGTACAAGGAGGAATTTGAGGCCGCTGGGATGATCGCATCGGGGATCAACAAGGAAACCGGTCTGGTGGAAATTATAGAGTTGCCAGGCCATTCCTGGTTTATCGGTGTTCAATACCATCCTGAGTACAGAAGTACAGTTGCCAGCCCTCATCCTCTTTTCGTGGGCTTTGTCAAGGCGGTTCTACGTCATAAGAAAAAACAAACTAATGCCAGTTTGGCATAAACTCCACATTTGGGCATATATTTGCAGACTGATATTCCTGAGATAAGAACATCACCCAGATCTGATCTTAGCCGCTAATTCGAGATAATGGAAGAAAAAAAACTGGATATAAATTCAATTATCGGTTTTATACTGATATTCGGAATACTCCTCTTTTGGTTTTATCAGAACCAACCCACCCCAGAAGAATTAGAAGCCCAGAAGGCCGAACAAGAACGCATTGAAGCAGCAGCGGCGGATGAAAAAGAATCGCAAAAAGAAACTGTAATAGATCAACAAACTTTAGATCTAAGAGACTCTATTGCCCTGGCGGACTATCAAGACACAATAGGTAGCTTTTCCTTTACCAAGGCAGAAGAAGGAACCACGGTATTGGAGAACGAGCTTCTATTTCTGGAGATTAGTAACAAAGGCGGCCAGGTTAGACAGGCTCGGATGAAAAATTTCGTGACCTATGACTCAATTCCGGTTTACCTGGTTAAAGATGACAATGCCAATTTTGGCATCACATTCTCTACCAGTGATAATAGGGTGTTGAAGTCCGAAGACCTGTATTTTGAACCAACTTTAACTGAGAGTGGTGAGAATAAAGTGCTTTCTATGAAAGCCAAAGTTTCTCCAAACCAATTCCTGGAGTACAGGTATGAAATGCGCCCCGATGATTATCTGGTCGATTTCACGCTGAGGACGCAGGGTATGAATGGAATTCTCAATACCAACCAACCAGTTACGCTGCAATGGAATCAAAAAAGTTTGAGGCATGATAAAAGTGTTCAGTACGAAAACAGGTACACAAGGCTTACCTATCAATATGAGGACGGAAAAGTAAGTAAGTTATCAGAGAGTAGTGACGATGAGGAAACAGAAGAGGATGTAAGCTGGATGTCATATCGCCAGCACTTCTTTAGTTCCATTCTCGCCACTAAAACTCCTTTTAAAAATGCCGAGCTGACTTCAAAGAATCTTGTGGAGGAAGAAAGTAAGGAGACAAAATTTACTAAAGAATACAGTAGTCGCGTTCCACTTGAGATAGAAGGTGGTGAACTTTCCTATGCGATGCATTGGTATTATGGACCTACAGATATTGAAGTGCTAAAGCACTATAAAGATCTGGGTGTAGCCGACTCTATTCCTTATGGTTGGGGAATATTCGGTTGGATCAATCGCTACATTTTTACACCTTTCTATGGATTCCTGACTTCATTTCTACCCTTTGGGATTGCAATTGTGGTAATGACCATTATTGTTAGAATTGCCATGTCGCCGGTCACTTACAAATCATATCTCTCCCAGGCCAAGATGAAAGTTCTTAAGCCTGAGATAACTGAGATCAACGACAAGTTTAAGGACAACGCCATGAAACGGCAGCAAGAGACCATGAAATTGTACAACAAAGCAGGCGTGAGTCCTATGAGTGGTTGTATTCCGGCTCTGTTGCAGTTGCCTATATTCTATGCACTATTTATGTTCTTTCCAACTTCTTTTGCTCTGAGGCAAAAGTCGTTTTTGTGGGCGGAAGATTTATCTTCTTATGATACCATCTTTGAACTTCCTTTTACAATTCCTTTTTATGGGGATCACGTAAGTCTGTTCCCAATTCTGGCTTCCGTAGCTATATTTTTCTATATGATGATGACAACGGGTCAGAGTATGCAGACCCAACCGGGAATGCCGAACATGAAGTTTATCATGTACATATCTCCCTTACTTATGTTATTCTTCTTCAACAACTACGCTAGTGGACTAAGTTTGTATTATTTTATTTCCAACCTGATCACCATAGCGATCATGATAGTGATTAAACGCTTTATCCTCGATGAAGAAAAAATCCACCTTCAGGTACAGGAACAGAAGAAAAAGAAAAAGAAGGAGAACAGGTTCCAGCGTAAAATGAGGGAAATGATGGAGCAGGCAGAGGAGCAAAAAAAGATAAGCAGAAGATAGACTCCAAATTAAAGTAAGGCGCAGTCACAATCTCATTTATTCATTCCATATTTAATTTTCGGAAATAAGAAAGCCCTGGATCCCGATAACCCCGATAGCTATCAGGGGGGACTAGGGCTTGCGGTTGTAAGTAAGTTTAGTTTGGTAAGATTTGGGGATGTGAATATGCCATAATAATCACAGAAAAAAAAAGATAAGTTGTCAAGCTACGAATTTTGTATGCTAACCTTTTTTATTTTGATGTTTGAATTCTTATATACAATTCTATTCAATGAAAAACTCCCTTCGGATAAAAGGGAGTTTATATGATTTCAGTAGGTGAATATGGACATTAATTCATAGTGTCAGGGATCATTACTGTGTTGAGTACATGTATTACCCCATTATCTGCCTGGACGTCTACTGCAATGATGCCAATTCCGGTATTCCCGGCTCCATCGGTTACATCTGCAATGTTGTCTCCGGTTCCTGGAAGATTTATTGTAATGTTATCTCCTTCAAGAGTTGCCGGAGAAATACCATCTGTGAGATCTCCTGAGCGCACGTTACCACTTACTACATGGTGGAGTAGGACAGATGTAAGCAAACCTTCATCAATGTCTGTTACCTCATCCCAATCCATGTTGCTGTCTAGAAGAGCCTGGAATGCAGCGTCGGTTGGTGCGAAGACGGTGAAAGGACCATCGCCCAAAAGGGTCGTAACAAAATCTGTTCCAGGTGTTCCGTCAGTTAAAGCACTTACAAGAGGAGCAAAATTGCTGTCTGCAAGAGCAAATGTTACTAAGCTTGGAATATCTATTACAGTATCAACCGCGTGGATTACACCATTTGTAGCAACTATATCTGCAGCGGCTACATTGCTAATTCCATTTAGAGTCACACCGTTGTCTGTGCTGATGTAAATACTCAAATTATCTCCATCAGCATTAGTAGCTGCTGTGTTGAGATAGGAATTTGTGAGTCCGGTTGACAAAGCAGCTGCACCAACGATAACATGGTTCGAAAGAATATCATTTAAATCATTTCCATCAGGATTTGTGAATGATGAGAATGCGCTGTTTACAGGTGCAAAAACTGTG
>JAAUYH010005285.1_pt1 | contig 13397 bp, 19 predicted proteins | sample 7278061 | NCBI WGS metagenome assembly JAAUYH01 (sample SAMN14350203, study PRJNA611818) | marine sediment metagenome | isolation source: surface marine sediment (0.6m) | place: French Polynesia: Moorea | collected 2018-08
GGAGTGGCCCTCTGGTCTAAAGCGCGTCCTTTTTTCAGGGGTTCTCGACATGTCGCAGGTCTGCCAGGTGACCGGAAAGCGGCCGATGACGGGCAACAACGTCAGTCACGCCAACAACAAGACGCGGCGCCGCTTCTCGCCCAACCTGCACTCCCACCGCTTCTGGGTCGAGAGCGAAAACCGCTTCGTGCGCCTCAAGGTCTCGACGCAGGGCATGCGCATCATCGACAAGAAAGGCATTGATGCCGTGCTCGCTGATCTGCGCAAGCGAGGCGAGAAGGTCTAGGCGCCCCCGGGGCACATCGAGAGCTCAGTCCTCACCCACTCAATCTCAATCCGAGGGAGCAGCAGCGACCATGCGGGATAAGATCAAGCTGGTCTCCAGCGCTGGTACCGGCCACTACTACACCACCGACAAGAACAAGCGCACCACGCCGGATAAGCTGGAAATGAAAAAGTTTGATCCGGTGATGCGTAAGCACGTGCTTTACACGGAAGCCAAGATCAAGTGACCACCCCGCCCTCCGAAGGCTCGGGCCTCGGGGGGCAGCGCTCGCGTCTGCGCCCTGCGTCCCCGTTGCTGCCGGCCCGTCGAGCCGGCTGAGCGCGGACGCGGCCCCCGCTGCCCTAGTGCCCGAGCTGCCCGAAGTCGAAACCACCCGTCGTGGCATAGCCCCTCTGCTCTGCGGCAGAACCTTGGAGCGGTTCCTGGTCCGCGAGCCCCGACTGCGCTGGCCCGTGGAGCTGCCGCGGGCGCTGATTGGCGAGCGCCTGGCGAGCGTCAACCGCCGCGGCAAGTACCTGCTGCTGGCCTTCGAGTCGGGCACGCTGATCATGCACCTGGGCATGTCCGGCAACCTGCGCGTGCTCAAACCCCAGGCGCCTTACCTCAAGCACGATCACGTTGAGCTCGCTTTCTCCGGCGGGCGGCTCCTGCGGCTCAACGACCCGCGCCGCTTCGGCAGCGTGCACTTCCAGCCGCAGGGTGCCGATGAGCATTGGCTGCTTGAGCACCTCGGGATGGAGCCGTTTGCGGAGGGTTTCGACGGTGCCTACCTCAAGCGCCGTGCCCGTGGGCGCCGTGTCGCCGTCAAGAACTTCCTCATGGACAGCCACGTGGTGGTAGGCGTCGGCAACATCTACGCCAACGAAGCTCTGTTCCTGGCTGGCGTGCGGCCAACGGTGCCGGCCGGGCGGGTGCCCCGCCGCGCCTTCGAGCGGATTGCCGCTGAGATCCGTGCCGTGCTCGGGCGTGCCATAGAGATGGGCGGCACAACTCTGCGGGATTTCGTAAAGCAAGATGGCAAGCCGGGCTACTTCAAACAGTCTTTGAACGTCTATGGCCGGGAGGGGGAGCCGTGCCGCCGCTGCGGTCGTGAGCTCAAGGGCTGCCGGCTGGGCCAGCGGGCAACCGTTTATTGCAAAAATTGCCAAAAGACCCAGGGTTTTGACTAAATCTGGGTGCTACAGTCACGAAAATCACTGGAAGTGTCGTTGCGGCCCAGCTCAGACTCGCGCTGACAGCGGCGCCGGTCTTGCCGACCGCCAGCGACTCGACCGCAGGATCGGTCTCGAAAAGGAAACCCGGCTATGAGCGTTTTCAGAAAGGCAGTGTTCGGTGTAACAGTCGCAGCAACCCTAACCGTATCGGGTCAGGCGCTCGCCGCGCAGCAGTACGAAGAGAGCTATCGCTCCCAGTCCGCGGCGCTGGATGCGCTCGTCGCCCGACCCATAGGCATTGTGGTGACCGGCATCGGCGCCGTGCTGTTCGCCGTGAGCTTGCCGTTCTCGGCCCTCGGCGGCAACGTCGACGAGGCTGCTGAGGCCCTGGTGGTCAACCCTGCCCGCGAGACTTTTACCCGCTGTCTCGGCTGCACGTCCGTCGAGCAGAAGCGCGCCAACGCCGAGAACGAGTGATCCTCAGCTCAGCGGCTTCGCGTAGGCGCTGACCACCGCCGGGTGCACAAACCGGGAGATATCGCCGCCGAGGCCGGCGATCTCCCGCACCAGGGTCGAGGAGATGAAAGACGTTTCTTTGGCCGTTGGTAGAAACACGTACTCGATCTCCGGATCCAGGGACTGATTCATCTCAGCCATCTGAAACTCGTAGTCGAAGTCCGTCACGGTGCGCAGGCCGCGGAGGATGAAGCGGGTGTCTCTGCTGCGGACGTAGTCGACGAGCAGGGTGTTGAAGCCTTCCACCGAGACGGCGTCGCCGAAACCGTGCAGAACCTCCTGGCACAGCGCAATGCGATCGGCGAGATCGACCACCGGGTCTTTCTGGGCTGACGTGCCAATCGCCAGCACCACGTGATCGAACAGGTTCAAGGCCCGCTTCACCAGGTCCGTATGGCCGTTGGTGATCGGGTTGAATGAGCCCGGATAGATGACTGATTTCACGTCGTTCCCCCCTCACTGAGCGCGCGATGGTAGCCAGCCCAACTGGGCCTTTCAAGCTGGGGCGCGGCCGTCAGGCTGGGCATTACGGCAAGCCGGGCGCTTCTCTCGTGGCGGCCGCTGATTCGGCAGGTGCCGAATCAGCCGCTGCTGAACCAGCTCGCTGGCTCAGCAGCCCTGCTGCCTGGCCAGGGTTGGCAGCAGGGCGAAGCGGCACTCGCCAGCGCGCGACGACTTCGTGAGCTCGGCAGCAAAGGGCAACGGCTCCCGGGCGCTGCGCTCGATGTAGATCACGCCGGTTTCGGTCATCGCTTCGCCGGACCGCAGCCGGCAGAGCAGGGCCCAGGCATCCGCGTCGTTGAACGGCGGGTCGAAAAACACGATGTCGAAGCGGTCCTGGCAGCGGTCCAGAAATCGTTCGGCGCTCTGCACGCAGACACGGGCGTTGCCGACCTCGAGCGCTGCTAGGTTGGCAGAGAGGGAGGCGGCCGCTTTGCGGTTGCGCTCCACGAAGGTCACCTCGGCGGCGCCCCGTGACAGCGCCTCGAGCCCGAGGGCGCCGCTGCCGGCGTAGAGATCCAGGCAGCGTGCGCCGCGAATTTCTCCGGCAAGCCAGTTGAACAGCGTTTCGCGCACCCGGCCTAGGGTCGGGCGCAGGCCGCGGGTCGCGGCGAAACGAAGCTTCCGTCCCCTCCACAGACCACCGATAATGCGCACTTCGTTGCTTGCCATAGCCGTCTCGACATGGTGAGCCCAGGTAGTACGACAGGCAATATCCATGGATCAGACCGCGCGCGAGGAATCATCCCGAGGCAGCTTCTGGGGCAAGCTGAAATCGGGGCTCGGCAAGACCCGCAGCCAGCTGGCCGAAGGTGTCGGCAATCTGCTGCTCGGCGAGAAAGAGATCGACGAGCAGGTGCTGGAGGAGCTCGAAACGGCGCTGCTGCTCACGGACGTTGGCATCGACGCCACCCGCGACATCATGGACAAGCTCACGGCGCGCGTGCGGCGCAAGGAGCTCAACGACACCGCCGCGTTGCACGGCGCGCTCGGCCGTCTGCTGAAGGAGATGCTCAAGCCCCTGGCCACGCCCTGGCAGGTGGACCCGGAGGCGCGGCCGTTCGTGGTGTTTTTTGTTGGCGTGAACGGAGCCGGCAAGACCACGACCATCGGCAAGCTGACAAAACGCCTGCGCTCGCAGGGCCTGCGCGTCATGCTGGCCGCCGGCGACACCTTTCGGGCCGCTGCGGTGGAGCAGCTCCAGCGCTGGGGCGAGCGCAACGAGGTTGCCGTTGTGGCTCAGGAGCAGGGCTCCGACAGCGCCTCGGTGGTCTTCGACGCCGTGCAGGCGGCGCAGGCCCGTGGCTTCGACGTGGTGCTGGCGGATACTGCCGGCCGGCTCCAGGCCAAGACCAATCTCATGGAAGAGCTGAAGAAAATCCGGCGCGTGGTGGGCCGCCTCGATGAGCGGGCCCCGCACGAGGTGGTGCTGGTGCTCGATGCCGGGATTGGCCAGAACGCCCTGAGCCAGGTGCGCGAGTTTGATGCTGCCGTTGGCGTGACCGGGCTTGTCATCACGAAGCTCGATGGCACCGCCAAAGCCGGCGTGCTGTTTGCGATTGCCCGGGAGGTGCATAAGCCGGTCTATTTTGTCGGCATCGGCGAAGGTGTCGACGACCTGCGGCCGTTTGATCCGGACGCGTTTGTCGACGCCCTGCTGGCCAGCGATCAGCTCGAGCAGGCGGCCGGGGGGCGCTAGTGGCGCAGATCGAGTTTCACCACGTCAGCAAACGTTTCGACAACGGTCAGGAGGCGCTGCGGGACCTGACCCTGTCCTTTGCGGAAGGCTCCATGGCTTTCCTCACGGGGCACTCCGGGGCCGGCAAGAGCACGTTTCTCAAGCTGCTGTTGTGCCTCGACCTGCCTTCCCGTGGCCAGATCCTCGTCAACGGGGTCAACGTCACGCAGATGCAGGGTCGGCGGTTGGCCAACTACCGGCAGCACCTCGGCGCGGTCTTTCAGGACCATCACCTGCTCAGCCATCGCAGCGTCTATGAGAACGTTGCCCTGCCGCTGCGCATCACCGGCATGCGCGAGAAGGAAGTGGCGCGGCGGGTGCGGGCGGCCCTGTCGCGGGTCAGCCTGCTGGACAAGGAACGGCTGTTCCCACGCTACCTGTCCACCGGGGAGCAGCAACGGGTCGGCATTGCCAGAGCCGTGGTGACGCGGCCGAAGATCCTGCTCGCCGACGAGCCTACGGGCAACCTGGATCCGGAGCTGTCCCGGGATATCATGAAGCTGTTCGAGCAGTTCAATCAGGTGGGCACCACGGTCATCGTTGCCAGCCACGACCGGGACCTCATCGAGTCAATGGGCCGGCGCATCATCGAGCTCGACCAGGGCACCATTGTTCGCGATGGCCTCAACGCCCGCGCTCACGACGTGGCCATGGCTGAGGCTGGCGGTGTCTGATTCCGCCTCCCAACCCCGCGGGCGCCGTCGTCGTGAGCCGTGGCCCCCGCTAAAGCCGGGCTTTGGCGCCTGGTGGCGCGACCACGCCCGTATTGCCGCAGAAACAGTGCATTTTGTCAGCCTCAGGCTCGGCACGAGCCTGGTGGTCTGGCTGCTGGTAGGCATCGCGCTGGCGCTGCCTTCGGGCCTGCTGCTGCTGCAGGTCAACCTGAGCGCGCTGACCGAAGGCTGGCAGGGCCGGCCGGGCCTGACGGTTTATTTTGAGCTCGATGCGAGCGCTGAGGACATCAGCTCGGCGGTTCGCGTCCTCGAGGCCCAGGAAGGCGTTCAGACCGTGACGGTCACGAGCCGCGACGAGGCGCTTGAGGCTTTTCGCGACTTCACCAGCTTGAGCGATGCCCTCGACCTGCTGGGCAGCAACCCGCTGCCGGCGTCGTTGAGCGCAGCGCTCGATCCGGCGTTGGCGGGCGGCGGCCTGGAGGCTCTGGTGGCGCTGGCGACAGCGCGGCCCGGTGTGGCCGAGGTGGTGGTCGAAAAGACCTGGCTCGAGCGGGTCAACGATATCTCCAGGGCCGTGAGCCGTCTCGGCGTCATTCTGGGCGTGCTGTTCGGCGTTGGCGCGGTGCTTGTCACCGCAACCTCTGTACGCCTGGCCATCGAAGCCCGTCTCGAGGAGCTCAGGGTGCAGAAGCTGGTTGGCGCCACGGAGCGGCAGATACGCCGACCGTTTCTCTACTACGGGGCGTTTTACGGCGTTGGTGGCGGGTTGCTGGCGGCCATGCTGCTGAGCCTGTGCCTGGTGGCCATCGAGGGACCCCTGACGGCGCTGCTCGGCAGCTATGGCCGGGAGCTGGACACGGTCGGCTTCAACCCGCTGTTTCTCGTCACCCTGCTGGCCGTGGGGGGTGCGCTGGGTGTGCTCGGCGCCCTCCTGGCCGCGGCTCAGCGCCTCCGTGATCTCGAAATTCTGTAGGGTTTTCAGAAAGTTAAGGAACTTCGGAGGCGGTTAGCAGTCTCATTGAGGGAGTGCTAGAATACGGATGTTACGCAAGGTAACACTGTGTGCAGGGAGATCCAAAGAGTGACCGCGACCAGCATGAACACGGGTGTGATGACGTTGGCGAGCCTCTCGCCGGGACAGGATCTGGATGCCTATATTCAGACCGTCAGCTCGCTGCCGATCTTGAGCGCAGACGAGGAGCGTGAGCTCGCGGAGAAGTTCTACTTCGAGAACGATCTGGAAGCGGCTCGGCAGCTGGTGCTGAGTCAGCTCCGTTTCGTGGTGCACCTGGCCCGCTCTTACAGCGGCTACGGGCTGCCGCAGGGAGACCTCATCCAGGAAGGCAACGTCGGGCTCATGAAGGCGGTCAAGCGTTTCAACCCCGAGGTGGGCGTGCGCCTCGTGTCCTTTGCCGTGCACTGGATCAAAGCGGAAATGCACGAGTACATCCTGCGCAACTGGCGCATCGTCAAGATCGCCACGACCAAAGCTCAGCGCAAGCTGTTCTTCAACCTGCGCAGCAGCAAGAAGCGCCTTGCCTGGCTCACGGGGGAGGAAACCAAGGCCATTGCCGAGGACCTCGGGGTCAGCGAGCAGGAGGTCACCCGCATGGAAGGCCGCCTGGCGTCCAGCGACATGGCCTTCGACGGCTACGCGGATGCGGACGACGATGAGCTCATCAGCGCACCGGCCCACTATCTGGCTGCGGAAGACGCCGACCCGGCGGAGCTCGTGTCGAGCGCAGACCACGAAGCTGACAACAGCGCCCGCCTGAGCGCGGCGCGGGCCGACCTGGACCCGCGCAGTCGCGACATTGTCGAGCGGCGCTGGCTCGTGGAGGACAAGGTCACCCTGCACGCGCTTGCCGACGAGTACGAAGTGTCGGCCGAGCGCATCCGCCAGATCGAGAAGAGCGCTTTGAAGAAGCTCAAGGCTGCCCTCGCCGCTTAAGCCGTGCTGCGCCCTTTTGCGCTGGCCGGCGCGCTGTTTGCCGGCTCCGGCGTCGCCCTCGGCGCATTCGGCGCTCACGCGCTTGCCGCCCGCCTCGAGCCCGAGCGGCTCGAAACCTGGGAGACTGCCGTTTTCTATCAGCTCGTGCACGGCCTCGCGCTGCTGATCGTGTCCACCCAACAGGACGGTCTCGACAAGCCCATACCTCATCTGCGCCTGGCTGGCGGCGCCTTCATCGTGGGCGTGCTGCTGTTCTCCGGAAGCCTCTACCTGCTTTGCCTTACCCGGATAGCGCTGTTCGGGCCCATCACCCCCGTTGGCGGCGTGAGCCTGCTCCTGGGCTGGGCCGCGCTGTTTGTCGGCTACCTGCGCCGTGACCGTTGAGCAGCCCCGAACCTACCTGCGCCGTCGCGGGCGCATGACCCGCGCGCAGCGACGGGCCCTCGATGCGCATCAGGACCTGGTGCTTACGCTGCCGCAGGGCGGGCTGGATACGGAGGCCGCGTTCGGACGCCAGGCACCACTGGGTGTGGAGATTGGCTTTGGCATGGGCCACGCGCTGCTGGCCTGGGCAGAAGCCAGACCCGACTGGAACCTGCTGGGCGTCGAGGTCTATCAGCCTGGTATCGGCGCGCTGCTCCTCGGCCTCGAGCAGCTTTCATTAAGCAACGTGCGGGTGCTGGAGGCGGACGCGAAGCTGCTTTTCGCGAGGGCGCTGGGCGATGCCAGCGTCGACGAGGTTCGCATCTTCTTCCCCGATCCCTGGCCGAAGAAACGCCACCACAAGCGCCGGCTGCTCAACCCGGAGTTTGTGCGTCTGCTCAGCGCCCGGCTCAAGGCCGGCGGCCGGCTGCTGCTGGCGACGGACTGGCAACCCTACGCCGAGTCCATGCTCGAGGTGCTGAGCGCGGAGCCATTCCTGGTCAACGCTGCCCCGCAGGGCTTCTCGTCGCGCGCTGAGGAGCGGGTTGTGACCCGCTTTGAGGCGCGTGGAGAGCGGCTCGGGCACGAAGTCTGGGATCTGTGTTTCCTGCGCCGGAGCTGAGTTCCGGCTTCAGTGCAGAAGATCCTCGAGCAGCGTATCGAGGTGCGCGTAGCCCCTTGGGGTGGTTGCCAGGCGATCGGTCAGGAGCAGTCCTGCATCGACCCAATGCTGCCAGCCTGGCTCGAGGGCCGGCGCCGTGCAGCCGGTTCGCGCTTGCAGATCTGCGAAGCTGGCGCCGTCGGGCAGGCGCAGGACGTTGAGCAGAAACTCGCCGGGCAGATCGCCGGGGTCAACGGCCGTGGTCGTGATCTGCGTCGGGTTGGCCAGGTAGAGGCGCGGCTGTGCCGGCTTGACGGTTCTCGTCACGGCAGCCTTACCCGTGCGCTTGCCGTGGGCACCGGCGCCCACCCCGAGATAGTCGCCGAAGCGCCAGTAGTTGAGGTTGTGGCGCGCCTGCCTGGCCGGGCGCGCGTATGCGGAAACTTCGTAGCGTGCAAAACCCCTGGCCGCCAGCAGCTGCCTGCCCAGGCTTTCCATTTCCACCACCGTGTCTTCGTCCGGAAGCTCCGGCGGCCTCGCGTAGAACTCGGTTTTTGGCTCCAGGGTGAGCTGATACCAGGACAGATGCTCCGGCTCGAGGTCGAGAGCGGCTTCCAGGTCGGCGCGGGCTTCCCCCACGGTCTGCCCGGGCAGGGCGTACATGAGGTCCAGGTTGATGTTGTCGAAGCCGGCCCGGCGCGCGCTTGAAAACGAGGTCCGCACTTCCTCCGGGCCGTGAATGCGTCCGAGCACCTCGAGATGTGCCTGATTGAAGGACTGCGCACCTAGAGACAGCCGGTTGATGCCGGCCTCGTGGTAGGCGCCGAGCGGTTTGTGCTCGAGGCTGCCGGGATTGGCCTCCATGGTGATTTCCGCGCCCTCGACAAGCTGCGGCGCCATGCGCTCCAACAGGTCGGCGAACGTCTCGGCGGAGAACAGGCTCGGCGTGCCGCCGCCAAAAAACACGCTGTCGATCCGCTGGCCGTCGAGGCTCAAGAGCTGCGCGTCGAGGTCCTCGAGGAGGGCGGCGCGGTAGCCCACCTCGTCGAGGGAGCCGCGCAGCGGGTGGGAGTTGAAATCGCAGTAGGGGCACTTACGCACGCACCAGGGAAAGTGCACGTAAACCCCGAGCGTTGCGGGCGGTGTCAGACTCACGTCTTGAGCGAGCGCAGCTGCTCGCGCAGGCTGCGCACGGCCTGGCCTCTGTGGCTCACGGCGTGCTTGTCGGCGGCGCTGAGCTCTGCCGTCGTACGTCTGCTGCCGACCGGCAGAAAGTGCGGGTCGTAGCCGAAGCCGCCGCTGCCTCTGGGCTCATCGATGATGCTGCCGTCCCAGCTGCCGGTGGCGAGGATCGGCGTCGGGTCCTCAGCATGGCGGAGAAACACGATCACGCAGTAGTAGTGGGCGGCGCGATTGTGCTCGTTGGCGAGGGCGGCGATGAGCTTGGCGTTGTTGTCCGCGTCGGTGGCATCGGCTCCGGCGTAGCGTGCCGAGTAAATGCCGGGGGCGCCGCCGAGGGCGTCGACGGCGATGCCGGAATCATCGGCGATGGCCGGCAGGCCGGCAGCCGCGCTGGCATGGCGGGCCTTCTTCAGGGCGTTCTCGACGAAGGTCAGACCGTCCTCGACGGCGGGCTCGATGCCCAGACTGTCCTGCGGGACCAGGGTAAAGCCGTCGTCAGCGAGGAGCTCACGCAGCTCCTTCAGCTTGCCCGGGTTGGAGCTCGCCAGCACAACCTCCATCAGCGCCCTTCCACGTACACCTGCTGCTGAAAACGCAGCGTCTGCTGGATCTCATCGGGCGGAGTGATCAGCACCTCAAAGCGCAGCACCTCACGGTCCGTATGCCTGATGGTTGCCAGGTAGTAGATGGCAGCGTCTTCGCGGACCTCCCGGAAGCTCAGGCGCTGGCGCTGGCCGAGAAGGTTGGTGACGCTGCCTTCGACGGCAGCCGGCGCCGGCGCGCCGCCGTCGGGGCTCAGCACGGAGATGTTGAGCAGCGCGAGGTCGCCGGCGCGACGCACGCCGTAGCTGCTGGCAATTTCCGGCTTGAGGAACGTTGTCGGCAGAAGCACGTAGTGCACGTCCCAGGCGCCGAGGCGCTTGTACTGCTCAGCGTGCGTAAATGATGACAAAACAACGAACGTGAAAGCGAGCAGACTTCTCATGCGGGTATCCTGCCGAGGCGGTAGAAGGCAAAAGCACCGAAAAAGTTGGGAAAGCGGTTGAGCAGGGCCCGCTCGGCATGGCTTGCATCAACCACGGAGCGCTCGATGATGTTTACCCCCTTGTCGCGGCACAGGCGCTCGAAGTCCTTGAAGGTGCACAGATGGATGTTTGGCGTGTCGTACCAGCTGTGCGGCAGGTGCCTCGATACGGGCATTCTGCCTTTCAGCAGCAGTTCCGCACGGCAGCGCCAATAGGCGAAATTCGGGAATGTCACCACGCACTCGCCGCCGATGCGCAGCATCTCCTCGAGGAGCCGGTCCGGCGATTTCACGGACTGCAGCGTCTCCGTCATGACCACCATGTCGAAGCTCGAATCGGCAAAATTCTGCAGGCCGGCGTCGAGGTCCTGCTCGATGACGTTGACGCCCTTTCTGATGCAGGTGGTGATGTTGTCCGGATCGATATCCAGCCCGAAACCGTTGACGGACTTGTTGGCCTGCAGGTGCGCGAGCAGCTCGCCGTCGCCGCAGCCGAGGTCGAGGACCCGCGCCCCCGGATTGATCAGCTCGGCTATGATGCTGAGGTCAGGACGCATGGCCCGCGCCGCTGTCCAGGGTGCTCAAGAACCCGCCGAGCACGTCGAAATAGCGTTGGACGGGCAGCAGAAAAGAGTCGTGACCGTGCTCGGAATCGATCACGGCGCTGCAGACGTTGCGCTGCGCAGCCACGAGTGCATCGGTGATCTCTTTCGAGCGGTCCGCGGAGAAACGCCAGTCGCTGGTGAAGGAGATCACGCAGAAGCGGCAGCGGGTGCTGCTGAGCGCCTGCACGAGATCGTCTTCGAAGTCGGCAGCGGGATCGAAGTAATCCAGGGCGCGCGTCATCAGGAGGTAGGTGTTGGCGTCGAAACGCCGGGAAAACGACCGGCCCTGATACTGCAGGTAGCTCTCCACCTGGAACTCCACGTCCTTGCCGAGCCTGAGATTGCCGGACTTGAGCTGGCGCCCGAACTTCTGACGCATGCCGTCATCGGAGAGGTAGGTCACGTGGCCGACCATGCGCGCCAGCATGAGGCCCAGATCCGGGTTCTTGCCCTGCTCGCGATAGCGGCCGCCGAGATAGTTCGGGTCCGCCGTGATGGCCTGGCGCGCAATCTCGTTGAACGCGATGTTCTGCGCTGACAGGCGCGCCGCGGAGGCGATGAGCACGGCCGCGGCGAGGTGCTCGGGCTGGTCGATGGCCCACTGCAGCGCCTGCATGCCGCCGAGAGAGCCGCCAACGACGGCGGCGAAGCGCTCGATGCCGAGGTGCTCCGCCAGCAGCAGCTGGCTGGCGACCCAGTCTTTCACGGTCACCGTCGGAAAGTCGGGCCCCCACAGCTCACCGTTGGCCCCCTGGGTGGTGAGAGGGCCCGTGCTGCCGTGGCAGCCGCCGAGATTGTTCGGGCTCACCACGAAGAAACGGTTCGTGTCGATGGGCTTGCCGGGGCCGATGCAGTTTTCCCACCACCCCGGCTTGCGATCGTCGGCGCTGTGATAGCCGGCGGCGTGGTGATTGCCCGACAGGGCGTGGCAGACCAGGATCGCGTTGCTGCGCTCGGCGTTGAGCTTGCCGTAGGTCTCGAAGACGAGCTCGAAGCCGGGCAGCACCTGGCCGCACTGCAGCGCGAATTCGGCATCGTGACGGAACGTCTGCGGCGTCACGATGCCAACGGAGCTTGCGTCTGCCGGGCCGTCCGTCATGGTGCTAAGAAGTGGGCTGTCCGTTTGGCGGAGAAAATGGGACGCGGAGTCTAAAACAGGGGTTGAAACGGCTTCAAGACACCGCCCTGCCGCCTCAGAATATCGACGTCAGCACCTGCGGCAGGATGCGCTCGACCACGCCCAGCAGCAGAAACACCAGGATCGGCGAGAAATCGAGGCCCCCCATGGGCGGCAGAAGCTTGCGCGCCGGTGCCAGCAGCGGCTCGGTGATCTGCTGCAGCATGGCCAGAGCCGGATGGTAGTTGCCCGGCGCGATGAAGCTGGCAATGATCACGATCAGGATTGACCACCAGAAGATGCGGATAACCAGCAGCAGCACCTGCAGCAGCCCTGCTGCGAGGAGCTGCAGCATCGAGCCCAGGTACTGGTCCGCAAGGCTCGAGATCACCAGCAGCAGCAGAAACTCCATGAGCACGGCGGCCAGGAACGCGGCAATGTCGAAGTTGCGGAAGCCCGGGATGGCCAGGCGCAGGGGCTTGAGCAGCGGGTCCGTGATCTTGATGAAGCCCTGGGAGATCGGGTTGTAGAAGTCGACCCGGCAGGCCTGCAGCATGAACCGCGCGACGAACAGAAAGCTCATGACCTTGAAGATGAAGGTGATGGCGTAGTAGAGCGCTTCGCTCATGATTCTCCGAACTCCTCTGCCAGCTCTTTTGAGCGCTTCGCAGCGCCTTGCACCGCTGCTTCGATTGCTTCGCGAACGCCGGCGGCGTCCAGCAGCGACAGCGCGCGTTCCGTGGTCCCGCCCGGTGACGTGACGTTGCTGCGCAGCTGCGCCGGCGGCGTAGCGCCGTCGCGCGCCATCAGCGCCGCGCCGTAGGCGGTCTCCAGGGTCAGCAGGCGCGCCGTGGTCTCGTCGAGGCCGAGTGCCTCACCGGCGGCAATCATGCCCTCCATGAGGTAGAAGAAGTAAGCCGGGCCGCTGCCGGACACGGCGGTGACGGCGTCGAGCTCCGAGTCGCTGGTCACCCACAGGGTCTTGCCGGCAGCGGAGAGCACGGCCTCTGCCTGACGACGCTGCTCGGGGCTGACGCTGGCGTTGGCATGCAGCGCCGTGATGCCCGCGCCGAGCAGCGCCGGCGTGTTGGGCATGCAGCGGACTATCGGCTGGTCCGGCGAGCTCCAGGCCTCGAGGCTCTTCATGCCAACGCCGGCGGCGATGGAGATGAGCAGCTGGTCGGCGCGGAGCGGGGAGAGGCTCGTGAGCACCGTGCGCAGCACCTGGGGCTTCACCGCCAGCACGATGAGATCCGCGCGCGCCGCCGCGCTGGCGTTGTCAGCGCTCACAGGGATGCCCTGCTCGCTCAACGCGTCGCGCTGCTGGGCTAAGGGGTCAGTCGCGCAGAGGGCGTCAGCCGGGTGGCCGGCGGCCAGCAGGCCGCTGATGAGGCTGCGCGCCATGTTGCCCGCGCCGATGAAGGTAATCTGACTCGCCAAAGCTGGTTCCTACTTGCTGTTTGCGCAGCGCTTGCCGTGTTGTTGCGATCTTGTTGCCATAGTGGCGCCGGCACCGCGTCCGCGATCCGTGGATCTGCAGCGCTCGCAAGCCGCCTTCGCGTTCACGCCGGCGGTTTTCGACGCGGGCCGAAGATTGCCGTGCCCACGCGCACGTGCGTGGCGCC
>JAAUYH010179024.1_pt1 | contig 13393 bp, 12 predicted proteins | sample 7278061 | NCBI WGS metagenome assembly JAAUYH01 (sample SAMN14350203, study PRJNA611818) | marine sediment metagenome | isolation source: surface marine sediment (0.6m) | place: French Polynesia: Moorea | collected 2018-08
AGCGCTCGAATAGCGGCTTGATGTCGTGCGGTCCCGGGCTCGCCTCGGGGTGTCCCTGGAACCCGAAGGCCGGTACGTCGGTGCGTTCGATACCCTGCAGCGTGCCGTCGAACAGCGAGCGGTGCGTTGCCCGTACCGTGTCGGGCAGCGACGCCTCGTCGACGGCGAAGCCGTGGTTCTGGCTGGTGATGTACACGCGAGTGTCGTCGAGATCCTGCACCGGGTGATTGGCGCCGTGGTGGCCGAATTTCATCTTCGTGGTGCGCGCGCCGCTGGCGAGCGCCAGCAGCTGGTGCCCGAGGCAGATGCCGAACACCGGCACGCGGCTGGCCAGGATCTCGCGGATGGCCTCGATGGCATAGTCGCAGGGTTCCGGATCGCCCGGGCCGTTGGAAAGAAACACGCCGTCGGGTTTCCTGGCGAGCACGTCGGCCGCGGGCGTCGTGGCGGGCACGACCGTGACCCGGCATCCCTGGGCGACCAGCAGGCGCAGGATGTTGCGCTTGACGCCGAAATCGTAGGCGACGATGTCGAAGCGAGGCGCCGGCGCGGGCACATCGTCCTCTTGCGCGTGCCGCCACGGACCTTCGGTCCAGGTGTACGGCTCGGACACGGTCACCTCGCGCGCCAGGTCCATGCCCGCCAGGCCCGGGAAGGCCCGCGCCTCGGCCAGAGCCCGGTCGACGTCGCTGCCGGTGAGCAGGCACCCGGCCTGGGCGCCCTTCTCGCGCAGCAGGCGGGTCAGCTTGCGCGTATCGATGCCGGCGATGGCGACGAGCTTCTCCTCGCGCAGGTAGTCGGCCAGACCGAGGGACGAACGATAGTTGCTCTGGCGCATCGGCAGGTCGCGGACGATGAGCCCGGCGGCCTGCACGCCACGGGATTCGACGTCTTCGTCGTTGGTCCCCGTGTTGCCGATGTGGGGATAGGTGAGTGTGACGATCTGGCGACTGTACGACGGGTCGGTCAGGATTTCCTGATAGCCGGTCATGGCCGTATTGAAGACCACTTCACCGGAAGTCATGCCTTCCGCGCCAATCGATTCGCCGTGGAAAACGGTGCCGTCTTCCAGGGCCAATACCGCGCGCTCTGTCACCCTATCGACGCCCCCTTCAGATGCCTGGCCGACCGGCCGGTCAGGCTGTCCGTGGCGGCGGCAGGATCCCTTGCGAAGGCCGCGGTCGGACAAAATTCGCGCGATTGTACTTGACCGCGCGGCAGAGTGTCCACGGGCACTGTCGAGGCCCTCGCGATCCCGGCGCGAATCGATTCCTCCAACCTGCAGGAACACTCTCTGTGGGAACGGCTTCAGCCGCGATGATCTCGAGAATCGCGGCTGAAGCCGCTCCCACAGTGAACCCGCTACGGCTGGTCGATTCGCCAGCCCTTGAGGCCCAGAACGTCCGCCATGCCGTAGAGGCCCGGCGGCTGGTCCGTCACCCAGCGGGCGGCGCGCAGGGCGCCCCGGGCGAACACCTCGCGGCTGGTTGCCCGATGCGCGATTTCGAGGACCTCGCCGTCACCGGCGAACAGCGCTCGGTGGTCGCCGACGATGTCGCCGCCGCGCAGGCTCGCGAAACCGATGCGACCGGGCGAGCGGGCACCCTGCCCCGATTCGTCAAGGTCGGCGACGTCCTCGAAGCGCTGGCCGCGGCCGTCGGCGATGGCCCGCCCCAGCGACAGCGCGGTGCCCGAGGGCGCATCCAGCTTGTGTCGATGATGGGCCTCGAAAACGCCGGCGTCGTAGTCTTCCCCGAGCACCGACGCGGCAATCTCAAGCAGGTGGGCGGCCAGGGCAACCCCGACGCTGGTGTTCGCCGCCTGCACCACTGCCTGCGTGGCCGCCAGGTCCGACAGCGCCGCCAGCCCGGCCTCGTCGAGTCCCGTCGTACCGATCACGAGCGAGCAACCGGCGTGCCTGCACGCCCGGGCGTGCCCCGCGGTGGCCGGCGGCAGGGAAAAGTCCACGGCCACGCGCGCCGAGGCAAGCGCCTCGTCGATGTCCGCAGTGATCAGGGTTTCGCCGGCATCGCTGCCGCCGCTGACGCCGGCGAAGCGAGCCGCCGACTGGCCGACGGCCGCGCTGCCGGGCCGCGTGGCGGCGCCGGCCAGCCGCAAGCCGTCGTCGCTGGCAATGGCACGAACGAGCGCCTGGCCCATGCGGCCGGTGGCGCCCAGGATTGCAATGTCGAGCGCTGCCACGGCGCCGGCTACGACCGCAGGTCGTCGAAGAAGGATTTGACGCCGTCGAGCCAGGAACGCGTACGCGGACTGTGGCGTTCGCCGCCGGACTCCAGCGTATCCTCCAGTTCGCGGACGAGGTCTTTCTGCTCGCGGGTCAGGTTGGTGGGAGTCTCGACCACCGTCGTGCAGTACAGGTCACCCTGCGGACCACCGCGCACCGGCTTGACGCCCTTCCCGCGCAGCCGGAATACGCGCCCGGACTGGGTCTCGGCGGGAATCTTGAGATCGACCTGGCCGTCGAGCGTCGGCACTTCCACCGACCCGCCGAGCACGGCGGTGGCGAAGCTGATGGGAATCTCGCAGGTCAGGTCGGCGCCTTCGCGCTGGAATATGCGGTGCTCCCGGACGAGGATCTCGACATACAGGTCACCGCTCGGTGCCCCGTTGCTGCCGGCTTCGCCTTCGCCGGCCAGGCGAATACGATCGCCCGTATCCACGCCGGCGGGAATCTTCACCGCCAGCGTTCGCGACTCGCGCACCCGACCCTGGCCGCGGCAATTGGAGCACGGGTCGGAGATGATCGTGCCCTGGCCCCGGCACCGCGGACAGGTCTGCTGAACGGAGAAGAAGCCCTGCTGCATGCGCACCTGGCCGGCGCCGCCGCAGGTATCGCAGGTCTCGGGCTCGCTGCCGGGATTGGCCCCGGAACCGCCGCAGGGTTCGCAGCCGACCAGGGTGGGAATGTCGAGCGTGACATCGTCGCCGCGGACGGCCTGTTCGAGATCCAGTTCCAGTTCGTAACGCAGGTCGGCGCCGCGGAAGGCGCGACGCCGGCCGCCGGGCCCGCCGCGGCGGGCGCCGAAGATGTCGCCGAACACGTCGCCGAAGATATCGCCGAAAGCGCCGCCCATATCGAAGCCGGCGCCACCCGCCATGCCTTCGCCACCGTCGTGCCCGAACTGGTCGTAGGCCGAACGCTTGCGGGCGTCGCCGAGCACTTCGTAGGCCTCCTTGGCTTCCTTGAAGCGGGCCTCGGCGTCGGCATCGTCGGGATTGCGATCGGGGTGATGCTTCATGGCCAGGCGCCGGAACGCTTTTTTCAGCTCGGCATCGGAGGCGTTTTTCGCAACACCGAGAACGTCGTAGTAGTCACGCTTTGACATGCAGCCGTCTCAGTATCGCGCCGCCTGGCGGTCTGTCGCGCCGGCCCGGGCCCGGACCGGCGACGGTTGATGGAACGTCCCGGCACGGGCCGGGACGCGTTGCTTACTTGCCGTCTTCCTTGACTTCCTCGAATTCGGCGTCGACGACGTCGTCGGCGGCTGCCTGCGAGCTTCCGGCTTCCGAAGCATCGGCCGCGCCGGCCGCCTGCTCCTGGTACACGCGCTGGGCGAGCGTGCCGGACAGTTCCGCCAGGGCCTTCGACTTGGCCTCGATGGTCGACTGGTTGTCCGACTTCAGCGCGTCCTTGAGATCGCTGATCGCCGCCTCGATGCCGGCGCGCTCTTCAGCCTGCACCTTGTCGCCCAGCTCTTCCAGCGATTTCTCGGTCGCGTGGATCAGCTGGTCGCCCTGGTTGCGGGCATCCACCAGCTCGCGGAACTTGCGGTCTTCCTCGGCGTGCGCCTCCGCATCGTTCACCATCCGGTCGATCTCGTCGTCGCTCAGGCCGCTCGAGGCCTTGATGACGATGTTCTGCTCCTTGCCCGTCGCCTTGTCCTTGGCGGACACGTTCAGGATGCCGTTGGCGTCGATGTCGAAGGTGACGTCGATCTGCGGCACGCCGCGCGGCGCCGGCGGAATGTCCGCCAGGTCGAAGCGGCCCAGCGACTTGTTGTCGCCGGACTTCTCGCGCTCGCCCTGCAGCACGTGAATCGTCACGGCCGTCTGGTTGTCGTCGGCGGTGCTGAACACCTGGTTCGCCTTCGTGGGAATCGTGGTGTTCTTGTCGATGAGCTTGGTCATCACGCCACCGAGGGTCTCGATACCCAGCGACAGCGGGGTCACGTCGAGCAGCAGCACGTCCTTGACGTCGCCCGACAGCACGCCGGCCTGGATCGAGGCACCGATGGCCACCGCTTCGTCCGGGTTGACGTCACGGCGCGGCTCCTTGCCGAAGAAGTTCTTCACCGCCTCGGCCACCTGCGGGCTGCGGGTCTGGCCGCCCACCAGGATGACGTCGTTGATGTCGCCGACCGACAGGCCCGCGTCCTTGATGGCGACACGGCAGGGCCCGATGGTGCGGTTGACCAGGTCCTCGACGAGCGACTCCAGCTTGGCACGCGTCAGCTTCACGTTGAGGTGCTTCGGCCCGGAGGCATCGGCCGTGATGTACGGCAGGTTCACTTCTGTCTGCTGCGACGAGCTCAGCTCGATCTTGGCCTTCTCAGCGGCCTCCTTCAGGCGCTGCATGGCCAGCGGATCGGTGCGGATGTCCATGCCCGACTCTTTCTCGAACTGGTCGGCCAGGTGCTGGATGATCGTCAGGTCGAAGTCCTCGCCGCCGAGGAACGTGTCGCCGTTGGTGGCCAGCACCTCGAACTGGTGCTCGCCGTCGACTTCGGCGATCTCGATGATCGAGATGTCGAACGTACCGCCACCCAGGTCGTACACGGCGATCTTGCGGTCGCCGCGCTTCTTGTCCATGCCGTAGGCCAGCGCCGCGGCGGTGGGCTCGTTGATGATGCGCTTGACGGTCAGGCCGGCGATCTTGCCGGCGTCTTTGGTCGCCTGGCGCTGGCTGTCGTTGAAGTAGGCCGGCACGGTGATCACCGCCTCGGTCACTTCCTCGCCCAGGTAGTCCTCGGCGGTCTTCTTCATCTTCATGAGTACGCGCGCGGAGACTTCCGGCGGCGCCATCTTCTTGCCGTCGACGTCGATCCAGGCGTCGCCGTTGTCGGCGGCCACGATCTTGTAGGGCACCATGTCCACGTCCTTCTGCACGACCGGGTCGTCGAAGCGGCGACCGATGAGGCGCTTGACGGCAAACAGGGTGTTCTGCGGATTGGTGACCGCCTGGCGCTTGGCGGGCTGCCCCACCAGGACCTCGTCGTCCTTGGTGAACGCGACGATGGACGGCGTCGTGCGATCGCCCTCGCTGTTTTCGATGACTTTGGCGTTGTCGCCTTCCATGACGGCGACGCAGGAGTTGGTCGTCCCCAGGTCGATGCCGATGATCTTGGCCATGTCTGTACTCCGATTGCTAAAGCGAAAAATCTATGCCCGGCAAAATGGGGGCTGAGCGGTCAAATTCAAGGTGTTGCGGCAACTTCGCGGAGCGCGCCTCACTGACCGGCGTCCGGTGCCCGGGCCACGATCACGCGGGCGGGTCTGAGCACCCGGTCGTGGATCCGGTAGCCCTTCTGAACCACCTCGAGGACGTGGTCCGGGGCCACGTCGGCGGTCGGCAGCGTGGCCATGGCCTCGTGCCACTGCGGGTCGAAGGCCTCGCCGGCGGGATCCACCTGCTCGACACCGAACTTGCCCAGCGCCTGCTCGAGCATGCGCAGGGTGAGGCGGGTGCCCTCGGCGTGGGCCTCGTCCGCGCCGTTGTCCGTCGCCGCCTTGAGGCCCATTTCCAGGCTGTCGCGGATGTCGAGCATCTCGGCCGCGAACTTGTCGACCGCATACTTGTGCGCCTGCTCGAGATCGCGGGCGGCGCGCTTGCGCACGTTCTCCAGCTCTGCGGCCGTTCGCAGGTAGCGCGCCCAGTTGTCGTCGGCCGTTGCCCGCGCCTCCTCGAGCGCGGCGGCAAGCGCCGCCGGGTCGTCCGTAGGCTTGTCAGCCGACGCGTCGTCGGGCTGGGCGGCGGTCCGGGCCTGGTCATTCTGGTTCATCGCTGCCTCTTCGATGCGCGCGCGGCGCAATTGAAATCATAATAAAAACAAACAATCACAAAACTTATATCAAGTATTCTCTGCGCAAGCGCCCGGGGGGCCTCGCCAGACCGCTGACCGCTATATCCGGCCTAGTCGGAGGAATTCAAGGCCGCACCGAGCAGCCTGGCGGTGATGTCGACCACCGGTATGACCCGCTCGTAGGCCATGCGTGTCGGCCCGATGACGGCGAGTACGCCGATCACGTCGTCGTCGTCGCTGGTGTACGGCGCCGCTACCACGCTGCACTCCTCGAGCAATTCATAGCCCGACTCGTCGCCGATGAAGATCTGCACGCCGTCGGAGCTCAGGCTCTGGTCGAGCAGGTGCAGGATGCCGCTGCGTTCGTTGAAGGCCTCGAACAGACGCCGGAGCTTGTCGACGTCGGTCAGTTCGTCGAAGTCCATCAGGTTGACCTGCCCGCGCAGCACGTAGGCACTCTCGCTGTCGTCGTCGGCATCGAAGGCGGCGTTGGCCATGGCGATCGCATCGATCATCGCGTCGTTGAGGTGTTGCCGCGCGTCGCCCAGTTCCGTGACCAGCCCTTCGCGCACCTGCGCGACGGTCTTCCCGGCGAAGTGGCGATTCAGGTAATTTGCCGCCCGCTCCAGCTCACCCGGGTTGAAATCCCGCTTCGGGTGCAGGATGCGGTTCTGCACCTCCCCGGTGTTGAGCACGATGATCGTGAGGATCCGCCGCTCGGAGAGCCTGAGGAACTCGATCTGGCGTATCCCGGCGTTCTGGTGCCGCGGCATCGTGACCACGCCCGCCAGGCGCGTCAGGTCGGACAACAGGCGCGACGCGGTACTGACCAGATCGCGCGACGAGCTGTCGTGCTCGGCCAGGTCGCGCTGCACCCGGCTCACTTCGCCGCGTGCCAGGGGCTTGACCTTGAGCAGCGAGTCGACGAAGACCCGGTAGCCCCGCGCCGTCGGCACGCGGCCGGCGGAGGTGTGCGGCGAGTGGATGAGGCCCAGGTGCTCGAGGTCGGACATGACGTTGCGGATCGTCGCCGGGCTCAGGCTCAGCCCGCTGTCGCGGGACAGCGTCCGCGACCCGACGGGCTGACCCTCGCGGATGTAGCGATCCACGAGGGACTTGAGCAAGTGCAGCGAACGTGGGTCGAGCTGCTTGTCGTCGGTCGATCGGGCCATGCGTCTCGCAACTGCCGGGTGATTAGCACTCTCGCACGCAGAGTGCCAAACGCGTAGGGTGCAATCGCTGCTGGCACCTGTCAAGGAAACACCGGCCCGAAATCGGGTTTGGCCCGCCCCGGGCAAAGTGCTACAACTGGCCGCCGATGAACGACAACTTCCAAACCGTCGGCCTGCTGGGACGCCCGGGCGATGCCCGGGTGCACGACACCCTCGAGGTGCTGGCGGCACACCTCGCGAAGCGCCGGCGCACGGTGCTGCTGGACGCGGAAACCAACGGCTCGCTCGACCTGGCCGGCGTCGAGCGACTCGACGCCCAGGCGCTGGCCGGGCGCGCCGACCTGGTGGTGGCCGTGGGCGGCGACGGCACGATGCTGCATGCGGCCTGGACCGTGGCGCCCCACGACGTGCCGCTGCTGGGCATCAACCGCGGGCGCCTCGGCTTTCTCGCTGACGTTTCGCCGCCGGACATGGTGCACGGGATCGACGAGGTGCTGGCGGGGCGCTACCAGGTGGAGACCCGGTCGATGCTGGCGGCCCGACTGCAGGCAGGCAGCGGTGAAGCGGTCGACGGCATCGCGCTGAACGACATCGCCCTGCAGCGTGCCGATGCCGGGCGCATGCTCGAATTCGAAACCTGGGTCGACGGCGTCTTCGTCAACACCCACGGCGGCGACGGCCTGGTCATCGCCTCGCCGACCGGATCGACGGCCTATGCGCTGTCGGCGGGGGGACCGATCCTGGCGCCGGATCTCAACGCGATGGTCATCGCGCCCATCTGCCCTCACACACTGAGCGACCGGCCCATCGTCGTCGGCGGCGACACCCGCGTCGACGTGCGCATCATCGAACGCGGCAACACCATGGCACAGGTGGTCTGCGACGGCCGGGTGCTGGGCGAGATGGGTCCCGGCGACCTGCTCACGGCCACCAAGTCGGAAACGCACGTCACCCTGCTGCATCCCTGCGGCCACGACTACTACAAGATTCTCCGCTCGAAGCTGCACTGGGGACGAGGCAGCAGCGGCCGGTCCGGCAACGGTCCGCCGGGAAGCTGACAGCGCGCGACCACCGTGCTCACCGAGATCCGAATTCGCAACTTCGCCGTCATCGAACGCCTGTCGCTGGCTGTCGGGCCGGGCTTCAGCGTGCTGACCGGCGAGACCGGCGCCGGCAAGTCCATACTCCTCGGCGCGCTCGGTCTGACACTCGGCGATCGCGCCAGCGCCGATATCCTGCGACCCGGCGCCGACCGCGCCGAGGTCACCGCCGTCTTCGAACCCGAGCCGGCATCCGAGGCGACGCAATGGCTCGTTGATCACGACCTCGATGCCGACGGCGAGTGCGTCGTACGCCGGGTCATCCCGCGCGAGGGGCGGTCCCGGGCCTACGTCAACGGCCAGCCGGTGCCGGTGCAGTCGCTGCGCGCGCTCGGCGACCGCCTCATGGACATCCACGGCCAGCACGAACACCAGTCTTTGATCCGCCGGGACGTGCAGCGCCGGATCGTCGACAAGCTGGGCGACTGTGGGTCACTCGTTGAGAAGACCAGCACCGCCTTCGGAACGCTGAAGACCCTGATGGAAGACCACGAACGCCTGGTGGACGCCAATGCGGGACGCGATGCCCGGGCCGACCTGCTCCGCCATCACCTGGGCGAACTGGATGCGCTGGACCTGGGTGACACCGAACTGCCGGAACTCGAAGCCGAAGCACGCCGGGTCGAAAACGTCGAGCGGCTGGCGGGCGGCGTGCACGCAGCGCTGGAGGCGCTGTTCGACCGCGACAGCGGCTCGGCCCAGGCTGTGCTCGGTGGCGCTGCCCGCACGCTCAACGAGCTGGTGGAACTGGACGATCGACTGGCCGAAGCCGCCGAGCTGGTGGCGGCCGCCGAAATTCAGGCCAGCGAAGCCGCCGACTCGCTGCGCCGTTACGTGGACCACCTGGACGCGGACCCGGGCCGTGCGGCCTGGCTGGCCGAGCGCATCGGCACGGCTCACGGGCTGGCGCGCAAGCACCGGGTTTCCGCGCACGAGCTGCCGGCGCTACGCACCCGGCTCAGGACCGAACTGGACGAGCTGGACAACACGGACCAGCGACTGGAGGAACTGGACAAAGCCGTTGCGCAAGCCCGCGACCGTTACCTCAAGCACGCGAAAACGCTGAGCCGGCGGCGCCACAAGACCGCCGCAGACTTCGGCAAGCGCATCACCGAAGTGATGCAGGGGCTCGGCATGCCGGGCGGCCGTTTCGATGCCCGAGTCACCACCCAGGAGCCTCCGGCCACGAGCGCCCATGGCATCGACGTCGTGGAGTTCCTCGTGAGCGCCAATCCCGGGCAACCGACTCAGCCGCTGGGCCGGGTTGCCTCCGGCGGCGAGCTGTCGCGCATCAGTCTTGCCATCCAGGTGGTGGCCGCCGGCGCGGCGCCGGTGCCAAGCATGGTGTTCGACGAGGTCGATGCGGGCGTGGGCGGCGGCGTCGCCCAGATCGTGGGCGAGCAGCTGCGGGCGCTGGGCGCGGTACGGCAGGTGCTGTGCGTGACCCACCTGCCCCAGGTCGCGAGCCAGGCCGGCCACCAGTTTCGCGTATCGAAGCTCACGGACGGCAAATCCACCCGGACGACCATCGCCGCCCTCGATGACGACCAGCGCATCGAGGAACTGGCGCGCATGCTGGGCGGTGTGGAGATTACCGAAACGACGCGCGACCACGCGCGCGAGATGATCGACCGGGCCCGCCGGCAGAGTTCCTGACGGGAAGCGTCGGCGCCGCCCCGGATCAGTCGCCGCCGCGGTTCGGGCAGTCGGTGCGCGTGCAGCGGCCGTACAGAATCATCGAGTGGTCGGTCATCTTGAAGCCATTGCGCTCGGAGATGGCGCACTGGCGCTGCTCGATGACCTCGTCGACGAACTCTTCGACGTGTCCGCAGTCGAGGCAGACGATGTGGTCGTGGTGCGACCCGTCGTCCAGTTCGAACACCGAGTGCCCGCCCTCGAAGTTGTGACGACTCACGAGGCCGGCGGCTTCGAACTGCGTCAGCACGCGATACACGGTGGCCAGCCCGATGTCTTCGCCGGACTCCAGCAGGGCCTTGTACAGGCCTTCGGCACTGAGATGCCGCGTCGGGCTGTTCTCCAGAATCTGGAGGATTTTAAGACGCGGAACCGTGACCTTGAGACCGACTTTTCTGAGCTCTTGTCCTTCCACCCGTGCACTCCCCACCTGTGTTTCACGCCGACAATTTTCGGTATGATCCCGGGATTATCGCCCACCCGGGCCCCGGATACGAGTTTCCCGCCATGCACCGCCCTTCGTCCCTGCCGGCCAAACGACGCACGCTGCCGCTTGCGGTCATACTGCTGGCCGTTAGCGCCATGCTCGGTGGCTGCAGCATCTATCGCATCAACATCCAGCAGGGCAACTATCTCGACGACGAGACCATCAGCCGCGTCGAGACCGGCATGTCCCGCAGCCAGGTCCGGTTCGTCCTTGGCACGCCGATGGTGGCCGATTCGTTCCACCAGGACCGATGGGACTACGTGTTCTATTTCCGCTCGGGACGCACCGGCGACGTACGCCAGCGTCACGTCGTGGTGTTCTTCGAGGGTGACTCGGTCGTCCGCGTCGAGGACGGCGGCTGGTCCTGACGCTTGCGCTTGCCCATCGTCTTGCCCTGCGCGGCAAGCGCCCGGCGCACTTCCTTCGGATCGGCCTTGAGCGGCCGCAGTATCTCCACCCGATCGCCCGATCGCAGCACCTCGTCGGCATCGATGAGGCGGCTGAAGATGCTGAGGTCCGCCCCGACGATCGTCTGATCCGGAAACCGGTCAGCCAGGCCGCTGCGGGCCACCGCCTCGGCCGCGGTCGTGCCCGAGGGGACGGTGAGCTTCATCAGCACCTGCTCGGCGGGCAGGGCAAAGGCCACCTCGATATCGATGCTGTCGGTCTCGCCCATGCTCAAGACGCGGTTCGGCGCGTCAGCCGCTGCCGTACAGCCGCACGGCCCGACGACGGAAGGCGTCCAGCAGACCGTCGGCGATCTCCGCCACGAGCGGCGCCATCATCATCGACATGAGGCCCATACGACTGCCGTACTCGACATCGAGGGTCAGCCGGCAGCGGCCGCCGGGGGCGTCCTGGAACAGCCACAGACCGCTGAGATCGCGTATCGGCCCGTCCAGCACTTCCAGGCGAACGCTGGACACGGGATCCAGGTGCAGGCGGATGCGGAACCAGTCCTGGGCACCACCACGCCTCAGGTCGAGGCTGGCTTCCAGGAAATCGTCGTCGCGGGATTCCTCGGCGGCGTCGCCGCACCAGTCGACGAACTCGGGGTAGGACTCGACGTCGTCCACGATGTCGTACATTTCCTGCGTGGTGCAGGGGACAGTGGCGCTGCGCCGAATCTCAGGCATTCAACCCCCGAAGCCAGCCCAGCAAGCCGCTGGAGTACATGAAGATGAACAGCACGCCGGCGGGTGCAATCCAGCGCGCCAGCAAGCGCCAACCACGGTAAAGATATCCCGTGCCGATGTCGAGTTCCTCGGCCGTGCTGTTGCGGCACATCACCCAGCCCGCGAACACCGAGATCAGCAGTCCGCCCAGCGGCAGCAGCACGTTCGTGGCCAGGTGATCGATGTTCTCGAAGAAGGTGCCGTGCCAGAAATTGACGTCGGCGAGCACATTGAACGAGAACACGGTGCCCAGTCCCAGCAGCCAGACGATGCCGCCGATCGTCCAGGCCGCAACCGCACGACTGACGTCGCGGGTCTCCACGGCCCAGGCAACGGCCGGTTCGATGAGACCGATCGACGAGGTCCACGCCGCGAAGGTGAGCAGGATGAAGAACAGCGTGCCGAAGAACGCGCCGCCGGTCATGTTGCCGAAGGCGATGGGCAGACTGTGGAACAGCAGACCCTTGCCTTCGGCCGGGTCCATGCCGTGGGCAAAGACGATCGGGAAGATCACCATGCCCGCCAGCAGCGCGATGCTGGTATCGGCGATAACGACGGCCAGCGACGTGGTCCCCACCGACGTGCCCTCCGGCAGGTAGGCCCCGTAGGCCATCACCGCGCCCATGCCGATGCTGAGGGTAAAGAAGGCGTGGCCCAGGGCCACGAGCACCGACTCGGCGGTCAACGCGTCGAAGTCGAAGCGGAACATGAACGTGAGCCCGGCGGCGAACTCGCCGTGACGCATCGCGTAGACCAGCAGCGTGATCAGCAGGATGAGCAGCGCCGGCATGAGTATGCGTACTGCCTGCTCCAGCCCGCGCTGGACGCCACGCGCAACCACCGCGATGGTCATCAGCATGAACAGGGTGTGCCAGCCGAACAGCAGCGGCCAGCTTGCCACGAGGTTGTCGAAGACCGCCGTGATCTCGCCGTCGGTGTGACCCGCGAGCTCGCCGTTGGCCGTCTTGAAGACGTAGGCCACCGACCACCCGGCCACCACGCTGTAAAAGGACAGGATGAGCATGCCGGCGACCACACCGATGGCGCCGACCCAGCGCCACCAGCGCTGCCCCGCTTCCTCCTCGCCCACCAGCAGCATGGTGGCCACGGGGTTGCGCCGCCCGCGGCGCCCGATGAGCACCTCGGACATCATGATCGGAAGGCCGATGACCGCGACGCACACGAGGTACACGGCCACGAAGGCACCGCCGCCGTTGCTGCCGGCGATGTAGGGGAACTTCCAGATATTGCCGAGCCCGACGGCCGAGCCGGTTACGGCCAGCACGAACGTGAACTGGGAAGACCACAGGCCGTGTAGGGACGCGCGTGTTGTCATCGAGCCGCCTGGGTTCCCGGGTATCGAGCTTGTCTGTGTCGCTGCGCCTGGGCGCGTGGTCTGCCGACCCGGTTCGATTCTTCTTCCGGGCCGCGTCCGGTATCGCCCATGGTGTCGCCGCCAGCTCGCTGGCGGTCGCCGAGGGCGGAAAAACGGCTGAATTCTGCGCCTTTTTCCAGGGGCGCACAACCGGCCGTAGAGCCTGCCCCCGGGCGGCGACGGCTGTGTTTCGCCTGCGCGCCAACCTATACTTGCCCGATGGCCAAACCCCGGAAAGGCAAATTGGACAAGTATGCCGGCGCGCTCATTGCACGCAATCGCAAGGCACGGCACGAGTTTCACATCGATCGCACCTTCGAGGCGGGGCTCGTCCTCGAAGGCTGGGAA
>JAAUYH010014465.1_pt1 | contig 13391 bp, 12 predicted proteins | sample 7278061 | NCBI WGS metagenome assembly JAAUYH01 (sample SAMN14350203, study PRJNA611818) | marine sediment metagenome | isolation source: surface marine sediment (0.6m) | place: French Polynesia: Moorea | collected 2018-08
ACGGTCTAATTCTTCCACTAGGTTTCTCACATCATTGATGTCAATCTGAGTAATAGTTTGACTCAAACTAGCTAAGTTAAAAGTAATACCTAAAAATGTACCCAACAAACCAAAAGAAAGTAGTAAGTTGGGGAGAATACGACAAAAACTATCTACAAAATCGCAGCCTAAAGATAATCCTAGAAAATAAAACTTTTCATGGCTATATGCTCCTTCAATCACGGAGGCAGTATTAATTTGGTCAGGATATAAACTACTGTCAGCTAGCCTTTGTTCTACTTGGGTAATAATTTTTGGTGTAGATTCTAACTGTATCCCACCTAATAATTTTCTTACTTTACCTGCTAAATATTTTAAATGTCTGAATAAGCAAAACCTTAATAAAACAGCCAAAAAAGTTGGTAAAATTACCAGAAAAATAGCCAGAAAAACTAAATATCCTGGAATCAAACTAAGAATAGTAAATAATTGTTGCATAGTTTTAAATGATGTTAGCTTACTTGTATTATCAAAACCAAACTAGCTGCATTGTGTGACGGTTTCGATTTTGACATCGATTAGAGTTAAATAGGAAATGTTTTTAGATTCAACCGATACTTTTATTTTATGGCTACAGTAAAATGGGCTAATTCATTAAAGTTTAACGGGCTTCGCCCTTGAAGGCAGAAGGCAGAAGGCAGAAGGCAGAAGGCAGAAGGCAGAAGATTTAAGCCCCCTTTACCCTTATTCTCTAGATTATCGTAAAAATCGCTAATTTTGCCAGATTTTCATGGTCACATCTTGAAGTGTTTTTTGATTCTTGGCGATGACAGAATTTTGGCTGCAATCGCTCAAACTACTTTGAGGCAAGGGATTTGAATGAAGTTTTTTAGAAATATAATGCAGCTCACGAAATGTGGGTTAATACTTAACTTTTGGGCATACTAAACAATAGTTCGGACATTTTTTAGTAAACGCCTATAAAGCCCAATTTATCGTTGACTATTTCAGTCTCAAACAGGGTTAAAATTCTTATGATCTCGTTACTGATTCAATTTTGTCCGAATCATTGACTAAAGAATCATCTGATCAATTTTAGATGATGAAATGCTAGGTACAAAAATTGAGTCAAAATGGCACTATTTAATAATTCGTTAAATTTAATTTCTGTTAATCGAGAAATGAAACAATTTCTCCGATTAGCCATACCTCTGGCTAGCGCGCAGTTAGCTCAATCTCTCACAGGTTTTTTTGACACTTTAATGATGGGGCGATTAGGGGCAGAAACCCTTGCTGCCGGAGGAATAGCTGCTTTCAGTTTTTCTGCTTTGATTTTTGCGGCTAGTGGTCTAATCATGCCAATAACTCCTGCCATCGCTCAAGCTTTTGGGGCAAACGATAAAAATCGCGTGGAAAATGTAGCACGTCAAGGGCTATGGTTGGTGCTATTGTCAACTATTATCCTGATAGAAATTATTTCTCATTTAGATTCTTGGATGGCGGCTTATGGTCAGGCAGAAAATACTGTTAGGCTTGCTAAAGTTTATCTAGAGATTATGATGTGGGGTTTATTTCCTGCTTTGGGCTTTATTTGGCTACGAGGAATAGTATCGGGATTATCCCAAACTCGTCCCATTATATTCATTGTGGTTGCAGGAACAGGAATTAATATCTTGTCTAACTATGTCCTAGCATTTGGCAAATGGGGTTTTCCCCGCTGGGAATTAGCTGGATTAGCCTTAGCTACTGTAGTAACTCACTGGGGTATGTTTCTGGCTTTAATTATTTACATTTTTCATCATCAGCATCTGCGAAAATATCAAATTTTTAAGCGACTACATTCCTTTAGACTCAATATATTTTGGAAATTAGTTAAGGTAGGCTTGCCCCTAACCATATTGTTAGGTTTAGAAATTGGTATGTTTACTGTAGTTACCTATCTTATGGGAGCATTAGGAACTAACGTATTAGCCGCTCATCAAATTGTCTTACAAACTGTGGTGGTAATCTTTATGATTCCCTTGGGGATGTCTTTTGCAGCTACAATTAGAGTCGGAGAGTGGCGGGGCAAAGACAACTGGGAAGGAGTCCAGCGATCTGGATTTTTAAGCATTGTGATCGGATTTGTCTTTATGATTTTGATGGCAATCATCTTACTCTTATTTCCTGAATCAATAGTGGGTGTCTATCTCGATCTCGACAATCCAGCTAATCAGGAAATTATAGATTTAGTTTCCCCTATGTTAACTGTCGCTGCTTTATCTCAAATTGGTGATGGAGTACAAAAAATTGCCAACGGCGTACTTCAAGGACTGCAAGATACTCGTGTACCTCTGTTATTGGGTATTCCCGCATTTTGGATTATTGGGTTGCCTCTTGGTTTTTGGTTGGGGTTTCATTTCGGTTGGGGTGGCGCAGGTTTATGGTTTGGACAATCTGTCGGGGTTGCGGTCGCCGGAATTATTTTTACAATACGATTTTATTATCTAACTACAGTTTGGCAGAAAAAATTGCCCTCTGTGACCTAAATATAAATATTTATTAGTCATCAGGTTTTAATTAAGGTTTTGATTTCATTGCCTACATTGACATGACTGGCGATCGCTCTAACCATTGTTGCGCTTCTTGATAGTGTTGGAATTTTCTTTCGCTGCGACGGAATTCAGGGGTATGTACCATCCTTTTTCCATTCAACCATTTAGCCCCATGATGTTTGTGCAGTAATTCGTGATACAAAACTAATTCCACTACTATTTGCGGTACATGAGGACTGTCTAAAGTCCGACTCATAACGACCTTATCCCGAAGAGGCTCATAATGTCCTAACTTGCGATGGGTGAGGATTTTATTCCAGGTTAAACGGGGTTTGGACATCTCCCCTGCAAAGTACTCTTGATTAAGGGAGTGAAATAATGCCTCTAAATCGTAATAGTTTCCTTGGGATGTCTCGGCATCTAGATCGGCTAATACGAATCATTTATCAATACTATTTACAAACACTTAATTCTTTAATACTAGAGTTGATTTTAAGGTTTTCAAGGATTTTAAGTTAGTCTGAGTTTTCAGAAAAGCGATCGCTTTACACCCAATGGGATTACGACGCGCCCCGTAGCCGACCGATCGCTATCTTAAATAAATTCGTATTCTGCTTCAGTTTCGATAACTTTAGGAATAACCTGAGCTTCATCCAGAAGCTTGAGATAATTTTCTCGATTAATAGTAAGAGTCATTGTTCTATTGTTTGCATATTGAGAACCTGTTGTCAATTTCTGATACTTTATTGATTTGCGATCGCATTTCTTTTTTCATTCTGTCTCTTCAACTTTTAACAATCAAACTACGAAAAGTGCATCAGTTGATTTCGCTGGCAACTATTAAGAGTCAGCAAGGAACAAAGAAATAAAAATAAAATTTTGTCCCCAGTCCAGTTTTCAACTTTACCCATTTCATAAGGAAATTACTGTTATGAACACTCAATGCACATCTACCAAGATCAATCTAGCTAAAATGTTCAATCCTGACGCTAAAGAGTTTAGTGCAGCTAATATGGCTTATCTGGCTCATTGCGCTCAAGCTGTCTATAAAACTGATGCCGAATGTAAAACTATACTTGCTGATATGGATCGTGAGATAGTTAAAGACATCAGATTTTTTAATTCTCGGAAGACGGGAACAGAAGGATTTATTGCTGGTGATGAAGAGAAAATTATTATTGCTTTTAGAGGTACTAGTGAAATAAAAGATTGGCTGACAGATGCGGCAAGTATTCAAAAATCCTGGTCTTCCATTCTCAATATTGGTAAAGTTCATAGTGGATTTTTTGACAGTCTTAACTCGGTTTGGTCTTTGCTTATGGAACATCTCCAGGAACTACATACTAAAGACCAACGAATATGGATTACAGGTCATAGTTTAGGTGGGGCATTAGCTGCCTTGACTTATGCTACTTTAAGATTGCAAGAACCGAAATACGAACTGGCTGGGGCTTATACTTTTGGACAACCTCGCATTGGCGATCAAGTTATGTGTCAAGCTTTCGACGCTGATTCTAAACACCACTTCTTCCGAGTAGTAAACAACAACGATATTGTCCCTCGCGTCCCTTCAAAAGTAGTTAGGCAAGTTTTAAGCCTTGCTCTCTTTGCTGGGAAAAAGATTCATGATCTTCATACTTACGAACATATGGGAACTCTATTGTATTTTGATGCCAATGGCAAACTGATACAGGATGCCACCTTTATGGATCGTCTTCTAGGTCGCTTTGAAGGTTACAAGAATAATATACTAAAGGGCGAAATTAACTTAGATAGTATCGAAGACCATTGTATGGATGATTATCGAAACTTAGCTACGTCCTTACTTTTGGAGTCAGTCTGAGTTTTCAGGAATGCAATTACCCCGAAAGGACTCGCCCAGATCGTATCTGAGAATGGGCGATACTTGTCCTCACCAGCTAACGTACTGCGATACTACTCTTCTGCATCGCCATCAGGCTCGAAAGCTTCGGGAGAAGCTACGCCATTACCACTATCTTGCTTAATGCTTTCTTTAACTTTTGCCTCTATTTCTGCTGCTACTTCTGGATTTTCTAAGAGGTAGTTAATCGTATTATCTCTACCCTGACCAACATTATCCCCTTTGTAGCTATACCATGCACCTTTCCGCACGACAATATCAGCCTCTTCTGCTAAGTCTAAGAGACAGCCGATATTAGAGATTCCTTTCCCGAAGATAATGTCAAATTCAGCAATACGGAAAGGAGGGGCAACTTTATTTTTTGCCACCTTTACTTTGGCACGAATACCATACATCCCCTCGTTCCCTTTTTTGAGGGTTTGGATGCGACGAATATCTAAGCGAACAGAGGAATAAAACTTCAGAGCGTTACCTCCTGTAGTTACCTCTGGGTTCCCATAACTAATCCCGATTTTTTGACGTAGCTGGTTGAGAAAAATTACTGTAGCTCCAGATTTACCGATATTTCCCGCAATCTTTCTTAAGGCTTTACTCATTAAACGAGCCTGCAAGCCCACCTGATTGTCCCCCATTTCTCCTTCAATTTCGGCACGGGGAGTCAAGGCTGCCACGGAGTCTACTACCACTAAGTCCACTGCTGCTGATCGCACTAATTGATCGACAATTTCTAAGCCTGATTCTCCATTATCTGGCTGTGCCACTAACAGGTTTTCAATATCTACTCCCAGTGCCTGAGAATAAGTCGGATCTAAGGCATGTTCCGCATCTACAAAGGCGGCAACTCCACCCATTTTTTGCGTTTCGGCGATCGCGTGTAGCGCCAAGGTGGTTTTACCAGAACTTTCTGGGCCATATATTTCAATAATTCTTCCTTTGGGTAATCCGCCCCCCAAGGCTACGTCTAGTGTCAATGCCCCACTGGGGATAGTTTCTACCCTCATTTGAGCAGCATCCCCTAAGCGCATAATTGCACCTTTACCGAAGTTGCGCTCAATTTGCTTTAAAACTAAGTTAAGAGCCTTGTCTTTATCGGAATTGCTAGTAGTACTAGAATTATTTGCGCGAGTTGCCATGAATGCCTCAATTAATCAGTGATTTAAATCGTAGCTAATCTAATTACCATGATAATTACAGGTTATATTATCTTACTAGTTGACCAAAAAGTCAACAAGAGAATGGAGATTAATTACTAGATTAACTTAATTAAATATATTTTTTCCCGCATTGATATTTCTAAGGAATTAGAATAATGCAAACATCGTTAGGGAAAGCGCGATGCTGCCAAGGGAGGCAATGTCAGTCCGAAGCTAGGTCGTGTATCTAGATTAGGCAATTCCCTGTGATTTTGGAAGTTCGCAATTTATTGCGGGTAGTTCACAATTAGTTTACTAAATATCAATGTTTCCCAGTTGGATACCTTCCGAGGCAAGTAATTTAACCGAATCAACTTCGATCGCTTTAGCAAAACAAATAAAACAAGCATTTATCTCTACCCCTTTAAGCAAGGAAGATATTGCAACTACCTATGTTGATCGGGAAACTAAGGGAACACCCATCTTATTAATCCACGGCTTCGATAGTTCTGTGCTAGAATTTCGTCGTTTGTTTCCCCTACTGGCACAGCAACAGTCTACTTATGCCGTAGATCTCTTAAGTTTTGGTTTTACCCAACGCAATTTAGACATTCCCTTCAATCCAGAAAATATCAAAACCCATCTTTATCATTTCTGGAAAGCTATGATTAAGCAGCCCGTTATTTTGGCAGGTGCATCGATGGGAGGCGCAGCAGCGATCGACTTTACCCTCGCCTATCCCGAAGCAGTGGATAAATTAGTTTTATTAGACAGTGCCGGTTTAGCCAAACAACCTGCGATCGGTAAATTTATGTTTCCGCCTCTAGATACCTTCGCCACGGAATTTTTACGCAACCCTAAAATTCGTCAAAGTATTAGTCGTACTGCTTATTTTGATAAGAGTTTTGCTAGCTTAGACGCTCTAACCTGTGCTGCACTCCATTTAAAGTGCCAAGATTGGCATAAATCTTTGATTGCTTTTACCAAAAGCGGTGGTTACGGTTCATTTGCTCATCAAATCTCGCAGATAAAACAGAAAACTCTAATTCTCTGGGGAAAACAAGACAAAATTCTGGGCACTAAAGATGCTGCTAAATTCAATCAAGCTATTCCTGATAGTAAATTAGTTTGGATTGATAACTGTGGACATGTTCCCCATTTAGAAAAGCCTGATGTTACGGCGCAAGAGATTTTGAAGATATCGGGATCAGATTAATCAGTAGAAAGCAAACTATTTTGTTGCGTTTATTTCACATATTATCTAAGATTTAAAAGTACTTGAATAAATATTCAATCAAGAAAACAAGTTTTAATACTAATCGGTGATTAGCCATGCTATTAGCAGATAGACAAAAAAAACCAATTATACCCTCGGAAGCAGAGATAGAGCTGGCAACTCAAAGCAGTCGTATACTGGCTAAACAAATTAATTTTCACAGTAAGACTCAGAAAATTAAAGTTGAATCTGAAAGAGGGAAAGAGGAACAGATTGTTATTCCTTCAGTAGCTTGCGAACTGTTGCTTGAAATTTTGTCTCAGATGTCTCAAGGTAATGCAGTTACTTTAGTACCAGTTCATGCTGAATTGACTACACAAAAAGCAGCAAATCTACTTAATGTTTCTAGACCCCACTTAATAAAATTATTAGAGTCTGGAGAAATACCCTTTCGTAAAGTAGGAACCCATCGAAAAATTTTGGCTGAGGACTTATTTAAATACAAGTCTGATATTGATGCGAAAAGAAGTCAATCATTAGATGAACTTACGGCTATGACAGAGGAGTTAGGTTTGTACGATGATGAGTATTAAAAATACATGATTTCCAACTTCACTGTAATCTATGATGCCTGTGTATTGTATCCCAATACTCTTAGAGATTTATTAATGGAGCTAGCAGTAAGAGATCTCTATCGAGCAAAATGGACAGCAGAAATTCATGATGAGTGGATTAGAAATCTACACAACAATAAGCCAGAAATACCTCTAGAACGACTCCATGCTCTAAGAGATTTGATGAACCAACATGTGCGAGATTGTTTGGTAACTGGCTATGAATGGATGATACCAAGTTTAAGTCTCCCGGATCCTGATGATCGTCATGTATTAGCAGCAGCAATTAAGTCGAATGCAGGAGTTATTGTCACGACTAATCATCGAGATTTTCCTAAATCAGAACTTGAGAAATATGACATTGAGTCACAGCATCAGGATACCTTTGTTGTAAACCTCATTGATCTTTATCCTGGAAAAGTCATCGAAGCTGTAGAAACTTGCCACCAGAGACGCAAGAAACCACCTTGTACATTTGATGAATATTTGGTGCAACTTCAAAAACAAGAGCTTCCGAACACAGTATCTTTGATTAAAGAAATGACATGAAGATCTTTTAGCCAAAAAAATAATTGAATACTATTTTGCGCTAATTTGATAAATGACTATCAAAAATACTAATTATTTTATTGTATTAATCACGATCGCTAAGAAATGATTTTTTGAGAATGTCAATCTAACTCTTTATGTCCCTCAGCGATTAGTTTAGGTTTGATGTAGAGATTTTCTAGTAGTACCCCCATCCCTGCTATCCATGGAGGAACAATCAAGGCTCCAATAATTCCCAGCACTTGCGCGCCCCCCAACACCGCCAGCAATTGATATAGAGGGGGTACTTTGACCGAGCTTCCCACCAACAGAGGATCTAAGACATAGGTTTCTACATTTTGGACAATAATAAATAAAAGTAAGACCCAAACAACAGTAAGTCCACCCGCAGATATAGCTACGATCAAGGCAGGAATCGATCCTAGAACTGGACCAAAAAAGGGAATTAGGTTAGTAAAACCGGCAATTACCCCTAAACCTAGAGCTAATTCCGACAAGCCGAGAAATCTGAGACTAACGCTAATTACTATACCCAAAATACTCGAAACTAAAATTCTGCCCTGGATGTAGCCGCCCATTCTTCTGCCTACTGGGTCAATTTGGAGCGCTAAACGTTTATTCCAAGGTTCGGGGAAAAGATTAATGATATCTTGCAAGAGTTGCTTAGAACCTGAGAGCATATATGCCGAAAGCAACAGAGCCAATAAGGCACTTAAGACACTACCGATGATGCCTCTCGTAACGCTGTAGGAACGTACTACTAGCTGCTGACTGGAACGAATTGCCCAGGAGGTTAATCCCTGGACATCTAGCATTTGATTAATAATATCTGGTGCCCCTGTCTCGCTCATGCCAAAACGCAAAATCAAGCCCGATAAAAGCGATCGCAATGCTTCAATATAACTGGGAAATTTGCCAATTAAAATTTCAATTTGCTGCACAACTGTCGGTCCAATAATCAGACCAAAGCCTGTAAGAGTAGCAATCAAACCCGCATACACAATCAAAACAGCTAGAAATCTAGGAACTCCGACTTTTTGGGTGGCATTGACAATGGGTGCTAAGGTTGCAGACAACACTATAGAAATCATCAAGATTACAATCAAACTCCTTAACTGCCACAGGAGGATTAACAGTAAAGGTAGAGTAACTAGCAGAACGATATTGCTTAAGGAGATGGAAATCCGTCTATTATGCATTTATATTGGGTTCAGAATAATTAAACTAGAGATAGTTCGATTGTTTCTCCAGATTGTGGGTCGATTGCTTTAGTAGTCAGCTTATTTTGTTGCAATAGTTGATTGAATTCTTCTACTGTACCCTCTGCTTTTATAAGCGCGATCGCCAATCCTTGAAAGTCGATATCCCCTCCCGCAGCAGTAGACAAAATTACTTGGGGATTTAGCCACTGACAAAGTTTAAGTGCGGTTTCTTGTCCTTTAATCACGGCACCTACTAAGGGAAGTTTAAGACTGATTAAAGGGGTAATAACTACATCGATGGGCACTTTTTCCTTTAGGGACTCGGAGTGATATCCATGTGGTTCATAATAAATATTTTTGCCAGATTCTAACCCTTTGACGATATAGCCATTCTCAACTAAAGTTGGCCCAATCGGAGAACCAGGAACAGCCTTAATTTCTACTTGTCCCAACTTGAAACTTGACCCATGTTCTAGAGCAGTTACGGTCTTGTATCCTAATTCCTTGGCTACCTTAGCCGCGTTAGGAGAAGCGACCACAGGAATATTTTTATCAAGCTGTTTCAAGGTGGGGGGATGGGCATGATCTTCTAATCCCTGGGAAAGCAGAATTAAGTCAATATTCTCAGGAATTGGCTGGGGGTTATTTTTTTTTCCTTCAAATAACCAGGTAAGGTTACCAAAGGTCAATTTGCCCACTAACCAGGGATCAAGCAAGATCCTCTTGCCATCAATTTCTATGAGCCAGGAATTACTATCAAAATAAGTAAGATTCATTATGGTTGTTTGCGATACGCCTTACTTATCATTGTAAATATTTGTTAACCACTTAGCCTAGATAAAGGTCAACAAAGTTTTTTTAAGTCCTGTAGATGAGCGTCCAGAAGAGTAAATATAAATAATTGGATAATTGGGATGAGAGTTTAAGAACTACCGATATAGTAAAAAAAAATTAAACTCTGTTGTAAGAGAGTTCTGAGGAAAGGAATCTGCGATCGAAGTTTAGCTGGAAAATTTTGTTTATAGCGATCGCGCTAACTGCTATTTAGTAGTCATATTATGGAAAGTAGCGATAAATTTCTTTGCGATTAAGGAAACGAACAAAAACCACAACATTTTGTTTAATAATTAACCCTACACGATAGTTGCCAATTCTCGAACGGTAATAAACTTTGTTTTTTTGCCCTTTGAGTTTTTTCAGATTAGGTATTTGACTCACATCATCTACACTTTCGACTCTAAATATAAATTGTTCGAGACGCGAGAGTAATTTTTTATCTTTGAGCGAGCGAATATCTTTAAGAAAACTCTCCTTAAATTCTGTTTTCACTATTCCCACTCAACACTTTAAATATTTCATCTCGGCTTACAGTTTTACTTTTTTCTCCTTCTTCAATTGCGCGAGATAGCCCTATATCTTCTAAAGCGTCTATCAAAATAGAGCTTACTAATTCTTGGTTTTCTTCTATTACCTCAATAAGAGCTTCTTTAAATAAGGTTTTGATTCGAGTTTCATCTATATTTGCTCTCTTGGTCATGGTTTGGTTTATTTTGAGTAATGTTTGTTAATGGAAGATGATAGAAAATCTGCTTCAATGAATATTTTTCACTTGATTGAACACTTTCATTTAAAAATTGACATAAAGATGTAAATACACCGCTTGCTTTTAATTCTACTATTTCATTTTGCAGACTTTTTTTCCCAGACTTTGTATAGCCAGTGACACCGTGTTTATCCGAGAAAGAGAGTTGCTTCTGTGTTAGCAATGCTTTTGTCGCATTTAAAAAACAATAATAAGAAGTAAGTGGTGATGAAGTAACAGATAATTCAACAGAAGCTCTGTAAAATTCACGAGCTTGATTCCAGTAAAAACAAGCTTCATCATTTTTGGCACGGCGAAGCCACAAAGCTACATAGTCCCAGGGATCGTTTGATAGAATTGTATCGCCTCCAAAGTCAGGATTTGAGACAGCAGAATGAATATACGCAGTTCTTCCATTAATTAAAATTGGTACAAATCCCATATTGCAACACCTTACTCACAGACTTGTAGCTGACATTCAATGATAAGAGGATTTCAAGAGATCAACCACTAGGTAGTCTGACAGAGCTAATGTAAAAAACTTGGTTCAATATGGAGAACAACTATCTCTATATCTACAAACAGAAGAAATAAAATGCTATTTACTACCACTATACAACCAGCAAAATGACCAGTATAAATCTTGACAATTTGAGCAAAGATAATCGCGATCGCATTCTTAAACAACACCCTGAAAATTACAATGTTCGGGCGATCTCCACTCTCTTTTAACTGCTTTACAAATTTCAGGCGATCGCATTTTTAATAGATCGCGTTTTTATACTTTAGTCTTGACTCTTAACTTCTAGATGTTGTTCTGCTTCTGCTTGATAAATTGGTAGCTCAAACCAGAAAGTAGTACCGACACCCACCTCACTATCGATGTAAATTCTGCTGTTGTGTTTTTCAATAATATTTCTCACAATAGAAAGACCTAATCCAGTACCTTCAAGGGTATGAACTCGATTTTCTACTCTAAAAAAGCGTTCAAATATGGCTTCTTTATCTTCTGGGGAGATGCCAATTCCTGTATCAGCCACTTCAATTTTTACTGCTGATTGATTTAAAGTATTGGATTTAGCTGGGGTTTGGTAGGCACGAACAGTGACTTTGCCCCCTGCATTAGTGAATTTCAGGCTATTACCCACCAGATTAGTTAAAACCTGCAAGATCAAATCATAATTGCCCATTACGCAGGGTAGTTTAGGTTCTAGTTCTTTATGTAGCTCAATTCCTTTGTCTTTAGCGTTTAATTGGCAGGTTCGTAAGGTTTGTTCTATCGGTTGACACAAATCTACTCCGCTCAAATTATAAGTACGAGATGACTCTAAACGGGATAGATCGAGAACGTCATTTACCAGACGAGTGAGACGATCTGTTTCGTGGTTAGCCGTATCTAAAAACTCTCGACGTTGAACTTGAGTTAAATCTTCTCCATACTCTGACAAAGTTTCAATAAAAGACTTGATATTGAATAAGGGGGTTCTCAATTCGTGGGAAACATTACTGATGAACTGGCTTTTTGCTTCATTAAGTTCTACTTCCCTGGTAATATCCTGAACTGTCATCGCAATCCCTTTAATATTTTCGCTACCACCATCTATCACTCGGCTTAATAATACGCGGACAGTTCTGAGTGTAGTTTTATTGAGGGTAATGCGGAATTCATCGCGATCGCTAAGGTGATGGGCTTCAGATATAGGGGCAGAATGATTGTCTTGTCCTTCTTCTCCTTCCTCTTCCTTGGGCTCGGTTTTTCTCTCAATCATTTGATAGAGAGGTTTGGTTAATTTGATGGTTAACTCTGAAGGAAGACGATGTAATATATTATCGCCGATGGCATCGTCTCCCCAACCAAAAATACTTTTGGCAGTGGGATTAACTAAAATAATCTGCATCTCAGGATCAATTAGTACTGCACCATCGGCAATGGTCGAAACTAATGTTTCTAGCTTAGCTTTTTCGGAAGTTAATTCTTCAATATTTTGTTCTTCATAATTTTCGAGCTTTTCTGCCATCAAATTGAAACTGGAGATCAATTCGCCTAATTCTCCCCTGAGAGGCAAGTTAATTCTTTGTTTAAAGTTTTTAGCCGCAATATTCTTGACCCCGACCAAAAGCTCTTTAATCGGTCTGGTAATCATCAGGGCATTGAACACATTACCCAAAATAACCATTGCCCAAATGGTAATGAATACGGCAATGGTGACATCTCTGGTCAGATTAGATGATGCCACGATCGTGGGATTGGGATTGATGCCGACGGCTAACACTCCTAAATACTGACCATCATGACGTAGCGGCACAAAAACATCTGTAACCTGTCCATTAAGTGTCTGGTGTTGACGGACAAAAGGTAAATCGCTGTTTTGGGCATAATTTTCTGGTAGCTTGATCCGACGCTTGATCGTGAGATTATTTTGAATTTCTGCTTGAGAATAGGGAATCCCAAAAAAGATATTACCTGAGCGGTCAGCGTATATGAGATAGCGAATACTAGAGGTACTGCGATAGAAGCGGGTGGAAAAATCAGCTACACCTTGCATATCACCTTCCGCTACCAAAGGAGCTGCATTAGAGGCGATTAGTATACTCAGGTCACTACCAAAGCGAGTGTCATTGATATTAGATTCCAATTGGATGGTATTGACTGCCCAGAAAGTTAAACTACTCATAATCAAAGAAACAACCAAAGTAGCA
>JAAUYH010196778.1_pt1 | contig 13390 bp, 12 predicted proteins | sample 7278061 | NCBI WGS metagenome assembly JAAUYH01 (sample SAMN14350203, study PRJNA611818) | marine sediment metagenome | isolation source: surface marine sediment (0.6m) | place: French Polynesia: Moorea | collected 2018-08
GATCGCTGATGCCAAAGGTGACCTTACTGAATTTCTTGAAGATGTTGCGTTGGCCACGGATCTGGATAAGGATACGGGAGAAGGCGACCGGGTATCATTAATGACCATTCATTTGGCAAAAGGACTTGAATTTCCTTATGTCTATGTTGTAGGCCTGGAAGAAGATCTTTTTCCTTCAGCACTAAGCCTGAATACCAGAAGCGAACTGGAAGAAGAACGCCGACTTTTTTATGTGGCACTGACCCGGGCAGAAAAACAAGCTTTTGTTACTTATACACAGAATAGATACCGATGGGGTAAGCTGATTGATGCGGAACCCAGTAGATTTATTGAAGAAATCGATGAACGATTTATAGAAGATCTTACACCTGTTGAATCGTATAGGTTTAAGCCTTTGATCAATACAGATATTTTTGGAGATAATCGAGGCGGAATTCCGGTTAGAAAGCCTGCGGCTGGCAGCGGTTTTCCAAGGCCCAATCAGCTTCGCAAACTGCGAAAACTAAAACCCGGATTATCTCAACCTATTGGAAATACCAATGATACCTCCTTGGATCTGGAGGCAGGAACTTTGGTAAATCACAGTCGCTTTGGCAGAGGAGAGGTGTTGAAGGTAGAGGGTAATGGTCATGATAAGAAAGCTGAAATTCGATTTGAAAAAGGAGATATAAAAAAATTATTACTTCGATTCGCCAAGCTCGAAGTATTACAGGATTAATATCTTTGTTATAGCCCTAATTATGAAAGCCTTACGTTTTTTTTTATTGTTTTGCTTCGGACTGCTGATCTGGTCTTGTGAGGTGGAACCCTTTGAGGGAAATTCGCTTTCTGAAACTGATCCTGAGGTAATAGATCCTGATCCGGAAGAGGAAGATCCGGAAGAGCATGAATTGCCACCACTTAATGCTGGAGAGTTACGATTTGTATTAAAGGGGAGATCTTTTCTTACTGACCGAGCCAATAGTGTGCTGAACAACGGAATTACTACTATTGTTGGATATGACATATCCAACGGAGAGGGGCTGACCGTCCATTTAAACGGTGAAGGTAGTGGAACATATCTGTTTGACTCACTCAATATTGCCACTTACAGTCCCAGTTTTGTAGATAGGCCATACAGAACATCGGTGCACCATGGAGAGGGAACACTAAGTATAACTGATTTAGATCTGCCCAATGCGCATATGTCAGGTAATTTTGAATTGATTGCTTATCGCGAAACCTTCGATAGCGAAGGTAATATTGTCTTTGATCAGAATGGCAATCAAATTTTTGATTCGGTTGAGTTAGGCAGTGGGGAGTTCTTTATGATTAATATTGATCAATAATCTTCCAGATCTTTTAGCGTGATCTCTCCGGATACTCATGAAGGCAGAATTCATCAAACTATATGAAGAAAATCCCAATCCCAGGCAGATTAGCCGGATTGTTGAGATTCTGAAGCAGGGAGGATTAGTAATTTACCCGACAGATACGGTTTACGGGCTGGGTTGTGATATCACTAATTCCAAATCCATGGAACGATTGGCCCGGATCAAAGGAGTAAAAGTCCATCAGTACAATTGGTCATTTATTTGCTCAGACCTGAGCAATCTTTCCGATTATGCCCGTCAGATAGACACACCTACTTTCAAATTATTAAAAAAAGCACTACCGGGCCCTTATACTTTTGTACTGGCCGGCAATAACAGGCTTCCCAGGGATTTTAAGAAAAAGAAAACCATCGGTATTCGTATTCCTGATAACAATATTGCCAGGGCCTTAGTGCAGGAATTGGGTCATCCTATTGTCTCTACATCTATAAAAGATGAGGATGAGTTAGTTGAATATACTACTGATCCGGAACTCATCTATGAAAAGTGGCAACACCTGGTTGATGTAGTAATAGATGGAGGATATGGGGGTAATGTGCCTTCTACGGTACTTGATTTAACAAAGGAAGAGCCTCTGGTATTACGGGAAGGAAAGGGCAGTCTGGATATACTATAAAAAAACCGCGACAAATTGCCGCGGTCATTTTTATGGATAGCTTATCAAATTAGTTGTTGATAGCCGGATCTTTCATTCCTTCTTCGATCATACTGTAGAACTGATCCAATTTTGGAAGTACGACGATTCGGGTTCTTCTGTTTTTTGCTCTGTCTGCAGCTGTATCGTTACCGGCCAGAGGAATGTAATAACTCCTACCTGCAGCTGTCATTCTTGCCGGATCTACACCGAAGTCGTTCTGAAGAATTCTAACAATAGCAGTGGCTCGTTTGGCACTCAGATCCCAGTTGTCTAACAATACGCCGCTTCTGTAAGGCACATTGTCTGTATGACCTTCTACCATAAATTCAAAGTCTGGCTTGTTATTCACTACCTGAGCTACTTTGCCAAGTACTTGCTTTGCAGCATTTGTAACGTTGTAACTACCACTTCTGAAGAGAAGTTTATCCGAGATAGAAACGAATACTACTCCCTTTTCTACACTGATCTCAATATCTTCGTCATCAAGATTTCCCAGTACTCCTTTGAGGCTCTGTACCAGGGCCAGGTTCACGGAGTCTCTTCTCGTTATCGCATCGCGTAACTTGCGGATTGTAAGATCCTTCTCCTGAAGGCTTTCCAAAGATTTTTCAAGATTTTCGGCTCCCTTAGTCGTCAGAGTGGTCAGGTTACCCATATTATTGATCAATTCCTGGTTGTTGGCCTTAAGAAAAGCGTTCTGATCTTCCAAAGTTTGCATCTTGGCTTCTGCAGTAGCCTTGTCTTCAAGACAAGTGTTCAATTTTACCGTGGCTGAATTGAGCAAGTCCTGAGTTTCCTGCTGCTTTGCCTCCAAGTCGGCATATTTTTTCTGAGAAACACATGAAGACAATAATATAGCTATCCCCACGAAGCCTAAAATAGTTTTTTTCATGATAATGATTCTTATGTTAAAAGTTTAAAGTTCTTTAGTATTTAGACAGGTTCGCAACGAAATTAGATATTCTGATATCCTTGCTGCGGCAAAATTAGTTAATCTTTTACTAATTTATTAAATAACCTTATCTGATGTACGAAATGAGACCATACTATGGATTTTACCCTATAGTACTTTGCCTGATAATTTTTCTTTTCCCTTTTAGCGTAGATTTTACGGAAATGCCTGTAATAGCTAAGGTGAGCACGAAAAATGGCGAGGCAGTGATCCAGTTTTAACTGAAAAATAAATCGAAGTGCGGCGATGCCATCCAATAGCAATCTGGCAAAAATTATGAGAAATGCTTTTCTTCTTGGGAGATTTTTAGTGATTGAAAAGAGCGAGTTTCTGAAATTGAGATAGGTCTTTTTTGGATTCATATTGCTCAAAGTAGAACCCCCCAAATGATAGACTGAAGAATGACCCACATATTTTACCTTAAACCCCCTGTTATGAGCTCGCCAACATAGATCCACTTCTTCCTGATGGGCAAAATAATCTTCATCAAAACCACCGAGTTCGTGGAAAACTTCACTTCTGATGAACATACAAGCTCCTGTTGCCCAGAAAATGTCTATGATATCGTCGTATTGACCCTCATCTTTTTCAAGCGCCTGAAATATCCTGCCCCGGCAGAAAGGATAGCCCAACATATCTATAAATCCACCCGCCGCGCCTGCATATTCAAAATAATCAGGATTCAGAAGGTCTAGAATCTTTGGTTGAATAATAGCTACATCCTCATGGGCTTCGAAGTGTTCTTGGATAGGGTTTAACCAATTTGGGGTAACCTCGACATCGGAATTGAGCAGACAATAAATATCTGCCTCAACATGTATAAGAGCATCGTTGTAGCCTTTGGCAAACCCCCCATTGACGCTATTCCTTATGATGGTTACCTCGGGAAATTTACTTTCGAGCATTGCTATGGAGCCATCCGTAGACGCGTTATCAGCAACATATACATCGGCATTCCCGGAATGCTCCAGCACAGGCGGCAGATATCGTTCTAACAATGATTCTCCGTTCCAGTTGAGTATGACAATGGCTACCTTCAAAGCGGAAGCAAATTAACGGCTAAAATCAGGAATTTGCTCTAAAAAAACGTATTTTTCTTCTGCCACATTCATTTGGCAGAAATAATGTTGAAGCCCGTTGGTCACCATCAGGTAGTTAGCCTGAACCTGTAAGTTGTATCGGGCTATCTGATCAAAAACATACTGCGTTATACGGCTGGTGTACGACTTGCACTCTACCAAAATATGGATGCTTCCATCAGGTTTAAAGACCACAATGTCGTAACGCTTCGTAAGATCATTGATCTTAAGTTGCTTTTCAACATTGATTAAACTGGCGGGGTACTTTTTGTGGTAAAGCAACCAATGAAGCACATGCTGACGAACCCATTCCTCAGGATTGAGCACAACATATTTTTTACGGATCTCATCAAAAATCCGGGTTTTATTTTCGCTACTTTTGACCCTGAAGTTATATGCAGGGAAGTTCAACTGCTGCATCGAACAAATTTCATTATTTTTTTTGGATGGATGAAGTAAAACAGATTGTTGAGAATATTCGCAAAGGTCTGATCGCACCTGTTTATTTCCTCATGGGTGATGAGGCCTATTTTATCGATAAGATCTCTGAATTTATTGGCGAGAATGTTCTTAGTGAAGATGAGAGAGAGTTTAACCAGCTAATTCTTTATGGAAAAGAAGTGAGTATGGAAGATATTATTAGCAATGCCAAACGCTATCCCATGATGTCTGACAGGCAGGTGGTCATTGTTAGAGAAGCCCAACATCTATCCAGAACTATTGAAAAACTGGGCTCTTATCTGGAACAGCCTCAACAAAGTACGGTACTGGTGTTTTGTTATAAATTTTCTCGTCTCGACAAGCGTAAGAAATTATACAAGCTCCTGCAACAGGGGGATGCCGTTCTCTTTGACAGCAAGAAACTCTATGAAAACCAGGTGGCCGAATGGATAAGAAAAATGCTAAAGGGCAAGGGATACGTGATTTCTCATAAGGCAGCCGCACTTTTGGTTGAATACCTTGGCACCGATTTGAGCAGGATAAATAATGAACTCGAAAAGCTGCAGCTTGTACTTCCTAAAGATACTGAGATCACACCGGAGACTATAGAAGAGCACATAGGAATCAGCAAGGATTATAATAATTTCGAGCTCAGGAAGGCATTAGGTGAAAAAGACTTTTTAAAAGCTACTAAGATCATGCGATATTTCGCCAGGAATCCAAGGGAGAATCCTTTTGTTGTAACGGTTACTCTTCTCCATAACTTTTTTTCGCAATTACTGCAGTACCACGGCTTGCAGGATCACTCTCCAAAGAATGTGGCCAGTTCACTTCGTATTAATCCCTATTTTGTTTCAGAAATACAAACAGCGGCCAGAAACTATCCAATGAAGAAAGTCAGTCGAATTCTTTCTTACCTCAGAGAAATGGATTTAAAAGGCAAAGGGGTAGGGGCACAAAATCTTTCCCAGGAAGATCTGCTTAAAGAACTCCTGGTCAAAATTGCATAATAGAGACCTTCTATTTACGATCAATACTATATTTTCCAGGTCCCAGCAGAATAATTACAATAAAAAACACCAGAAATAGCAACGCCTTTTCTTTATCGGCGAATGGATCCGCGCTGTGGTAAAAAAAAGCTGCCACAAACATTGTAAATGCACTTGGTACAGCGGCCCAACGTGTTTTAAATCCGAGTATGATCAGAATAGGGCACACAAATTCACCTATAACGGTGAGGAAAAGAGACGGTGAACTGCCAATACTGATCGGATCGGGAAATTCAAAATTTCCAGCAATCAAGCGGTTGAGCTTTCCCCATCCATGGGTCATTAAAAAGATGGAAGGTAAAATACGCAGAATGGCCAGGCCAATGTCTGTTTTGAAGGTTTTCGTCATGTAGTATAAGATTGGATATGCAATAAAATTACATTTTTTTTGACAATTTCATAATAAAGAGTTCAATATTAGATCAAGTTCATAAGTCAGCTTTTCCGCATTGCGTTTACTAAAGGGTAGAGGAGGCTTTATTTTAATGACATTATCAAAAGGGCCATCCGTACCCACCAAGATGTGTTTGTCTCTCAATTGATTTTTTACTTTCTGAGCCACATCTGTTAGAGGGATACCCTGGGGGTCAGCAAGTTCTACACCAAGGAACATTCCATAACCCCTGACATCAGCTATTGTAGAATATTTATTTTGGAGTTCTTTGAGCAGTGTTTTAAGGTGACTCCCCACATCCATGGCGCTTTTTTGCAATTCCTCTTCTTCAATGACCTCCAGTACCGCTTTACCGATAGCACAAGACACCGGGTTTCCTCCAAATGAACTGAAAAACTCAGGCCCCTTTTCAAAGCTTCGGGCTATCTCATCTGTGGTTACCAGTGCACCGATTGGATGACCATTGCCCATGGGTTTGCCCAATATCACCATATCCGGCAGTACATCATGTAAATCATATCCCCAAAAGCTCTGACCCATTCTTCCAAATCCCACCTGAACTTCGTCACTAATGCAAACACCGCCTTGTTCCCTGATCAGTGAGTAGATCTCTTTTAAATATCCCCTGGCAAGGGGTACCTGACCCCCACATCCCATAACAGGTTCAGCTATAAACGCTCCAATGTCTTTCATATGAGGTAGCATCCGCTGTTTGGTGATCCCTGCATAATAACTTCCACAAGTTCCATCATCCTCATAACCGGAGCCAAATACCTTTGGCATAGGAGCTTCGATGATATAAGGTTTCTTTCCTTGACCTCCTGAACTCGCATATTTATAATGACTTATGTCAATCCCTGTCCATGTACTACCGTGATAGCCGTGCTCAAGGACCATCACTTTATTTTTTTTTGAATGGGCCAGCGCCATTCTAATAGCCAGATCACTGGCTTCACTGCCGGAGTTGACAAAAAATACGCGATTAAGTGATACAGGAAATTTATTTAACAGTTTTTCCGCGTAGCTATAGATATTGTCATAGAGATATCTGGTATTTGTATTTAAGCTGGCTAAAGCTTTTTGACCTTCAGCCACAACTTTAGGATGGCAATGACCTACCAGCATAATATTATTATACGCATCCAAAAATGTGTTTCCATCGGTGTCATACATATACTGGAAAGCAGCCCTGTACATGGAGATAGGCTTTTTATAACTCAGGGATAATGACTTGCTTAAATACATGTTCCTTCTTTTCAACAAATCTTGTTGCCTAAAAGGTGGATTCCAGCTAAAACCCAGGGCTTTTTTGAATGCCGCTTCAACCTTCAAAGGATTGATCGTTACCCATTTTCGCAACAACTCCCAGGCCGGTTTTTCACTTATTACCATGTATTTGGAATCAGGTTTTACCTTCTTCCCATAAGCCGAATTACAGACACTTATACAGAGCCGGGCTGCAATAAGATAGTAGAGGATCGAAATTTCCAACTCAGTAAGTGGTAATTCCTGATGATATCCCTGTAATACCCGGACAGCAGCTTCCAACGGTTCTTCCTTATTCATCATGATATAGGGCAAGGCAATGGCCAGTTCGTTAATTAGCCAGGTATAAGCGAGATCCCCAAACTCAAAGATGCCAGTAACTTTTTGTCCGTCTGTAATTACATTCCAGTCATTAGCATCATTGTGGATAATTGATTTTCGAAGTGATGGCGCTACCGGTCCAACCATTTCATCAAACTGGAGAAAAAAATACTTCACCAGGTTCCTGTCTGATGGATTCTGAATATATTCCAGGTAGGGCAGGTTCAATTCTAAATACCTTAAGTCCCAGTTATTTTCCCGCCCGGAAAGAGCGATCTCTTCACAGGATAGTAGTTCCTTGTCCATGGCGCCGAGGAGTGAACCAAAACCAGAGAGTAATTCCACGCTCTGTTTGCTATCTCCAAGGAGCTTTCCTTCGAGAAATGTCAGGAGGCGATAGATCTTTTCTCCGGTTACGATATAAGGTTTATTATTTAAGGCGGGGATCACTTTCGGAAATTTGTGATCTCTAAGCTTATCCAATTGCTCAAGAACCTTATCCTCAGCCGAAATAACCGCTTCGTTTACAACCGAGTACTGATACTGTTTAAAAATATATACCTTGTCTTGATCCGTAACTTTGTAGGTCTTGTCTTCAAAACCTTCCAGGCACTCTAGTTGAGCTCTTTTAAGACCGTAGTATTTTTCTATTACTGCCTTGATATCCATGGCCCATTGCTGTAAGTTGAAATAAACTTACTGTAATTAATTTGAAAGCAAAAGGATTAAACCCAGACATTAATCAAAGCAATAAAATAAGAATACCTTTCCCATCCATTCGATGAAAAAGGCATTGTAAAAATGGTTTCTGCTATAGTAATTGTCGGACTAGAAAAGATCTACTATTTGATTTTCATCATCTAACTCAATAGTGACCAGGAGTTTCCTCAGACCCAGACCGCTCACCTTGTAGATCCTGGTGCCGTTCGTCCAGTTTTCTTTTCGTACAGCCCCCGGCATCATTGGAAATCCATAGCTGAACTTATTCCCATCAGGTTTCGGACCAATTACGTAGAAGTTTTGTCGGTTGCTTGAATTATTGCGAATCTTAAAGTTGATAAACCTAACCGGGATATTAGCATTGTCCATGCTTCGTGCCAAAGCGTTGTCAATACTCCCCTTAACAGTTAATGGCCGCTCACGGAATTCCAATTCAGCCTCATCACTGAGTTTTGCGTCTAAGCTTTTTGCCGTATCAAATGACGCTTTACCCATTCCCCAAATATTGAGAAACAGCTGTTCCGTTTTCATTTGACTGGCATCAACCGTACCGTTCTCACATCCGATGTTCAATACTGCAGAACTTCCTTCCAGATGGATCGTTCCGTTAAGGGCCATCGCGTTGAATTGATCCGTATTCAGGTTAATAACATGGAGACGGTCGTTTGTTCCCAGTTGTACCCTCCGGATCACGGGTGCTCCTACGACGATCTTTATCCTTTCCGATGGCTGAATCCATTTTAGCTGATCCAGTTTTAACTTCCCATTGACCACCTCTGTGTCTATATATTGAAATAAGTTACTGTCCGTGGTGATGGAAATAACATTTTCCAGGGCAGCGTCCACCGTGATATCTCCATAAATACCCACTTCAATATCTCTAATCTCTTCTGTAGCGAACTTTCTCGTTTCAATTTCTTTGTTGCCCTTTATCTGTGCCTTTCCGTAGATTGATGAGAGTACGAATAATAAGATGATATACTTTCTCATAACTATTGTTTTTTAACGATGTTGAATTTATCTGAATCAAAAGATGTAGTGTATTCTATTTCCTCCTGCTTGTAATAAAAAGGCAGGGATCTGTTATCCTGACCTTCCAATTCAAACTCCATATCGTTTATTACGAACTTGAAGTTCAATTGATTACTTGCGGTGTTCACCAGGACACTGGCAGAGTAGATACTGTCCTTGTCATTATCCTCTAGTAAAACGGTCTCTTGCCAGCTTAGAGGTGCAATGTCGCCCCTTATACCTACAGTATTAAACTCTTTAATGCCGCTCATATCCAGAGCAAAAGTTATCTTCTTGTCGTGTGTTTCCTGCACACAGGAATATAAGGCCAAGATTGCGAGGACTGCAATAAATCGCGGGTGTAGCAATATTTTTTTCATGATTGAATTTTATGATTAAAATTTTTTCGAAATCAAATAGTCCAAACCAAAGCGGCCGGAACCAAGATAGAGATGATAGATAGCTATCCAGAGGAAGCCCATTGCTGGCAGCATACCCCAAACGCCAGCATCCCATTTTTGGAGAAAAATGGCTACTAGCATCGTACACATTATTAGAAAGGAGGCGATACGGGTTTGCAGGCCAAATGCCAGGAACAGACCGCCAACCGCTTCGCTAAAAGCACCCATCCAGGCAAAAAATACAGGCATAAGCGCAAAAATACCCCCATAGGCCGCTACATCTTCAGGAAACCATGCGACTACTTCAAATAAATCAAGATTGCGATCATCCGCCGTCCAGGGCATTCCAAACTTATCCGCTCCGAAACTAAGCGCCAACAACATGCCACAGATAAAGCGGGCAGATGCAAATACTAAATCGGCAACCCAATGATTCATGATCTGCGGTGTTGTGATAATTTTTAAAATCTTTTTCATTTCTTGTTTTTTTAATTGAACAGGTCAAAGATGAAATTTAATGCATATAGAGCCGCTTCAAATCGTATCAGGCGGGTACCAAATACGATTTGAGACGTTTCAAATCGTATGTATGCATGCTATTTCAGGCCCTGCAAGTATTCTGAAGGGGAGGCGTTGGCGAATTTCTTAAACACCCTGTTAAAGGTGGCCTTGCTATTGAATCCACATTCATATGCGATACCGAGCAATGAAAGTTTTTGCTGTTTGCCTTCCGCCAAAGCATTTTTAAATGCGGTAATGCGATATTCATTGACAAAGTCATTGAAGTTTTTGGAAAAACCGGTATTGATCACTTCGGAGAGTTGTGCCCTGGTCATTTTCAAGTCCTGCGCCAGGTCTATCAGATTAAGATCCGGATTCAGATAAGGTTGTTGTGACTCCATAAACTTTGTGACCTGATCGATCCTGGGTTTTAAATCCTCTGAGGTCACTGTGGAGGCTATGGTATTTTTGGTATTATTTATTTGAGACTGCCGAAGTGGCTCTTCCGCTATATCAAAACTCAAACGGGTGAGGGTAGTGGTATCTGTGAAGTAGCCCTTGATTCCTATATAGATCACTACAAGGGCCGAGAAGAACTGATACCACCATTTCTGGATCCAACTCAATTCTGTGATCGAAATATCTACCAGTTGCTGTACCACTGAATAGACAAATAAAAAGGCGTACAGAAATAGGAAATTCCGGATCCAGTTTAACTCAAGACTATAGGTATTGGAAAAATACTGTTGAATCCGGGTCCTGTATTTGTAGTACAATTGAAAAGTAAACGCCAGGTATAGCAAATGCTGGGCTACAAAAATGGCCTCCCAGAATACGCCCATAAACTTGAACTCAAGTTCTCTCATCAGATAGCCATTCTGGCTGTCATCAAATCCGGGCTGGTTGGCATCATATACAAATATAGAGATCCGGTATATGACATATACCAGTACCGGTAGAAAATGAAGCCTGTCTTTCTTCCTGAATATAAAATTTGAGCTGGTGATCGACTTGACATAGAAATATATCAATGGACCTAGTGCCAAACCCAAATAGATGAGATAGTAATTGATCTTGGTATTCCTATACGTGTCGTACCAATCCATGAATCCGATGGTATAGGTAGTTCGGTGGTAGCATGTGATCAGTACGAGAAAAGCCAAAAACAAGTCCGATATATTTTTGCTCCTGGAATAACGAAAAATGAGAAGTAATCCGAAGATAACACCCTGGCTCACGAGTACAAGAAGAGGAGTACTGTAAATGTTAAAATTCGGGAAAGTCAGAAACATCCAATAGGCTTTGCGCTAAAATAAAAAAACCCGATGATTTTAAGACCTAATAAAATACTTAGTGAAGTGCGGGATAATTTACCGGATCAGCTTCGTGCATAATGGAGTAGGCTTTTTCAAAAATATCTTCAGCATTAGGCTTTGAAAAGTAGTCTCCATCCGAGGCATAGGCTGGCCTGTGTTCTTTACCGCTTAAGGTTTGCGGTGCACTGTCAAGATAGCGATAGGCGCCCTGTTTTTCAAGGATCTCCTGCATCAGGTATGCAGAACAGCCGCCAGGCACGTCTTCATCAATGATCAGCAATCGATTGGTTTTTTTAACGCTTTCAAGTACTTGCTGATCCAGGTCGAAGGGCAATAAAGACTGAGCGTCTATGACCTCTGCATCGATACCCACTTCCAGGAGATCCTGAGCTGCGCTTTCCACAATGCGCAGAGTAGATCCATAAGACAGCAAAGTGATATCATTACCTTCTTTCATGATCTCAACCCGGCCAATAGGCGTACAGATCTCACCCAGGTTGTTGGGTCTTTTTTCCTTTAATCTATAGCCGTTTAAACTTTCGACGATCAATGCGGGCTCGTCGCTTTTCAGTAGTGTATTGTAAAAGCCTGCGGCCTGAGTCATATTTCTTGGGACCAAAATATACATGCCTCTAAGGAGATGGATCAAACCACCCATCTGGGATCCTGAATGCCAGATACCTTCCAGCCGGTGGCCCCTTGTACGGACAATAAGCGGAGCTTTTTGTTTCCCTACAGACCTGTATAGCATTGTTGCCAGATCGTCACTGAGCGTTTGCAATCCGTACATGAGATAATCCAGGTACTGAATTTCAGCGATCGGCCTGAGGCCTCGTAGGGCCAAACCTATTCCCTGTCCGATGATAGTCGCTTCCCTGATTCCGGTATCCGAAATCCTGAGTTCACCATATTTCTTTTGCAGGCCTTCCAGCCCCTGGTTCACATCACCAATGGCACCACTGTCTTCGCCAAAAACCAGTAATTCAGGGTATTTGTCAAAAAGAGCGTCAAAATTGTCTCTTAGAATAATCCTGCCGTCTACCTCTTCGGATTTTGCATCATAAACAGGCTTAATAGCTTCAACCAGCTTAGCATTATTGGGTAGTTCGTTGTACAGATGTGAGCTGAATTTTGGTTGTGTTTCCGACAAAAAGTTTTCTATCCAATCAACCAACTTCCTCTTAGCTTCAGATTCATGCCCAACTAAAAAACGAAGAGCCTGCCTTGATTTCGATGAAAGGTCTCTTTTCAGAGGTTCCTCTACGGCTATCAGATCGTTTTTAATCTTGGTGATGAAGTTTTTGTTCGGACTGCCCTCGGCGACCTGGGTCAATATTTGTATCAGTTGCTTTTTACCTTCCCTGTGAGGTGCCAGAAACTCGCTCCAGGCCTCTTTTTTGGCCAGGCGAACTGAGGTCTTTATTTCTTTTTCCAGCTTGCTTAATTCCTCTTCCTCTGCAATACCGTTCTCAAGTATCCATTCCCTGAATCGCTTGTTGCAATCATTTTCACGTTCCCAACTAAGCCGCTCTTCACTTTTATATCTTTCATGTGAACCAGAAGTGGAGTGGCCTTGCGGTTGTGTTAGCTCAGTAACGTGGATGATCACCGGTACGTGTTCCTCACGTGAGATATCGGAAGCATTTTCATAAGTGTGTATCAATGCCGTATAGTCCCAGCCATTGACTTTCATAATTTCGTACCCTGGAAGATCTTCATCCCGCTGAAAACCACTGAGAATAGCCGAAATATCTTCTTTAGTTGTTTGGTATTTGGCAGGTACGGATATACCGTATTCATCGTCCCAGATACTAATGATCATGGGAACCTGCAAAACCCCCCCGGCATTTACGGTCTCAAAGAAGTGCCCTTCGCTGGTACTGGCATTACCAATGGTACCCCAGGCAACTTCATTCCCGTTCTTCGAAC
>JAAUYH010057473.1_pt1 | contig 13388 bp, 11 predicted proteins | sample 7278061 | NCBI WGS metagenome assembly JAAUYH01 (sample SAMN14350203, study PRJNA611818) | marine sediment metagenome | isolation source: surface marine sediment (0.6m) | place: French Polynesia: Moorea | collected 2018-08
GCGTCCTGGTCTGATGACGAGGTCATCGAGCGCTGGTCTGCGGTGTATGGCATTCCTGCCCTGGTTCATGCATCACAAGACACCGATGCCCCGGCGGCCGTGAATGAAGCGGCTGCTGACATGATTGAGGTCCGACGACAGCGGCTGGGGAGCCTCAGCTGGTTCATGAAATGCCTGAACGAATCCATTGCCCGCCGGGCGAACCGGGAAGACGGCTGTACCGGGGCGTTCTGGGAAGGGCGGTTCAAGAGCCAGGCCCTGTTGGATGAAAAGGCACTGCTGGCCTGTATGGCTTATGTCGATCTGAATCCGATCCGGGCCGGCATGGCACGCACACCGGAATATTCAGAATTTACCAGCGTGCAGCAGCGGATCCGGGGAAAGACAGATGTTCCTCTGGTTGGGTTCAGCGGAGAGCATGACGAAGACCCGATACCCATAAGACTTCCCGAATATCTGGCCCTGGTTGAATGGACGGGGAAAATGACCGTACCGGGAAAACGCAGCCAGATTCCCGGAGACACGCCACCCATCCTGAAACGGCTGGGCTTCGACGGCCCGGCCTGGATTAAGTCGATGAAGTTGTTCCGGAGAACGGAACTGCGTGCCCTGGGGCCAACGCAGCGGATGAAAGAGCTGGCCAGAGCCTTGTCCAGGCGTTGGTTTCGGGGGGAGGGTGAGTGTCGAGTGGTGTTTGGTGGTTAGATCAATTCGCACGGATTCCGAATTCGAGTTGGCGTGGACCGGCCGACCTGGTGTCTTCGCCTTCAGCGCAGTCTGCTGGCGCATCGCGACACCCAGTCCGGCTACGGCGGTAGTTCGCGCGTCCTGTAAAAAGTTCCCAGCGGAAAATCCCTATTCGGCTTGGACTGGCCCGCCCCCAGCTATCACAAAGACAGGTTCGCAAGTGAATTTTGATGAACTGGAAAGCATGGATTCCACTACTGGGTGTTGCGCTTCTGGTGGCCGTGCCCGACACGGGCGCCGACACTCAGAAGCAACGTGTCACCTCCAGGCCCGAAGCCACGGCTGACAAGCACCGCTACTACCGGCGACCCGTGTACCACCCCCCAGGCTACCGCATTGCCCGGCTGCCGCGGCGGCACGTCACTATTCACGTCCACAATCGGCCGTATTTTTATGACCATGGCGTCTTCTACCGCCCGTTTCACAGTGGCGGCTACGTCGTGGTGGGCGCACCCCTTGGCGCCCGCGTCCGGCACCTGCCGCCAGGCTATGTCAGCTTCTGGCTGGGAAGCCATCGCTACTTCTATGCCAATTTTACTTACTACCTGTGGGACGGCCCCAGCCGGCAGTACGTGGTGGTGGAGGCGCCCGAGCAAGCGGAATCCACTGTGGCCCGAGCTGATCAGATCTCGCCCGGGGAACTGTATGTCTATCCCCGTCAGGGTCAGTCGGAACAGCAGCGGGATCGGGACCGGTTCGAGTGCTACCAGTGGGCCGTCGACGAGACCGGATTCGACCCGGTGTCCCCGGAGGACCGCTGGAACGAAGCCGCCGATTACCGCCGGGCCCTGACCGCCTGTCTTGAAGGGCGCGGCTACACGGTGAAGTAGAGGAAACGACAATGTTCAGACTGTTGACCTTGTTGCTGCTGGCTGCCGTCGCGACGGGCGCCGACGCCGGCGACCTTTACGTCTATCCGGCCGAGGGCCAAAGCGATCAGCAGCTCGCCGACGATCGCTTCGAGTGCCATCAGTGGGCCGTGCGGGAATCTGGGTTTGACCCCTCCCTGGTGACCGAAGCGCCGCCTCGAATCGTTCGGGTGCCAGTTCCGGAGAACGAGGCCGAAGGGGCCCGGGAAAAAGGCATCATTACCGGTGCCATTGCCGGGGGAATCCTTGGTGCCACCGATGATCATGCCGGCCGCGGCGCCGCGCTGGGTGCCGCCATCGGCGCGCTGATCGGCTCTGAAATCGAAAAGCAGGGAGAACGCAAAGCGGTGGCGGCCGCCGAGGCTGAGGCCGAACAGCTGCGCAATGCCCGATCAGAAATTGCCCTGCTGCGCTCCCACTACCGTCGGGCCCTGACGGCTTGTCTCGAAGGTCGCGGGTATACGGTTCGCTAGCAGGTGGGGATTTCCTGGGCCACGCCATTGCGGAAGTCGTCCACGTTTGGCCAGGATGTTTTGGCCAGGTCCTGCAGTGACACACGGTACCCGGGATCCGAAGACTACAGGCATCCAACGCCGGCGGTATAAGATAGCCGGGTCAGTTCCATCGAGCCAAACGCCTCCGGGCCGTCCAGCCCGGACCACTTGAAGGTGGCACGGGTGCAGGAGTGAAACTCCATCGCCAGTGTGCCCCAGGGTGAGAGCGTCGCCTGGCTGCGCGTGGACGCCGGTCCCACGTGGCTCCCGACTACAGTAAACGCTTCAACCGCCAGGCTGTTGTTGTCCAGACTTCCCTGGCCGGTGACCCACTGGGGCTGGCCATTGTGGTCCAGACGGAGCCAGCTGATCACCGCTGTACCGTTGCTGCTGACGTGGAGGTTGATCCCCTGGTAGGGCTGACCGAGGTCGTGCCACAGGCCCGCGACGGCCGGGTCAGCGACGAATTCAAAGTCGACCTGGCGGGCCAGTACTTGCCAGACGGGCGACAAGCCAAAGTAAGAGAGGTCAACGGCGTGGACAAAAAATACCGTGGTGTCATCGGCCGACCAGTCAGCAAGTTCCGGGAAGCCAGACAGCACACGATAGTTGTTGATTGCCGACACCACCTTTTCACGGCCGGAATCGATTTCTCGAAGTCTCAACTGCAGCCCTCGCGAACCTGGAACCAGGTCGTTGACGTCCGTCGCGGCGCCAGCATCCGGAACATTTTCATACCCATCGGTATAGGCTCCCGCCCCAGAGTAAATCATCATGGATCCATCCGTGGAGACGGCATGAATCCTGACGCCGCCGGTGATGCCCGGCAGGCGGGAGTGATGGCCGGACATCACGTCGAACAGGTAGACGGCCTGTTGTTTCCGGTACACCACGCGCCGGCCGTCCCGGCTGATGCTGGCCCCTGAGCACTGCTCGTTCTCATTGCACACGCCTGTGCGCTGCAGGGTGTTCAGATCCAGGACAAACAGCTCTTTGGGGTCAATGAACTGAACCTTCGCAGATCGTTGAATCAGCGCCCTGGTGCCATTCGCCGCCAGTTGCGCGGTGGAAATTTGCTGGATGGGGTCGTCGGAGAGCAACGGAATTCGGGTGGTCGATCCGTCGGACAGGCGATGGATAACGACGGAATCCCAGGCGGGACCGGATAGCTCCGGGGAGCTGGTGTACCGAAAAAACACCACGTCCCCGTCGTCTGAAAACTGCGGCCTCGATGCATTCCAGCGCTGGTCAAAGCCCGTAAAAATCGGCTGAGTCAGGAAGGTTTCATAGTCGTGGTGGTACACCGCCGCGTCATCCTGGTTCCACCAGTCCTCACCCTCGCTGGCACTGCTTTGCAGCCATGCCAGCCCCGTACCTGTGGGCGCAAGCCTGGACTGCGTCGCCCCCAGCGGGACGGGAAAGTCGGTTTCGCCCGATGGGCCGGTGCTGATAAAGGTCTTGTGGTCGCCCGTAGTGTTGAGGGTGACCACAATGCGGCCGTCCGCCGACACTCCGCTGACCTCGGGTTGTGCGGAGGCCCGATACACCGTCACGAAGGGGCTGTCCTGTGCGACAGCGCCGCTGCAGCAAACGGTAAAAATGAGTCCTGCCAGAAACCGGCGCATTCACGCCACTCTTGCCACGAAGGTCACAACAAGGACGACGGGAAACAAAACGCCCCCCAAATGACTAATTCCAAATCATGCCTGTCCGCTTTTGGCGACTCCTGTCCGCTTTTGGCGTTGCGCTTTTGGCGAAATCATGCCTGTCCGATTTTGGCACCATTCCAAATCATGCCTGTCCGCTTTTGGCGCCTCAAATCATGCCTGTCCGCTTTTGGCAGTCCGCTTTTGGCATCCTTTTGGCACGCTTTTGGCGCCATACACCGTCACGAAGGGGCTGTCCTGTGCGACAGCGCCGCTGCAGCAAACGGCAAAAAATGAGTCCTGCCAGAAACCGGCGCATTCACGACACTCTTGCCACGATGATCACAACAAGGACGATCGGAACCACAACGTCCCCCAAGTGCTTTCAATTCATCCCTATCCGGAATTGGCAGCAGGAAATTTCAGCGCGCGTCCTCGAAACCGCTGTCGGTGAGCCTCCAAAAGGGGTTCTCCTGCAAATACTTCGGAAATCCACCATTCGCTTGCGCCTCGGGACCGGCGAAACTCTAAGGTCGCGTACTCGTTCGTCAGGGTCCGAAGACCATGCGGTACTTCGCGATAGCAGCAACGCTTGTTCTAACTCTCGGCAGTTCTCCGGCCGGCTCTCAGTCTTCCGGCGGCAGCTATGACCTGACCCAAAGCACGATCGATAACGGGGGTGGCACCTCAACCGGTGGTTCGTTCACCCTCACCGGCACGATCGGCCAGCCAGATGCTTCTCTGCAGACCGCCGCGGGCGGCCAGTTCCAGCTGACCGGTGGCTTTTGGGCCAACGGTGAAATCCTGCCGGTTGACGAAGTGATCTTTTTCGACAGCTTCGAGGGTCTTTGAGCCCATGCTTACCTGGTGGACGGGTCGCGCTCCAGCCTGCAATTCCGATAGGGGAGTTCCAGCATGAAGATCCGATTCATATTCCAATTCCTAATGTTGTGCACGCTGGCCGGCGCGTCGCTGGCCGCTCCGCTGGGCACTGGGTTTACGTACCAGGGCGAACTGCAAGATGGCGGTATCCCTGCCGACGGAAATTACGATTTCGAATTCGAACTATTCGACGACAGCGCCGCGGGCACGATGCTCGGCGGCAAGGTGAGCCTGGAAAACGTCCCGGTAGTCAACGGCGTTTTCTCGGTCGAGTTGGATTTTGGTGCAGGCCCGTTCGCTGGCGACCAACTCTGGCTCGAAATCTCCGTTCGTGATGGTGCCAGCATCGGCGGCTTCACTGGCTTACTGCCGCGGCAAAAATTGACCGCCGCACCCTATGCATTGCATGCAGAAATGGTCGCGATGGACGCGATCACCAGCAGCGAAATTGCCAACAACACCATCATGGCGGCAGACATCGGGGCCGACGCGGTTGGCCTGTCGGAATTAGCGGCCAACTCGGTTGACTCGGCAGAGATAATCAGCGGTGCCGTGGGCAGCTCAGAGATTGCCGACGGTTCAGTTGGCGATGCCGATATCGCTGACGTTGAACGCACGCTGCTGTTCGATGCAGCGGCAATCGGAGGCAGTGCCAACAGCTCCTTGCAGGGCTTGGTATTCGGTCCCACCGGCGGCGACTCCGGCAACCTGGTGATCCAGAGGCCGGCCGATTGGGACGGGAGCAGCGCAATCCGTGTCGAACTGTTTACTCAGGGGGATTTTGGTGCCGGGACCGGCACGGCGCAAATGTTTATTCGCCCGCGTGACTACAATGACGGGGATACGTTTGCCGACACGTCGGGCGTGGTGTCTGATACCCGCAGCTACACGACAACCGGACAGTATCGTGTTTTTACCGTCAGCTTGACGGCCGCGAGCCTGCCAAAGGACTGGTGGTATCTGGTGATCCAGCGCAACCCCAACACCAGCGGATTTACGTATCCAAACGACATTACGTTGTTGTCAGCGGCGGTTTCATACACCGCGGTTCGGTAGACCGCTCATAGCCTCAGGACAACCCCGAGGGGCCGTCCGCCTGAAGGCAGGGTCAGGAAAGCCCTGGAGATTCCCTGAGGGATTCCTCAGAGTTAATGGCCGCCCGCTGGTCCAGGGCCGCGGGATGAGTCAGTTAATCGCCGTCCTGCCGGGATGAAACACGACCATTCCTCTCCAGACGCTCCTCCCGGGTCAGTTCGCGGGGGTGCCGGGCGCGGCGGCGTCCGTCGATGAGATGTGCAATGGTCAGCAGCGGGTGCCGCAGGAACATGCGCGGGCCCGAGAAGCGCATGATGGCCTTGGCCCGGTCGCGAAAGCGGGGCTTGTAGCAATGCACCGGGCAGTTGGCGCAGGTGGGTTTGTCTTCGCCGTAAGGGCACTTCTCCAGTCGGACCTGGGCGTAGTCGAGGAATTGTGCGCAGTCGTCGCACAGTTCGCCCCCGGTGCCATGATGGGCGCGGCAGTATATGCCCACCATTTTCGTCATGGTCAGGTTTTCCCGGTCGATGTGATTCATGAATGTAGAAGGCCGTTCACGCCTTGCTGTCCTGGTCCTGATTCCACAGGTACTGGATCATCTGGAAGAAACTCAGGAACGCCACAAGCACGCCTGCCAGCAGCACCGCCAGATAGGGCCAGGCCTCTCCCAGGAACAGGGCATTGGTCAGTATCAACACCGGGAATAACAGGACGATGAGCAGGATCGGGTGCTGCCTGTAGCGCTTGGCTACGGGACCAAAGGTAAACCCAACCACCAGGATCACGAAGTAAAGATTGCTGCAGTAAACGTAGATGGAATCCGGGTCAATGCGAGTAGTGGCCATGATGAGGGGGATGGCGCTGAAGGTGATGATGACGCCGGACTGCAGCCAAAGCTGCCGGAACGCCATCTTGATCTGCTCGGTCATCTTGTAGCGGGACAGCGTGACGATAATGCTGGAGAAGCCGGCGATGCCAATCCCCACTTCGATGATGCTGGTAAGGACTTCCTGCCCCTGCATTGCCTCGTGTCTCAGGGAGCGCGGTTCAGGCCTTGCCTTGGACCCGGTCCCAGAATTCTTCCCGGTGGTTGGTGCGCGGAAACGGATCTGACGGAACCGGCATGCTGGGACATGATGGTGTCGGCAATGTCCACCCGATACTGCCGAAGGCTCTGCCTGGCCTCGGCGGCAAGGAGCTTGTTGTTCTGCCTGATCTCCACCGCCAGGAAATGATACCGGCGATAACGCCGATGTTGGCCAGAATTGCAACGATCTCGCCGAGGTTCATGTGTACCCTCAGATCTTCGGTGACTGTCCGGGGCAGCCGCTCCCGCAATGTGCCCTGGATCCCAGCGGGCATTCTACGCCAAATCCGCCGGTATTCCGGGAACCCGCCGAAGGCGTGCCGGCGGACCTGTAGAATCAGCCCATTTTCTTGTAGGGTGACAACCAACGCAGATAAGTGCATCGCATGGCAAGACCATTGAACAACTTCGGTTGGATCGTCCTGTGTCTGGCCAGCCTGTTGCACCCAGGGGTATCGAGCTCGGCTGATGCCGATGATGGGTCGGAGCGTCAGTTGTTTGCGGTGCTCGGCGTTTACGAACACTACAGCGACGATGAAGATTTCCGGGGCAGCAACCTTGTTTCGGCTGTTGAATGGTACCGACCGGACAACAGGTATTTTGGCATGTCACTGTTCAGCAATTCCTTTGGACAATTCTCCCAGTTCGTGTACCTGGGGCGGGAGTATCCGCTGACCCGAATCAGTCCCCATGCGCGGTTCAAAATTGCCTATGGCATCGTGCATGGCTACCGGGACGAGTTTGAGGACCAGTTGGCGCTGAGCTTCGGTCGGTTTGCTCCGGGAATCATCCCCTCTTTCGGGTACCGAAAAGGAAAGGTGGCAGTGGATCTGAGCCTTCTCAGCAACGAAGCGCTGCTGCTGACTTTTGGGCGCTATTTCGATTGGTAGGATGCCGGACCGTGTGTTTCATCGGGCTGGGCATGGTTCTCCACCCGTCATCAATTCGACAGGCGCAGTACCTTCGGCTTGAGATGGGTTGTGTGCTCGCCCTCGGTCAGCCAGAGTTCGCCGTCTGAAACGGTGCACTGCAGATCCAGCCGGGGCGATGCCAGGGTGGCCAGGTACGCGCAGTCGGCGTCAGCGACACTGTAGACGGAAAGATTGTCAAAGCGGGCCAGCGACTCCCTGTTTTTTTCCCACCAGACCTCCAGCGCCCGGTCTCCGTAGGCATAAAGCACCACCTGCTCGGCGCGTCCGCATGCCTTGCGCAGTCGGTCGGGATCAGGGGTGCCCAGATCGATCCACAACTCGATGGAACCTGTCAGGTCTTTCCGCCAGAGGTCCGGCTCGTCATCGGTGCTGATGCCGCGGCCAAATTCCAGCTGCGCATCGGCATTCAGAGCAAAGGCCGCTACGCGCAGCATCATTCGGGCCTCGGTTTCCGAGGGATGACGCGCGACGGATAAAGCGAAATCACCGTACAGGTTTCGGTCGAGGTCGGAAATGTTGAGTTTTACTTTGTAGATAGTGGACTTGAGTGCCATGGGGGTCCCGTAGGGGCAAAGTGTCGCGATTGTATCCGGTTGTCCGACCGCCAGGATATGGCGCGGTCAAAACGTAGGTCAGATCTCGCTTTATACTGCTCAGGTGCGGTCGCCGCGCCAGGGGATACATCGTCAAAGTGCGTGAATCAAACGGCATCAACACCGGGCCTCGAGGCCGCATGCGAACTTCAAGCTTGTTCGCCCTGGTGCTATGTGCGGTTCTGCTTCCGGCCGGCAATGTCGCCTCGATGCCGGATACCCAGCAGTGCCGGGTATTCGATGGCCCGCCCTGTGGCGGCGTCGTGGATGTATCACTGGACGAAACGGATTGCCTGAGCCCCGGGGCCGGACTCAACGCTTTCTCGTCGATCCGAGCAGTTCGATTCCTGGTTCACGTGGCGCCCCAAGGCATTCTGGAACATCGATGGGAGCTGACGGCCACGGGGGGTTCGGCCATGTATTACCTGGTTCAAGACGAGGAGGGAGAGCCATTTGATTCTGGCTACAGCGCTGTCTCCCCATTCCTGCTGTCCCAGGCTTTTGCCACGGAAGGCGTGGGCCCGCGCGGACACCTGTTGGTAGGGGTCCATGATCTGGACATACCGGCAAGCCTGCGCATATCCAGAATCTGCGACGGCCTCGCCGCGACTGACGGGCTCTTCAATGATGGGGCTGAGTCCCCGCTTCGGGTGTTCGATCGCAAACCGCCCCCGCCAGCCACCATTGTCGGAGTCTCGCTTCAGGGGGGCGATGTGTTCGTCGATTTTGAGCTGTCACGCTGGTTTGGCCTGGGCACCCGGTACTTGAGGGTCTGGATTGGCGAGAATCCCGAAGGGCCATGGCGCATTGCCGCCGATTGGGTGACCTGGACTGGATTCGGACTGCTTACTACCGGCCTGCCGGCCCCGCCCTCGGGAACCTGGTACTTCACGATGAGTGCCGTGGACTGGGTCGGGAACGAGAGTTCCAGGGGAAACGTAGCGGCGGTCACAGTGCCCTGACGGAGCCCGAGTTTCCGATGGGGGCAATCAGGTCGGCCTGGTGCGGAGGCGACGCCTATTGTTCGAACCCATCGGAATACAGCCGCCTGCTGACGAAGGCCTCCGCAACTGCCACGTTGTTGAACAGGTGGGGATCCACGGTCGTGCTGCTGACCTGTGCGTTCAGCATGATGGTTGCGATTCGCGGGTTTCCGCTAATGTCGACCCACAGTTCTTCGACCTCCCCGGGTGCCAGAACAGCGGTCGAACAATCTGCGACAGCGCCTAAAAGGTTGCACGCCCAGTTTGTCCCGATTGACAGCACGCCAGCGTTTCCGGGCGGAAGCTCTGAAATACTCAAATCAATCCTGGGGTTCTGTACCGCGGATGGTCCGTGATTGGTCACTGTAATCAGCAGGCGCCCGGCAGCAGACACCGGCGCATGCAGCTCCGGCAGAACTGCTACCCGCAGGTCGGCAACCTGCTCCGGTGCCTGGCGCACAACGGTGATGACCGTGTTCGCCGTATCCATGCGCCCCTGGGAATCAATGGCGGTCGCGGTGATGACGTGTTCGCCCTCGGCCAGTTCATTGGCCAGTACCGAAGTCTCAGGGCCGCTGCCGAGCGGGCCCGAAAGGTCTGAGGACCAGTCAACGGTCACCTGACTGGCCGTATCCTCTGAATCCACGGTCAAAGCTGACAGCACGATGACCTGGGAACCGCTGAACAGCCGCCCATGATCTGGATCGCGGATCAGCACGGCTGGCGGCGTATTGACCACTGTAACTGCGGCCGTGGCATCGCTTGCGAACAGAAGTCCGTCGCTTGCGGTAACGCGAAACAGGGTCTGCGCCGAGGCAACCAGGTTTTCACGTGGCACGTTGACGCTGCTGACCGCAAGGCCTGCGGCCAGCCCACGCCACGTCAGGCCACCGTCCGGGCTGTAATCCAGTGAGTACGTCAAGCCGTCACCGTCGGGATCGTTACCGGCCCAGGCCACGGTGGCCTCGGTCTGGTCCAGAAGCGCCCCGGCCAGTGGCTCGGTGATCGAAACACCTGGCGCGTTAGCGGACGCTGTCAAAGTGGACTTCACCTCGCCGGCTGAAACTACGCGGACCTGGGCTACCGGCAATGACGCATCAACAGCGACCAGAAAGGTATCTTCATCGGTCAGCGACTCATCGTAGAGCAGGCTCGGCGCGCTGGCCTCCACAGCGAAACTGCGCGTTGCCAGGAGTGCGCCGCCCGCGTCGATAAACTCGACCTGCCATTCGCCTGACTCGGAAACGGCTGGCTCGGGCATGTCGTTAACCCTTTGGGCGGGCTGCAGTTCAACCGCTCCGGATGCGATGGTCACGGTCCCAGCAATCAGCAGGTAGTCGGAGCGCGGCCCGTTACCCTTGGCCTTTTCACCGAAGCGACCCTGGATCTCGTCGCGAAGTGCCAGATACGTGACGTCACTGGCAAAGCGCTCGATGTTTCCCGACCGGCAATAGCTCATCAGTTCGAAGTGGCGGTCGGGGTCAGCGATGTCGCGAAGCAACCAGTCAAATCCGTAGATCAATTCATCGTCGCCCTGGTCCATGGGCCCAAGCGTCGGCAGCGGGAGCGTTTTGTCTTCATATTTTGGGGGCGATTTCGGAGGCTTGACGGGAAAAAAGTTGGGAAAGACTTCGCTTCCGGGATCACTGATCGACCCACAGGCACCCTTGGCCTGCTGCAATCCATCGCGCTCCCGCGTACCGATCTTTGCCGGGTCCGTGGCATGGGGTCGATCCAGGATGTGACTGGTTTCGTGGGTGATCGTGGTGCGACTTTTGCCACCGACGCTCGCCGGTACGTACGCGGCTCCGGCCCGCAGATCGGACTTTCCGCGTCCGGCCCTTTTTCCATCTCCCGATCCCTGCGCTATCAGCAGGTAGATGTCCTCACAATCAGCTCCGCAACCGTCGCTGGCGCGCAGCGCTTTCGCCAGATTGACCATCTTCGGTACCTTGGGACGGGAGGCAAATTCACGGTAGCCCGTTGTGGTTTTCAGCTTGAAGTCGGCGACGGGGAACTGGGCAAGCATTCGAGCGGCCGCACCCAGCAGAAACTCGCGGTCAGCCGTGTACGTTTTGCCGTTGCGCTCGTAGTCGACACCCACCAGGTGCAACGCGGGTTGCGGGGCCGGCTCGAAGACTACTGTGACGGCGCAGTCGTCAGGGGCCGGACCAGCAGCTTCGGCACACTTTAGGGCTGTCCCCGGTAACGAGAAGGTTACCTCACCACTGGTCAGGTCCGGCGGAATTTCATAGTAGAGGCTGTGCTCCAGATTGCCGCGTTGTTTGGCTGCGTCACTGGTTAGCTCCAGCGCACGACCCGTGTTGGCAGCCGCAATCGCAACCGCCTCGCCGCCGGTTCGATGGCCAGTCAACGCAACCGGTGACAAAGACGCGACGGTAGTCGCAACGACATGGGCCCGAACGAGGGTCTCTTTGCCCTCGATCAAAGGAATCGTGTTTCTCCAGTCCTGAACCACCTGAACCACCTCCAGGCCGACCAGCGTTGGGGGGATTTCTACGGGTGTCTCCGTGACCAGGTGCACGTAGCCAGACGGGAATCGGGCGCTCCAGGCCAGGCGTCCTGATTCGCTGAGGCTGCTGCGCAGGCCATCGGCACCGTTGGAGCTGCTCAGATCCTGCCAACCGGGGTTTGGACGGAGATTGACGATTCTTTGTGCCGCCCGCTCGGGTAAATCAAATTCGTCGCCTGGAACATTGGCCGAGTCAAGCAGGTCAGGACCGAGGGCAACGCGGTGAACGGTATTGCCGGCAGTCACGAAGAACAGACCGTCGCGAACCGGAGTGGCCGATGCAATTGCCGCGCCACGGCGAAGCTGCGCCCGAAAGCTCAATTGGTCTTGCCGGTTGGCATTGAGGTCAAAAAAGTCGTGAAAATAGTAGCTTTCGCCTGCGTCGATTTTTTGCGCAACGATTTTTTGGGTCACCACCGGCCTGCCCGGCGCCGCGTTGCCGACCGTCACAAAAATACCCAGGACGGATTCGGTGCTGCCGGGGTCGGGGAGCTGCGTGCCAATGAAAACTACCTCGCCGTCGTTTCGAAGAAGAAACTGTTCGCCGCGCACGGCCATGCGCGCGTTCTGCGGATTGAAGACCTCGCCACGGCCATGCACCCAGATGGAGCCATTGCGCAGGTAGGCCACCTGGCCGGCAGCGTTGATTGAGACCCTGGAACTGAGGTTCTCGAAGGGCTCATCCTCCAGTTCCACGGGAACTTTCGTCGCTCCATTATCTGAGATCCATATACCCCGACGAAGGCCACCCCCGCCATTGCCATCGTTGGAAAACATCGCCGAAAAGGCCACCCTGCCCTGGTCATTCAAGACCGCGCTGGCGTCAAGAAACCGATCAAAGCTGCGAGTCTCGATGTCAGATTCGGTGTCGATTTTATCCCCGGACCGGGCCAGCAGTGCCAACGCCGGATTACCATCCGCCTGCCGATTGGTGTCAATCCAAAGCCCGGATTGCCGACCGGTGACATCATCCACCCGAGCTGTCAGAACCACCTGCCCGGCGGCATTGATCACCGGCGGACCCAGGGACGCGACATCCAGAAAGGCCTTGCCAGTCCCCGGAGCCGGCTCGCCGCGACGGGCGATTGGCACCACGCTGAGGGAGGTGCCATCGCTGCGCTCAACCCAGAGCACGTCATCAGCCGTGGTTGTGACGCGCTGAAAGAAGGCGCTGGGTGCCCGCGCGCTGCCGATTCCGTTACGAAGGTTCGGGTCGGAAAAGGGCGCCGACGGTTCTTGCCCTTCGGAGGTTGCTGCCACAGGAGGCCCCTCCGGCGAGCGGCTCTTCACGTAGATCCCCTCTCCGAGACCCGTGACCTCCCCGCGATAGGCGATGTCGCCGCCGGGGTTGATGGCCGGATGCGACAAGGGAACGTGATCCACGGGCGTAATCACCGTGCTCGGGAGTTCGCCTGCGCCGGCGCTGAATGCGGCCAGAGCCAGCATGCAAAGGCAACCCCTGTGAAAGCCTGGACGATCGATCGGAAGGCGAGCCATGACGGTCCTCGAAAATTGTTCTCTCCTGTTCCAGTGCGCCGTATGGACCTCCAGATCGCCAGCACCTGCAAAAAAGCCGAGCGGGGCACA
>JAAUYH010017451.1_pt1 | contig 13386 bp, 15 predicted proteins | sample 7278061 | NCBI WGS metagenome assembly JAAUYH01 (sample SAMN14350203, study PRJNA611818) | marine sediment metagenome | isolation source: surface marine sediment (0.6m) | place: French Polynesia: Moorea | collected 2018-08
CATGGTTGACGATAATGCAATTGTGGTGGTGGAAGGAGATGCCAGCAAAGCAAAAAATCCGGACAATGAGCCGGTAATTGATAGAAGTGGGTATATCCGCACTTGAGTATGAGACCCATTCGCGCTTTCACTTCAAATCGATTTTAGATTGGCGTGGAAATGACTATTGCAACCAAGTTACATCTCAGTACCTCCGTCTCGGTAAGCAATCTAATGTGCGAATAACATTGTCCCAGGAAACGCTTTTCTCAGTATGAATGACGATCTCGTCACTCCTACTTCTCGCTCGCACTATTTGCCGGAATTCATATGCGCTTGTGGAGAACTCCTTTCGAGATAAGGTAACTGCAGCCACACCAAGAGTAGTACCGAAGTTTGCAAGTTTAGTGTAATAATTGGTTTTCGCGCAAAAAGAACGAGACTTCTTCAGATTTTTCTATGATAAGGTACTTCATACAAGGATCGATCGTATGGGACCCAATCTTATCATCCTGCTTCCACTTTAGATTATTTCCAAATTAATGATCTTATCGCTTCAATCTTCATTTTCGAATCCAGGATAGACCGACTCTCTTCAGTTTTCACTATTTTACCTATAAAGATGAGAATAGTAAAGTGAGAAACTGGAGTACTTTTTCAGTTTCCTACGCAGATCTATTGTTCGTCCGTGCAGCACAGTATACGTGCATAACCGCCTTATCGATACTTGTCCTCAATTCCACCGGAACACTTGAGCTGTAATACCACCCGCCCACATCATTCTTGTCTGTTGGTACTGCCACCAATGCGTCGTGCAAATTCTCGCTATGGAGCTTGTTCCGAACTGTCGCCTCGAAAGAGAAGGCGTACTTCACAGTCTTGTTCCTCACCAACTCGATGATTTCTTCCAGTGAGCTGGCCCGAACCCATTGAAACTTGCCTGTTTTTCATCCCAAGCAACAGCGTATTTTAAAATCGTTTCCGAAGCACCCCCTCCCACTACTGTGAAGTTTCACAATCCCAATGTTTTCAGTTGCGAGACCCCGTCGACGAGAAGCTCGGGTCCTTGAATAATAAAGTTCACTACCGATAGCTCATATAACAGAATCAGCACCGCACAAAACACAACCACAGCAAATCGCAGTGAATTCCATGATGCTGTTTCCCATACCCCTCGTTCGGAGGGTTGGCTCAATATGAACCATCGCACAAATTGAGGAAACGTTCGGGCGCGAGAAAATCTGTATGAGTGGATGGCAACGCCCAACAAGAATATCAATCCGTAACAAAGCAATAAAAGCCACCCATCCATCCCAAAAGGTTGAAGCAATTGTGTCCATGCCTTAGCGAATGACTTTCGTCCGTTTACTGGGTCGAACAAAACAACCATCGTGTCGAACGCCCATGGTTGCGAGTGAATCGTGTAACGTGTGCGCCTGTGTTCCATAAAGACCAGGTATCCGCCAGCCACGAACCGATAACTTGCATCGTTTTTCGCCACATCACCCACGAAATGCACTGTATCGTCAAAGGTACATTTAGAGCCGCCATATATACATCTCGACTCACGTACTTCAGGAACTCGCCTGGAGACGCCGCGCAGAACGTCGAAGAACAAACCTGACAATTTTGAATACAATATGTCATGGTCCCGACACAAGAAGGGTTGGGATGGGGCAGCTGCGAGAGCGGGGTCCAGAAAAACATACGGATTCTCATTGATTATGACGAAACAAAGCTCCGTTTTACAGATTTCGAAATCTTCCGGTGACGTTCGAAATAATGACACACACCCTCGGTCTGGGATTTCCGCCAGCTGACTGCTTCCCAACTTGAAGAAGGTCAGCAGACTTATCAGGATTACTGTTTTGATTGACATCTCTGCCGAAGGACTACTTGTTTCATTGTACATGACTCTGATTAAATAGGAAGAAGCATATAGTGGAGCAATATTGGACCACATCAAAAATACGCGTCTTCGTTGGAGCAAACCAGTAAAAGGTAACGTGCACATGGAAAACCAAAAAGGAGCTTCTCTATGAAAGTTCCTGTGTCGTTTCACTTAGTTCACTATCATAGTCAAGGCAACAAATCAAACGCGTTTTACTGTATGCATCCGAATTAACGAATACGGAATAGGGAGTCAAAATTCTATATTAGTTGGTCATAAAAACTTTCATGGAATGCTGTATTGAAACCAAGGTTCCTCTCATTTACGCTATTAAAATTGAAATTTTTTTGATCGGGACCTCGGCACCAAGGCCTGAGCAAATGAGCCAGAATAACTTCTGGACAAATCTACGTTCAGGCTGTGAATGTCCGATAACAGAGCAATCCGGAATAATGCATCATTTGGGCCTGGGCACCTGAGAATGTCACATACACTCCCCACATTCGTAGATCTCAGGTGCTTATGCGTAAGAAAGCTTATTTATGAAACCATGCATACGTCCGAACAGAGGTTCGGTCGTGAGTGTCCCTTCAAATAGCATAAAAATCAATGAAGCGGCTTTCAAATTAACCAAGGAAAAAGTAATTTAATCGATATGTACAGTTAATGAGTTTGTGCAGACTGACTAATCGTTGGCAAGTAGCGTACTTGTGATTAGTTAATTGGCACTTCCAATTTGATTACTGAATATCTATCCGCCGGTACAACTTCCCTAACATCACTGTACTATCGTGTTTTATATTGCTGCACATTCCTCCCTTCTATTAATCCACTCTTTTCAGTTGAGAGCAGGATTAAAGACGTATTGAGTTCTCTTGCTCTCAAACTTCATAGGATTGGTTGTCGTCCTTGTCTTCAATAGAAAAAATGATTAATCATTTCTACAGTCTACTGAATTGTGGTTGAAAATTTAATTCGAAAAAGACTCTTTATAGTCAAGCTTCTATTTCCTCTACAAGAAACTGTCCTCTCCATAGATGCCATGGACATTCGCAGAACCAGCAAGGGTTAGCGATAACAAAAAAGGACTGTAGCCTGTGTATTGCCCCATCTGTATACAGAAAGCAAATTGCAAGGCAAATAATAAAAAAACGGAAACCCATCTTGAGGTAGGCAAACCAAGTTGTAATGTAATGCAAGTTCCGGATGTACTGTATTTGCTGTAATTGTACCGAGAGTGGGGTAGAATGCTGGAAAGTCAGCTTCGTTCTGCATAGCAGAGTGTTGATTACAAATGAACATCGAAATTCATGAATAGGGTGATTTGATTCTACAGGGAAGGAGTTCTCATTGTCTGCCCTTAATTCTTCAATTGCTCTGGAAAGGAAATTAAAAAACTCAAGAACCCTACGAAAGCGGACATATTGGACAAAGACATTGTCAAATTCTCGTTATACAGAATCATCTCGAACCTACGCGGCGGCACTACATTGTCGTCAGGCCGGGAGACCCAGGTCCGGCGATGTGGTGGTCGCCAAACAAGTCGGGTCTCGGTTCAATGCTCGCTGCCTCGGAAGGTGAGGTCAGGGCTGCTTTTATGGGATTCCTAGAACTAATCAGTGGCTACTGTCTAGCTACGCACTTTGCACGCACACCTATCATGGCTTAATGTGGTCTTCTGATGTAATGAAATGGCTAGGAGTGAGTTGAGAGAGAACTGCTTTGGAATTACGCGTTGCTAAACTCAACATTCACTGTTATTCTTTTTTTCTGAGAAATGCCAATATTATTAGGGATGAATAATCCATAAGTTCATAGAGTGTACAATTTTCCGGTTCGTAGGAGATTAGCTAGTGTTTTGGAAGCCATTCGTTTCGTTAAAGGATCAGCTAAATTACATTCGGAACGCACGTGTCCAATTTTTCTTATTTCACTGGAGTAGTAGGATTGGCGAATCGATGATACATCGATCAAAAGACGCTTCTCAGTTATTGACGTGAGTTTTGTAACAGTGTCAAATAATGATTTAGAGTCCGTTATAAGATACACGGGAATTTCTTTGCCTAGAATAAAAGACAAATCTTGAGCGAAAGCAAGGCAATAGTCAAAAAAAGTAGTAAGCGCATATACTTCAGCAGCTGAGGACGATCGTACTACTCGCGGACTCTTCCAAGAGGAATAATGGATGACATTGGCATTTCTGAATTTGTACATTAATAGAATTTCGATAGCTCATTGCGAGTTCAGATCCTTATTCTTTGCGAACCCAGCATCAGCGTACCCCCTTATTAGAATTGAGTCAAAGTCTAACTTCGAGAAAATGAGGCCGTGCGGTCTAGATTGGAGCAACTTTAATGTAGAATTCAAGAGCATAGCATCTTCTTTTGTTGCTTCAGTTGCCTTCGTTTGGACCATAATAGCACTTGAGTACGCAATCTGGCCTTGTTGTGTTGGCAACATAAGCCACTTGCCCGAGAAGGTGAATGAACTCAGTTTGAGTAAACGTTTTGACGTCTATGTACTTGAGACTACTCGAGTACGCTACTTGGGCAATTTCTAAACCGTTCCCAAACTTCATGATAGACACTCCACCGAAGCAAAAGGGTTGTTGTGATTCTCTTGGATTCACGTCGAAAGCAGCTGATTTTTCGGCTTCGAGTACAGAAAATTCATAATTTCCGCAAGCAAGAGTACCATCTATAAGAGTTCCGACTAAGCTAACCAATTTTTCATTGCTTCGCTTGAAAAATAAGGAAGGGTCCAGAATACTTTGGGGCATGCCCAGATCTTCCAACTGATATTCTTTAAATGTTTGCAACCAGTAGCCAGGTGATTCAAAAAGGCCATAAATTGGTTTCAAGGCGTGAAGCATGGAATTTTCTGGGCGGTATATCATTACCATTACATTTGGGAGTTTTGGAGGCTTCACGAAGATTTTTCTATCTAAAGGAAATTCAGACTGCAGAAATGCTTGCTTCACGTCTCTCGACCACAGAGAAAAGTTCATGGTAACACTTAAAGTTAAAATCAGCCTAGTTGAAGCACGCAAATTCCCTTCTCTGGATCACGATGTCCTTCAATAATAAGTCGAAATTTGTATTTTTCATTTCCGTACTCATCTTTCTTTATACTGTTATGCACTCGTGACCAAAGTGCAGTGGTTCCATGAGGAATGTCCGATTCATTGACAACAGCGTAAGATCCGCGATCGAGAAGGCCTTGAATTTCCTTGCGGCAGGATTCAAGGAACCTCGGGTCGTCAGGGGTTGGAATGATAACAACATAATTATGAGAAGTACATAAAGTAAATTCTGATTCACATAGCTTACTTCTCAAGATTTCAAAGGCACGAGAAAAGTTCGCTTGATTTGACAAAAGTCTCCATTTCTCAGCTGTAAGATCTAGATTTTCGTTGTCGCCGTCATCATACTTAATCCTGTGCTTGCTGTTTTCTCGATCATATGAAGTATAGTTCCGGGATAGTACGACTTGTCTAGAGGACAATATGCAGTACTTCAACGCGATCGCTAATTTTAGGCTCGTTGGGTAGTCGCTGTAAGTTTCTTGTACATTCACGTAGGTACGGCTTAACTCCTGTAATTAGGAAAGGCTTTACGTTTGACAATGAAAAAGGCTCAAGTCCTTTCCCATGTCAATATAAGCAGTTTTGTAGTCATCATACTTGTACAGCTTGTAAGGTCCCCTCTAGTCGTTACTTTTCTCTATACTCACGAGAACTTCAGATCCGGGCAAAATAGTGAGCGCGTCCATGGTTTTTGTTCGATTCTTATTAGCTACTGCAATCCGCTGCTTAGCAACAATCTTTTCCATTTCTTTCCTTTCAGCTTCCATTGCTGCAAACCGTTCTCTTTGAGTTTGAGCTAAAGATTGAACATTAGTAAGCGGTATTTTTGGCATGGATCCAAATAATAACAAAGTATCAATCAGGCTTTCAGGGTTGGCTGTGTTGTTGAGACCATAAACAGCCAGCGCTAACTTCGTAGGATTGTCTAAGTTTGAATATTCCATTTCCAACTTCTTGTAGATTCGGCGCAGCGAGGCATTGTACCGTTCTCCAACGCCCATAGATTTTTGCGATTCTTAAGTGATCGCTTTTGGAATGATTCCGAACTCGATACAGCCATTTTTGAAAAAATCACTAGTAAAACAAGATCCGAAGTCGTGTGTTAACACATTAGGAAAGCCGACATAAACTGTAACCCAGATTAAAATAAACGTGTTCCATACTGACTCTGCGCATTCTCCGTCCACAAATCGCGCCGCAGAAAAGTGAGTACCGCAGTCTATAATGTGGAGAAAAGGTCTGTGCAGTCGAGGTTCGATCCATGCGAGATCTAGAATTATTTCATGGTTAAACTGGATCTGATCTGGCATAGTTTCTTGAAATACGAAGGTTTTGGTGCTATTCTTTGGCAGAAGTTGCATCGACGTACGATCTCTTGAAGTATTTTTTTGTAGAGCTAGTGTACTTGCTTGAATGGGCGCGCCTCAGAAAAGCACAAAGCTTTTCAGCAGTTGGATGAGCGAACCTTTTCAGGAGATTGTATCTAGAGAAAAACACCAGATTTGGATTCCACTCTAAGTACAAATGCCCTCGCTTGAAAGTAAGCTGTACTTTCAAAAGCTTGTCGGTGTAATTGCATAACTCATTAGTCATTTCATTAAGATTCCATCTGTGTTATTTCATTTTGTCGAGTCCGAACAGAATAGATAAGTCAAAATTCACAACTTTTGTCTGGAACTCCAGGAAATTTCCTTCTTTGTCGATCTGGAATCGAATGATTGTAGTTCCCAATCTCAGATGAGTCACATCCCCTAACTTGAACCGTTCCATGCTAGGAGCTAGATCGATGGGTGAGTGTGTGACTGCGCCGTATCTCTTGTAGGCCGGTAATCCCACGAGGCTTTTCTGTGCCCCATTGTCCATACGAACTCCCTCGAACTCGACGTCTGGGCATGTCCGAACGTTAAGTACGTAATTAGGTGAATCATAATTAGAGCTCTCAAACAAAGAGTGATAGAATGATCAATTGGCCAACTCTTTAACAGTACGATCGAAATGGTGATCAGGTAGGGGAGAATTATTTTCATCGAACGTAGCATAATTCACACTATTTGGCAGGTCATGCTTTTCTTGATCTGACTCAATAACAACACAGCATTCGTTCCATCGTTCATCATTGAATTCCTGAATAGTATCGAGTGAATTGCAGCACTCATCCCTGTCTGCAGGGACTGCATCAACAGCGAAGACATGCCTTACGATCTGAACATGTTTCGCTGGGGTGATTTTAGGGCAATCACGAAGGAGATGACTATCGGAAAGGCACATCCGACAGAGAATTCGGCAGAAATTCCTATTCGGATTTTTTTCATCTGAAGGCTTCGTAGGCACTCGCGTCGTGTCTTTCAACTTGTCGAATCTTCTGTCACTTTCATACCTTCTGTAAGGCATTCCAAGTCTATCGCGTGTGAAGTTAATAGTATTAACGTCGCCATCATTAAAATTGACTTCGTTTCCATAGGCTGCCATTACATTGCGCATAAACCGATCTAGATTATCTTGAGGAGTGATAGCACGAGCTAGCGATTCTTCAAAATCCAACAAATCGTTGTTTGGCATCTTTGCCAATCGGTGAGCCCACTTTTCATTCTTGCAGGCGGTCAACGGATCCTCTCTTAAGTGTTGTGGATCCTGATATGATGCGCCTAGTTGGAGATCAATACACGAAGCTGTTGAGCACAGTTGACATAATGCTGATTGCTTAGTAGCGCCCGATTTTTTCATGAATTCAGCGAAATTGAAGTTGTTCCATTGATAGAGCAGCCTGTCACGCCTCTCATTGGGCATGAATCTGGAATAGAGCATTTTGAAAGCTTCATCCAAGGATCGTGCTCTCGTTAGTACATGCTTGTAGTAGAATCTTCCAGCTTGACTTCCTGTTGGAGACAGAAAATATAGGTTTGCATATGCTTCTTTTTCAGTCAAATTGGAGCTCCTGCACAAATTCATGAAGGACTGATGGTATAATGTAGATTTTCACCTAGATCACCTTCGCCAGAGAACTTCGTAATTGGGTGGTTGAAGGGCTTAATTAGGCCTCTAATATTAGCATGTGGAGCATCATGGCGAGTTCGATCTCTGGGTAGTTGTGGGATCGCTCCAATGCTTGAGTATTGGCAATCAGAACGCCTTTCTCGGTCTATACTGTGTGTATTAGCATTACGATGATGCATATCAGCAGAAAATGCAACTTCATGATCTCTTTGTTCTTAGTTTATCGGATTCACCTCCGGCACAGAGGCTCGTTGCACAATTGATTTCAGATTTTGCTTTCTGTTGGCAGGCTGATCTCGACTTTCCTGCCGAATAACTGAATAATTACTCGCAGTCAATCTTTCAGTTACTTCAGCATGTTGCGGTTCAGGTTTTCTTCTAGGTGAATGAGCGATCGAACTAGAGCGGTCACGCTGCGAGACAAGTTCTCGGAGTTCGTTGATTGGGAGAGACAACAATGATCCAAGCCAAATTAAGGAGATTAGACCACCATTCATTGTTCGAAGATCGCCAACGTTCAATTCGCTTAGAAATTGGTTGTTAAAGGAGTAACCTTGTAAAAGTCATGGACCTTCCGAAGAATCATTATTGGAATCAAAGGTTTCGTAAAGAATTAATCAGTAAGAACTTCATCAAGGGTAGGAAAAGCTGATTGCGCTTTGTCCAAAACTTCACTAGGATCTTCCAGTACTTCTGCGTAGTACGTTGATAAGATAGCGCTTGCAGTACTCAATGCAATGACACCAGGAGCTGACAGAGCTGTAAAAATTTTCGACATCTTGCTTAGGTGGTCAAACCTCTTCTGACGCTTCATCCGAGCGTCTTCTGCAGCTTCATCCGACATAATGACTGTCTAGAATGGAACTATATAATAAATGTTAATTTTTGAAGAAGAGCTCAAACTACAAGTACTGCTTCCTTCTTCACAGTCTTTAAAGTGCTGAAAGGCATGAAAATTGTTGTCAGACTTCTTGCCGCAAGAGGACGGGCATCTGTCAGGTATGTTCTTGAGCGCTACTTCGCGCTGATGGCGGGCCTTTATTTCGTGCTCCGCAAAATTAACTCTAGACGCAGTTCAGATACCGCAGAAGCCACAAACGTGCCAACCGTTTTACACGTAAGTAGTGTTCGGCATTATTGACTCGGGCTTCGCGCCAACTGACGGTGCGTCTTTATTCTTCTTCCGCCAAGGAGCCGGCTTCCCAATCGCTTTTCGAACTTTTCTGGGAAGTGGTTTCGAGCGGAGAGTCCGAATGTCTCGGCGAAAGTTGCGTGACAGAGGGTCCGCCTTGGAAGCTGAAGATTGATAGGCGGCACGTTGACGCGACAAAATACCACGGACGTGCACCTCTTGATCTGGCGTGAGCGAACGGGCAGCCGCGTATTTCGCGGCTTCTGCCTCGTTCCTCCGCTGAAGTTCTTGCTGAAGTCTATCAAGCTTCCTAATAGCTTCGCTCCATTCTTGCATCACTCTGATCCGCTCGGAAACTAAGGAACCTCAAAGAAGTAGCTTAAATACCGTATTCGAGGTACTTGATACAACTGAAGACCCCTGAACCAGTTCTTGCCTTTGTCCTTTTGACCGCGATAGCCGGTTCCGCGGATCGAGACGGACAGCAGGGACGAAGTTCCACTAAAGTGCAAAGCACCTAAAGGAGTTCGAACTTCTAGTCAAACAGAGGGATACAAGAGTAACGCAAAGAAAACAAAGAAATTCAAAAAAACACGCACGAATAACGGATGTTACAACACAGGCCCGATAGTTGAAAAGATCCCGAATAGATTGCACAAAGTTTATAGAAATCAGGATATAGATAACTAGAGTGATTTCAGGAGGTTGATAGAAGTCGCGATAGAGATAAACAAATGGATTACAAAAGGTTGATTGAAATACAGATAGAAGTTACCAAATAGATTCCGAGAGGTTGAATGATGTCGCGATAGAGATGAACAGATAGATTTAAAGACTGAGACAGAAGTAGTAGTGAAGCCGAGTTAATTCGCGAATGTCGCTCAGACCGGGAGACCCAGTTCCGGCGATGTGGCGGTCGCAAAACAAGTCGGGTGTCGGTTCAATGCTTGCTGCCTCGGAAGGTGAGGTCAGGTCAGCTTTCATGGGATTCCTAGAACTACTCAGTGGCTACTGTCTGCTACTGTCTACCTACGCACTTTGGATGCACACCTATCGTGGCTTGATGTGGTCTTCTGATGTAATGCAATGGCTGGGAGTGAGTTGAGAGAATTGCTTTGGAATTGCGCGTTGCTGAACTCAACATACATGGCTTCAACCTGATACACACGGAAGAAACTTATTAGATCCTCTATTAATAGAATGAAAGGACGGTAGCGGTAGGTGATACAGATATCCTGATTATGGTAGTCAATAAACGGTGGAAGTTCACTCCTACACCAACTGACCACCATGCTCGCGCCAACAATTCGATTAGTTGAAAGGAAAATTCAAAGTTATTAATTCATGTGTTTGTTACCGAGCAAGAGGTAAGAACGCCTTTCAGACAAGTAATAGCTGTCTATAATGCTTCATTTACGCCGACTCTGTATAATGGTTGATGCAAGTTAATGTATAGTTATAGCTAAATTAATACTGATCGCTTTTGCAAGTATCGCAATTACACGTCTGACTGGCTAGTAGATGTGACTTGATGTAATATTTTTGGCTTCATTTTGTCATATCTGAGACTTCTCTCGAGATTCATGCATTTATTGGCTAATGCTGTATATAACCAATTATATTAGACCACAGGCAGTTGATTATACACAAAATTTTAAATTCTTCTCTCGGCGTCAAACATTCCTCCTGTTTTTTGATCGGCGTAAGCTGTATTCTTTTGGATCTTTGGATGCGTACAAACTTTTTTTCGTAATGGTCAATTATTTGAAAACCGCTTGAAAAAACTTTTTTCTATGTGAAGCGCCTGTAGTTAGTATAGCTAATGCTTGATAGAAAATGGCACCAAGTATCCGGGTACCAACAGCTGATGTCTCTTACTACACGATGGTGATGATCGATGAGCTTAACCAAACTCAGTCAAATAATTATTTACGGAAGAATTACGGTAACAAAAGCGAAAATATTGTTTTATTTGTGTCATTGTTGAAGCGAGAAAGAGGAGAGAAACCTGCAAAACTTAGAACCGTCTGTAAAAGCGCATTTTTCACTTTTAAGAGAAATGGATGAGTATAGTTAAAAGATAGACCAATTTTTTATGAGGCAGTTCTATCAACAATTAATTTTTGACAAAATATCTGAGTAGTCTATTCTTTGATTTGAAGTTTTTCAATCTTCAGCTGATGAGAATGATATAAGTTTGAATCTCAGTTTCCGAATCAGTTTATCAAAAACATGCGTGTATGCTCCCAGTAATCATGATCTTATCTTCAAGCAAACAAGGATAAGAATAGAAGTAAAACCTCATTCAGAACGCAAGAAATAGGCCAAATCCTTGTACTGTCTTTCCAACCAACTCATTTTCAACCACACAGCTTTAGTGATCGCTATTTTCCCTTCCCCTTTTCCCTTTCATTTAGACTGCCTTTAATTCCCGTCTATTCATTTCCTTAATTTAGTACCGGAAATCTTCAGTTTCTTACATGTGTATCAATATTCAAAGATCATGATACGCTATTCTTTGCTATTCCCTTCTTTATTATCTCCCTTTTCATTTCTTTCCTTTATCCCCGTTTAAGTAGTTTTTGTTTCCATTTTCTTTTGTAGCATTTTGGGATTATATTCTCTTAAGCTTTATATTTTAGCTTACACAGAATATCTGTCCGCAGATATTGCTAACATTCATCTACTGACGCTTCAAAGAACTATTGCCTGCATCAACGGTTAGCAGAGCAATGCACTGTTCCACGTATTACTTGCTGACACTGCATTTAGCTATTGCTGACAGAAGCAGCAAGCACTTTGCCAGGTCATTAATTATTTCTTCTATCATACCTTTTATTCAGTCTATATAAACCGAATCGGCAACCGACTTTTTGGTCACCGATTACACCAGCCTGAGCCACACCCAGTGTTTCTCTCAGATCACCTGAACATATTCCGGATTTCCGCATTTTCTGAACATTTCTCGATTTCCCTATAGACACGGTTTTCACGTGTACAAGCAGTACTTTTACTTTTGTATAAGCTCTGATTGCACTGTAAGCACCCCTGAAGCGGCTCCTGGCAGAGGGCCCAGCCCTCTCGAAGGAGGAGCCACAAGCGTTCTGACAGCGAGTTCTTTCTGTCAGCAAGGCTGCATACTGTCGACTATCGGTAACTAGTATAATTTTTCTATTATACATATCTAGCAATATATAAACTACCCCAGCCCACCAATTTCTGGGTCACCGATATATCAGCCCGAACAGACTCTTTTAGACCTTCATTTAGGTACGAAGTATATTCCGTAAGGCACCTCTACAACGTGTTTCGATAAACGCATGCAATAGAATATTCAAATGTTGAAGAACTGTTGAACAAGGAAATCGAAAGGTCAGGCTTCTAAAAGAAACCAAGGAAAGTGGCTCAGGATCTGTCTTGCTCTTTAATAGAAGTCTGCCCAGGAAAGTACCTATCAAGAATACAATATGATATGTGGAACAATTGCAAGAACAGCAGAGCGAAAAGGTCTCGTCAACCTGCACAATTTAAATCCCGTCACCTCACGCAAGATTTATTGTTGTTCGATGGAGGTGGTGTGGTTTTATAAATTCTGGGCTTTTCTGAATCGGAACATAACTTTGTAATCAAGAATACGTGTATTAAAACTACCAAAGTACCACCAATGAAAGGACTCCGATGACTGGGGCTGCGGTCTATACTTCTGAATCTGACAGCATTTACGGTTTACAGGCGAGCTGTACTAACAGTGGTCGACACCATGAGCGGTGATTTGTAAAGACCAGATTTGGCCAATCAGAGGCGTTGTATCGACAAGTTTAAAAAGTTTATTGGATGTCGTAGTCTTTTTAGAATCCTCACTTATTGTGTCGACCACTGTAAATCAAAAAGAATGCGATTATACTTTACATTCTATGAATTGACTTACCAATTTACCAGAACACGGAACACGATGTAGGTGTTCATTTTTTTCTTCCTCCTCACTTAAGTACAGCAGCTTAGTATGATGAATACACTAAGCACTAGAAAAGTAACGTCTTATTTTTAGGTGGACAAGAGATTTGATTTCTCTTTGGGAGGTCTATCTTTCTGCGCACACCCAACATTTTTTTCCTTTCCATTGTTCATAATGTCTGAATTCTGATACAGATGTTGCAAAAAAGCATTGAATTTAATTATTCATGAACTATTTGAAAGGCAATCATTCGTGGAGGCTCGGGAATACAAGTAATTTATTCGTTTTGGAGACTCTTGGAGCGTTACTTATTTCCATTTCTGTGCTATTATTTTGGAATAATTTATTTA
>JAAUYH010060737.1_pt1 | contig 13385 bp, 9 predicted proteins | sample 7278061 | NCBI WGS metagenome assembly JAAUYH01 (sample SAMN14350203, study PRJNA611818) | marine sediment metagenome | isolation source: surface marine sediment (0.6m) | place: French Polynesia: Moorea | collected 2018-08
ATGTGTAGTATAATATATCATTCAGTTTCAAATATATATTAGCATATATATGTGTATATATATGATTATTACTCCATAATCCTCAGGTACCATTGGGTACAGTTCATAATTTTATCAGTTTATCACTTTAAGAAACTTGGATCCTTTATGGTGTCCCCGTTCAGAGGTGTTTCTACTTCAATCGGTACATTTGGATCTGTAGGTGGCTCATGTGGCAATATTTTACTAACTTGTTTGTACAACCAATTAGTGCGATATACTTTACTGAAGCAATTATATTTATAGTAAATGTATAACCCTAGTCCTATACCTGCAATAATACAAATTATCACTATAGCTGTTATAACGTAGGTTGTGTAAGCAGCAGGGTTAGATGTTAGAGGAATATTTTCTGGAATGGAGTCAAGAACAAATTCTAAATTATCCAGAGACAAAGAGTCAATATTTGGTAATATTTCCCCTTTTACCTCTTTCCCAGTGAGTAGGTTATCATTATTTGAGACATCTTCCCATATGTTTGGCAAGGATCTAATCTGGCCTAAATGATCAGTGAATTGGCTTTTGACATCAAAGCTTGATTCTCCCTTGACATGAGCAGGTAGAATGAACCACTTTGACCTTGCTGAACAATATGGATCTAGCTTTGAAATTTGTACTCCTTTCTCTATTAAGTGCTGGTTGGATCTGGGAAAATTCTCTTGTTTATATTGACATGATATATTTAGCTCAAAATTTTCAATAGTTGAAATAAGCCAACTACCATCATATAAATGGCGGATGACTGGTATTTCAGGGGCTTTGTTTACTATCTTTCGACAATGTTTGTTGATCAGATTACTTTTCTTTGTAAAGAGTGAAGTAACACATGTAGGAGCTTTACTGAGACTATATGAAGGACTTTGAACAGTGCAATAAGGAGAGTTAGTACAAGCTATTGCTTCAGTATCCGACAGGAAAACATATTCATCAGCTGCTTGGTTAATGGCTAAAACTTTGGATTCTAACTCATACTGAGCTGACAAGGATAATGTGTCATCAGGGACAGGCACTGAGATGGTTTCATAAACATAAAATGAAGCCTTATTTTGTAAGAGAGGTACAGCTACTACTACATGAAAGCTGTCTTTATCAGGTATGATAATTCCATATAAGTTTTGATAGTATTCTCTTAGGCCTTTGCCAGAGAGAAAATAGGGTAAGTTAACATCAGATGGCAACTGTTTCTTAATTTCTTTCAGAGTCTCCTGTAGAACTGGAGGACTCACTAATGAAGGTGATATTAATCCATTTATGGAGAAGAAAATTTGGTCATAAAGTTCTAGCACAGACAATTCTACAGACTGCATGGCAGCATAGACTCCATGAAATATGTCATGAAGTCTTGATGTCAATTGCATATAAGTGATTTCCGGTTCAATTACTGTAAACACTTCTTTTTGTAACCTGTCAAGTCTGGAATTTAAAAAGTCTATTGATCCCTGGAGGGAGTTTATAGCATTCCTATTTTCCTGAACAAATTTATGAGTTTTGTTTAATATGGACAGACTATCCTGTACTACATGCTTAATCTTATCCTGAGATGAGCTTAAAGTGACTATTGCCTGTTTAATTGTTTTCAAATCCCTTGTTGTAGCTACACCAATTAGCTTAGATACTATCTGGCCCAAGAAAGGAAAGAGAGATCTTTTACTGTGCTTGTGATTTTTAACTACTAGTCTCATAATTTCATCAAACTTAGTCTGAAGTCTATTTGCTTCTAATTCAAAACGTAAGGATTCCTTCTCCATTAACCTTAACACATTATTTCTAATCTGTTTGGTTTGGTTACTGTGTACACTTCCATTTGTATTTGCCCATTTACTATCTATTTCAGCTAACTGGGCAAATGCTGTTTGATATTCAAACACTTCTTGCCTAAGTGTGTTAAGATACTTTCTATATGGAGCCAAGTCAAATGTAAATGTAATCAACCACGTATTATAACTAGTATGCACATTGTTTTTATATATAAAGTGGGTTCCCATGTGTCCACTTGATCCTTGGCCCATGGCCAACACTAAAACCATTAATCCAGTTATATACATTCTGTCAGTATGTCCCAATGTCTCAGTATTTGTCATGTCACGGTTGAACACTGTATAGCTGTATAGTCTTTGTATAAAGTCACTGTAGGTCAAATTCAGTCCTGTTACATCATCAGTTCAGCAAACGTTTCAGTCAAGTCGTTTATGTCTCGTCTGTGTCGTTCACTCTGCAATTACATTATCAATCTAAAATTACACATTTGTAAATTTGACTCTACTTACCAATAATCTACTCCTACTACAGTCCTGAATATATACTCAGTGTTGATTTTCTAGTTTGGTGACACAAAGGGATGGGATGTGGCAAAGTGATGTGTCAACACCTCATACCCGGTGCACCTAGTGGGGCAGAGGGGGCATCTCAGTGGATTGTCAGCCATAACAGTTCTACCCAGACTCCTCAGAACTCGCTGAAGATTGTCTCGGTACTTCCTCTTCTGTCTGGAGACAAGAGTATGCCGCCTCCTCCATTCGGCTGATCGGCAGACTTGTTGTATCCACTGTCTACGAATTTCCTGTTCCTTCTGGCGGAGGCCGACCGCTTTATTATTCAACCAGTCAACCTCCAGCCTAGTTTCTTGAAGCTCCCTATCCAGGTCCCGACAAGCATGGTTAGCCCCCTCCAAATCTTCTTTTAATGAGGCTACTTGCTCTTTTAAACTTGTAACGTACGGGTCCTCAGGGAGATTTGAATTCTCATCTGAGTCATCATGCTGTCCATTACTAGAAGAGCCTGACTCATTCACAACCCCATGATCTGACTCTACCATATACTCATGATAGAGGGAGCCAGAAAAGGAAAGTTGGTCTGCAGCTGGCTCCTCTTCAGGTATCATGATGTCAGATTGAGGGGTCTCATCATCACTGGTGGATGGCCATTGGATTGCATGAGGGAGGATCCTATTAGCTGTTTGTTGACCTGACTGGCTGGGCATACCATTTAGATTGTTCCACCTATCTATTATAGCCTCAGACAGTTCATTCTTTAAACAGGGTGCAACTATTGCCCCTGCTGCCCGCAGATAATCCCTCAAAACCATCCTGCACAGACACTTATTAAGGAACAGGTGATGGGGTGTTGGGATCTTCTCTAGAATCTCCTCTGCTAACGTGTCTGGCACCCATTCTGCTGGAGTGGGCAGCCCAACTTTCCTTGCCAGTTCCAACAGGGTATACCTTGGAACTGACACCAGAAAGGCAATGCAATGGCGTAAATATTGGGCCAACATCCTCGCTATTTGGCAATAACTTGACCTGGTGGTAACTTGTCTTGCTAAAACCAACTCTTAACCTTTAATGGTTAGCTTATTATATACCTCTAAAATCTAGTGCCACACACATCAAATATTTCCCTGGCCACAAACTAGTTTCAACCAACACAAAACCAAATTATTTTTACACTTATGTACTACCTGTTAGCAGCTAATTGTTAATCAAATTTTTCAAAGTCAATTCTTACAAAAGTCAGTCAGTGTACCTTTCATTTAAATATTTACAATTACTTTACATCATCCTAACATGGACTAGCTATGATTACCAATTCCATAGCTTTGTGGAGCAGAGTATATCCATTATTAATACACAATGTCTTACAGTGTCCGTTCCAGTTATTCAGTATAGCAATACCTGTCTATAACTGAATTTAAACAAGGCAGTCAATAATAATTACTTCTTGACCTAACAGCATATTTACATATAATACTGCCTTCTTGACTATTCTGCTTGTTCCTGATTGACTAGTCAACTCAAATTCAACATATTATTTACACAAAATACAAAAAAAAATGGTATGTGTTCTACTTATGTAACACAATCTCAACATCTGTGTTCTATATATGTAACACATGTGTTGTTCCCTCCCCTTTTTAAGATACAATATGCCACAGGGCAGCTATTATTTGAATAAAGGGGTGGACATTGACATCCCTGACATGAAAATGCTCTACCTCCATCACATAATCTTGGGCATCATCCATGGCAACCAACTGGTTGTCAGGATCCAAATCCTCATCAGGACATACACGTTTAGTACCATCTGTCTCAATACCAGGTGGTGATGTTGTCCTTTTCCTTTTTGGCTGTCTGATCCTTACATTGGCAGGTTGCCCAGGAGTGTCACTGATACACTCCTGATCCATGCCTTGTTCATCAGTGTCTTGGACACTGTCATCTCCCTCTTCCCTCAGCCTTTTTGCTAGCTGTGCTAAGGGAATATTATCATCCTCATCATCACTAGAGGGTGGCCTTTTTGAAGGTCCTGCTTGAGTGACTTTGGATGGACCAGCTGTAGGACTGACATTGGATGGTCCAGCACCAGGAACATCGTTGGATGGACTAGCAGAAATGGCTAATTTGGCCTGTCGGAGAGGCTGCTTCCGAATAGGCCTTCTTGGAGTATCTCCAGATCTTGGCTGATACTCTTCCTCCTGTTCATCCTCTACTGTCCTATATGTCACTCTTGTTTTATCCCACACATTGTCTGGGTGGGCAGGAATGAGGTCCTCCATGTGTGCTGTCCTGGTCTCTCCTGTTACCTGATGTCGAATTAAAAAGGTCACAGGTGAGTTTTGCTTCACTATCCTATAATAGGGTCTCCAGACAGTATTTAGTTTATAGGAGGTATCTACCTTTGAGGCAGTGTGATGAAAATAAACAGCATCACCGGACACAAATGTCTTGGTGACTGCTTTCTCATCATGATACCTTTTGTTTTTGTCCCTGGCCTCCTGCATATTATCTTTAGTGACAGTGTAGGCCTTATGTAACCTCTCCAACATGGTAGGAACATATTCATCCCCCATGTACTTGAGTTTTGGCTCAAGAAGTGTGTCCATGGGTAGAATTGGATCACGGCCATATAACAGGAAGTAAGGGGTAAACCTTGTGGTCTCATTTACTGAGGTCCTGTAGGCCATTAATAATGCAGGTATATACCGGTTCCATGAATCTTGGCACCTTTCCTGCATTAACAACTTTGACAAACATTCATTCACAAATCTGTGAAATCTCTCTATTTTGCCATTTGTTTGAGGTCTGTATGCTGTAGTTCTTATGTGACTAATCTTAAGTTTGTTTGTCAAAAGGCTTATCACACCATTCACAAACTCACTTCCGTTGTCACTGAGGATCACAGATGGACAACCATGTCGTGGTATAATCTCTTCTAACAAAATTTGGGCCACTGACTGGGCTGACTTGTCCTTGAGACAGTAAGCCTCTGGCCACGAAGTAAAGTGATCCACGATGGTTAGTAGGTACCTGTCCCCTGTAGCAGTGACGGGATATGAGCCTCCACATATGTCAATTCCAATAATTTGAAATGGATATTGAGGAATTGGCATATCTTGCATGGGAGCTTTTCTTTTCTTAAGATTTCTAGCCCTACAAAAATCACAATTTTGAACATATGTCACAACATCCTTATACATATTATCCCAAAAATAGCGAGACCTGGCACGATCATAAGTTTTGTCAATACCCATGTGACCTGCATAATCAGAACTGTGTAGTTCATGTAGCACTTCCATTTTGAGTGCATTAGGAATAACTAATTGCATTCTTGGACTTTGATCACCCTTCACAGGCTTGGAGATATGATAAAGTATATCATTTTCCATCATAAAGTCTTTATGCTTATTATCTTCCTTTTGGAGGTCACTGATGATGACTTTCAAGTCATCATCCTCTTGCTGAATGTGGGAAACTTCCTGAGCACATTTTATATTCATTAAGGACATTGGATCTGGGGGCATTTCAATCACATAATCTCCCATATCCATAATCCTCTGTAACCCACTTTTTACAGAAGAGTCAATAAGGTCAATTTCAATTTCCTCCTCAGTCTCACTGCAGCCTGGTTTGGCAGGCAGCCTAGATAATAGATCTGCCTGGTTTTGAGGACCAGCTGTGTATTTGATTTCACAATCATGCTCATCTAATAATATGGCCCACCTCTGAATACGGGGGTTCTTCATTTCAGAAGTGAACAAATATTTAAGTGGCTTATGATCAGTATAAATGGTAAATTTAGAGCCAACCAAATACTGTCTCAATTTGTTGACAGCATACACTATTGCATAAGCCTCTCTTTCAATAGTTGGCCACTTTTGTTGGCCAGCTGCCAGTTGATGTGACACATACTGGATGACCTTTTCGCCATCTTGGAACATCTGTGTCAACACAGCTCCTACAGCATATAAACTGGCATCAGTGTATAAATTGTATGGGGCATTCACATCAGGGTAGCTCAGAATAGGAGCTGTTACCAGTCTAGATTTGAGCTCCCTGAAAGATTCATCTTGAACAGTGCCCCATACAAAATGAGCATTTTTCTTGGTGAGTGAGGTCAAAGGCTTGGCTAGATCAGCAAATTGGGAGATAAATCTCCTGTAGTATCCAGCCACGCCCAAAAAGGACCTGACATGGCGCACAGTTTCAGGGGCATCCATTTCCTGAATGGCCTTGACCTTGTCCTTGTCTGGTGAAACTCCTTCTGCACTAATTATATGACCCAAATATTTTATAGAGTCCTTGAAAAACTCACATTTTTGTGGTTTCAACTTCAAACCAGCAGCTTCTAACTTATGAAATATTTCTGACAAATGCTGGTAATGTGAAATTGGATCCTCTGACGCTATCACTAAATCATCTAAATAAAGAGAGGCATATTTACCTTTGGCATCCCCAAGTACTTTATCCATTAGATGCTGGAAGACAGGGGGAGCCACCGACAACCCAAATGGCAATACATTAAATTCAAACAGTCCTTCAGGGCATGTAAAGGTAGTTTTCTCAATGTCTTTTTCTGCCATTTTAATTTGCCAATAACCACTCCTCAGATCTAATGCAGAAAACACTTTCTTTCCTTTGAATGAAGAAAGTATCTCCTCAATATTTGGCAAAGGGTATGAGTTAAATTTCAATACCTTATTCAATTTCCTATAGTCCCGCTCCATCACCTTGGGCCTCCTAACCAGAGAGGTAAACAAGTCCCGGGTCCCATGGGTTGTTTATCTCACACACATGGTCATGGCGCAGCCTGGGCTAGTGACATTGCCACAGTGTACATTACCCCCAAACTACTATAACATAAAAAATGAATCAATAACTTATGTAACATCCAGCTGATCAACCTTCCAAAATATAAACACAGAATGGCTGATCAATATATGATCACAATATCAGCTGATCAACACACCCCAAGACAAACATTTACATGATCCTGGATCATTCCGATCCAACGTGGTGTGTGTAATTATAAGATCAAATAATGTAAATTTGAGTTTAAATAATCACAGCATTGTTAGTCAAAGGTTATGTCATGCAGCAGGCTTTCCATTAGCACACAAGACATAAATATACCTTCTCCCAACTTTCAAATTAATCAAGATAAACAATGCTTGGCAATCTAACAGTGCCAACATAATATGGCCATAATATATGCATATGTGGGAATTAAACATAATATAATCATAATACTTTTGGTCAAAGGACATGCCTCGCGGCAGGCTTTCCATTAACACACCAGACATGTTCCTTATCCCAGTTTAACAATCAAAATAAACAATGCTTGGCAACATAACAGTGCCACACATTGCCATAATATACAATATAAAATGCAGTCAATAAAATACATAGTAAATAACATAAAAATAGGGAATTGTAGTACACTGTCCCATGCTTCCCAGGAGAATTCTTTTCAAATTTCCTGATCACATGGGCTTGACTCACTGTGAGGTCCAGGTGTAATCACAGCTTATCAAGGCCTGACTATACATTAAGCAGTTTTTTTTTTTTTAACAAAAACCACCGACTGGTGACCTAGTCGATAGCGATCTACATTGTAAATATATATAATTGTGTAAACCGACGGTCTGATCCATGCTGACTTGCCAGCCTAACATGAACTTTGACCGTTTTCACCAGTCTTGCCTGTTCACAACTCCATTAAAATGCCCTGAGTTGCTAGGTGGGGAGTGTCCTCCCCGTACCACAAATTCACCACTTAATCATGGCAGCCTCAACATGATCAGCCCGGCCAATTTGCCGACTAGGCAGTACCACAGTAGGATGTATACTCACCCTTCGTTAGACACGGGGGCTATAAGGCATCTCCCCTGCGCTATTTGGCCTGTTTAACGTGTCCCCGGATCCTTGCGGATCCACTGCTGCCTGTTCTGCGCACAACTTGGGGAGCCCACCCCCTTGTACGCAGGGCCTTAACGTGCCATCCTTCTTGGGCACCATCACCAGCCCAGAAGACCAAGGGCTTGTGGAAGGCCTGATTACTTTGGCTTCCAACATTTTATCAATATATTCCTTTAAGACTGGCCTTTGAGAAAATGGGACCCTATATGGCCTAGTCCTAATGGGAGGGCTGTCTCCAGTATCCAGCTCAACCTGGATTAAATCTGTTTGTCCCAAGTCCAAATCACTGAGAGCAAACAAATGTTTAAATTTCTGTAAAAATTTACTAAGTGCATTCTGGTCAAGATCTGGGGTATGACCTACATTGACCAGGTCAATAATATTGACTGATTGCGTGCTGGAGGTGGGGGACAACGGGGGTGTGGCGTCCTCATTAGCATTAATCATATTGACCTCCATGTTGTCCACAGGCTCTGCTGTAGCCACCACAGAGTTCTTTGAAACTTTGAGGATTCGACCTGTTTGATTAGTTATGGTAATACCTACTTTACCATTATTAAATTCACATAACGTGGTAGACATATTTACACCAGGCTGGTGATGCAACAGTGTGCAATTATCCAGAGGTGATATAATACAAGTGTCAGTATTGACTGGTAGATTTGTTTTACAAGGTATGTGGGCATAAGAAAAAGGTGGAATGCGTGTGGTTTTACCTACTTTCACAAGAGCACATTCAAAGGTTTGCTTACTTACTGAATTTTTATCTTGCAACAATATTATTTCCTTTCCTATCCTTATGGTTTTATCCTGATAATCTAAAACTGCTTCAAAATCTTCATAAAAGTTAGCACCCAAAATCATAGTTTTCCTCAAATTTCTAATGACTTCAAAGTAATAGACTAGTTGTATTTTCCCAATACCAAATTTCAATTTTACTTGACCCAGGGACACTAGGTCATGACCTGTGACTCCAACAATAGTTTTATTCCATTGTTGAAAGTGTAAGATATTTGATTGAGGCAATTTTGAAAACAGTTCTTCAGAAATTATAGACACATCAGCAGCTGTGTCTACGAGAGCATGAGTGACCACTTTTCCAAATTTTACTGTACAAACCTTTGACTTTTGTACCCTTGTGGGTGGCATACTCGGACCTTCAGCTGTACTTTGTTCAAGGGCAGAGGCCCAGCCTGCTCTTGACCCTTCTAGTTTTTTCTTTCCATATCCTTTTTCTTTTTGAGGCAGTCTTTTCTAATGTGCCCTATCTTATCACAATAGCCACATATAGGCTTTCCATCCTCTGCCCATTTGAGTGGTTTATTTTGGGCCACCTTTGGTGTCTGGTTATTCCCAGATAGTAACCTAGTTAGCACCCTATCAAACTTATCGGACAAATTATTGACAGTGTTTTCTAGTTGTTTAATGCGACCACTCTCACCTTGAGACTCTACCTGGTCTACCTCCATTGCCTCCTCCTCGGCATGTCGACGCCGAAGGTGAAAGGCCCTGTTATTTTGGGCCTCCCTGGAAGCTAATTCTAGGGCCCGTTCCAACGTGTCTGGCCTATCCCTAATTAGTTTATGGGCCACTTTGTCTTCACGGAGGCCGTCAATGAAGGCCTCCACCAACTGTGTTTGGATAAGGGGATTATTAAAATCCTGGCCCAGGTAAGCATCCTCGGCCGTAGATATGATTCGTTCCACAAATGTGGGCAGAGTTTCCCCTGCCCCCTGTCTTAGCCTCCTAAGTTTCAGTTGGGCCTCTCTGCCATCCGAGGCCTCACTAAATCTCCTGATCAATGCAGTTCTGAGAGCTGGCCATGCCAATGCAGGGTTGGAGGCCAATTCCCTGGACGCAAAGTCTGCTGCAGTCCCTTTAAGAGACTGCAGAGCAATTAGTTTTAACCTATCAGGACCCTCAGGGTCAGTAGCAAGGACATGCTCCAACTTTTGCATGTCTTTGATCCAAGACTTAAGTGCCTTGGGACCCTCCCCGGCATAGTTCCTGACATTCTTTGCCAGGTCCTGTCCCCTCAACTCCAACTGTATAAGTCGGAGTTCTCTTACTATCTCTTCGTTAGCCATGCCTTTCACCACAGTACATACAAATAATCAATAATGTAAAGCACCTACTACCTGTCTCTATTTACATATATACCTAAGCTATAATGTCAATACTTTAAATACACCTTTTAGGATTCGTCTTGACAGTTACCTGTACTTGATTTTAGCTTTTGGAAAAACATGATTCCATTAACTTTGTCTAACCAATCCTGATATTCATTTAACTCATCAATAACTTTATGTAAGTCAACTTGCATCAATTGAGCATCAGATAAATGATCAGTTAATTTTTCAATTAATATTTTCTGTAATTGAAATATGTTGAAAGCCCTCTTAAAATGTTTGTCAAAAATTTCCTTGTCAGTTGTCATGTTAGTACAAGTGATATTAGAGAAACCTTATGATTCAGGTAATGTTGGTGTTAGCCAGATTAAAGGAAGACAGCCTATAAATGTTTCCAAATTATGTATCTCAGCACATAACTTACTTAGTTCCCTATTCAAGATTTCGTTATCTGAAAACTGATTCTGTATATTTCTTATCTCTATTTTTAACAATTTAAATAAACAGGTGATAATATTAACTAGTGCTTCTCGTTCATTGATTGCCATGATTGTGTTTGCCACCCATAGAGCCACCTACCTGTACATTAGCCCAGCATTCCTTGGTCCATTAATCCTTTTCACACAATGTTTTCAATAGCCTTTAACATCCACAGGGATCCTTTATGAATATAACATAGTCAATAGATTCCTTAGCATCCTTAGCACCTCCCGACGCACCTCCTTACGACGCACGTCCTAACAGCATCTCCTGTCGCACCTCCTAACGCACATCTGTTGATTTACTGGATAACAATCAGCACCTCCCGTCGCACCTCCCGGCGAACAGTTTTGTTTTCCTTTTAACACTTTGTGTTTTCCGTCCCTGGTGGTCTAGTGGCTCATGAATTCAAGTCTGAACAGGTCTTGCCCGTCTGGGAACCATTTGTAGCCAGGTTATATTTTCAAATATAACTGTTTTAACTTTTAACTAGCTTTTCATTTGGGCAAAACCATAACTTGAATACTTCTTGTTGGATGAACAGGATTTATTACCAAAGATCACAATTCAAAATATAGAATCAGGCTACTCTCACTAGCCATTACAATAATCAAAACATGTGTTCCCAAGTGTATAATTTTGTACAATACAGTTTCACAGCCAATACATTTTCAACCACTGTTCCTAGACCATTCCATAGAGCTCTATTCCTGAACTTCTCTCGGACTATCAACTCTTTCACATTGTCAGTTTGAAAGTCACCTCTAGGACTCACTCTGGAACTGACTGATTACTGTCCCAAACCTCCTGCTTTTATCTGCTTGCAAGTTTACCCAGTTCCCATAGAGACAATATAACAACCACAGGGAGTATTTCAGCCAAGGTGTTAGTAATTAAAAATAGGATGGTGAAATACCCCATACGGTGCAATCATAACTTTTAATGTATGTTTTGTTTGAATTCCCACGTTTAATTCTGAAGAAGTAATTTATCAAGGTGACATAAACTGCGTCACATCCTTACATAAGCATCTAAATGGTGCCAAAAATGATGTTCACACTATGTGATGAAAATGACTATGGTTCCTTGCAAACAGAGTTTCCAAAACAATGTCACAACTAAACCTAACTAACCTATGACTACCATGTGTTAAAAATTCCCCAAATAGATATAATATACTGACCCATCCCACGCAAATGGTTAAGCCTACAGTAACTTTGTTACATTCCTCCCCCTCTTAAATAAATTTCGACCCCGAAATTTACATTCAGTATAATATATTTCACTTGTCCTAACTACATAACATATAACATGATATAAGACCCTTATTTACCTCTATTTTAAACACTTAGAGGTATATCCTGAACCAATTATCATGTCCTTTAAATTACATAAGTACAGCCAGTAAGTAAAACTTGAACATGCTGGTCCTAATATGTAATACCCTTAACATATTGACTCTTAAGTCAAACAATAACACAATTCAAGCAACATTAAACAAATCGTTAAAGTAAACATACCTTTTAGCAATACCATAATGTTTTATCACCTACTTCATAAACACTGCATAATTATAATTACAGAAATAAAGTCAGGTCAACTTAACCTGATAAACCATGCATAAGCTTGATTCTGTAACGGCATTATATAATATACATATAAATAATTAAATATGAGCAACTGGTCATCTCAATTGTATAAGATTTTAAGGTAATAAGCTTTTAATAGGTCCAAAGTAGGGTGTAGGATATTGGCTATCCTCACCACCAAAGAGGTGAATGGACCTTTGATGTTTCCATTCAGTGCAGAAATCACACCGACACCAATATTGAACTTTGGTGACAAAATAGGTATGGAATTTACTAGCTGATCTGATGGATTTTAGAAATTTTTTGAAAGATGTGGCCTTTTCTAAAAATTCATCAGGTATTCTTAAGATGTGAAACAGGGCATAGGACACTTTTTGTAATCCGGATGTATGAGCCCTGTATATTACTGTCAGAGAAGTTTTTATGTCAGCAAAAAATGAGGGCCTGAGATCCAGACTTTTTAATAGTAGACCTTCGTCTATCATTAGATAGGCACATAATGAGATGAATTGTACCTGATCAATGTTTTCCATAAGAGTCCAATCTTTATTGTCATAGATAATTTTGAGAAGGAATAACATAGATTCTGTCCTAAATTCTGAGAGATCAATAATAAATTTTTCTTGGAACCAGTTTGAAAAGGTAGAGCTCATACAGTTAAAGTACTGGCACCATTTAGTGAGTGGTTCCATATTTTGGGGTACCTCAACAGTCCCATTGCTCATTAGGAACTTTTGATCAACACTCATCTTGTTACACAAATTAACAAATCCAGCCTGTAACAATCATAAACAATTATAACAATAAATCACACCTATGTATAGATATTTTTAAGGACATTATATAACACAATTTGCATAAAACGTATCACGATAAACAGCATAGTAAAATTATATGTATATTTCACCTTTATGTTAACATTTTGTTTTTAACATATAACTGCAACATTATTAAAT
>JAAUYH010198915.1_pt1 | contig 13385 bp, 16 predicted proteins | sample 7278061 | NCBI WGS metagenome assembly JAAUYH01 (sample SAMN14350203, study PRJNA611818) | marine sediment metagenome | isolation source: surface marine sediment (0.6m) | place: French Polynesia: Moorea | collected 2018-08
CTGTGGGCCGAAAATGTCTCGCGCGTCGAGCAGGATCTCCCAGTATTTCGACCACTTGTGCGGAGACTGCACGCCCTTGCCTCTCGTGCGGTCGAAAACCTCGGGTGTCGCCGCGTCGAGCGCGACGGTGAAGATGTCGGCGCCGAGATCCCTGGTTTTCTGCACGTCGTCGCGGGTCATTGTCGTGGGGTTCGACAATATCGACACCGGGATGGCGTCGGGATCGACCCTGTCAGTCCACTGCTGCAACACGTCAAACGTGTCTTTCTCCGAGCGGGGATGCGTGATCATCGAGATGCACATGCGATGAAACGGGCTCTGTTGCGGGTCCTTCGCGACGATATCGACGATGTCGGCCATCGGCACGGCTGGCCAGTCCACGCGAATAAAATTGCGATCGGCATAGTCGCGATCGGCTTCGCGGTGCCGCGCCAGTCCACAGTACGCACAGTTTGCCCGGCAGCCCTCAGGGTAGGTCAGCAACAAGTTCAGGCAGCGCGTGCAGCCGCAACGGTGCATTCGCCCGCCCATGATGCCGAGCGTGATCGCCGCAGCGGTCGATAGCTGCACGTACTCGGGCGACTTCATGTGCGGCGCGAGGTAATTGTTGTTCGGCAGGTAAACACCCGTCGGCGGCACGTCGTTTTGCTTGACGTTGCGCCCGTTGCGGCGGTCTTTCGGCGTTTTTTCCGGAGCCCGTGGCTGCATGCTGGAATTGGGTTCGATACAACTCATGTATGCCTACCTTTGATTACGCGGCGCAGGAACTTGCGAGCCTGGAGCCGACTTCGCTGCCGATTTTTATAGAGCAACAGGAATGCGCCTGCTCGAAGGGCCGACCGATCTCGTGAGCGACCGACACCGCGCCATCGGCAGGAAACGCTATTCCATCGAGGCCCGCCATGATGGCGTAAGCGTCGGTGACACGCTTGTGCATGCCCGGCGGTCGCGCGCAGCCGAGCAGAAGTTGCTGATCTGCAATCCGCTCCCGCGCATCGGCAAATATCCGGCCGACATCCGACGTATTCGGCGTGACGAATGTGCCAGGCTTGGCGTAGAACGGCATGATGACGACCAGTACGAGCGCATTGACCGAGTAGCGGCTGACGATATCGAGCGCATTGGATTCGCCGAGAATGCGACCGTAATGCAACCCGATCACGACGTGGGGCGTGACTTCCATGGACGTCGAACACAGCGCTGCCAGCGTCGCCTCGAAATCATCTACCGGTCGGTCGAGCTTGTAGACCTGCTCGATCGTCTCCTGCGCGCCAATCACGTCCATCATGACGGTATCGACGCCGGCTGATTCCATTTCGCGTGCGCGGCGCTCGTCGAGCAGCGCGCTGTGCACGGCGATCTTGAGCTGCGGAAAGTCTCTCTTCAGCCCTTCGACGACAGGCATGTAGCGGCTGTAAGCGATCTCGTTTTTCTTGTTCGAACCGCCGCTCAGGAGGAAGCCGCTGAGGTCCTGGGTTGCCACGAGATGCCGGACCTGCTGGTCCAGAATGTCGGGATTGGTGGCCGGAATCATTGGCTCGAGGATCTTCTTCTGGCAGTGATCGCAGTTCAGCCCGCAAGCCGCTGCCGTGATCGAAAAAGCCGGAAAACTGTTTTTCCCGCAGCCCGCGAGCTCCGTGCTTTCGTATTCCTTGAACGTCGGCGTCGAAAACCGGATCGGTCGTGGCGCCGTGCCCGCGGCACGCCGCTCGAACGTCCGGACGAGTTGTGCATCGAACTCCGCGTCCTCGAGTTCTTCGATACCGGCCAGTCGGTCAAGCCATGCCATTCGCGACTCTCTCCTCGTTATCCAGGATGGATAGCAGCGATTTTACGTCCTCGCGAAGCGGCCCGGGATACGGGCTATCCGCCATCGTCGTGAGCCAGCGCTGGTCGACATCGTCCTCGTCGATAAGGTCGCACTCGATGTCCGCGAACATCCCCCTGACAGCCTCGGGCAATTCGTCCGGGATCTCGTGACCCCCGATCCGCCCCCACAAGCCCGACCAGTAACGGGCGACCGTCCATGGATTGTATCCGCCGCCGCCGAGAACGACCGTCGGCAGGCCAAGCGCAATCAGGGTTTCGACCACGCGCCACAGAGCGACGTTGCTGAGCTCCATGCCCGACAGCGGGTCGCCGGCCAGGCAATCGGCACCGCAACACAGTACCAGGGCGTCAGTCTCGAAGCTGCCAATCAAGGGTAGCAACGCCTGCTCGGCGAGGTACTGCAATTCCGTGTCGTTGAAGCCGGGCGGCACGGGGAAGTTCCAGGCGTCGAACTCGAGGCCCTCCCCTGCCTCGCCCGAGTAGGGCCACCGTCCGGACTCATGGATCGAGATCGTGCGCACCCTGGGCTCGCCGACAAACGCTGCCTCCACGCCATCGCCGTGGTGGGCGTCGAGATCGACGTATGCGACGCGCTCCTTGCCCGCGGCCAGCATCGTCAATATTGCGAACACCGGGTCGTTGAAGTAGCAGAAACCGCTGGCACGATCGACACGACCGTGATGGGTGCCGCCGGACGGATGAAACGCGACGTGGCCGTCGAGCGCCAGCTCGGCGGCGAGAATGGAGCCGCCTACCGTCGTCGCAGCCCGCTCGAACACGCCCGGAAACAACGGGTTCTCGCGCGTCCCTATCTGATAGCGATAGCGGTCGGCGGGTTCCACCATGCCTGCGGAGTCTGCGTATTGCAGCGCATGAATGTACGCCCGATCATGAAATTCGAGGAGCTGCTCGATGCTCGCCGCCGAGCAATGCGCAAACTGCGACGGCGGCATCCACCCTAGCGCGGTGACGATATCCAGTACGGCCGCGTGACGTACGATGTTGAGCGGATGATGTTCGCCGAATGCAGCGCGCCCGAAGACGTCGCTGCCGATATACCTGGGCCGCACGCGGCCGCCGTTTCGAGGCTCGATCAGCTGCACATGACCGAGAATATTCTTTTTCACTAATAAAGACAATTCTGATATTCTAATATGCTAGCCGCCACGCCCGGCGCGAATTCTGCGAGGTAGAAACACATGTCCACTGAAGCCAGCCAGATTCAATCCACGCCTTCAGAAGCTCCCGTTGCCCTTCCGGACGAGAAGAGCATGACGATCATCGTCACCAAGGGGTCTCTCGACTGGGCGTACCCGCCGTTCATTCTCGCAACCACCGCCGCCGCCATGGGGCTGCCCGTAACGATGTTCTTCACGTTTTATGGCCTGCCGCTGTTGCTCAAGAAGCTCGACCTGAAACTGACGGCAGCCGGCAACCCTGCGATGAAGATGCCGATGATGGGGGGCCACATGGGCCTGCCGAACATTCTGACGGCGATACCCGGCGTCGACGCAGCCTGCTCGAAAATGATGAAGAACCTCATGGACAAGAAAGGCGTCGCATCCATCGAGGACCTCCGCGAACTTGCCATCGAGGCCGACGTACGCATGATCGCCTGCCAGATGACCATGGACCTCTTCGAGTATTCGCTCGATGACATGATCGAGGGTCCGGAACTCGGCGGCGCCGCAACGTACATCGAGTGCGCAACCCAATCCGACATCAATCTGTTCATCTGATCAACCGGAGCTAGACACTATGGCTGACCACACTCTCGACGCAAAAGGTCTCAACTGTCCGTTGCCGATCCTCAAGGCGCGCAAGGCGCTGAAGGAGGTTCCGGCAGGCGGCACACTGGAGATCCTGGCCACGGATCCGGGCTCTGTCGCCGACTTTGAGGCCTTCTGTCGGCAAACGGGCAACGAACTGGCCGAGCAGTCCCAGGATGGCGACGTGTATCGGTTCCTGATCAAGCACACGGCCGCGTAACGCTCGACGACACAAAGAGGCGAACATGGCAGTTCTTCCCGGGCTGATCCTGGCGCTGGTGCTGGCACTTGCCGGCCAGTATCTGTCCAGACTGATCGGCGTCGACCTCATGGGCCTGCCGAAGAGCCCGATCAGCGCCATCATGATGGCGATCATCCTCGGCATCATCGTTCGAAACACGCTCAGCCTGCCGGCCAGTTTTCAGCCCGGCATTCGCTTCGGCCTCGTGAGGGTCCTGCGGCTGGGCATCGTGTTGCTCGGCATCCGCCTGAGCCTCGGCGAAGTCGGGCAAATCGGCTTGCAGGCGCTGCCCGTCATTTTCGGCGTGGTCGTCTCCGCCCTGCTCATCGTCACCTACTTCAGCAAGAAGCTGGGCCTGAGCGCGAATCTCGGCACACTGATCGCGGTCGGCACGAGTATTTGCGGCGCTACGGCGATCGTCGCGACCGCACCGACGATTGCCGCAAAAGACAACGAAGTCGCCTATTCCGTTGCGTGCATCACGCTGTTCGGTGTCGTCGCGATGCTTGCCTACCCGTTTGCCGCAAACTGGATATTCTCGGGCGACGGATCCGCAAGCGGCCTGTTCCTCGGTACGTCGGTTCACGAGACTGCGCAGGTCGCGGGAGCCGGGCTCGTCTACGAGCAGTACTACAACGATCCGCAGGCGCTCAACACGGCAACGGTTACCAAGCTCGTACGCAACCTGAGCATGATCCTGATCATCCCGGTGATGGCTGTGCTGCACCATCGCAACCACAGTGACGGCGCGCAGGCGCCGAAATGGTGGACCATGATTCCGTTGTTCATCGTAGGCTTTGCCGCGATGAGCCTGGTCCGAACGGTTGGCGACATGGGCGACCTTGCCTTTGGCATCCTCGAACCGGCGCAATGGAAGGAGATCGTCGCTCGTACCAAGGAAGCAGCAGAGATTTGCCTGGCGGTCGCAATGGCGGCCGTCGGTCTCGGCACGAGCATCAAGGGACTCAGGGCCATCGGACTCAAGCCGTTGGGCGTCGGCCTGTTTTCGGCCATTCTCGTCGGCGCGGTCAGCGCGACCCTGGTATCACTGCTTCGATAAGGAGAGACTAACGTGGCAAAGTGCGCAAATTCGCTTTCGCGCCGCAAATTCCTGACTCGCAGCGGCGCGGCGGCAATGTCTGCCGCCGTCGGCAGCGCAATTCCCTTCGCACACCTGATGCCGCATGGACTTGTCCCGGTAGCGCTGGCGCAACAGCCGCCTCCGTTCAGGATCGATGGCAAGGAAGAACTCGTCGTTCTCAACGACCGGCCGGTCAACGCCGAAACGCCGGCCCACTTGCTCGACGATCGTGTCACGCCCGCGAGCCGCATGTTCGTCCGCAACAACGGGATTCCGCCCGCCGTCGGTGACGTCGAGGTAGATGCATGGGAGCTGACCTTCGGTGGCGAGTCCGTTGCGCGCGAATTTACGCTGACGGTGGCCGAGCTCAAGAAACGTTTTACTCACTATACGTACCAGCTTCAGCTGGAATGCGGCGGCAACGGCCGCAGTGAATTCGTTCCGCCCGCCTCGGGAAACCAGTGGTCGACGGGCGCCATTGGCTGCCCGGAATGGACGGGCGTACGTCTTAGAGACGTGCTCGACCATGTCGGCCTGAAACAAGACGCCGTGTACATCGGCTACTACGGTGCCGATGTTCACGCGAGCGGGGACGTTGCCAAACCGCCGATATCGCGTGGCGTGCCCATGCGCAAGGCGCTCGAGGACGAATCGCTGATTGCCTGGGCCATGAACGGCGAGGATATCCCGATAATGAACGGCTTCCCGCTGAGGCTGGTATGCGCCGGATGGCCTGCCTCGGTCAGCGGCAAGTGGCTCAAAAAGATCGTCGTCCGCAACCGGGTGCATGACGGTCCGAAAATGACGGGTACATCCTATCGCGTTCCGTGCAAGCCGGTCGCCCCCGGCAGCACGGTTCCCGAGGACGACATGTGCATCATCGAGTCGATGCCCGTGAAATCGCTGGTCACGTTTCCGCGCTCGGGCATCGAGCACCCCCGGGGCAATGCGCTGAAGGTACGCGGTCATGCCTGGGCCGGCGACGACTCGGTGGATCGCGTGCACGTCTCGATCGACTTCGGCGCGACCTGGCAGCGGGCGAGGCTGGAAGCACCCGCCAACCGGCTGGCCTGGCAACACTGGTCCGCCAGTGTCGAGTTCCCGCAGATCGGCTACTACGAAATATGGGCGCGGGCCACCGACGACGAAGACCGCGCGCAGCCGATGGTATTGCCGGGGTGGAATCCGAAAGGCTATCTCAATAACGCCTGCCACCGGATCGCCGTTCAGGTCATCTGATGCGTATTGCCACGTTTGCCGCGGTTCTGGCGTTCTCCCAGTTGGCGAACGGTGCCGATGCAGAGCTCGATCCGGCCACCGGCTTCAAAATGACGGGGGACTGGGAACTCGTTCGCAACAATTGTATTGCCTGCCATTCGGCCAGACTCGTGACGCAACAGCGCGCTACTGCCGCGCAGTGGCGAACGATGATCCGCTGGATGCAGGACAAACAGAACCTCTGGCAGTTCGACCCGGACGTCGAAGAGCGGATCATCACCTACCTGGCGGAAAACTATCCACCTGAAGCAGACCGGCGGCGCGCACGACTCGCGGCCGGGCTGATGCCCCCGAATCCTTATGCGGAGAAACCCTGAATGCTGACCTCACCTGCTGACCTGGTCGCGCGCGCCAAGGCCACGATTCATGAGTGTTCGGTCATGGACGTGCACGAGTGCCTGAATGCCGACACGTTGCTTGTCGATATTCGCGAACCGGCGGAGTACGCGAAAGCGCATATTCCCGGCTCGGCCTACCTGCCGCGGGGCATGCTCGAATTCGAGATTCACGGTCTCGTCGACAAGCACAATGACAAGCCCGATATCGACAATGCGGACGTGCCGATCGTTCTCTATTGTGGCACCGGTGGCCGTTCGGCACTCGCGGCCGATACCCTGCAGCACATGGGCTATCGGGATGTGCGTTCCATGTCGGGCGGTATGGTTGCCTGGCGCGAGGCCAGGCTGGCTGTCGAAACGGCCTGATCGGGCACGAGGCAGGACAGATCTTCAGCGAGTACGATCTCCCCATCGTAGGCTTCACGAACGAGCGCAACGTTGCCGTCGAGATCGGCCAGGCTGCGCGCCATAAAATGACTCAGCAGCAGCGTGGCCGGCTGCGCATCTCCGGCGATCGCGCCGATGATGCCGGGCGTCGCATGCAAGCGGGTCGCAACGCCTGTCGCGTCTTCGGGAATGACCAGGTGCATGACGAGCACGTCGGCGCCGCGAGCAAAATCGCGAAACGCCCTGTCGCCGCCATTCTGGTCGCTCGAGAATACGAATGTCGTCCCGGCAATGGTGACCCGGAATGCCAGCGCCGGAACGATTCCGTGCGGAACCCGCATGACGTCGACATGGATGGCGTCGGATTCGAGCACGCGCGTCACCGGACCCGCCGGAACTTCCTCGCTCTGCAGGCGCGCTAGCCCGCCGGATCCATCGAGATAGCCGCCCAGGTAGCCGAACGCTCCTTTGTCCCTCGCCAGCAGTGCAGCCAGCCAGTCGTCGAGCCCCGGAAACGGACCGCCCGCGCCGGGCCCCGCGACGACGAGATCGCGCTTGCGAGATGAAAAATTGCCGGACTTCAGCAGCGCGGGGACATCCGCGGAATGATCGGTGTGAAAATGGCTCAGACCGACAAAGTCGAGATCAGTAAACTTCGCGCCTGCCTCGCCGAAGCGCAGGAACGCGCCGCCGCCTGCATCAATCAGGACACGCGATTTACCGTCGATCCAGATCAGGTAGCTGCTCGACGCGCGACCGTCGTCGGCAATCGGGCCACCTGAGCCCAGGACCTGCAGCGCCACGCCGGCGCTCGGCGGGCAGTCGGACGATGAAATCGCACACGCGGTGGCACAATGGATGAGGACTGGCTAGAGCAACAGGCGCATGCACGATCTCCGATTGGCGAACTTCCGCCGCAGGCCAACCGGCGTCATTCGCCCGGGGGGACTTGCCCAGGCAGGTTGACGAAATCGCCGAAGAACTGCTCGTCTTTGGTGAATGCCTCGCACTTGTTGTCGAGGCTGTCGAATTCGGCCGCAAATCGTTCGCGAAACGCGTCCCTGTCTGCCTTCGATCGCCAATAATCGACAGTCACGTACATGTCTGCGTTAGCGAAATCCTGAAAAAGCGCCGTCCCCAGATAGGCTGGATCGCGAGAAAACAGTCGCACCCACTCGCCCCCTGGGTTGTACGCCGCCAGGAACTCCGATCTGAAATGTGGTTCGATTTCGTATCGCCAGATATACGCAAACTGTTCAGATGCCATCATTCTCCCCCGAGACACGTAAACCGCAGCGACGGCCATGATTGCCGTCGGCGCTTCAGGATAGCCATAGTCGCTGGCAGCAGACTGAAGAGTCGTCTCGATACCTGAATTGTCACCTACTTTCCCGTCTTCAGTTTGTAGAGCGTGATTGCGGCGAAAGCACCAACCAATATGCCCAGGCCGGCCTCAAGGTAGTCGCCCTCGCGCAATCCCGTCGCGGTCAGAAATATGGCGAGAATAACAATTGCGATCTGCGAAAACACCGCGACTCTCCTTTTTTGCCAGTGACGTCGACTATAGATAGGTCGGAGACATACTGCGCGCTCATCGTCCGTACAGGAACTCGTACCCGCTGATCAACGCGGGAATTGCTCCCGCGTCGTGACGGCGATCTTTGATCACTTCGGAGTGAAAGCGAAGATTTGCATCGTCGAGGTCTTGCCACCCGGCTACCCATGAGCCGACGCTGGCGAGAACGTATCCCAGGTCGTGCTCCGCATGCGCGACATAGAGCCGTGTCGGCTGTCCAAAACCGCGCGCCTGATGCTCCTTCGTTGCATGCTCGAATGCTGACTCGACGAACGGTGGTGCGAGAGGAGGAGCGATGATCAGATAGTCGCTAAATACCTCCGGGTACGTGACGAGGTGCCATGCTGCGAACAGACCACTCATGGAGAAGCCAGCGAGGCCGATCCGATTCTGGTCCACACTGTATTTGTCGCCGACATTTGGCAAGACTTCTTCTTGGATGAAGCTGGCAAGATCCGACGCGCCACCACCATTGTTTACTGGTATTTCGTTTCCGTAGTAGTCGACAACCCCAACAGGATTCGGCAGAAGGTAATATGACCGATTGGCCCAAATCGTGGCCGCTGTGCCGCCGAATGGCACACCGACGAGAATCACAGGGGCGGCTTTCCCTTCTTCGGCCAACAAGAAATTCAGTGTCTTGAGCAAACCCAATAACGGGTCGGCGTCCAGGACTACGAGCAACGGATAGGACTCCGCCGGATCATAATCGTGCGGCGCATGAACCACGATCTCCAGCATTTTGCCCTCGTCTCCAATTGGAAGCGCGACGCGTTCGGGCAGAAGTGTTGTCAGCAGCTCATTTCCGCCAACTAAATGGCGCTGGGAGCTCTGCGCATCGGCACACGAAGACAATATCGTCAGTGCGGCCAACATCCAAAATAGCTGCGGGCAACGTCTGGTGAGCGCAAGCTTGATTGCTGGATGACGCATCGCCGGTTTATCTCCGCGTCGAGGGAATGCCTGTCAGTGTTTTCGTAGCGCTGTGGTCATAAAGAAAGGCTACTCGCGCCCGACAAGAAAGTCCAAAGGCAGTACCGCGGTCACGCCGACGTTCGTAACGTCAACCAGTTGACCTATTCGCATATCGACGGCAATGCTGACGATCAGTTAGGCTGACGTTTCTCGCAGCTAGTCCGCCGCTTTCTCGGTCGGAACCGGAACCCTGACGCCTTCCGCAAGTGACTGGATCTGCTCCTCGAACTCCGCAAAGCCCGGCGAATCGGGGCGGGTATAGTTGAGGTTTTTGAACAGGCCAGTCAGGCGGGTGAAATAGTCACGAGCCGCTTCTTTGTCGGCAAACCGGCTCTCCTGGTTCACGAGCGCATACAGCTTGTCGAATACCTGGCGCTGACGTTCCATTGGTGTCGCAGCGTCGACATCGTCGAACGCATCCTGTTGCAGGTAGACCATGTCGACGAACATGGCTTTCTGCAGCAACACGAAGTCGTCGAGCGTGATTCCCTCCTCGCCCGTAACCTGCATCATCTGCTGCACCGCGTCACCCTGACGCAGCAGCTCGCGCATTTCGCCGACACGCTGCGTCCATCCCGCCGCAACCTCGTGGTCGTACCAGTTGGAGAGCTGTTCGGAGTAACGCGTCCAGGACAGCAACGGATCGACCGCCGGATAAAAGCGCTTGTAAGCGCGATCTGCCGACAATCCTAGGAAGGTCTTGACGGTCGACAACGTCGACTGCGTGACGGGCTCTTCGAAGTTGCCGCCCGCGGGCGAGACCGTGCCAATCATCGTCAGGCTGCCGGTACTGCCATCGTTGGTGCATATGACACCGGCACGCTCATAGATGCCGCGGATTGCCGAGTCGAGATAGGCGGGAAACGCCTCCTCCCCGGGTATCTCTTCCATGCGGCCGGATATTTCGCGCATTGCCTGCGCCCAGCGGGACGTCGAATCTGCCAGCAGCAGCACGTCGTGCCCCATCTGCCGGTAGTACTCACCGATCGTGACGCCGGTATAAATCGATGCTTCGCGCGCCGACACCGGCATCGACGACGTGTTGCAGATAATCACCGTGCGGTCCATCAGGGAGCCGCCCGTCTTGGGGTCCCTGAGCTGCGGGAACTCCGTAATCGTCTCGACGACCTCGCCAGCGCGCTCCCCGCACGCGACGATGATGACGATGTCGACGCTCGAGTACTTCGAGATCAGGTTCTGCAGCACAGTCTTGCCGGCGCCGAACGGCCCCGGGATACACGCCGTGCCGCCCTGCGCGATGGGAAAAAACGTATCGATCAAGCGCTGGTGCGTCATCAGCGGGCGTTCGGGATACAGGCGCTCACTGCGCCGTTGTTTCAGAAGCGCCGCGGGCAGCGGCACGCGAACCGGCCATTGCTGCGCGAGATTGAGCTCCCGCTCATTGCCTTGCGCGTCGCGAATCGCGGCGATCGGCCGGTCAACGCCGACGTTGCCCTCCTGCACCCAGTCGAGCACGACCTCACCACGTTCATCGAACGGCACCATGATCTTGTGGTCGTAACGTCCTTCCTTGACGGTGCCGATGACGTCCCCGGCGGCAAGCTTCGCGCCATGCTTTACCTGCGGCACGAAGTGCCACTGCTGGCGCGTGTCGAGCGGCTCGACGTCGGCGCCGCGTGGCAGGAAGAAGCCGAAGTTGCTGGCCACCTGTTCCAGCGGATTTTGCAGCCCGTCGTAAACCTGGCCGAGCAGGCCCGGCCCGAGTTTCACGGACAACATCTGCGAGCTTTGTTCCACTTCGTCACCGATACTGATGCCGCCCGTGTTCTCGAAGACCTGCGCCACCGCGGTATTGCCGCTGACGCGCAGGATCTCGCCCTTGAGACGCTCCTGGCGCTCACCGTGCCGAGGCTTCGGCCGCACGTACACGACCTCGTTCTTCATCAATGGCCGGGGCTCGCCGTTCATCTGGGCCGCCTGTACGACGACGAGGTCGTCCTGGACGGAGACAACGTTTGCTGGCTTGTCATTCATAATCAGTGATAGATCTGTCGATAGTTGCCGAGGCCGGCATCGGCCAGCCCGATTATTCTTTCCTTCGCCGCGGCTTCTTCGTAACGCGTCCAGCGGTCGACGAGGTCCCACCGCAACACGTACACCGCAACCGCAACAAAGTCGAAGTAGTGTCCGGCGCCGATCCTTGCGAGGTGATCCCAGGCACTCCCCATGAACAGGCGCTCCAGACCGACGGTGTTGCCGTCCTGCATGGCTCGTTGTGCATCGTCAATCCACGGGAAGATGTGCCCGAGACCGAAGTCGGGATCGTTCCAGTGGCGCCGCATCACGTTGACCCAGCGACCGAATCCCCAGACCTGGCGTTCGCGTGGCGCCGCATGGCCGACGGCGCGCATGCGCAGACCTGCGATCAGCGTGCGCATCTCCATGCGTGTACGAACGATGCCTGCAAGCAGCGGATCGTCGAGGGAATCGACGATCGTTTTAGCCTCCTCCAGGTACTGGGGATCGTTCTCGAGCAGCAGGTTCTTTCTCCAGCGCAGGATGCTCTCCATGCGTTGCAGTGAATGCGCATCGTCGGGTTCCAGCCAGGCCAGCCGCTTGTCGAGCTGGAACCGGGACAACGGTGTCTGACGCGCGCCGAACAGCCTGCCGTGGTACGGCAGGCTTGCCATCAGCGTTACGTAGCGCTGTTCAACCACGCACGATCCCTTCGAGCAGCGCCCGGAAGCGCGGCTGCAGGTGCTCGAGCAACAGCGACGCGACGGCATCGGCGGTTACGTCAACCTGGATTTCTTCATCGATCAGGCGGGCGCTGATGCCTTCGATGTCTTCGTCCGAGACACGAATGGACACACCGTCTCGCAGCATCGTGTCGGTTATGCCCAGCACGAGCTCCGTCAGTTTGCCTCCCTGGACGTCGCCGGCCTTGTGCAGTTCGTCGACCTCGAGTGCCTTACGAGGCAGCACGACCTCGACGTCCCCACCCTCATCCACGACTTCGCGTTGCTTGCCGGCAACCTCGAGAATGAGCTGGCGCAGAAACTCCTTGTCGCTGAGCTGCTCGGAAACCAGCCGGCGCACTTCGCCGGCAAACCGGTGCGTCAGACGCTCACGAATCGACAGCAGCATGTCGCGCGCTGCGACCTGCAAAGCGTCGTCGGCCGAGTTCTTCAGCGCCTGCGCATCGCTGCGCGCTCTGGATATCAGGTTTTCGGCCTCGTCCTGGGCCTGTTCCACGAGCCATCGCGCCCTGCTCTCCGCATCGGCAACGATCCGTTCGGCTTCTGATCGACCGGCTTTGACGCCTTCGTCGCGCAAGCGCTCGATCAGTTCCTCGACGCCGTGAGACACCGGGTGTTTGTCGCGACTTTCAGTTTTGCCATCCATCGTCGTTTGCTCCGGCTACTGCACGCCTGCGCTCAGCACGAGTGCGAAAATGAATGCGAACACTGCGAACCCCTCGACGATGGCCGCGGGCGCCAGTGCCAGTCCGAAAATCTCGGGCTTCGCCTTTGCAGCGTGAATAGCCGAGGCGCAGCACTGGCCCTGCCGTGCCGCACTCCAGAGCAGTGCAAGTCCGGAGAGCACGCCGATGCCGAAAGCGCCGGCCGCATTGGTGACGGTCATTGGTTTGTTCAAGGTAAACATCACTACAATGCCGTAGATGATCTGCGAAGACGGCATTGCAGAGATACCGACGTAGCGGCCATAGCCGCTTTCGGTATCCAGCATGGCACCGATTGCCGCCTGCCCGGCCGTTGCGCAGCCCATGATGCTGCCGATTGCGCCCAGTGCGACCGGCGCATAGACACCGGCCCAACCGAGAGTAATGATCAGGTCATTCATGTTTCAGCTTCCTTCTTGTGGAAGGGACGGAACGGATAGCCTTCCTCATCCATTCCCCAGTTAAAGAACTCGATGAAGTTCAAGC
>JAAUYH010188981.1_pt1 | contig 13384 bp, 12 predicted proteins | sample 7278061 | NCBI WGS metagenome assembly JAAUYH01 (sample SAMN14350203, study PRJNA611818) | marine sediment metagenome | isolation source: surface marine sediment (0.6m) | place: French Polynesia: Moorea | collected 2018-08
GATTTTATTAACAATTTTTGGCATTTGATTGGGGTCAGAATTGTAATTACCGAATAATGTTTTCATTTTGTTTTTTCTTTGTACTTAGATACTTTACTTTATTTAAACTTTACTTTTAGCGTTAATAATATCAATATATAAAGTTAAACACTTAAACGCTTCGGTCATAAGATATATTTAACAATACAAATTTTCATAAAAAAAGAATAATCTTCCTAGCAATGTTACTGCAAGGGTCGGGAAACACGCAAGATAAAAGTTAAGTAATGTTATCTATTTAAAAAAATTCATTTACTAGTTTTAAAAGCCAAATTAAGAGCGAAATATCCGATTTAAATTTTAATCGATCGATTTATCTGCGATCCAAAACAATAAATAGTGGCGATCTCGATCGCATCTCCGGTAAAGGAGGCGATTAACCTCCTCTAAAAACTATTGATTCAAAACTTCTTGTAATTTGTTACAAACAGCCGCAATGCGATCGATACTACCGGGATTGATTAATCCATAATATTCAAAAGGATAAACGCGATCGTTTTTAGTGGCATTCAGTTTTCCCCAGAAAGGATCGGATTTATAACGATTTAAAACATCTGGTTCGGAATTGACAACTAAAATAATTTCAGGATCTTGTTTGAGAATTGCTTCGGTAGAAAGAGGAATGTAGCCTCGAAACAAACTCGACTCTCCTTGAATGGACGCGGTGACATTATTAACATTAAATTGTGCTAATAAATCTCCAGCCCAACTATTTCTATTAGGAGATAAAATTGGTCTATTATCGATAATTACCAAAGTAGATTTGCTTTGTTCGGGAATATTTTGCAGATAACTTTGATATTGTGATAGTAGTGGTTTTGGGTCGGCATCGAGGCGATCGGCTAAATTTTTAGTCATCGATAATAAACCATCCCAACTTCTGACATTAGTAGTTAAAGTCGCAATTTCAAGCTCTTCTAGTTGGCTCATAGTTTGGGTATAAAAACCTTCAGCACCGATAACTAAATCTGGCTTGAGGGCGATAATTTTTTCTAAATTTGGTGGAGTTTGACCTAGAGAAACTCGCTCGATATCCTCAAAGCGATCGTCTTTTACTAATAAAGAACTTCCAACAATGCCAACCAGTTTATCCGGTGCTAATCTTTGAGTTAAATCTGCACTTAAAGAAGTCAGCGCAACAACTCTGCTAGCAGATTCAATTTTAGAAGAAAGATTTTTTTGCTGAATAGATGGAGCAGCACAAGCAAAAAAGAATAAACTAATTAAAAAAATTAAACTGAATTTTAACCAAGATTTAGACATAATTTCAATTTAGTTAAATTTAGGGGGATTTTATGCTCAATGATAAGATAGTCGTGCTAAATTAAAAATGCTTAATTAAATATGGCTGAAATTGCGATTCTAAAATGCTTTAGGAGTTTAACAGAACGCAAAAGAAAACAAGGTACAAGACACTCGATACAATTATGTTTGCCTTTGTTTGCTTTAGCTGTAGCGTCAGGAAATCAAGGGATTTAAGCTATTCGAGGCTGGTTAGACAACTCCTTTACTCCAATTATGGCGATGGCTAGAAATTTAGCTCTCAATCTATATCGGGATGCTGGATTTACAAATATGGCTCAAAATACGAAAATGCCAATATACTACATAGCATATTTTAGACATTTTTAGCATGAAATAGCCCCGTCCAAAAATAGCTTGCTATAGCTCGGACATCGTTAAATGTACCGGCCCTAAAGATAAAGATATTATTGCAATTAAAATTAAAGCGATCGTCAGTAGTAAAATAGTCGAGCCGAGGCGTTTTTTTGAGAAAGATTAAAACTTAATTTAGGCATTTTGTTAATTTTATTTTTACTATTTTAAATCGGATCGAAACCGGTTTTAATCCATACTTCAGCTAGAATACACCTCTATTTGTATTATTTCACTCTAAGTATTAAAATCATTCTTAATCCTAATAAGGATCGATTTACTGCGAGCGAAAAAAGAAAAAAATATGACAGCCGCACCTGGAATAAGCACTACTGAAAAGGTTCTTGAATTAATCAACAATCATCCAAAAGGGATTACGATTAAAGCGATCTGCGATCGGCTCAATCGTTCGGTTTCAATGGTGCAAATCTGTTTAAAACAACTAATTGCTCAAAAAAAGATTCGCACTCGACTCAGTGCAAATCGAATGCACCTAATTTACTATCCAATTTAAGACTCAAAAAGCAATTTTAATCTTTGTATTCTGCACTAACCAGTAAGTTGCACTATTGCAGGATTACTCCGAGGAAATATTTTTGTATGGCATTGGGATTCAAATCTAGTAGCAATCCTTAATAACACTGACTTATTAAAAGGTGGAGCTGGAAATGACAGTCTTTTGGGCGGATCTGGTGCCGATACCGTAATTGGCGGATTTAAGAACGATATTTTAATCGGCGTTGATGAAAACGATCTTAATCCAGGTAGTGGCGAAATTAATGTTATTACCGGTGGAAATACTACCCCAGGTGCTAATACAATTGTCTTGGGTAACTCGCAGAAAGTTTTCTATTCAACTTCGGGGATTAACGATCTAGCTATTATTAAAGACTTGGATCTTAGCGGTCGACTACAAGATAAGATTCAACTTAAAGGATCTGCAATTGATTACAGCTTAATTGCTTCGGGAACAAATACTAACATCTTATTTGGCAACGAATTAATTGCCACTATAGAAGGGGTTAATGTTGCAAGTTTAGATCTTAACGGCAATAACTTTGTTTATGTCTAGTTTTAAGCTGCGATCGATTAAAAAATAACTAGAAGAGAGGATCTATTGATTTAGATCCTCATTTCCTATGTTTAAACAGTTGTAGATAGATAGTCAAGGGGAACTGAAAAAGCTGGAAAATTAAGCTCGTTCTCACGGGCTTTTAATCGATATTAAATAACAGCAGTTGGAGATATTCTTGCCGATTTTGATTCGATTTAACTTGCCAATTTAACCACACTGCAAACAAAGAATAAATTACAGCAAACGAGGCAAAATTAAACCCAGAGATAATAACATTCCACTGACAAAATGTAAATTTACAGCAATAAACTTACAATTACTGACTAAACTAGGGCGATCGTGATTTTTGAGAACGTGAGTGACTAATTGCCAAGCAAAAGGTAAACTAGCGAAAATCAATAAAATCCATCCAGAAAACAAGCCTAAAATAACAAATAGAAGGGGCAAAACAAAGACGATCACTGTAGATAGCGCTAAAATAATTGCACCTTTACTAGTCCCCAAACGAACGATCGGTGATTTTTTTCCTGCAGCAAGATCGTCTTCTACTTGGTGAAAATGGGAACAAAATAAAATGATTGAAGTTGTCAAACCAATTATAATTGAAACTGCCAAACTAGTTCCAGAAAAAGACTGAGTTTGGGAATAATAAGCAGCTGCGATCGCCAGAGGGCCGAAGGTGATAAAACAAATAATTTCACCTAAACCTTGATAGCCGAAACGAAAAGGAGGCCCTTGATAGCTATAACCCAAAGCACAACAAACTATTATTAATCCCAATACCGTTAAATCTTGCTGCCACCAACTAATAGCAAAAATCCCTAAAATACCTACCAATAAAAATAAATTAGCCACCCAAAAGACTAAAGATTTATTCCCCGTCAAATTAACAACAGAATGAGCTTTATTTTGATCAATTCCGGTTTCCGAATCGAAAACATCATTAGTTAAATTCAACCAAGCAATAATTAAAATTGCCGCACCGAGAAAAGTAAAGAATAGCTCCGGCTCAAAAATACTTGTTTCGCTAAAAGCTGCTGCTGTGCCGACAGTAATCGGAATGATTGCTACAGTGTACATTGGCGGTTTAATCGCAGCTAACCATAATTTCTTTTGAGAATCCTTAAATACTTTTGTAGTCATGATTAGTGTTATTAGTTACTTGAAATTTATCGATTTAACAAAGAAATTTGGTGCAAGTTACCTCATCGTAAAAATTACGAGAGATTTCCAATTAAAAGTAGTTAAAATTTACTTTTAGATTGAATTACGATCTCTGACTAGTTGCGCCTACAAGGGGTGCGTAGGCGTTGCACTTTTAGATTTTTTTAACCCCTTAACCGATCGCAGAAACTCTCTCGAGTTGCTTTGTTTTTAAGTGCCGATCGCTCTTTGCTAATCGCTCTTTTACTATCATTTTGCAATCTCCAGAAGGAACGATAGTCACGCCGCGACGCACTGGTTTAACTGGATGTTTTGGTGAAAGTTCCAAGCGATATTGAGACAATACAGTTGCTAAAACTAACTTCATTTGATAGTTTGAAATACCTTTACCAATACAACTGCGATCGCCTCCACCAAAAGGTAAATATTCGTATGGAGAAAACTTACGCTCGATAAAGCGATCGGGGTCAAAAGATTCGGGATTGGGATAAGTTTCTCGACGACGGTGAGCTAAATATATACAAGGAATTAAAATCGAACCTTTGTTAAATATATTGCCATCCAATTCGATCGCATCTTTAACTAAACGAGGTTGAGAAATTAAGGCGATCGGATTGATACGTAAAGTTTCTTGACAAACCGCATTCAGATAAGGCAATTTAGCAATCGCGATCGGATCGAGATCTGTATTTGCTAATTCTGCTTTTAACCGCGTCAAGACAGCAGGATCTTGATGCACCCAATAAAAAACCCAAGATAAAGCAGATGCAGTAGTTTCGTGACCTAATAGTAGCAAAGTCATCAACTGATCGCGCAGTTGTTCGTCGTTGAGAGGTTGACCGAGATCTGCTTCTATCGACAATAGTAAAGAAAGTATATCGTCACCTAAATCTTTTTGTTGGCGACGTTCGGCAATTTCAGCATAAATTAAGCGATCGATTTGCTGGCGATCGCGCAAAAATTTCCCCCAAGGACTCCATTTTCCCCAATCTTGTTGCAAAAAAGAAAAGAAAAATTGAACTGAGTTGAGGGGAGAATTAACCCGTTCTAAAAATGGTTTGATCAGGGTTTTGAGCTGAGAATATCTTTGTCCGGGATTAATGCCGAATACCACCCTTAAAATGATATCGAGGGATATATCCGCCATACAATCGCGAATTGCCACCGTCGAACCGACCTGAAAACGAGCTATTTCTGCTAAAGTCAGATCGATAATCGTCTGACCGTAATTGTACATCTGTTTGCCGTGAAGCCGATTCATCAAAAGACGACGCACCGCTTCGTGTTTTTTTCCCTCCAACATGATGAGAGACTGCGATCCCGTCAGCGGCCTGAAAACATAGGTCATTTTCCCCCACTCAAACCGCTCTGGACTTGCCGTAAAAATCTGTTGGAGCGTTTCCGGCTTACTGAAAAATGCTATTTGTCTGTTTTTGAAAACCCCTAGCGGTAGAATAAAGCTATCTCCGTACTTCTTGGCGCAATTATCGAGAAATTCTAGAGGTCTGGCGACGATTAAAGGCGTTTGCGCTATAAAGGGTAGTCTGGGGCCTTTTAGATCGATCTTGTCTTGTTTTGCCGATGTATAATCAACCATGTATGACAACTGACTGCTTGGGTAGAGTTGCTTTTAGCAACTATATTTTGCAATTATCTCTTATAAGAGTAACTCGATCGCCTTTGTTAACAAATCCTTTTTTTTGATTGATAAATTTCCATGTCTGAGGATTTTCCAATGACGCAATCTAGGGTATCTTTACCAGTTATTCCCTATTCTGTTCCTTTATTTCAAGATCTCCGAGAATTAGATCGCTTTCTGTTAAATTATCAGAAAGAATTTTTAACAGCAAAAAATTTTCAAATTGCCAGCTTTTCCTATGCCATTCCCACTATCGATCCTTTAATCATAATTAAAGCTTTAGGCTATGGCGGAAGGCTTCATTTCTATTGGGAAAATCCCGATCTTTCCCTCGCGATCGCCGCGATCGATAAAACTCAATATCTGCCGATTTCAGCCGAAAATCGGTTTGAGATAGGACAAAAGTTTATTGCAAATTGCCTCGAAAGGTCGGTTAAAATTAGCGAAATCGATCGCCCTTTTTCCGAGCCTCTTTTTTGCTGTAGCTTTACTTTTTTTCCTCATTCTTCGAGCTACAATTCTGCTTTTCCGGCTGGAAGTATTTTTCTACCTCGCTTGCAGGTAATTAGAAAAAATGACTCTTGTTTATTGATTGTTAATTTGCTTGTTAATAATCAACAAGATTTTAAAATAATTAACCAAAAAATTAAAAATAAAATTTTTCAGATCGATTGGCAAAATTACAGTTCCTTTCGCAAACAAGATCGAATTTGCCAACATGACGATCGAGACAGTCAATCGGATAAGTCAGGAGAATTTAAATCGTCGGTAGCCGCAGCGATCGCCGCGATCGAACGACAAAAATTCAGTAAAATCGTGATCGCCAGGACTCTCGATATTATCTATCCTAGAGCTTTCGATCTTTTCGGCTCTTTAGATAATTTACGCTCCCTTTATCCCGATTGTTATACTTTTTCTGTCAGCAACGGCAAAGGGACTAATTTTATCGGGGCTAGTCCCGAAAGATTAATTAGCATCTGCGATCGCCAATTAGTTACCGATACTTTAGCCGGTAGTGCTCCTCGAGGCAAGACGCTCTCAGAAGATCGCAAGATTGGCGAGCTACTTTTACGCAGCGAAAAAGAATTGCGCGAACACGAAGCAGTTAGAGATTATATCCTTCAATCTTTGCATCAATTAGGCTTGCACCCTCGGCGATCGCCTTTACAATTGTTGCGCTTAGCTAACATTCAGCATCTTTGGACTCCGATTGCTGCCGATCTGCCAACTAGTATTAATCCCCTCGAAATTGTTGCCAAGCTCCACCCAACCCCCGCAGTTGCCGGAGTGCCAACGGCGATCGCCCTCGAAGCAATCAAAAATTACGAAACTTTCGATCGCTCTCTTTATGCCGCTCCAATCGGTTGGATCGATTACTCTGGTAACAGTCAGTTTATCGTCGGTATTCGCTCGGCTTCTATTTGCGGCGATCGCGCTCGACTTTATGCTGGTAACGGAATTGTCGCTGGCTCTCATCCAGATAAGGAATTGGCTGAGGTTCAATTGAAACTTCAATCTCTGCTTAAGGCTTTGGTCGCTTAGCAGCAAAAAAGCATTAGCCGACAAGGATCGATAAGATTGATTCGTTTACCAGCGGAAGCCAGAGATAATATCAATTCCCCAAAATAATGCTACAGATCGATTTTCCGACTCTATTGCCTATTGCATCTTCTTCTAATTGTTAGTAAAAAATTATATGTAAAAAATGACATACAGCAGTACGAGTTTTGGTTAGAACATTTAAGAGAGGCTTAAGCCTTAAATCTACAGCATAATCCCTCTGCCCTCTGCCCTCTGCCCTCTGCCCTCTGCCTTCTGCTGTAGAAGTGTAGCAACTCTAAACAGAATTGGTATGAAGACGGACTATTTTTGGCTGCAATATTTTTGTTACCCCAGGATCGTGTGAAGTAAAAATAAGCGTACCGCCTCGATCGGTAAAAATTTTGAGACATCGAAGCATTAACTCTAGGGACATAGCATCTTGACCTACCATAATCTCATCCAGCAGACAAATTTGGGGTTGACGGGCGAGAACTGCTCCTAAAGCTAAACGTCGTTTTTGTCCTTGAGAGAGAGCATGGGGATGTTTCTCAGTACAATGGCTTAAATTCAATTGCTCTAACAATTCTCGGGCTCGGGTGAGAGTAACGCCAGGCTGGTTAACTTCAGCTTCTACGCTTTCAGCAAATAACTGATGGTTGGGATTTTGGAGTACAAAGCCAATAGTTCGAGCAATTTGGATAACGCTTTGACCGGTTGCATCCTGTCCTTTAATTTGTAACCAACCAGTCTGAGGTTTGAGTAAACCAGTAAGTAATTTGAGTAAAGTAGTTTTACCGCACCCATTATCACCTTGAAGTAAAACAATATCTCCAATGCTAATTCTTAAATCGGGAAATGGAGGATATCCGCCCCAACTTACGTTCTCGGTTTGCAAAACTATTGTAGTCTCTTGAGTAGAAACAAGCTTATTGGCGGTTGGGCGATCGCGATCTAGAACTCGCTTAGCAACTGGCAAATCAGATAAGTTACAGGGTTTAACCGATCCAGCATCGATGCGATAAGCGCGATCGCAAAGACCTTGAAGTAGTTCTAAGCGGTGTTCGATAATTAACAAACTTTGTCCTTGTTTGACTCTCTCCTTTAATAGTTGCAGTAGAAGACCGATACCGGCAGTATCTAAAAAAGCAAATGGTTCATCCAACAGCAATAGATCTGGATTCCGGGTGAGAAGACAGGCCAGGAGCAAGCGTTGCTTTTGTCCGGCAGAAAGTTGACGAACGTTCCAGTTCTGTTGTTCGAGCAGATCGAATTCAATCAAAGCGATTCGAATTATTTGTTCGATCTCCTCGGCAGGACAATTCCAATTCTCTAAGCCAAAGACAATCTCTTCCTGAACGCGATCGGTAAATAATTGAGTTTCGACATTTTGCAGGGCAATTCCCATGAATTTTGCCCGCTCTCGAATTGATTGGCTGGTAATTTCTTGAGCGCGATAAAGTACCCGGCCGTTTAACTTTCCTCCAGTATGTTCCGGTGAAATACCCGTAATGCAGTTTAAAAGCGTACTTTTGCCGCTACCAGTAGCCCCAGCTAGCACTACCAATTCGCCAGGGTTGAGATGGAGATTAATCCCCTCGAGGGTAGGCTGCTTTTGCCCGACGTGGGTAAAGGATAGATCGATAATTTCTAAGAGCGGTTGAGAATTGCGATCGCCTTGAGCCGTCATTGCTTTTGTTTTAAACACCCCACTCTAAATAACCAATTAATCCTAACCAAAGTAGGGCGATCGCCGCAAAAAAGGTGTCTTCTTTCTGCCAACGATTGGGTTTGCTGTTGCTGCGAGACGCTGTCGGGGAATAGCCTCTGGTTTCCAAGCCAATAGCGACTTCATCGGCATAAACCACCATTTGAAAAACCAAAGGTACTATCAGTCCAGAGAACCATTTGCTCGGTTGTCGTTTGAGATCGATACCTCGAAGTTGGTTTGCTTCCCAAATTCGCGCCAACTCCTGTTGCATCAGGGGAAAAAATCGCCAAATCAGCATCAGACTCAGGGTGATAAAGCTCGGCAAGCGTGCTGTCTGGAGCGAGCGAATTAAATCGGCTGGCGGCGTGCTCAGAGCTAAAACTGGTGTTGGCAGCAAAATCGCTAACAGTCGTAAGCTGCTGAAAATTGCTTTCGACCAATCTCCCAAAAGCCAAGCGGAAAAGAAGGCAAACAGGATTAAGCTCAGCAAACTGTAGATAAATAATCCTAAAGGAATTCTAATTTGAAACAGTAAAAATAATACTCCTCCGATTAAAGCCAGCATCGATGGGATCTGTTTGAGGAAAAGAGACAAACAGATCAATATCAAAGCAAGTCCTATTTTGAGAAATGGGTCGATCTGCTGCAAAAAACTAGAGCGATTTTGTTGTTTAAAGTTCGTCATCGAGCTTACCTGCCCGTTTTAGTTGATAAACAATTTTTTCCCCTAACCACCAGCCGCAGCCACCTGTAATCGCTGCTGCAACCGATAGCAATCCGATTAACCATGGCTTGGTTAAAAGTACGGCAAATTTATCTCCCAACATCAATCCTGCTCCGACCAAACCGATTACTACAGCACTGGCAAAGAATAATACTGTTGCGAATAATCGGTTATTTTTAGAACGATAATTACCCCGCAGATAGATAACTAATTCGGTTAAAAATGTTGTTAAAACTAAATAAAGTGTAATAGCTGGGGAAAGGGGGAGAACCAAGACTGCTAAGGGCAAAATTATTAAAGCAATGCTGCCACGCTTTTGCAATCTAGCCATACCCAAGGTGAGAAATATGCCGCCTATAGGGGCCCAGGCTATCAATTGGAAGAACGGCGGTACTAACGGCCCGATAATAAAAATAGATGCCACCATCCCGATAGTCATGAAAGCAGCAAAGACATAGTCTCGTAAACTCCATTTACTCTTCATAACAGATTGGTTTGTTGTAAATTCTAATAGTCTACATTAAATAAAATCCCTATATGTAGCAGTGCAAGTTTTGGTTAGGAGATTTTAAGATCGGCAAAAGTCTTAAATTTTAAGCATAATCCTGCTACTTTTTGCTATTTTTGAAGATTGGTATTAGAAGGTAATAGCAATTCCCTAAAATAACGCTACAGATCGATTTTACGAATCTTTTACCTCTTGCCTCTTGCCTCTTGCCTTGAGTCACCAAAGTGTAGCAATTTTATACAGAATTGATATAACTTGCCGTTTTAAAACTTTCTTTGTTATCTTATACGTATTCGTTATGAGTTTGTTTTAGATCGAGGCTTAAGAATATGGTAAAAATAGTCGGACTTGGTGGCAGCTTGAGAACTAAATCCTATAGTGCTTTAGCCTTAAAATTGGCAGCAATGCGAGTCGAAGCATTAGGAGCAGAAGTAGAGATTTTAGAATTAAGGGATTTAAAATTGCCATTTTGCGACGGTAGCGATGAATATCCAGAATATCCCGATGTCGCGAGAATGCAGGAAACGATTAAAGCAGCAGACGGATTAATCTTAGCCAGTCCAGAATATCACGGCAGTCTTAGCGGCAGTCTTAAAAATGCTTTAGATTTAATGAGTTTCGAGCATTTATCCGGTAAAGTTTGCGGAGCGATTAGCGTACTTGGCGGACAAAATAATAGTAATGCATTAAACGACTTGCGAATTATCACCAGATGGGTTCATGGTTGGATGATACCAGAACAAATTGCGATCGCCCAAGCATGGCAAGCATTTGATGCCGATGGCAAAATATTAGATGAAAAACTATCGGAACGTTTCGACAAATTTGCCCAAAGCTTAGTAGATAATACGCGAAAATTGCGAGGAATTTAGCCAATATATCCTGGAAAAATATCTTTACCTCTCTGGTCTGAAACTAAAAAAACAGCAGATAGAGAGGTTTAAAATTGTTTAGACTAAAGCAGTAATAATTTCTTCTAAATTACGAGTGTAAAATTGTTTTGAATAGTCTTGCAATTCTCGTTCCGATGAAACAAGATAACGTTTCATCGTTGCTTCTTGAACGATTTGCATCATTGGACGGCGAAGTCGTTCGTATTTTAAAAAAGCTCTACTAATAGCATTAGTATTATCTAGACCGTTATGCTTAGCTAAATTGGCAATTAAAGTAGAAATGACTGCAGCATCTTCCAATCCTTGATTAGCACCTTGAGCCACAAAAGGAGGCATCCCGTGAGCCGCATCGCCAACTAATACAACTCTATCTTGATGCCAAATTGGTTCGATTCCTTCGCGATCTTTTTTATTAACAAGATTGGCAGTTTCAGGGAAAGCAAGAGAATCAGAAATATTAGTGCGATGAATGTGATAAAGACGTTTAACCATAGCTTCAGGAGGAGATTTAGCAACTAATTTCCTGAGACTGAGGGGAAAATCGATCTCTTCTAACTTTTGTACTGTCAAATCGATTAATTCTTGTCCCGATCTATCTTTTAATTCCTGGGAAGGTAAAGGGACATGAATTAGGTAGCCAAATTTCGACTCGCGACGAAACAAGATTAATTTTGAGATATTTTTATTCCCACTATTATTATCTTCAGATATGTCTCCTTCATTAGAAATACTGACAACTCCATTGTGTTTTAAGAAAGTTTCTTGAAGTTCGTTAGCGATCGCCTCTGGCAATTCTATTCCTCCACAAGATATGGCTGTAAATCCAGAATATTCAGGTTTAGCAAAATCGGAATAAGGACTATTTTGATAAAGAACTTGTCGTATTCTTGAATTTATACCATCAGCAGCAACAACCAATTTAGCTAAAAAAGATTTTGAGATTGATTTTAGAGAATCGTTATTTTCTGCTGGCTGATTTTCATCCCAATAAGCGTAAGGATTAGCTTCTATTTCCCCATTACACAAACAATCGATCCTGATGCGATCTGATTCTGCAACAATATTAGTACAGCGACGATTAGCTACAACCAAATCTGAAGGTAATTGCTTTCTTAAAGCAGTTTGCAAATCGTACCAATTTATATGAGTACGACCTTCACCATAAATTTCATACCAATCATCGTACTCTAAAGAAATAGAAGATTTAGATATTTTTTCTCCTTTTGTGTTCCTTGTCTCCCATTTGGGTTTCTCAGAACTATTTGCTAATTTGGATGGCTCAAAACCTGCTGCTTTTACTGCTTGATAAGTATTGCAATCGATATATTTTAATGCTTTCAAGCCATTAGGTGCGAGATCGATAGCTTGACCGACTTTTTGAAAAGCACGAGCTTTATCAATAACTAAAATGTTGGTAATTCCACGACTATAGAGTCCGATCGCAGTTGCCAAACCAACCGGGCCCGCACCAACTATAACAACATCATAAATTTTCATAAAAAAGGTTGCTAAGTTAACTTAATTGTTTTGAAAAATAATACTACTGACTCAATTATCTTGAAAAAAAATCCTACAATTTTTAAGAAGTTGGCAAATATGAGATACTGCTTAAGATAAGATAGTTGATTAAAAAAATGGCGATTCAAAGAGTTGGTGCGATCGGTGGGGGACAATTAGCCTGGATGATGGCGGCCGAAGCAAAAAAATTAGGTCTAGAACTAATCGTACAAACTCCCAACCCCAACGATCCGGCCGTAACCGCAGCCAACGACGTTATTTTAGGCGCGATCGCAGATGCTAAAGCCACTGAAAAATTAGCAGTTCTTTGCGATGTTATTACTTTTGAAAACGAATTTATCGACTTAGAAGCACTCAAATTACTAGCAGCAAAAGGGGTCTGTTTTCGTCCTTCTCTCGATGCTTTAAGTCATTTATTAGATAAATATGACCAGAATTGTTATTTTAAAAATCTCGGTTTGCCACTACCAGAGTTTATTGCTTTAGAATCATCAGAAAAGATTAAATCTCCTTTTGGTTTTCCCGCAGTTCTCAAAGCGCGCAGACACGGATATGATGGCCGGGGGACTTTTATTGTTAACAGTCAAATAGAGCTAGAAGAGATTTGGCAGCGTTGCGATCGCCCCGAGATGCTTTTAGAGGAATTTATTGATTTTGATAAAGAATTAGCCGTTATCGCAGCGCGCAACAGTAAAGGGGAGATTGTTGTTTATCCAGTAGTAGAAACTTTTCAAAAAGAGCAAGTTTGTCGTTGGGTAATCGCTCCGGCCGAGGTTTCTCCTCAAGTTGTAGAACAAATAAAGACTATTGCTAAAACTATATTGGCAAAGTTGGATGTAGTTGGCGTATTCGGGATCGAACTTTTTTTAACTAAAGACGATCGCGTTCTGATTAATGAAATAGCACCCCGAACCCACA
>JAAUYH010095865.1_pt1 | contig 13383 bp, 6 predicted proteins | sample 7278061 | NCBI WGS metagenome assembly JAAUYH01 (sample SAMN14350203, study PRJNA611818) | marine sediment metagenome | isolation source: surface marine sediment (0.6m) | place: French Polynesia: Moorea | collected 2018-08
CCGAGATTTTCGTGCGCGTCGCCGGTGTATTTCAGGAAGCCGCAATCGAGCTCGATCGCCTGCGCAAGGCGGACACTTGGCCGATGACGCAAGCGTCCGTCAGCACCGCGGAGCGCAATTAATCCAACTTCTATTCAGGGTCGTCGTATTTAGCGGCTCAGCAAACAGGTTTGTCATGATCCCCATAGGACCGACGAGTAATCTCACCACGTTTCTGCTTCCCAATCCCTCCGGGCAAGAATCCACCGCCCCGACTTCTCACCGACCTACTACGCATGTCGCATCTCCCCAAGTACAAACCGCTCACCTACTCAGAAACGAACACGTCGTTGCTGCCGCCGACTACGAGAGTGTCCGCAGCTCTATCGTCGCGCACATGATCGAGAAAAAACGCATCCGCCGCTTGGCTCTCGGTCCGCACATGAGCGTGCTCTTGGAGAATCGTCAATCGGTCTGGTTTCAGCTTCAGGAGCTTGTGCGAGCCAACGCCATCCGCGATCCCGAGCAGCTGGCCCGGGAACTCGCCAGCCACAATCGCTTGGTGCCGCCGCCGGGCCACATCGTCATGACGCTCTTTGCCGAGTTTAGCGACGCCGAGCAAGGCAACCACGTGCTGACCAAGCTCGGCCACCCAGCCAACCATATCCGGCTATACGCGGGCCCCCACCAGCTGCAGGCGGAGCCCTTGCACATCGATGGCGAAGTTGCGACCGCCGCCGTCAACTACATGCGCTTTATCACCCACGGCGCCAGCCGCGCCCACTTACTGCGCGGCAATGCGCCCATCACGCTGGCCCTGGAGCACGACTGCTACCGTCATCACGTCACCCTATCCAGCGACCAACGCGCAGCCCTCATGACCGACTTGGGCCTCATGATGTGCCCAACCAAAGCCCATCTATCGCTTATGAGCGCATCCGCCAAACCCGCGCAAGCGCACTGAGCACGAAATGGCGCGCATCATCGAATAACGTATAAAATACCGGCACCACCAAGAGCGTGAGCGCGGTTGCCGTCATCATGCCGCCGATCAACGTCAGGCCAAAGCTCTTGTAGCTGAGACCAATACTCGTAGGCGCGCCCAAGGTCAGCGGAATCATGCCACATATGGTGGTCCCCGCCGTCATCATGATCGGGCGGAAACGCCGCCGGGCCGCCAAGATCACCGCTTCGGCACGCCGATACCCGGCGCTGCGCAGACGGCCGATGTAGTCGACCAGCACGATGCCGTTATTGACCACCACGCCGATGAGAAGCAGCACGCCGACAAAGCCCAAGAAGTCCAAGTCGCGCTCGGCCACGTAATGGGTCCAGACGACCCCGATCGCGGCCAACGGAATGGTGAGCAAAATCGACAGCGGCAAGATGAAGCTCTCGAACAAAAAGCCCATCAGCAAATAGATGAAGACGATCGACACCATCGCGGCAAACCGCATGGCACCGACATCGTCATCGAGGCGGATAGCGGCCGTCTGTGCCCCGCGGGTAATGCCCTCCGGATAGTCGATCTGGGCAACCAGAGCATCCAGCCGGTCTTTGGTTTCACGCTCCTCACCTTCGGCCAAATCAACCGTCACGTGATGGGAGATGCGTTTATCAGAACGCGTGATCCCATTCGAGGCATTCAAAAAGCGGGTATCGACCAGCGACCCCAGACGCACCATCAGACCATCCCCGGTGGGAACCGAAAAGTCGACCAGTTCCCCCAAGCTCTCGCGGTCTTCCTCTTGGAAGCGGATGCGCATGGGGACTTCTTTGCCGTCGTCGTGATAGCGCGGCAGTGGTTGCCCACGCAAACCAGTCGCGACCACGCCGGCAATCACCTGCGGACTAATGCCCTGCCGCTGGGCCCGATCGCGATCCACCACCAGACCGAGTTCGTTCGGGGTCATGTCGTCGGCGCGCTTGATGCCGACCACGCCTTCTACAGCAACTAGGCGCTTCTCCAGCTCTCGGGCAAAGGACACCAAAGCATCGGGATCCTCGCCATTGAGCACCACCGAGTAGATCGACGGGTCGGCGCCACTCTGACGGTCTTCCGTGCCCGAATAATACTTGATGCCGGGCCGATCGGGCAAAACCTTCAGCAAACGCTCGATGATCTGTTGCCGACTCAACTCCTCTTGGTCGGGAAACCAGCCCTGCACCCGGCCCCAATGGGCCGAGTGAATGACCAAATAGCCCTCTAGTTGCAGCTCATCCTTCACCTCTTCGAGCACCCCCTCCACCGAGGAGAAAAACTCCGAGGCATCGTCCAGGTTAAAGTTGCTGGGCAAGTCCACGCGAATGCGAAACGCCTTGGAGTCCTCGCGCGATACTTCCACGATCTCGAGCGTCTTCATGGGCCCGGTGACCGTTATCGTCAGAACCGTCATCACAATGATGACCAAGTCAAAACGGTGCCGCAGACAAAACTGCAGCACGGGACTGTAGAGCCGATTGAGAGGCTCAAGCGTTATCTCATACAGCGCGCCGAGAATGCGGTCCATGAACATATGCACGGCCACGACCGCGCGCTTGCTGGTTTTGCTGCCACGCTTGGGCAGGGTCAGGTATACGCATAGAGGAATCAGCACCAATGCGACGACGAGCGAAGCGACCAGCGACACGCTGATGGGAATTGCCAGCCGAACCAAGAAGAACTTGGCGCGACCATCGACCAGGGCCGACGGCAAAAATACGATGATGGTGGTCGTCGTCGCCAACACCACGGCCAGCGCGATCTCACCGGCGCCGCGGATACAGGCGTCGCGACGCGGCATGCCCTCTTGATGTAGACGGTGAATATTCTCGGCCACGACCACCGAGTTATCCACCAAGAGCCCAACCGAGATAATGAGGCCCAAGAGCGACAAAATATTGAGCGTCTCACCGGCAAAGTACATCGCGATGAGGGCCACCACCATGCTGAGCGGAATCGCCAGCGTGATGATGAGGGTCAGGCGAAAGCGGCGCAAAAAGAATAGCAGCACCATCACCGCAAACAGCGCGCCCACCTGGCCGCTATCGATGAGGGTCGACAGCGACTCTTGAATCGTATCGCTCTGGGAGAACAGCACCTCGACATCGGAGCCCAGTAGTTTGGGGTTGCTGCGGATCTCCTCATACGCGACCCGCAGACGCTCACCGACCTCAATGGTATTGGCTTGGCCTTCTTTGAGAATCTCCACCGCCAACGCCGGCTTGCCATTCACTCGCACGCGCCAGTACTGATCGGGCTCGTCCAAACGCACGTCGGCGATATCGCCCAGACGCACATTGGCCGTGACCAGCTGATCGCGAATCTCCTCCAACGTGTCGTAGCGCGAGACCGAACGCAATAGCAGTTTGCGATCGCCGCTGCGCACGTGGCCGCTGGCCAACGAAAAATTGTCTCCCGCGAGCTGGCGACCGATTAAGAAGATATTGAGATTCGCCGCCGCGGTCTTTTCGCGGTCGAGCTCGATGAGCACTTCCTTTTCTTGTAGACCGTCGGACTGCACACTGGCTACGCCATCGATCCGGCGCAGCGGCAGAATAATTTCCTGCTGAATGAGGTTATACGAGTCGGTCACCTGGGGATCGATGGCCACGCCCAAGACCATGATGGGCAAACTGGCCTCGTTGAACTTATTGATCTCGATGCGGTCGACATCGTCGGGCAGATGGGGCCGGGCCCGCAAGATGCGATCGCGCACCTCGCGATAGGCCACATCCATATCTGTGCCCTGCTTGAAGCTGAGAAATAGCCGCGCGCGCCCGGTTGTGGAACGCGAGCTCAGATCGTCCAGGCCGCCGATCGTCGATAACTCGTCTTCGAGTGGCAAGACGACCTTGTCCAAGACCTCTCGCGCTGGCGCATCGCGCCACGGCACATTGACGTTGAGCGATGGAGCCTCGTAGCCCTGCGGGACCAGCTCCAGGGGAATGCCGACCGTGGCCACAGCCCCGATCACCAGCACGCTCAGCATGAGGACCAAGACCGTAATGCGGCGATTGAGCGAAAACCGCGGCAGGGCGTCCTCCCAATGCTTCATCTCGCGCTCGTCACTGACGGGCTCTTTATCGAGCTCTTTATTGGGCTCATGATTATCGAGCTGATTCACGGTGTTTCCTCCGGATCTCGAACATCTGCACGGTCCTGCCCGCGGTCTTGTACGCCGTCTATATTCCGTTCACCACCGCCCGAGCTCGCAACCACTGCCGCATCCGGCAACGCCCGGGGAAGGGGGGCCGGACGTTGCCAGATGCGGGCAGCGAGCTGGTCGATGACAAAGTACACCGTGGGGATGGCGATGAGGGTCAACGCCGTCGAGGCGATGAGGCCACTGATCACGGTAATCGCCAGCGGCGTGCGAATCTCGGCGCCATCGCCGAGCCCCAGCGCCATGGGCACAAGCCCCAGCACCGTCGTCGCCGTGGTCATCAAGATCGGTCTGAGTCGCACCGATCCAGCCTGGATCACCGCCTGTTCGAGCTTTAATCCGCGGCGTTTTAGGGTGCCAATATAGTCGACCAGCACGATGGCATTATTCACCACAATGCCGGCCAACATAATCATACCGAGAAAGACCACGATCGACAGATTGATGGCCAGTCCCCAGAGCGCGGCGAAGGTGCCGACAAAGGCCAGCGGAATCGCGAACATAATGATGAGGGGATACAGCAGCGATTCAAACTGTGCCGCCATGATCACGTAGACCAAGAACACCGACAGCCCCAACGCCAACCACAGACTACTCTGGCTGCGCTCCCACTCCTGGTTTTGCCCGGCCACGCGAAAGCTCATATCGGCGGACCAGGCCACGCGCTCATTGAGCCCAGCTTCAATCGCGGCCACCGCTGCCCCCAGGGACGCCCCCGGAGCCAAATTGGCCCGCACCAGGGCCACCCGGTTGCCGTCCACGCGACGCACCTCACTCGGCCCCTCGCCCAACACCACTTCGGCCACCGACGCCAGGCGAATCGCCCGCGTCCCCTCGGGATCGATGATGAGCTCTTCGATATCGGCGACTGAGGCCCGGTCTCCCTCGTCCAGACGCACCACGATCGGAACCCTGCGGTCACCGAGATTGAGGCGCGTGGCTTCGGTGCCCTGCACTTCGTCGCGCACGCGCTGGGCCACATCGCCGACGTTGAGACCCTGTCGGCGCAGGCGGTCGCGGTCGTAGACGATTTGCACCTCGGGCGCACCGCGCTGCAATGTAGTCTCCACGTCGGTGAGCTCGGACAATCGACCCATTTCGTACTCGACCCGCTCGGCCATATCGCGCAGCCGACGCAGGTCATCGCCATAGATCTCAACCTCAATCGGCGTGCGGAAACTGAATAGCACCGGCCGCACCAGACGCGACTCCAAATCGGGAATCCCCACCAGGCGCTGGCGAATACGCCCGGCTACGAGCGCCTCTACCGCGGCATTATCCATGTTATCGCTGGACCGCAATACCACCTTGAAGCGCGCCGTATGTTCGCCTTCATCGGCGCGCTGGGTATTCGCTGGATCGTAGCCCATCGTGACCAGCAAAGTCTCGATATGCTCGCTCTCGGCCAGTATCGCCGCCTCTACCGGGGCTAGCACCGTTTCGGTTTCCTCCAGCGGCGTGCCCACGGGCAGCGCCACCTCCACGGTGAATTCGCCTTGATGAACTTCGGGCAAGAGCTCGCTACTCAGGCGCTCAAACGCCACATACACAAAGGCCAGGGACGCCACGATGATGGCCATGATGACGCCGCTATGACGGAGCGACCATGCCAGCCAGCGGGGATACAGGGCCCCGAGAACTCGGAGCAGCGAGCGCGAGACCCATAGCGGCGCCATGCACAGATAGCGGAAGGCGACGGCAATAACGGGGACGATCAACCGACGGACGATTCCCAAGAGCACGACGACGATGACTAGGAGCAGCCGCCCTACCAACTCGACGACAGTGGCGAGAAGCAACCGCGGCACCAAGTACAGCAGCAAAAACCAGCGGAAAGGCGTGCGCGTAGCGGCAAAATCTTGCGCGAAACGCTCAATGGACCCAAGGCGAAATAGACGCTTCAGATCGAAGTCCTTGGCCGCCATTTGCAGTCCCCGACGACTGGCCAACATGGGGATGAAGACCAGAGCCACCACCAGGGAGGCCAGAAGCGACATCACCACCGCCAAACCGAGGTCGCCAAACGCCTGCCCGGCCACGCCCTCGACAAACACCATGGGCAAAAACACGCCGATCGTGGTCAGAATCGAAGCGACCACTGCGCCGCGGACATCGCGGGTGCCGCGAATCGTCGCCATCAGCAAATCGTCCCCCTCTTCGCGACAGCGATAAATCGACTCCAAGACCACAATCGAAGAATCCACTAACATGCCGATTCCCAACGCCAAGCCGCCGAGGGACATGATGTTGAGACTGACGCCCAAGAGATTGAGCGGAGCAAATGCCACCATCATAGAGATGGGGATACTGAGGGCGATGATGACGGTGCTGCGCAGATTTTCCAAAAAGAAAAACAAGATCACAATCGCCAACAAACCGCCCAGGAGCGCGGTATTGCGCACTTCGTCAATGCTGCTCTCGATGAAGATCGACCGGTCGGAGACGACTTCTAAGCGAACATCTTCGTTGTTGAACAGTTGCTCTGATAGCCCAATGCGTTGCGCCATCATCGGCCCGCCGGGCCCGGCCCCGCCGCGCGCCGCTCGGTTTTCCTTGCCGGCCTTCGCCGACGCGCCGTCATTGCCATCGGCGCCACTGGCGCCATCGCCACCCGCAGACGGGTCCGGCTGCGGCAGTTGGCCGAGCGCAGCATTGACCCGATCCGCCAGATCGACCATATTGGCGTCGGCTTCTTTAAAAATATCGATCTGCACACTCTCACGCCCGCCAGTGCGCGTGATCATTTCGCGCTCTTTATGCGTGCGGACAACGTGCGCCAGATCCGAGATGCGAACCTCACGCCCGTCGACCAGCGTCACCACCGTGGCCGCGATCTCTTCTACGTTGGCGTACTCGTTCAGCGTGCGCACCATATAGTCGGTACGGCCCTCTTTGACCGTCCCACCGGCGAGGTTGATATTCTCCTCGGCTAAGCGATCGACTATGGCCGTGATCGATATGCCCAAGCGCGTGAGCTTGCCTCGGTCGATGAGGACGTGGATTTCCTCTTCCAACCCGCCGCGCACGCGCACCGAGGCCACCCCTTTGACTGGCTCAAGAGCCGGCTTGATCTGCAATTCGGCAATGCGGCGCAGACGTCGCAGCTCGGCCTCGTCGGCACTGTCGCCCTCGCCGGTCGCGTTCGACGCCGACCCCGTTGCAGCTGCATCATCTATCCGGGCGCTGGCCAGACTGAGTTCCATCACTGGATCGAGGGATGGATCAAAGCGCAAGATGAGCGATGGCCCAGCATCTTCAGACAAAACCACCAAGTCGAGCTTTTCCAAGGTATCTTGGATGGCGTCGGACATATTGGTGTCCCAGGTAAATTCCAACACCACATCGCTCACCCCGGCTCGGCTCACGCTACTCAATCGCCGCAGACCACCAATCACCCCCAGCGCCTCTTCGATGGGCCGGCTGATATCTTTTTCCACCTCTTCCGGCGCGGCACCGGGATACTCGGTCCGCACAGTGATAGTGGGATAGCTGAGCTCAGGCATCAGCGTCACCGGCAAGCGCAAATACGAAAAATAGCCGAAGACCACCGCGGCCAAGAACACCATCATGACCGCCACGGGCCGCGCCGTCGTAAAATGCGATACTGCATCGATGCGGGCAGAATCAGTGCCGCCCCCATCGGCCTTGGCGCCACTATCGCGTCCGGAACTTTCAGCGTGGGCTGTATCGGCCTCGTCAGCCCGTGAGCCGTCGTCGCCGGGCCTCATGACGCATGGCTCCGGGAGGCGGTCTGGACCTTTGTCTGACTTCTAGGACCGGTCTTGTCTCCTTTTGCCGGTTGGTTTGCCGGCTGCGCCGCGGGCTCGGCTGCAGAATCGCTGGCTGAGTCAGCACCGGACTTCGCAGCGCCCTCGCCGCTATCCGCGGTGCTAGCTTCGCCCTTGCTGCCACCATCATCGGACGACGCGCTCGCCGCCTGAGCTGCTGGTTTGGCCGCGACTTTGGCCCCGTGCTTGAGCCCCACTTGCCCGGCGGTGACCACCGTATCACCGGCCGCAAACCCCTGCGCGGGAAAGACAAAGTGGCGATTTTCCAGCACCGGCTCGATGCGCACCCGCTCGGCGATGCCGTCGGCGCCCACCTTGAATGCGTAGGCCACCTCATTATCATAAACCAATGCTCGCTTGGGCAATAAAATCGCATCATCGCGGACATCGGTCACCAGCTCGACTTCGACAAACATGCCCGGCAATAAGTTGGGTGCTCTGGGGACATCTACGGTCACCTTCAGCGTCCCACTACGCGCATCCACGGTGGGGGAGATGCGCTTGATTTCGCCGCTGTACACATCATCAGAGACTGACGGTGGTGAGATGCGGGCCACGAGCCCGGGGGTCAATTTATTGAGTTCTTTTTCGGGCACGTACACCAGGGCCACGAGTGAATCGAAATCCGTAATTTCGAACAGCGGCTGTTGCGGATTGACATGATCGCCGCGTTTCACTAACCGCTGCGTAATCGTGCCGCCGATGGGGGCCCGCACCACCGTATAGCGCAACGAGCGCGAGGCATCGCGTTCCAACAGCTCCAAGCGCGTCTTTTCGTACTCCGCATTCTGCAGGATTTGGTCGCTCACCAATCCGCGTTCATGCAGCTTATCCTGTTGGGCAAACTCGCGCCGGGCGTGAGCAACATCGTTCCGAGCCCGGTCTAACTGGCTGCGCTGCTCTTCATCCTCGAGTTGCAATAGGGTTTTGCCGCTGCGCACCTCGTCGCCCTCTTCCACCGGCAAACGCCGCACCAAGCCCGCCGTGCGCGCGAGAACCTGCACTTGACTCTCAGCCTCAAGATTGGCCGAAAATCGCAAAATCGATTCCATCGATCCGGTGCCTAAGGTCTCCACTTCTACCGGCACAGCCTCATCGGCGGCACTGTCTTTATCCTTTTCTTTATCCGGCGCATCCGCACCAGATCCCTGATTGCTACACGAAACGACCAGTAGCATCGCCATGGTTGCCGTGATCAATGCGCCAGGCACTTGATGCAGAAAGCGGCGACCAAGACGATGAGCGCGAAACAAACCGGTTTGTATGATCATAGAGACCCTCGACGCGAACGACAAAGCTGGGACATATGTTCTCTGGCATAAGGTCGCCGTGGGCACAAGCACGCGCCAACGACTGTCGCAGGACTAGCGATGCCGGTTGGGCATGCAAACAAGAGGCCGACATACCGCAAGCCCATATCTGGTGCATTTTCGTCCCCATGCGCCGGCCTCGCATAGCGGTCGCGATCATGCGACGCAACATGCGACCGCTGCGACTGCGACCATCTGGGTCACGAAGTAGTCGCCACACGAGTTCATGTAGACACATCTCGGCGATCATAGTGATGTTCCGCACGGGTAACGACTTCGTCGATGGTCGACATTAACAGCGCGGCAACCGCCCGGATTTTGGGCACGTTCTTGGCGCTCTTGGCACAGATAAGATATATGTCGTTCACCATCGGGACGGTGTAATCTTCAATATCCAACTCCACCAGCGGTCGATGCCGTTGGTCAGGACCAGGACCGGATCGAGCATAGGCGTGCGGCCGTCCGAGCCACATCGCCCCCATGCCGAGCTCCAGCGCGCGCAGCTGGGTAATGAAACTGTCCGAGGCAAAGGCGGGCTGAAAATTGTCGATGCGGGCCTCCAGCTGTGGCCGAGGCGGCAAATGTTCGTATGGCTTGGCCCACGTGATCCAATCGATATCGGCCAGGCGACATGGCCGGGGTAAACGAGCGGCATAGTCGACTGTTGAAAATGCAGACACAACGACTTTTTCGTGATACAGACACTCCAGCTCACGCTGGGCGGGCGCACGATTGCGCAATGCGAGATCGGCATCGCCGCGACCGAGGTCGAGATAGTCGACGCTCGACAGCACTTCCAGCCGAATCTTGGGTAACTGCCTGCGAATCTCTGCTGCCGCTGGTGCCAAGAAATCAAACGCCACTCCGGGCGGGGCCGTGAGTCGTACGGCCCCCGACGGCGTCTGTTCATGACCGGCAACCAATCGATCCACTTCAGCCGCCCATTCGGCCATGCGCGCGGTTGCCGGCAAGAGGGCATGACCAATCGCAGTCAGCTGAGCGCCCTCGCGCCCGCGCACGAATAGCGCCTGACCGATCTGCTCTTCGAGTTGGGCAATGCGGCGACTCACCGTCGGTTGCCCCAATTTGAGAATTCGCGCCGCCTTGCTAAAGCTCCGGGCCTCCGAAACTGTCAAAAAGAGCTGCCAATCGCTCCATTGGACATTCATACACGCATAGCTTAATGCAAATTTAGCCAATTTCCATCTACAAACGCATGTCCTATAACGGGGAAAGCCAGACAAAACCGGACGACAAGACCGGACTGCCAGGAGCCCCCAATGACCCAGACAACGACCCAGCAGATGCTCAAGCCGACGACGCTCAAGCCACGATTCTCCCCCATACCGACCCAGCTAGCCATGGCCATATCAATCAGCGCAATGACCTTCGTCGGTGGTTGCAGCGTCACCAGCCATTCAGTGATGCCATCGGGCTTGGGCACACCGCGATCGATGACCGAAATGGAGGCGCAGCTTGACCAACTGGGCCCCATCGAATTCACCCAAGTCATCGCGGCCGATTGGGTGGTCAATCGCAGTGGCCTCATCAACCTTGACCATGAAAAGGCAATCGCTGCGGGCATAGAAGACGGAGACGAGGCAGTGCAAATTTCGTTTTACGTCCTGCAGCATCCAACATACGGCACCTATCTCGTCGATAGCGGCATTGAGCGTGCATTGGCTGAGCAATCGAGTGATATGGCGCCATCATGGTTGGTTAGGCAGTTTATGAATCTCGACCGCATGCAGCCACACGTGATCATGGATGACTGGATGCGCGAATGGACACGCGCCAGCGGCGAAGCGTTACAGGGGGTGTTTCTCACCCATCTACACCTCGATCACGTACTCGGCCTCCCCGACCTAGTCCCCGCAGTCCCCGCCGACCCGGATGCGAATAAAGACGCGCACGAGCAATTTGCCATCTACGTCGGCCCAGGAGAAGCCGAACATAGCGCGTTCCTCAACGCATTCGTGCAAGGAACCACCGACAGAACGCTGGAGGGTCACGCCCCGTTGCGCGAATGGCAGTTTGCCGACGTGGGCGATGACACGGCCATCCCCACCCTCGACGTGTTTGGCGACGGCTCACTATGGGCCCTCCACCTGCCCGGCCACACCGATGGCAGTGTGGCCTTTGTCGTGCGCACAACCAAGGGTCCGGTGCTGCTGCTGGGCGATACTTGCCACACGACCTGGGGTTGGCAGAACGGCGTCGAACCGGGAGAATTCTCAGTCGATCAACCCAAAAGCGCCCGCAGCCTGGCCAAGCTCAAAGCCCTCGCCGCGCGCCATCCCGACCTTCTGCCCTACCCTGGCCATCAAGCCCCACCACCTGCGTACCAGGCTAAAGCCCGAGAATTTCTATTCGTCCCGTCACCCGACGCCCCCGACGCCCCGACCCGAGCGCATATTGGTCGGAGCGATGCCCCCTGAGACCAACTGGGACCAACCCCGAGGACGTTTTCGGCCTCCGGCTGGCGTTGCCACGGTGGGCGATCCGGGCTAGCCTCGCCGGCCATGAAAGCCGCACAGGTCCGCAATACATTCCTCGACTTCTTTGCCGAGCGAGGGCATGAACGATTGCATTCCTCGTCTCTTGTCCCCGCCAACGACCCCACCTTGCTGTTTACCAATGCCGGGATGGTGCAGTTTAAGGACGTATTCACCGGTCACGAGACGCGCAACATTCCCCGCGCCACCACCGCGCAAAAATGCGTGCGCGCGGGCGGCAAGCACAACGACCTGGACGAAGTCGGCAAGACCCCGCGGCATCACACGTTTTTCGAGATGCTGGGCAACTTCTCCTTCGGCGATTATTTCAAGCAAGACGCCGTGGCCTGGGCATGGGAGCTTCTCACCGAGGTATTTGCCCTTGACCGCGACCGACTCATCGTCACGGTATTTTCTGGCGATCGCGATTTGGCGCTAGGCGCCGACGACCAGGCCCGTCAGATATGGCGCGAAGTGAGTGGACTGCCCGACGAGCGCATTATCGGCTTGGGCAAGAGTGAGAATTTCTGGATGATGGGCGAGACCGGCCCCATGGGTCCATGCTCGGAAATCCACTATTTCTCTGCCGGCAAACCCGAGACCGTTCCCACCAGCGATGCTCCTGAGGCCGCCTGGGACGGTTGGTTGGAAATTTGGAACCTCGTCTTTATGCAGTACGAACGCCGCGAAGCCGGTGGCCCCCTGCATCCACTGCCCGCCCCTTCCATCGATACCGGCGCCGGACTAGAGCGGGTCAGCGCGGTGCTGCAGGGCGCGCAATCCAACTACGATACCGACCTATTTACCCCCTTAATCGCCACTGCCGCCGATATTGCCGGAAAACGCTATGGGGACGATGATAGTGCCGACACCTCGATGCGCGTGATCGCCGATCATGCCCGCGCCGCCGCATTTCTCATCGCTGATGGCGTATTTCCTGACAAGAGCGAGAAGGAATACGTCCTGCGCCGCATCTTCCGCCGCGCGGTCCGCCACGGCAAACGGCTCGGCATCGAAGAACCCTTCATGCACCGCATGTGCTCCAGCGTGATTGACGAAATGCAGACCGCATTTCCCGAACTATCCGAGCGCGCCACCGTCATTCACGAGATTGCCCTGGAAGAAGAACGCCGCTTCCGCGCCACCCTCGATCGGGGCCTGGCCCTGCTGGAGGATGAATTCGCACACATGCGCAATCAGGGCGGCGACAGCGCCGCCTCCTTGCAAATCGCGGGCAGCAAAGTATTTCAGCTGTACGACACCTATGGCTTTCCCGCCGACCTCACCGAGATCATCGCTGGTGAACAGGGCTTTACCATCGACAACGACGGATTTCGCACCGAGCTTGACGCCGCGCGTGATCGTTCTCGCGCGGCGCATTCCACCGCGGCTGGCAGTGAAGCCTTGTTCAAAGATCTAGCCAACGAATTCGGCAAAACCCGCTTTCTCGGCTACGAATATCCCGGCATCCACGGCGCCGGCAAGGTACTCGCATTGGTCAAGATCGACCCCAATGACGAAACTGGCGCGGGCAGCAGAGTCGATAGCGTCAAAGCTGGCGAACAAATCGCCGTGGTCGTCGATCAGACCCCCTTCTATGCCGCGTCCGGTGGACAGATCGGCGATAGCGGTACTGGCTACAACAAATCCGGCGCCCATCTGCGCA
>JAAUYH010053426.1_pt1 | contig 13382 bp, 12 predicted proteins | sample 7278061 | NCBI WGS metagenome assembly JAAUYH01 (sample SAMN14350203, study PRJNA611818) | marine sediment metagenome | isolation source: surface marine sediment (0.6m) | place: French Polynesia: Moorea | collected 2018-08
ACTTAATGCCTTTCCATGAGTGAATGTTCACGGCATTTAAAAATGCCGAGTCGCGCTTCATCTCCTACTTAAAAGATAGGAGTTTTCGCACTCCCGTGTTTTGTTATAATATTGCTTTACTTAGCAAAAATCAGCGAGATTATTGTTTTATTTCCTCTCTAAATCTACTACCTTACCCTTAATATATAACAGCTAGTAGGGTTGAGGAACGAAACCCAACAATATTATGAATTATTTCATTACATTAATTCTATCTAAAATTTTACCAAATTCTCTCATATTAGAAGATAATAGAATTAGAATCTACAGCGTTAATATTATGAATAAACTTTCTTGGTACGATGCGTCAGAAGAAGTAAAAGAGTTATTAGTATTAGCAACAGATAACTGGGAAAATAGTAGTTTATCTGAACAATATATTAATCAAGCGTTAGAAAAAGCAGGAGATAATATCGATGTGTTGGTAGGTGCTTATCGTTTCTTTTTCTATAAAAATAAACCAGAACTTGCTTTAAAAATTGCTAAAAAAGTCTTAGGAATCATCCAAGAAAAAGAAAACTTGCCGTTAGAATGGGAACAACTACAACCTATTTTAATGAAGCGTCAACAAGAACCTAACATCAGACTTTATCTTAATGCTTATGCGTCTCAAGGTTATATTTTCGCTAAAATCGGTGAAATTGAAGCAGCAAAATTAATCACCGAAAGGGTTAAAGGAATTGATGAACATCGGGAATCTTGTGCCACAACGGTGTTTGAAGTATTAACAAAAGACCCCGATGAAGATGATGATTGAAGAAGGTAGGGGGAGCAGGGGAAGCAGAGGAGGCAGGGGGAGAAAAAATATTACTCTACGATAATAAGCGGACTCAGCATCAGATGTACTTTAATAACTTGCAAAGTGCTGTAATTTTCGTCTCAGTTGGTCCAAAGCGGTGCAACTGCTCAGATAACGAATAATGTCCCGACTGCGATCGCCAAACGTACACTCCACACCCACCACTTGACCATCGGGACTAGCAATGCCAATATAAACCAACCCCACCGGTTTAATGTCTGTCCCTCCACCGGGTCCAGCAATACCGGTAATACTAATCCCCCAATCCGTTTTTAACCGTTGCTTAACCCCCAAAGCCATCTGTTGCGCTACAATATCACTAACTGCTCCATGATGCTCCAATGCCTCTGCACTGACTGCTAAAAGGGACGTTTTAACGCGGTTATCGTAAGCGATGACCCCACCCCAAAAATAGTCAGAACTACCCGGAATCTCGGTGAACATTGCCCCTAACCCTCCACCGGTACAGGATTCCGCCACCCCTACAGTCTGCTGTTGTTCCCGTAATAACCGCCCTACTACCTGAGCTAAGGTATCATCATCCTTGCCAAAATAGTCTGCCCCTGCAATGTTAATAATTTCTTGGGCGACCGGTTCAATAATGGAATTCGCTTCTGCCTCAGAGGTGGTTTTAGTAGAAATTCGTAAGCGGACTTCCCCCAAGGAAGCATAAGGGGCAACCGTGGGGTTAGTCAAGTCAAAAAAGCGGTTAACCTTGGTGGCCAAAGATGACTCACCAATGCCCCTAAAACGCAGCATTCGACTAAAAATGATTTCTTTGCCCCAACCCTGGCTTTTCAGGTGAGGAACCGCCGTTTCTGTCCACATCCGCTTCATTTCAGAGGGGACTCCAGGAAAGGTCATCAGGGTTAAATTTTCTACCGGTTCCCAAATGATACCGGGGGCGGTACCGGTGGGGTTTGGCAAAATGGTCGCCCCTTCAGGAATTAACGCTTGTTTACGGTTATTGTCGTTCATCTGCCGTCCTCGGGCGGTAAACTTGCGTTGAATATCCTCAATAATCTCAGCTTTTTCGATTAAGGGACTGTTAAAACATTGGGCAATGGTTTCTGTGGTCAAATCATCGGGAGTGGGTCCTAAACCCCCAGTAAATAGAAGAATGGAGGCCCGTTGGCTGGCAATATTAATCACTTCCTTGAGACGAGTGGGGTTATCTCCAACCACTGTTTGATAGTAATGGGGAATCCCTAAATTAGCCAATTCTTTGGCCAAAAATTGGACATTTGTGTTAACAATGTCCCCTAGTAAAAGTTCGGTACCAACGCAAATAATTTCTGCACTCATTCTCGATTAATCTGTCGGGTTCTTTAATAATTCTACGGCATCACGGCCATCGATTTCTTGTAAATAAACTTTCACCTGTTCATCGGAGGAGGTGGGCAATTTTTTGCCCGTAAAATCAGGATGAATGGGTAACTCTCGATGGCCCCGATCAACTAATACTAATAAACGGATCATTTTCGGTCTTCCGTATTCCGTAACTGCGTTTAAAGCAGCACGAATGGTTCGACCTTTATAAATAACATCATCCACTAAAATGACTGTTTTTCCGGTGAGATCAAACGGTACTTTAGTTTTAGCGGGGGTTCTCGTTTTAATGCGATCTAAATCATCTCGATAAAACGTTACATCAATTGCCCCCACTGGTACTTTTATCCCTTCTAAGAGTTCCATTTGTTGGGCTAACATATAGGCTAACGGAACCCCTCGGGTATGAATTCCTAATAAAACAATGTCAGATAAATTCCCTGACTTTTCTATCACTTGAGAAGCTAAACGAGTGATAACTCGTCGCAGTTTTTCAGATGAGAGGATCTTTTTAGCCATTCTATTGTTGATTTTTTCATTATTCTATCAAGAATTAGGTAAAACTCCAACTTTCACGTTTAAAGTTAATAGTTTACCGTTGCGTTCAACTTGGACAGGAAGGGTACTACCTACCTGAATCTTCTCGACTGCTTTTTGCACATCCGAGGGAGTTTCTTGGGGTTGTTGGTTAATGGATTGAATGATGTCCCCTGCTTCTAACCCTGCTGCTGATGCTGGAGAATTAGGAACCACTTTGACGATTAAAATACCTGACTCTGCATTAATATTCACCCCGCCGGTTTCTTGTAACTTTTGCTTAATTTCTGGGGTAATTTCTACCATCTGAATGCCTAAATAGGGATGCTCTACTGTTCCTTTGGCAATTAATTGTTCGGCAATGGATTCGGCCTTATTAATAGGAATCGCAAACCCAATTCCTTGAGCATTTCGGAAGATAGCGGTATTGATTCCGATGACTTCACCTCTGGCATTAAGAAGCGGACCACCCGAATTTCCTGGGTTAATAGCAGCATCGGTTTGGATAAAATCAACCCGTTTATCTCCTACTCCAATTTGAGAACTTAGTCGTCCTGTAGCACTAATAATTCCCGTCGTTACGGTGTTATCTAAACCCAAAGGATTACCAATAGCGATCGCCCATTCTCCTACGTTAAGCTGATTGGAATTTCCGGCTTTAACTGTGGGTAAATTATCGGCTTCAATATCAATCACCGCCACATCTGTAACCAAATCCGTTCCTAACACTTTCCCTGTAAAGGTTCGACCATCTTTTAAGGTAACAGTAACCTCTTGTGTTCCGGCAACGACATGGGCATTAGTAAGAATTTTTCCATCTTGACTAACGATAAATCCTGAACCAGTTCCCCGTTCAATTTCTTCATTGGGAACATTAGGAATTTGTGATCCAAAAAAGCGGCGGAAAAAGGGATCATTAAACATAGGAGGAACTTCGGTTTTAACCGTGCGAGAGGCATCAATTCTTACCACTGCTGGACCTACTTTTTTAACCACATCGGTAACAAAGTTTTCTGAGGTTATGGGAGGTAAAGAAGCCCATTCTTCGGGAATTTCGGTGTTAGTAGAGGAAGCAATGGTTTGTGTCTGTTCGCTACTGAAAAGATGGGGATAACTAAAAGCAATGGTTCCCCCAATACCCACGCCCATTCCTAATAAAATTAAGGAGATATAAGTCAGAGGTTTTTGCAAGATAGAACTTTGAGAGTTGGTCATTTTGGTTGATGAATAAGGTTGGTTTAAACTATGGTTCTTCATGGCTTTTTTTATTTATATTGTCAACAATAGAGAAGAAAAGTCAGTCCGTATGAGGAGTGAATGATGGGAAAACGGCTTATTGGACTGACATTTTTTACTATAAGAGAAGGATATGACAACGCTATGACAGTGAGATGACGTTTTGATGTCGAAAGGAAGCAGGAGTGCCAACAAACCCTTTTTCTCCTTCTAACTAACTTTATTATAGATCACAGGGATTCCTCGTTTCTCGGAATAACAACTCAGGCTATAAAAAATGTGCTATGACTTCTAACCAGAACAATAAAAGGTTAAATTGGTATTACCATAATGTTTTTCTCTCACAATTTCCAATCCTTTAATTTCTGTTGCTTGCCAAAATTTGGGGTTATGTTCTACCGCTATTTCTCCTTTTTCATGTAATAATTGATAGTTAACAATCAATTCTAATACGGGTTTATATAATAAACTTTGATAAGGGGGATCAAAATAAATAAGATCAAATTTTTTCCCTTTTAAGGTTTTTAACACTTTTAAAATATCTCCTTTTATTACTTTAAATTCTTGCTCATTATTGGCTATTTTTGTCCAATTTTCAGTCATAATTTTACAGGCTTTTCCATACTTTTCTATACCCATAACCACAGCAGCACCCCGACATAAAGCTTCTGCTCCCATCGAACCATTTCCTGCACATAAGTCTAACCAACGACACCCCCTTACTTCTCCTTGCCAAATATTGAATAAGGCTTCTCGCACCTTTGCAGACGTGGGACGGGTTAATTCTCCTGGTAATGTTTTTAATAGGCGGTTTCCATAAATTCTCATTTTTATTGTTGGACTTATGTCTTAATTGGTATTATCTTCTTTTTCTTGTTTTAACTTTACTTCTAATTCTTGAAGTTGCTCTTTTTGGGTTTCTAATTCCAGTTGGCGACGGGTTAAATCAAGACTTTTTGCCGTAATTTCCTGTCGCCATTGTTCTACTTTTTCTTGTTCCTTTTCCACCCATTCCGGGGTAATAACTCCATTGGTTAAATAGGTTTCCACTAACCCCATTACCCAATCTTTGGCTTGTTTAACTTCTATAATTTCTTGATTATCGTCTAAGGTTACTAACACCAAAACCCCATCCCCAAAACCCATTGGGATGCTACAGGGGATAATTTTATTAGACAGAGTATCCCAAAGGTTTTGGGATGTTTGGCGTGCCAGCAACAGAAGTTCCATCTCGCCTGAGTCGGGATTCTTTTTCACTTGGGCTAGGTGCAGCATAGTGGGTTACAGGGTTGGCGCGGTGGTAATCTCTATTATTGCAGACGCTTAAGACGTTCGCGTAAAATTTCGGCTTGTTTTTCGGCTTCTGCTAAAGCATCTCTTGCCCCTTGAACAACCGCTTCGGGGGCTTTATTGACAAAACCAGGGTTATTCAGTCGGCCTGAGAGGGATTTGATCTCAGCCTCAATTTTACCTAAGCTTTTCTCTAATTTGGCGCGAAGACTAGCAATATCCACGACACCAGAGAGAGGAATCAGGGCTTGTATGGTTCCGACGACTCCAGCAATAACTTGTTCCGTCTGCTGTTCTAGTTGGGAGGTAATGGTTAAATTTTCCACTTTCCCTAAGTCTTGGATGTATTTTTGGCCTGATTCTAGGATAGACCGTTCTTGCTCACTTTCACTCTGTAATATTACGGAAACCTTGACACCGGGTTTAATATCGGCTTCGGCCCGCATATTTCTGAGGGTACGAATGGTTTCAAAGAGGAGGGTAAAGGAGTCTTCTAAGTCGGGGTTAATGAGGCTATTATCAACGTTAGGATAGGGTTGTAGGCCGATAAATTGCCCGTTGCTTTGGGTGAGGGTTTGCCAGATTTCTTCGGTAATATGGGGCATGAAGGGATGGAGTAGCTTCAATGTACCATTGAGGACATAAGCTAAGGTTTGTCTGGCCACGTCACGGGACGGGGTTTCTTTCCAGAGGCGTGTTTTCACCAGTTCGATATACCAGTCGCAAAAATCTCCCCAGATGAACTCATACAGCCCTTTAGCTGCTTCTCCTAAGCCATACGCTTCGATATAGTCTCTGGTTTGTTGGACGGTTTGATGGAACCGTGAGAGTATCCATTGGTCTGATAATTCTAGTTTATCTATTTCAGGCGTGCCTAAACTTTGGGGGGTTTCTCCTTTGAGGTGCATCATCACAAACCGCGCTGCGTTCCACAGTTTGTTGGCGAAATTTCGAGACGCTTCAACAGATTCCGATTGGTCGGTTTTGCGATCGTATTGTAAGCTAATATCTTGTCCGGCACCCGCCACTTCTCTGATTAGGGTGTAACGCAGTGCATCAGTACCATATTTTTCAATTAAGATTAAAGGGTCAATGCCGTTGTTAGCAGACTTAGACATTTTTTTGCCGTTTTCATCCCTAACTAACCCATGAATATAGACATCTTTGAAGGGCATTTCATCGGTAAAATAACCGGCCATCATGGTCATTCTGGCCACCCAAAAGAAGATAATATCAAATCCTGTAACTAAGGTACTGGTAGGGTAGTAAGTGTTTAAATCTTCTGTATTTTCAGGCCATCCTAACGTAGAAAAGGGCCATAAACCGGAAGAGAACCAAGTATCTAACACATCAGGATCTTGTTCTAATTGAATGTTATCACCATATTCTTTTTTTGCTGTTTCTAGGGCTTCTTCTTCTGAATGAGCCACAATAAAAGGGGTGTTATCGGTAATTTCTCCGTTGGTTTCGCTGATGACATACCAAGCAGGAATTTGATGACCCCACCACAATTGACGGGAAATGCACCAATCTTTTAATTTAACTAACCAATCTCGATAAACTTTTTTCCATCTTTCAGGAACAAAGTTAGGTGAATTATTTTCGTCTAAACATTTTAGGGCTTTTTGGGATAATGGATCGATTTTGACAAACCATTGTGTCGATAACAACGGTTCAACAGGAACTTTACCCCTGTCACTATAAGGAACCGCATGACTATAGTTCTCTATTTTAAGTAGAAAACCATCTTCTTCTAACTTTTTAACCACATTTTTACGAGCAACATACCGATCTTGCCCCTCAAATATTCCGGCATTTTCGTTCAGGGTTCCGTCTTTATTCATAATATTAATAAACGGTAACTTATGACGGTTACCCATCTCAAAATCATTGGGGTCATGAGCCGGGGTAACTTTAACACACCCTGTCCCAAATTCAGGATCAACTAATTCGTCTGCAAAGATAGGTATTTCTCGCCCAACAATGGGTAATTTTATCGTTTTTCCAATCAAATCTTTGTATCTTCCATCGTTAGGATTGACCGCTACTCCTGTATCCCCTAACATCGTTTCTGGTCGAGTCGTTGCCACTTCAACATGACCGCTACCGTCGCTTAATGGATAACGAAAGTGCCATAAATGACCCTCTACTTCTTTACTTTCTACTTCTACATCTGATACCGCAGACAAAGAAGCAGGACACCAATTAACTAAATAATTACCCCGATAAATTAACCCCGCTTCGTAGAGTTTAACAAAAGCCGTTCTAACTGCTTTTGATAACCCTTCATCTAGGGTAAACCGTTCCCGTGACCAGTCCGCAGACAGTCCTATTCTTTTCATCTGGTTAACAATTTTACCCCCAGATTCTTGCTTCCATTGCCACGCTTTTTCTAAGAATTTTTCCCGTCCAATGTCCTTACGAGTTATCCCTTCCGCTTTTAGTTGTTTATCTAAGATCGTATGAACTGCAATACTCGCATGGTCGGTTCCAGGGAGACAGAGGGTATTATGACCGCACATCCGATGATAGCGCACCAATACATCCATGAGACAATCTCCAAACGCATGACCCATGTGAAGGGTTCCGGTAACGTTGGGGGGAGGAATCACAATGCAATAGGTTTCCCCTTCCTTGCTATTATCAGCTTTAAAGACTTGATCGGTGTCCCATGCGTCTTGCCATTTGGCCTCAGTGGTTTTGGGGTCGTATTGGGTAGGTAGTTCGGGTATGTTTGCGGTCATGGACAATAAAAAGTGGGTATGTTAATCGTTATCCTTGTTAAATTGTGCCATATTATCGGGAGGATTTAGAATTTAGAATGTTGAATTTAAAATTTAGAATTGAAATAGTTGATTAAGAAGTATAAATATCAACCTCAAAAACGTTCAAGGAGTTGGGTATCTTCTATTTTTGAACATCGTCGTCGTTTAAGTAAAACATTTAAAACAAGTCCGAGTTTGAAACGTTATTATCAAGAGGTTTTTGATGAATGTTATCAATATGCAGTGAAACAAGCAAGTATAGAAACAGGTTTACCCGTTGAACATTTTCCTAATATAAGTCCTTTTAGCAAAGAAGAAACTCTAGATTTTGATTTTTTACCCCAAGATGATTAATGAAACTTCATTGTTTTATTTCCTCTAACAGTAAATTTATTTGAGATTTAAAACTAGGTATTTCTCGTTCTACAATTTGCCAAATTAGGTCTAGATCAACTCTAAAATATTCATGGACTAAAACGTTGCGAAAATCCGCTATATCATTCCATTCTATTTCATTATGACTATCTTTAAAGCTTTGAGATAGACTTCTAACAGCTTCTCCAATAATTTGTAAGTTATACAATATCCACGTTTGTATCAATTCATTTTCCCAAAACACACTTTTTACCTTTACAGCATATTTTTCAATTCTCAAAATAGCTTGTTGAATATCAATTAATCTCTCTTTATCACTTCTCATAACTTAATACATTCTTCTAACACTTTATCTTTATATCTATCTTTTAACCCATTTTGTGTTACTATATCAACTTTTCGTCCTAAAATTGTCTCTAAGTCACGAATTAACCTTACAGGAAACCAAGCAGAAGTCTTAGATAAATCATAATCAATCAAAAAATCAATATCACTATTTTCTGTTTCTTCTCCTCTAGCAACCGATCCAAAAATTCTAACATTAAATGCCCCATGTTTAGCCGCAATATTGAGTATTTCTTCTCGTTTTTCTTCTACCAATTGTTTTAATGACATCTATTTATTCCTCTAGTCATACCTTGATTAGATCCTTTCCAACACCATTATACTGCGATTACTTGATATTTTATCTATAGTAAGGGCTTAATAATATTAAGCCCTTACATAAGTTATACCTTTAAATTACTCTCCTTGAAATTAGCTTTTTTCTTATCTTTTAATGTTTGTTTAATGATTGGACTTAACCAAGTAAAGTATAATGCAATGGACAATAAAAAGAATCCTAATCCTAATACTTTAACATTTTCCCAATTTTTCATCATGATCATCATCCCTAATAAGAATAAGCAGAGTTGCCAAGGAACTGCAATAAAAGTGGAAATAATATCATATTTATGTTCTCTGGTTAATCCTTTACTAAACTCTCCCCAAAAGCCAAAGGGTTTTGTCGTATTGTAGAAATTTTCGATTACTTTTTTATCAGTTTGATAAGCTTTCGGAGCTATATAAGTACCAATAATACACCCTAATAAAGAACAAATTGCAGGGATAAAAAAGAGAATATATTCTTGATTTTGAGGATTATTAATTATGGGTAAAATCACAGCTTTTGTGAGAATAGCAGCGATCATTCCTGCCAAAGTTCCCCAGGCAAAGCCATAACCATTAAATTTCCACCAATACCAACGTAATAATAAAGGAATTCCTAAACCTACTCCTAACCCTAATGATAACCAACCCCAAATTTCATTAATATTACTCAAATTAAAGCTAAAAAATAAACCAACTACAACAATTAAAAGAGAAGCTAAACGACTTTGAAAAACTAAATTTTTTTCATGTTCTTCAGAATTATTAATAAGATTATTTTTCAGCAAATAAGGCTCATAAATATCCTTAGTCCAATAAGCAGCACTAGCGTTAATAATTGAGGAAAAAGTTGACATAGCAGCAGCCATAAAACAAGCTACTAATAAGCCTTTAATTCCTGTGGGAATATAGGTGTTAATGACAACAGGTAAAATTAATTCTGGATCAGTAATCGGGGAACTATGGGTTAAACCATAGTGAATTCCTAAGATAGCAAAAGCAGAAATAAGTGGCCAACGAAAAGACATTGAAATAATCCAAAACAAGGATAAAAAAGCAGTATCTCGTTCATTTTGGGCTGCAAAATATCGTTGTGCCATATATCCTCCCGCACCGCTACATCCTTCAATTATGGTTTTAAGGAGATAAAACAACATGACACCACCAAATAAATTGAAGATTGCATAATCTCCTGGTAAATTAGCTGTCATTGCTGGAAAAATACTACTCCAATCTATAAAATTCCAATCCTTAATTAAGAAACTATCCCCATTAGGAATAGAGACAGAAAAAGTATCAGGTAATGTTACTGTTGTCCAACATAGCCAAGAAATATAAAGAATGGAACCTAGGATTAATAATCCTTGAAAAACATCTGTCCAAATAACTCCACTAAAACCACTAGCAATGGTGTAAGTGGCCGCTAAAACCACTAATAAAATAGAAGCCAATCTATCACTAAGTCCCATTAAATTACCAATAAATTTCCCTCCACCAATGGAAAAATAACTCATTGCACCAATAGAAAAAACAATGTTAGAAATAGCACTAATAAAACGAGCAAATTCTCCCCCTTTTCCTTTCCCAAAACGAAAAATCATCCATTCTGCGGTTGTCATAACCCGTTTTTCTTGACCATTTTCAATCATAACGGCTCTTCTTGTCCATTTTCCCATAAAAATCATGAGAAATGCCATAATTAGCACAATACCGCCCCGAATCTCGATAAAAAAGCCTTGACTTCCCAAGGCATAAACCAAAGCAGCAATAACCATTGTTCCGGCAATATCTACATTAGAAGCCATTCCTGAAGCCCCTAACGCCCACCAGGGGAAGTTTCCGAGGTGATAGTCGTCTAGATCGCTTTTGGTGTGTAGGAAACGCCATAAACCAGCAATGTCTTTATTTTTAACTAGAGGTTTGATCTCTTTTCTGTTATAAAATAAAGGGGGCATAAAGCCAATCATCAGGGTAAGAATTAAATAAGTGAAGATAATTAAATAATCAATAGTTTGCATATACTTTTAGAGACAAGGGACTTGGGACGCAAAATTAACATGAATTGTGTTAATTGGCAAGATATATGAGAATAATTTCTAAATAGGACGTTTTTTCTTGTACAATGTTTCGATTATTTTTTGCTATTGATGTTAACTTTAGCCACAAGTTAGGGAATCCTAACATTAGCATTACCTAGATAAGTTGATTTTGAACTATAATTTAGTACAGTACGAGATTACTTACTGGCTGAATGTAATGATTGTCTGGGTAAAGATAAATTATTCTTTATGGGAATACTGTAAAACAAATGACAAATTCTGGCTCTCATTTAAAAGAAGATAGCAACGACTTAGTTAAACTGAATTATAATCATTTTCTCGATCAAATTATTGATGTTTTAAATGGGGATAACTCTCAAAAACTGTTCAAGGTATCTGAAGATAGTAAACGGTTATTAATGAATGTTGATGAACTTGCTTATCAAGTTTCTCAGTTATCTATCAATGATCCTTTTATTAGTCAACCTTTCGGAACAAAATGTGCATCTATTAATTTTTTTGAAGGAATAGAAAAAAATTTTAGTGATAAATTACATCAAATTCAAGCAAGGGTTAAAGAATTATTAGAGAATGAGTTACCACAAGAAAACAATCAATCTGTTTCTATCCAAACCTTTCTAGAGAGTATCGCTACACCTTTAGAAAGTTTAAAAGGTAAAGTTAATAATAATGGTATCAGTTTTAATTATCCTTTTGATCAACAATATACTAATTTACAAAAACAACGGTTAACCTTACCTAAAGATGAACAAAATATTCCCCCATTACTCAGATTACATAAACTCGGCATAACGGTCAAACAACCGACTAGCTTTGTGAATGAATTAAGAAGTAGTTTAGAAAATTATCTTGAGATAAATTTTGAAGAGGAAAAAGAGGATTTAATAGAGAATATTATTGATCCTTTATTTGACAATCAAAACAAACAAGATAATGATATTTATAAATTAAAGAAATTAATGAAAGAAGAAGCACTAGGAAAAATAAAGAAAGCAGCAAGTATTAAATACTTAGAATTTTTGTATGAAAAAGTTCAAGATGATGAAGATGCAATTTATCTAAAGGATTTAATTAGACGACTAAAGTTAATAGAAACTTATATTAATGATGAAAATAAACCCGATGATCATTATACAGTTTCTTATCAAGGTATTGAATTTAATTTCCGTCAATTTTTTAATAATTCCTATGCTTTTGATTCCTTACCCATTATTTCACAAATTGAAGGATATTTAGGAGAGATGAATGATAGAGATAAAGACAAACAAGAATTTGTTTTTGGAATGAAACTAAAATTAAATGGACAAGTCCAAACATCTAAAGGAGAAAGTTCTTTTGATTATCATATTAACTTCCTAGACTTAGATAATAAGGAAAATAAAGATAAGTTAGATAATGAAATTGAAAAAGGTAAATTTATCAGAAAACTTTTAAAAGTTGTATTTTTATATTACTTCATTTTTGCTTCTCGTAGTAATCCATTAGATAAAGAAAAAGATTATAATTTATCATCAGAATTAGAATATGATCCAGTACAAAACTTTGAAACAAAGATGTTACGCATACTAAAAGGAAAAGATGAACAAGCTAAGAAAAACTTATTTAATAATATAAAAAAAGGTTTTGAACAATTCCATGTACCTTTTAAAGTAAATAAATTAAGAAATTTGTTAATCAAGTACCTTGAAGACAAAACATTATTTAACACTAAACCATACACTTTAAAAGTTAGCATCAGTCAAGGTATTTTAGAAAAAGATCCAGATACAGTCAATCGAATCTTTAATGATAAGTTAGGTAAAAAAGAAGCTTTAAAGTATATTTCAGTAGATGATAACACTAAGATTGATAATGAAGCATTGTGTAGTTTATCGGTTGATATAAAATTTAATGATATTCAATACTTTAGGGGTAATGAAGAACAAAGGTTTAGTATGAAGTATGATTTAGAAGGAATTAAGACTATACCTATGATTCTAACCCCTCAAGAAGATCAGTGTCGTAGAATTTATAAACAACAACTAAAAAATCAAGCTTCTTTAGTTTGTAATTATAATCATGAACGTCTTAAAAAAGAAATTTTTAAGACGGAAGATGATCCTAAGATGTTTTGGTATCAGTTAACTTTCTCCTTGTTAACTTATCTCAGCTTAAAATTATTAATAGATTTAACAGAAGAAAAGCTATTTATTCTCTTATAATTTAACACGGGAGCGCGAAAACTCCTATCTTTTAAGTAGGAGATGAAGCGCGACTCGGCTAATTTATTAGCCGTGAACATCGACTTATGAAAAAGCATTAAGT
>JAAUYH010072530.1_pt1 | contig 13380 bp, 14 predicted proteins | sample 7278061 | NCBI WGS metagenome assembly JAAUYH01 (sample SAMN14350203, study PRJNA611818) | marine sediment metagenome | isolation source: surface marine sediment (0.6m) | place: French Polynesia: Moorea | collected 2018-08
AATAGCTATGAGGAGATCATCATTTTGGAGGACTTCGAGTTCTTTGGAAACTTGAATTCAATTAGACAGAAGAGTGCAGCTTGCTTCATGTTATGTCAGCAAAGAGCCCAACTAAGACGTTCCTTGCACCGCACAAGATCTGCAAAATCGGCCCAAAAGCTGCCGTTCTAGCTTGATTGCGGATTTTACAATGCGGACATCCACTCAACTGGCATTCATTTACATCATCGTTGATGCCAAATTTATATTTCTTAAACTTTACTTGTCTAAAGCTTGTTCAATAGATCGAGTGGCAGGCCATGCTGAAAGTATTTTTAAAAACGTTGAGTAAAAATCAGCTAGACTTGCACATTAAGACCGGCGGCGGGTTTGAAACGCGCATTGTTGAACGTCCCGGCCAGTGGATGGAGGACTGCGAGCTGCACCAATTGTCAAACGCGCTTAAAGAAATCGCAAGCCATACGCTCCCCAAAGGCAGTCTTTCCTATGGCGTGTTTTCCGGCGATCCCGCGCGCTTGAAAAATTCGGTCATCACACTGGTCAGAAGAAAAAGTGATGGAAAGCCAATCGCATTTAATGCGCTTGCGCTTATGGATTTGGAGTTGGCTGGTAAGCCGACACAAGTCATGCATTTAGGGTTGGTGATGGTTGACCCCAACGAGCAGTCGCGCGGGCTTTCTTGGGTGCTCTACGGCCTGACGTGTATATTACTTTTTGTGCGCAATCAAATGCGTCCGATATGGGTTTCCAACGTTACACAAGTGCCAGCGATTGTTGGCATGGTGAGCGAAACCTTCTCCGATATTTATCCAGGGCCGCAGGCTCAAAAAAACCGTTCGCTAAAACATCTGCTGGTTGCACGGCAAATCATGAAAAATCATCGTCATGTTTTTGGTGTTGGCGACGACGCACAATTTGACGAAGACCGATTTGTTATCACCAATGCCTACACAGGCGGCTCTGACGAACTAAAGAAAAGTTTTGATGATGCGCCCAAGCATCGGAAAGACATTTTCAATGATTTTTGCGCTGAGCAGCTGAACTATGAGCGCGGCGATGATGTTTTGCAATTGGGTAAAATCGATCTGAACACGACCCGCAACTATATTCAAAACAGTGTGCCGCGCGCCTCACTCGGCGGTCTATTACTGGCCGCTCTATTTGTTTCAATTCAGCGTTTGTTTCTGCCTGTTTTGCATTGGCTTGATACGACAAAGCACTGGGGCATTTTAATGCCAGCAAAAAAATGACCGGCCCGTTTTCATATCAAGAGTTCACCACGCGCAATATTGGTTTTGTTACCCATGAAGAACAGGACAAATTGCGCGGCGCAACGGTATTTGTTTGCGGTACTGGCGGGATGGGCGGCGCATGCGTTTTTGCACTGGCGCGTGCTGGTGTCGGAAAACTCATTCTCGCTGACATTGATGAATTTGAGATTTCAAACCTTAATCGGCAGGCTTTCGCGTTTTTACGGACGGTGGACCAGCACAAAGCAGAAGCAACGCGCGACATTTGCCTGACCATCAATCCTGAACTTGAGATTTTTGTGTATCATGGCGATTGGACCAACCATGTTGACGATGCAATCGGGCAAAGCGCCATTGTCGTTAATGGTACAGATGATTTAGCTGCTTCGCTGCTATTATATCGTACTGCTAAAAAGCACGGCAAATCAGTCATAGATGCCTACGCATCACCGCTTCCATCGATCTATGTCACCCGCGCCAACGATCCTGCGCCAGAGTTCCGCCTTGGCTATCCAACCATTGGCACGGCTTGGAACAATTTGAGCAATGAACAGCGCAGCGAAGCTTTTCTGTCCGAAGCCAGCTATGTGCTTTTGCATTCATCGTCGCGCCATCACATTGACCTTGATCTTGCGGGCGAGGTTGCCGCTGGTAAACGCAGCCGAATGTCGTTTGCGCCGATGGTTTTAACCACCGGCAATTTGATGGCCTATGAAGCGATTAATGGTGTGCTTGGCAAACCCCATGGTGCCGACTGCCGGGGCTGGTTTTTCAATCCTTATAAGGGCCGGGTAGAACGGCCCAAAAACGCAATTTTTGCGTCTCTTCTAAAGCCAATCGTCAATCGCTTTTTACGCAATATGATGAACCGCTAGAGCGATGCACGACTATATCATCCCCGATAGCTTTGTTTCACTTGCCGCAGTCTTCGGCCTGCTTATTTTAAGCTATACGCTCCGTGAAAGCGGCAGCAATATCGATCTCAACAAGCGGTTTCAATTTGCGATCCGCTGTGTGGCCGCGATGTTGTTGTCCCGGGTATTGTGGTGGACAACTGATGTTGCATTCTTTGATGGTGTCACCATTTTGGCAGCCGGGTTAATACCGCTGGCAATTTTGATTTTGTGCGAAGGCTTGCTTCAGCGTCACGCGTCGAAGGGCTTAAAATTATTCACTTCTGGTGGCGCTGCACTTTTCTTCATGCTGGCATTCTTCCCCTCAAGTTTGGCTGATCCAGCGCGTATGATCGTGCTCCTCGTTTTTCAAAGCGCCGTATTCATCGCCATCGGATATTTGGTCATCTACCGCGATAAGACATCTTTGTCGATTGTCGAAAATAAAACGATTGAGCGCTTGGGGCTATCGCTGTTGTTGATCCTGCCATTTACCGCGAGCGACTTTCGAACGGAATATTTTGAGATGCCGGTACGCCTTTCGGGCATCGCGATTTTATTTATGTGCTGGCTAGCAATGAGCTTAAGGCGCAACAATCTGACCCATATGGAGATTGTGCGTTCATTTGTTTTATTGGTTGCAAGCGCGCTTGCGGCCAGCTTAGCCATCAGTTGGTTAGCCGCACTTGATGCATTTGCCTTCGTTCAGGTCGCCGCGATTGTTGTTAGCGCGACAATGCTCGCATCAATCTATAATGAGGGCAAAACAGCCCAGCGCGATACGCAGCGAGACACGTTGCTGCACTATCTGGCCAATCAAGAAGCCAAAAATGCGACCGAGTTCTTGATCGGCTTTCAAAAACACCCGTTGGTGGCCGGCGCGCTCATCTTAAAGGGCGATGATTTGAGCGATTTTGACGCTGATTTTCTTGCGTGTTTTGACGACAAACCAATTCGAAAATCAGCTGAGTTGAGCGTTTCCAATCCATCAAAACAGGATGAACAATTGGCGTGGTTTTTTGAAAAATATAACGCATCACACATCATGCTCGCTTCGCGCGCGCCGATGATTGTCGTCGCGCTTAATCTGCCCACAATGGCATCGTCACCGGGCGCGGAAGTTGAATTGCTGGCGGTTCAGCGCATGGCCTATCTTCTTTCCCAATCAGAGGCCAAAGCATGATTAAACTTGTCGAGCGCGATTTTGCTTCGTTCTTCGCAGCGCCATTTAATGCCTATGCAAATTCGTCGGTTTATGTCTCGCCGCTGAAAAGCGATTTGAAGCGATTTCTCACCGCTGGCGTTAATCCACTGTTTCAGTCTGATGATGATTTTACATACTTCACAGCGGTGAAAGATGATGCGCCTGTTGGCCGGATAACCGCCCATGTGCACCGTGCATCAAATGAAAGATTCGGAACACGTCGCGCCTATTTTGGTTTCTTTGATTGTGTGAATGATGATGCCGTTGCAGGCGCTCTTTTGAAAGCTGCAGAAGATTGGGCTGTACGCCATTGCTACACTGAAATTGCGGGGAATTTTAATCTAACCGCCATGCAGCAAATCGGCGTACAGACGGATAATTTCGATGCAGCGGTCTTCACCGATCAGGTGCACAGCCCAGCCCATATTTCGCGTATGCTCGAACGGCTTGGCTATGAACGCCATTTCCCTATGACAACGTTCCAGCAGGATATCGCTAAAGTGCCGACGGACAATTTGATCGGCGAAGAAGAAAAGCATTATTTACGCGAAAACGGTTTTCGGTTTGCGCCGGTCACCCGCAAAACACTCAATCAAAGATTGGAAGATGCGCGGACAATTCTAAATGAGAGCTTTGTCGATAACCCAATGTTTGTGCCGTTGACGAAAGCCGAGTTTGAGTTTCAGAGCAAAGAAATGAAGCTCATAATGGACCCTCGCATTTCCACCGTCATGTTCAAAGATGATGAGGTCGTCGGCGCGGTGATAGCAATACCTGATCTGAACCCGATGCTGAAAGATATGGGCTCGAAGTTTGGCCTGACTATGCCGTGGCATTTCATAAAACATCGCTTGAACCGAAAACGAGCAGTGGTGATTTTTCAAGGTGTGCGCCCCAAGTTCCAAGGGATGGGCGTTAATCCACTCATGCTTGCGCATATTATTGGCAATATGAAACTTGCAGGATATGAGACGGTTGGCGGCACTTGGATCTCTGATGAGAACGCAGCCAGCCTGCGGCAGGCAGAAAAAGGCGGCGCAAAACCACTGCATCGGCTTCATCTTTACCGAAAGTCGCTGACATGAATGGTGATGTCATTTTGCAATTGATTGAAGAAGCTGTGCTTGCACCAAGCGTACATAATACTCAGCCTGCCAAATGGAAAATCGATCGCAACAAAGTGCACCTCTATGAGGACTTGAGCAAACGACTGATTGCTGGCGATCCAACCGGGCGCGATGCAGCGATGAGTTTGGGCGCAGCCCTTGAAGGTTTTTCGATGGCTGCGACTTCAAGAAATTTGCGTGCAGAGCCATTCAAGTATGAGGAAAATTCAAGCCCGCCAAATCTGCGCTTGGAACGCTCATTCGAGCTTCATGAAACATTACAAGGCATGGACCCAGACCCGCTGCATCAATATGCCAAAACCCGAAAGTCGTGGCGTGGCTCTTTTGCAACGCCGACAGAACAGGATCGTATTTCCGCGCATAAGTTGGCGGGTGATGATTGTGCGGTGATAAGTGAAACAGCTCAAGTTGGCAGGCTGGCTGTTCTTGTCGATGAAGCCAGCCTTAGCTTCATGCGCGATAAAGCGTTTCGCGATGAACTTGTGTCGTGGATGCGTCTCTCTAAGAACGATCAAAGATGGTCAAGCGACGGACTAAATGCGGACGCTATGCAATTAAACGCCATAGAAGCGTTGACTGTCAAATTAGTGATGGGCCCGCTATTTACGACGATTGATCGACTTACTCTTGCATCGAAACTGCTGGCGGAAAACAATAAAACCAAAACTGCCACCGCTATAGTCATACTACATCGCCCGAAGGGAGAAACGCCATTTGATAGTGGTCGTGCTTTTTACAGACTTTGGCTAAGAATAGAGCAATTGGGGTTTTCTGCAGGGGTTATTGCAGCGTTAGCTGATAGCCAAATGGCCGCGGCACAATTGGCAAATTTGATCGGAATGCCAAACAATCGAAAAATCGTTTCGGCGTTTCGCATTGGGCGTATTGGCTCCTCCAATAAAATCAAACGCGCTCGTCGCAATGTAACTCACTATTTGGTTAATTAATACACCAAGTCAAAAGCCTGCTTTTGCTAAATTTCATCTAGTTGCTGAACCTAAGTCAAAGTCCGCTTCCCGCCTTTTGAGATTTTAAGTGTCAAACCCATGGTGGTTACTTTGTCCGCTGAGTCGTCATTTTGAGCAATATTAGCCACGCCATTTGGACGCTTATTATTCTTCCAAGGCAATTACTTGAGATCTTAGAGCCACGAAATCCTGTCTCCGACGAATTTGAGCGCCTTTATTTCCCAAAATATATGCATAGACTCGCAGAACCGCTTTTGCATTTGGGTCATTCATCTGCTCGCTGCGTTTGAGAATATTCTCTATAACGTGCCGGATTTCATCTGTATAACCGCGTTTATTTTCTGATATTTTGGTCATATTATTTTTAGGCACGCAGCTGTTAATCCACGCCGAGAATAGCACTCAATATTGGTGGAACTTGGTCCGTTGGTGCTCAACTCAATGTAAGGAAGATATGCGATAGTACGTTTTGTGCGAAGAAGTATGAGCTCAATTGAATTTAAATTCAGATACCAAATAATGTAATGATGGCGAAACACTGATTAGTGGCAACTTGATTTTGTTCCGTTCAGCTTTAAAGACGCTTTGAATTATCCTGACAATCCCAGGCATCAAACGCGTTGTCGTCTCACTCAGTTCTTCAGATGGTGCTTCTATTATTTCTTTGGCAAGCGGAGAACAGCTTTTTGCAGATAAAGCTCATTATCCAAATAAAGTGTAACCCAACCTCCGGTTTTGGCTGCCCAATAGATTTCCAAGCCCGATGAACTGTCTTCAACAATTCTCGCTTTGTTAGCATTCGGTATTCACACCTGAACGGTAAACACTTGTCCCATTCCAACCTGAACCATTCAGTCAAACATGCTGATCGCATTAGCTTTTGCCGGCTTGTTTGGCTACCCTGAGCAAAACCCCAATTGCTAAAAAAAGCAAACCTATTGAAAAAGCCGCATGAAATGGTGATTGCGCAAGGTGCTCCAAGCCTTTCCAAACAGAAAATGAAGAATGGTCACCGGGATGGGCAAAAGCAGGCGTCGCAAGCAGCATTGCAACAAGTGTTATGGGCAGTGTCTTAATGTTCATGAGAATGTCCTTTATGGTTTGGCTGAATTCTGTCTCTGAGTAAATCTAATAAATCGACATCATCTCGCTCGGTTAGCGATACATAGGTAAACGTCATGGTTTCACGATGCTGGACCATATTTCCAGGGAATGGCATGTAGACCAGCTCCCTTGATGCAAAGGCCGGTGATGCCGTCCCGATCTGCCAGTTTGAATTGATGGAGGCATCGACCAGGTTCATTTTCAGGCCATCAGTTCCTTCCTTGTGAAACGGAATATTGGATACCCTGAGAAAGCTGGTCTTGTCGGTGGAACTCCGAAATCCTTCAATAAAGCTCGTCGCCAGCTCCTGTAATTCTTCAGCCTTCTCCTTGTTACTGTTGCCGTGCACATGCGAATGTAGATGGTCTGCATGGCTGTGATTATGCCCGACATGCGCATGATCATGGTGATCGTGGCCATGGTCATCATGGTGATGATGGTGGTGCAAAGGAGGCTTTGACATTATTTGCTCCTCCATCCATCGCTCTCAACATCAGGACCTGCCGGAATTGAGACCGGCTTGTCGATAATGCCTTTGTGCGACCCCATTTTACCGTGAGAAACCAATGTGCCGAGAACATCGACAATCACACGTGTTGCGAGCAATGCTGTGATGTCGGAACAATCATAAGGCGGAGAAACCTCAACCACTTCCAATCCACAAATACCTTCGGCAGCAACCAGTGAAACCAACTCCAGCGCTTCACGGGGAAGAAATCCACCGGGCTCAGGCCAACCGGTTCCCGGAACAAAGCCACAGTCCACACTGTCAATGTCAAAAGAAATGTAAACCGCGTCCGCATCTTTCCATGCAAGTTCCAGAGCGCGAGCGGCTGTTTCCGCCAGTCCCAGCTCCTCAATATCCCGCATGGTGAAAATATTGGTATTCCGCTGGCGGGCGATCTCCACTCCTTCGCGTGGCACTTGCCATCCACCAATGCCTACTTGCACAAGATTGACTGCGGGAACGTTCGCAAGATCCGTTGCGTGGAACCACGGGGTTGTGTGCATGCGCTCATCGAGGTCTTTTTCCTGAATGTCGATGTGGCGGTCGAAGTGCACAATCCCAATGCGCTTGGAAGTACAGTTGGCGATGCCGCGGACACACGGAAAACCAATAGAATGATCCCCACCAATCATGATGGGCAATGCACCAGAAGAGGCAACATGACTTACGGCTCGGGTGATCTGGTCAAAAGTTTTTTCTATATTTGCCGGAATGGTGAAAACATCACCCACATCGCAAAGCGTCATTTGCTCACGTAAATCGATGCCCATCTCGTAATTGTACGGGGTATACAATGCCGAGATCTTTCGCACTCCTTGTGGCCCGAAACGTGTTCCCGGACGATAGGTTGTACCGCCATCAAAAGGTATGCCGATCACCGCAGCATCATAAGCTCCGACTTCAGTCGCATCTTCAATGTAGGGTGCCTTCAGGAAGGTGTTGATACCAGCATAGTGGGGCAGTTCGCCTCGCGCGAAAGTCGGAATGGTTTTGTCTTCGAGGCTGTCAGAGCCGGTGAGCCCCATGCGAAGCGCCCATTGCTTTTCCTTTTGCCACGCTGCTGAAGGCAACGTGCCCTCTTTTTCTGCTGCCTTCCAACCTCGCAAATTAAGTTTGTCAAAATCAGGATGGTGCTGACGTGCAGGCATTGCAACTTCGCATGAACCTGCACGGCGCTTTTCATGCACCCTGCCGCTTTCGAAAATATCTCTCATCTTTCTTCTCCGTTTATTGTTTTATTTCGCAGGTTTCCCGAAAAGGTCGTGCGCGTCCGGTGGCGGCTGGTTGTGCTTTTCGGCAAGTGGCAAGTCATACGTAATGGTTGCGCCAAATGCAGATGGCTCATCTGGATCGTGCCGGATTTTGTCGAATACCAGCAACCGGGTGCCGAGCTTGAAAGCTTCAGCAATGTCGTGAGTCACCATGAATATGGTCATTGAAAGTTCTTCCCACAGACCCAAAAGCAATTCATGCATGTCTTGCCTAATTCCAGGGTCTAACGCACCAAAGGGTTCATCAAGCAAGAGTACTTCAGGCTCTTTCAGTAGCGCCTGGGCTATTGCCAACCTTTGCTGCATGCCTCCTGACAGTTGTGAGGGGTATTTGTTACGCGCTTCGTACAAGCCAATCTTCTGGAGCGTATCCTGAACCTTTTCGCGGGATTTGTTTCTTGCATTTCCGAACAATCTGCCCAAGGTTCTGGACTGTTCGAATTCATCGCCAAGGATAAGGTTTTCTTCAACGCTCAAATGCGGAAATGTGGAATAGCGTTGAAAAACAATCCCGCGATTAGGAGTTGGCTCATCCGGTAGCACCTGACCATCCAGTTCAATGGTTCCTCGTGTCGGCAGCTCTTGTGACAACAACAATCTCAGGAATGTAGACTTGCCGCATCCGGAAGCGCCGACAATGGTGCAGAAATTACCGGTTTCAACATCCAGATTTACACGTTCCAAAATTGGGACTGAGTCATAATGTTTAGAAACTGCGGATACCGAAATCTTGGGAGAGATCGACATTACAAACTCTCCCCGGAAAGATGATGCCAGCGGAATGCCCGTTTGGAAAGCGCCAGCAACAATCGGTCAATCAGGAAGGCGAGCAGCGTGATCCACAAGACATAAGGAAGGATAACATCCATCGCGAGGAAGCGGCGGACCAGAAAAATACGATAACCAAGGCCGGAAGTGGAGGCAATTGCTTCAGCAGAAATCAGAAATATCCACGCTGGCACAAGACCAAGACGAATGGACATAATGAGTTGTGGCAGTGTCTGGGGAAGCACCACTCTTGTGATCATCTGCCAAACCGAAGCGCCAAGCGTTTCTGCCTTGATGATCATTTCACGCGGGATATCAATTACTGCCTGCGCCATGGATCGCACCATCACCGGCATGGTTCCAACCACGATCAGCATGATCTTTGAAAGTTCCCCAAGGCCAAAGACAATGAACAGAATGGGCAGTATCGTGATAGGCGGAATGAGAGAAATTGCCGAAACAAACGGAGCCAGGGAAGCTCGGATATGCGGAATAAAACCTATTCCAATGCCTAGTACCAGCGCAAAAATGGTGGAAACTGCAATTCCGCTGCCAAGCCTCACAAGGCTGTCGATCGTGTCCACCCAAAGAAGATAATCGCCGGATCTTTTGTCCGCTACAAATGCCATCCGGTAAAAAGCGTTCCCCATTGCTTCAAGCGATGGTAGCAATTTGTCAGCCGGGTTTTCTGCCCGCCGGATATGGCTTGCAAACGTATACGTGGCAATCAGGGCCACAAAGGGAATGGCTCCTAATACAAAGCGCGCCGGGGATTGCAGCTTTTTATTGATGATTCGCATAGGGGGTGTTCCGGGAAGACAAATCTTGCCCAAGACCGGAAGCTAATTCCCGGCCCTGGAGTAGGAAGGATCAGAGCTTTCCGTCAGCAGCCATTTCCATATAGGTTGTATCAAACCGTAGCTTCACGTTTGCCTCGTCGCCATAAACGGAGCCATCAGGGAACGAAACACCGACGAACTCGGCACTTGGGGCACCCTCACCCAGAATTCCCTTGTCGAACAAGAACTCAGCAACAAACTTCATTGTCTTTGGCAAATCACCCGACTTGGTGAAAGTCACAGCTTCAGCCGGATCATAGAACATCTTGGTTGTTGCCAGTTGCGCATCGTAACCCGCAAGATCAGTTCCGGAGGCAACTGCCATTGCCGTTCTGGCTTTCTTGCCCTCTTCGGTGTCAGACGACATGATACCCATCAGCTCGTACCAGGCTCCAGTTAGCGCTTTACCGAATGCAGGATTATCCGCCAGTGTCTCAGTGTTGACCATCATGACGTCGATGATTTCACCCGGGATGCCGGCACTATCGAAAACCTTGGTTGCATTTGCATTGGCTTCAATCTCGGAAAGCAACGGATTCCAGGTTACGACTGATGTCACTTCATCTGTGGAATAAGCCGCGATCATATCGGCATCTGATGTATTGACTACTGTGAGGTCTTTCTCGGCAAGACCTACAGCATCAAGTGCACGCGCCAGAAGGTAATGAGAAACCGACAATTCAACCAGGTTGACGTTTTGCCCCTTAAGGTCTGCCAGGGACTTTTTGTCTTTCAGAATAATCCCGTCATTCCCGTTGGAAAAGTCACCTACAATCAGAGCAGTTGTATCAACACCACCTCCGGCCGGGATGGACAATGCGTCCATGTTGGTCATAGAACACCCGTCATACTGGCCAGCGGTATATTGGTTGATAGACTCTACATAATCATTGATCTGAACGATATCAACGGTGATGTCATACTTGTCGGCCCATTTTTTCATGATGCCGCTGTCTTGCAGATATCCCCATGGCATCCAACCAACATAAATTGACCAGCAAACACTGAAGTCTTTCTTGGTTTCAGCGCCCGCAATCTGTGGTGATGACACAAGTGCTGGTAAAGCAATCAAAGACGCAACAAGGGTGGATTTCAGAAATTTGGATAACATTCTAACCTCTCCATTTGGTTTCAAACTTGGAGGTTTGCACACACCGGAAGACGGTTTGCGTATGCAAACCGGTGCAGTAGTCTCCCGGGCTTTTATCCCGCCGTGTCACCAAAGAGGCTCTCTGGTTTGCATCTCTCGGACCTGCGTTTTGTAACCGGAACCCTAGATGCGCTGCACCATTTGAAGCTTATGATATGTATATGTTGCTTTTTTTGCAACATATCGAAAATTGGAAAATCGCAAGACACTTCTAATTTTAGTCAATAAAAACATGCTTTTAAACCGCCTTCCAAAATTGAAACGGGCCAGTGCAATATTAGCAACATCTATCAAATCAACATTTTAGCCGTGTTTTTCGATTTTCTTGTTGTACGCATCTATTCCCCACCAAATATCTTTTCCCATACTGACCCGTATCAACTACAAACCGATTGATCGAACAACTTTGTGTCTATCTATCTGCTTGTTCGCATCCGATTGTTGTGAAATCATCGCAGCATGTTCTCACTATCGTCGCATAGGAATAGGCTTATCAACTTCGCGCTGGCCGGATCGATGCTTCTTGCGCTTGGTCGCCCTGCGCATCCGGCAGATTGTTCAACGGATGCGATGCTTGTGTTTGACGGTTCAGGTTCAATGGCTGAAATGGGGTTCAATGGACTGGATCAGCCTAGGATTGTCGAAGCCCGTTCAGCAATGCATGCTTCAATTCCGGAAATCGCCCTTTTTCGAAAGCTTGGCCTCATCACTTATGGAGAAGGTGGAGAAGAAGCCTGCAATAATGTGAACCTGAAGTTCAGACCTATTGACAACGCAGCGTCACGCATCCTTTCCGAAATTGACTTACTCAACCCATCTGGAAACACCCCACTGACGAGCGCAGTGAAGGTCGCGGCTGATACGCTGGACTATGAAAATCGACCAGGCATCATTGTTCTAGTAACCGATGGTCGCGAAACATGTGCTGGGGCAACATGCCACCTCGCGGCGACATTGGCGTCAAGAGGTCAGGACCTCACGGTTCACGTAGTCGGGTTTCAGGTGCGCGGAGACTTCTTTGCCTGGAAAAGCCAGGAAGAACAGGGAAAAGGTTACGAGAACGGCATATCCGTTGCCCGTTGTCTGGCCGATTTGAACAAAGGCAATTATTTTTCAACCGAGACCACAGATGAATTGATTGAAGCCATGCGGAAAACGCTTGGATGCGCAGTCATTGGATAGCTGTGCTGCAATCCGATCGACTTCTGTAAAAAGCGGAGATCAAAATCTGCTATCCCGCTTTCTCCACGGCTCTGCGTGCCATAACTTTTACAAGATTCGCGCGGTATGCTGCATCGCCATGTAAATCTGAAAGCATGGCACCTTCATCAACATCGCAACTGGCCACCGCGTCTGCTGACCAATTGGTAGACAGAGCTGTTTCCATACCACTGTGTCTGAACACGCCGTCGGAGCCCGCACCGGTAACCGCAACGCGAACTCCATCTACTCCAGCAGCAACAAAGACACCTGCCATCGCATAGCGAGAGGCTGGATTCGGGAACTTGGCATAAGCTGCTTTTTGGGGTGCAACAAAACTTATGGAAGTTACCATTTCGTCGTCTTCCAGGGCAGTCTCAAACATGCCGGTAAAAAAGTCATCTGCAGCAATCGCGCGTTTGTTGGTTGTAATTTCAGCATTCAACGCCAACATTGCAGAAGGGTAATCTGCGGCCGGATCATTATTGGCGATCGAACCGCCAATGGTGCCCTTATGGCGGACATGCGGATCACCTATGCCGGATGCAAGTGCTGCAAGTCCGGGACAATTTTCCCTTAACGTATCAGAGCCTGCGACCTCGGCATGCGTTGTTGCTGCACCGATGGTGATTTTTACTGGATTTTCTCCACCACCAAACATCGAGGCAATTTTCTTGAAAAAGCCGGGCTCTCCATCCAGTTGCTCATGACAGACGCCCGAGAGCTCAGGAATACCTGTAATATCTATAATATCACTGGGCGCTGCAAGCCGCTGCTTCATGGTCGGAATAAGCGTTTGCCCACCCGAGAGCAATTTTCCATCGTCTGCAGACCCGAGCTTTGAGATTGCATCATTGATGCTGTCAGCGCGGTGAAAGTTTACGTCGTACATATATTCCTCCCCTGTCTTAGTGCCTGCTGGCCAACCCTCATCAGCCAACAGGATGATCATTATTAACCTACATCAATCTGCCATCAAGCTTTCATTACCGCTCTTTTTGCCATGATTTTGACGAGGTTTGCTCTGTATGCGGCGTTTCCATGTATGTCTGATAGCATGTTTGCTTCGTCGACATCGCATGCGGCTGCTGCGTCTGC
>JAAUYH010166492.1_pt1 | contig 13380 bp, 10 predicted proteins | sample 7278061 | NCBI WGS metagenome assembly JAAUYH01 (sample SAMN14350203, study PRJNA611818) | marine sediment metagenome | isolation source: surface marine sediment (0.6m) | place: French Polynesia: Moorea | collected 2018-08
CTCAAATTCTATTTTAGGCAAAGTTTTTTCAATCTATGCGATAGATAAAAAGATTTATGTATCTTATCTTTTAAGGAAAAGTTCACTTCTTAATTGCGATCTCGCCTATAAATCTGATTCAATCTCTGTATCCTTTGCCTAGCAATGCTTTCAGAGACAGGTTGCGTCTGGTGACACGAACCCTATATTTCCGCCGACTTAGGAGATTTCCTAGCTCCAGTAAATGTAGTGGTAGCAACACCATTAGGATTACTAGAACTGTTACGAATTATAGTCCCGTCATGGTATTCAATGTCTGGGTAGTAACCTCCTGAAAGGGTCATCTCTTCTGCTTCCATCCTGATTATACCTGGTGTTGGATTGTTAACAGTGGGAGAATTACTACTATTATCAGAGTTATTATTATCAGTAACGACGGGGTATAAAAGTGTTCCTAAAAAGACGCTGCATTTGATATATATTAGACGGTGTGACATTATTAGGTTGTTGCTGACGAACAATTCCATTTGCTCCATGTGAACCTTGAGGATAAAACCATAGATACTTCAAATAAGCATTTGAAGTAGGTTGCAGTATAATTGTACCACTATTGATACATGAGTTTTTTCCAAAAGTCAGGTTTTCATATAGTTTTATATAATTTGAACCTATATCCGTTAAAATTAATTTTCCACCACATCTTAATGAAGGATAAGCTATAGTACCTACAACAGAGCCAATAGAAGAGCCAGAGGCTAACTTGATTAGTATAGACCATTTACTTCCATTGTCTTGGATGCCATTACCATCCCAAGTCCCTGAATATATAGACGGTAATGTTTTTGTTTGTGCCATCACCTTAAATTTAGAATTAGGTAACGATACAACGGGAATTGTTAACACTGAAGCAACTAACAACGGATATAAAACTAATCGAAGTAATTTCTTAATACACATAAAATATTCTCCCAGAATATAGTCCTCTGGTACGAGGCTTTTTACTCAAACCTTAAATTAGAGGGAAATAAACGCGAGAGTGACACCAGGGGCAATTCTTTATAATGAAAGCAGTTTTTGGAGTTTGAAGTAGTAAATATTACTTTTAATCAACAATCACTACAGTCTTTGCCAAATATAGCTTTCAGCTATTGAGTAGCTTGAATAAAAATCCCTAGTTTTGCAGAGATTAGTCAAAGGCTGCAATATTTTCAATATAGGCACTCACGCTGATTTTAGATTTTGAAATCCTTACACAGTAAACGTTTCGAGCTAGATTGTCCTTTATGACAGCTTCGCTAGTTTTGACCTTATTAATAAACCATAGCATTTATTGTTTAAATATCATATTTAAGTAATATTTAATTTAAGTTGAACGATATTTAAAAATATAGTGTTTATCGTCAAAACATTTAAAGATTATCGCAATTGGATACGAAAAATTTTGGGTAAATGTAGTCAATAATGTACAATCAATAAAATTAATATTTTCTTAATTAAATACCAAGTTAGACATCTGATAGCATGAAAATATCTGAAAAAATATAAGAATAATCAGATGCGCTACTGGCAACCAGGTCAACACCTAAACAAAAGGAAATTTATAGTTGAAAAATTACTTGGTGGTGGCGGTTATGGAGTTACTTACCAAGTAAGAGATACTCGCACTAACAAGTTATTTGCTATTAAAACTCTTAACGTTCAGCGTCAACAACAAGAAAATTTTGAGCAATTACAATACAATTTTATTAACGAGATTATAGCAATTGCTAATTGTCGTCATCCGAATATAGTCCAAGTTTATCCCCAAGTATTTCCTGAAAATGAATTGCTGTGTATGGTGATGGATTATATCGAAGGAAAAGATTTAGCTGAATATCTGGATACAACAGGAAAATTTCCCGAACAAAATGCCGTTAATATTATTACTCAAATAGGAGAAGCCTTAAGTTATGTTCACCAACAAGGATTTTTACATCGAGATATTAAACCAGCCAATATTCTGCTACGAAAGTCAGATTCATCTCCAGTATTGATAGATTTTGGACTAGCTAGAGAATATACCCCTGGAAGTTTAAGGAGTATGACAAATGCCAAGACAGAATGTTTTGCTCCTATTGAACAGTATCAAAGGAATGGCAATTTCGGACCATGGACAGATGTATATGCTTTGGCTGCGACATTATATGTTCTAGTAACAGCCGAATTACCTCTACCTTCTCGATTTAGAGCCTATACTCCCTTATCCCCTCCTCAGCAACATAATCCCGATATTAGTGACAGGATAAATGAAGCTATTCTCAAGGGGATAGAATTAGAACCAGAAAATCGTCCTCAGTCCGTACAACAATGGTTGGAGTTTTTGAAGCCAGCATCCGCATCTATTCCCAAAGTCAAATTAATTTCAGATGTAGGAACAGGAGCAGAATCAGAAATAATTCAAAATATTTCCTCCCTTACTATACAGCAGATAGAACTTCAAAAACTTCAAGACACAATTAAAGAGCGTATAGCCAATTTTTTGCTCCCTAATGAGAATTTTCATACTTACACTCAACTCAGTGATTCATTAAAAAAAAAGAAATGGAAGGACGCAGATAATGAAACAATTCAGATTATTCTCGACCTTACTAAGCGAAAAAAGTATGGCTCTCTAAGAGATAAAGATATTGAAAATATTTCTTGTATAGAGCTCCTCAAAATAGATTTACTGTGGCTAGAAGCTAGTGATAATCGGTTTGGTTTTAGTGTACAGCGACATATTTGGCTGAGAAAGCTGGGTCTTGAATTAGAACTAGAACAATTTAACAGTAGCGAAAACCTTCGTGATTTCGGTAATTGTGTGGGATGGTACACAAATAATGAATTATTAAAAAATCGTGATAACTATAAATTTTCCTTGGATGCTCCACAAGGTCATCTTCCATCATTGAGATTTCCTTGTTCTGAATTTCCCAAAATGGACTGGTGGCAATCATGGAAAAGAGTCTTTAAATTTTTCCTAATTCATACAGAAAAATGTTCATTAGATTGAGGTATTTATTGCTATGAAATGGTTACAGATTATTAAATTATTATTTATAGTCACTGTAGTAACAATAAGTTCTCCTGAAATTCTTGCTAATTCAAAATCAGTCTTAGAAACAGAGCCAAATTTATCGCAAAAAATATCTAAAAGTAACTTCATAAAATCAAATAAATTAAATATTTTAAAAATAGATTCAAATATAAATAAACAAAAGCCATTAACTAGATATAGAAATGATTTTCCTACAGTTATTGCTGTGATTCCAGAAGGTAGTACAATAAAGATTTTTGTTGTTATTGCTGGTACAGTAGTTGCAGCATTTTTTGGAATACCTCTTATTGTTCTGATCGAGCAAGATGAGGTTGGGATTGTCTATAAAAAGTTTGGTCGTTCTATACCAGACAACCGTCAGATTGCTCTTAATGGAGAAATGGGTATTCAAGTTGATACTCTCAACCCTGGACGACATTTTCTCTTTCCGTTTTGGATGTACATAGTTGACGAGAAAAAGGCTATACAGATTGGTAAAGATAAAATTGGATTAGTAGAAGCCAAAGATGGTAAGTCACTTCCTTCTGGAAAAATGTTTGGTGATGCTGTTGAATGTAATGACTTTCAAAATGGTTGTGAATTTATAAATCAAGGTGGTCAGCGAGGTCAGCAGCTAGCAATTCTAAGAAATGGTATTTATCGGATTAATACGTATTTATTTGAAGTTAAAGAAAGCCCAATTACTCATATTTGTGAGAATGAAATTGGATTGGTAGAAGCCAAAGATGGTCAACCACTTCCACCTGGTGCGAATTTTGGTCGAGTTGTTGAATGTAGCAATTTTGAGGATGCTCAATCATTTATTAATAATGGAGGATATAGGGGTAAACAGCTAAAGATTCTTACTGCTGGCCAATACGCAATTAATACAAAACTTTTCGAGATTAAGAAAGTCGCTCCTATCAAAATCGAAGGTGACGAAGTAGGGTTAGTAGAAGCAAAAGATGGTCAACCACTTCCACCTGGTGCGAATTTTGGTCGAGTTGTTGAATGTAACTATTTTCAGGATGCTGAAGCTTTTATCAACAATGGTGGTCAAAGGGGTAAGCAATTAGCCATTCTCCCTCCTGGAAGTTATGACATCAATACAGAATTATTTAAAGTTTGCAATGTGCCACTTATTAAGATTCCATTGGGAGAAATAGGACTTGTTATAGCTCAAAATGGTACTTCAAAACTACCAGTACAAATACTAAGTAAAACTGTAGACAGCAAGAATTTTCAGGATGCTGATGCCTTCATGAAAAATGGTGGTCAAAAAGGAAAACAAAGAGCAATTCTTACTTCGGGAACTTATAGAATAAACACTGAATTATTTACAGTAATTACTTCTAAAAATGCTAAAGAATACGGCATGAAACCTGAAGCATTAAAAGTTTATACAGTTGAGTCTGACAAAATTGGAATTGCTACGACTCTTGATGGAAAGTCCTTATTAAATGGTAATATTGCTGCACCGATTATTGATGGACACAATAAGTTTCAAGATGTACAAAATTTTATTGATGCAGGTGGCTATCGAGGCTTGCAAGAGGAAATTCTGGAAGAAGGTTCTTGGAATTTAAATCCTTGGTTTGTCAAAGTCGAGGAAGTTCCCCTAACTAGCATTAAGGCTGGAACGGTTGGAGTTGTAATTTCCAATATTGGGCATAATGTGGAACAAAATGATAAGCAAACTACTGATGAGTCTGAATTTAATATAGTTTCTAGAGGATATAAAGGTATTGAGGATATTCCACTAGAAGCTGGAAAATATCCCATCAATACAAGAGTAAAAAATATAGTAATAGTTCCCACCCATGAAATAACTTTGGACTGGACAGATAGAAATAAACAGGCAACAGACTACGATTCTAATTTAAAAACCTTAGAGCTTCGTTCAAAAGATGGTTTTATTTTTAAACTTGAAGTCACACAGGTTATTAATATTGCTTCCAAAAATGCACCTAAAATGATCTCTCGTGTTGGTTCCCCCATGACTAATAATTTTTATCAAGTTGGCGAAAAACTAGGAATTTATAATCAAGCTTCTGATGACGCAGTTAAATATAGTTCTATCCAAAATCTTGTTGCTAGAGTATTAGAACCGATGGTTGGTAGCTACTTTCGTAATGCTGCCCAAGAATTTGATGCTTTAGACTTCTTACAAAAACGAGATCAAATTCAGGAAGGAGCTATGGAACATATCAAAAGCGCACTTAACGCTTATGGTGTTCAAGCGGTTGGTACTTTTATAAATGAAATTGATTTACCAGATGAACTCGAAAAACCAATAAAGGCTCAAAAAATTATTGAAATTGAAAGTGCAACCTTGGAAAAAGAACGGAAGAAGGAAAAAAAACTCCAGGAATTTATCACAGAGCAGAAAATTACAGAATCTCAGCCAGAATTGCTTGAAGCAGAATATAATACGAAGATAGTAGAAGAGAACGCAAAAGCAGAGGAAAGAAAAGCGGAAGCAAAAACAAAAGCGCAAAAACTGAAAAATGATGAAGATTTACGTAGGCAAAAAATAGAAGTACAGATACAACGAGAAGTAGTAGAGATAGATATATGGAAACAACGAGAAAAAGCAAAGATAGATGCCGAGACACAAAAACTAGAAAAACAACTTGAGCTAGAAGTTTTCAAAGAAACATTGAAAACTTTGAGTCCTGAGTTATATACCAAGATAGAAACAGACAAAAGATGGGCTGAAGCATTTTCTCAATTCAAATTTACTGCACCAACAACATTGATTACTGGTGGAAGTGGCAATAATTCTTCAGGACTTGAGGCATTATATTCAGGTGAATTCCAAACGATGTTTTTACAAATGCTTCAAGACCGCTTGAGCAAGAAACGATCTAACAACTTGCATCCTGATAACTTAAATTCAGAAAATTTGATAGATGCATCTCTAGATCAAATAGAAGGCAGTAATTAAAGTTTAATTGGGGTTGAGCCGAGATCCGTGTAAATTCATGCCACATCGCCCTGTAATCCTTGCAGGGTAAGACTTTTGATTTGTGTTGTAAATGGCGCTCGCAGAAACTTTGAACCTACTCTAGTGGCTCAAAAAAAGTGTGGAGATACTAATCAGTTTGTTGACATATCGATTGATCATACTGAAGCTCCTGATTTGGCTTGCCAAGATAAATAATAAGCATTACAATAACTATGGTAGGATTTCTGCTTCTTAAATCTCTTACCACAGATTATTAGATAAATGCTGACTACTCCCCTGGTCGGGACGAGCATGAAGATATTTCTGCGTAGTCCCCAAATCTGCGTGTCCTAGAGATTGCTGTAGTAAATGTAGATCGCATCCTCCCTCAAGAGCATGAGTAGCATGACTATGTCTTAGCCAATGAGATGAAGCGGAGGGATTGACACCAGCTTTGAGTGCTGCTTTTTTCAGCAGCTTGTGTATCCAGGTTCTATCTAATGGTTTGTGACGATAACTATAGAACACAGCATTAGTCTGATTACTACGAGGTAATTGGTTCAACTTTTGCCATAAACCATCAGGAATCAGCACTATCCGACTCTTTTGTCCTTTACCGTAAATCAGAGCCTGACCGCCATCACCACGAGGGGTCAAGTCAGACCAAGTCAACGCACATATCTCACTGACTCTCAACCCACAAGCATAAATCAGCGAAAACAGCAGGCGATCGCGTCCAGGAGCGGTAGCATATATTAGTTTCTCCACCTCACTATTATCTAAGATGCGTTGACTCAAACCCTGTTTCGGATTGGGGGGTTTGACCCGCTTACCTACATTAATTGGTAAATAACCCACTTCATAACAGTAGGTCAGAAGACTTTTGATGGTGCAGATTTTGACTTTAATAGTGTAATCCGAATAATTCCTCAATTCAAACGACCTGACCCATTGCTGAATATCCTCTACCCGCACATCAACCAAAGTTTTACCCATAAAGGTGAGAAATTGCTTCACCGCAGAGCCATAAGTAATACGAGAACTTTTTGACTTGTCCGACAACCAAGATACTATTATTTCTGAATCTTCTGTGGCTAGGGTATGTCGAATAATTCTTAAGTTCATAGGGCAACAAAAGTCAGGTTTTGTTGACTCACACTATACCATCAATCGCTCTCACCAAATGAATCTCTTTATTTGTACGTATTTTTTCCGCCTATAAGTTAGAATAAAGATGAAAGTTCTGAGGTATATTCATGACTGAAAAATCACTACCCAAAGACAGTAGAATCGATTTAAGAGTTACGAAAGAACAAAAAGCACTTTTAGAGCTTGCTGCTTCAATTAAAGGTGTATCTCTAAGTGCTTACACCTTATTACATCTGCTACCCGTAGCCCAACAAGAAATCTCTAACCAAGAAAGATTGATTCTAACTAATCGCGATCGCGATCTATTTCTTTCCGCAATGGACAATCCTCCACAGTTGAAAGGAAAGCTCAAGTCGGCAATTGCTAATTATCAGGACAAATATGGCAAATAGACTAGAGCCAGTTTGGAATTTTGTACCGATTGATAAAAAGCACCAGCGATCTCTGTTTGACTGCGGTTATCCAGAATTAAATGAATATTTGAGCAGATATGCGCGACAAAACCATCTCAAAGGAGTCAATAAAGCTTTTGTTGCTACCAGAGCGGTTACTCCATTAAAAATAGATGGTTATTATACGATTAGTTCTAGCACTATTGCTTTCGCCTCCTTTCCTAAATCTTATCAACAAGGTATACCTAACTATCCGATTCCAGCAGCACTAATCGGGAGGTTAGCTGTGGATGTTTCGTGTCAAGGACAAGGATTGGGTAGCGAACTTTTAGTAGACGCTTTGATGAGGATAGTTAAGGTAAGCCAAGAAATTGGAGTTTATGCCGTGAGAGTAGATGCAATAGATGAAAAAGCCCAACAATTTTACCTAAAATATGAATTTATTCCTTTTACAGACAGTCCTCTATCTTTATTTCTACCGTTAAAAACTATTGAAAAAGAATTTTGTTGCTAAATAAATTCAATAAATACTTGGGGTGCATACTGCCCCCTTTCCCCCCCTGTGTGCCTGTTGTGCGCTCCTTGGCGCGGATAGAGAACGCTCGGAACGTGTGCAAGAAGCGCTCCTTGCCCGCGCCAAGGAGCGCCCGCTACGCTACAACAGGCTCTTTTCAAAAATCTTCCCATAATTGATGGGAAGATTTTTGAAAAGAGCCAAAAAAAGGGTTTTAGCCTCGCCCTTTTAGGGTAACTTTTTCATATTAAGGTAACTGCCTGATCTCTCCAGATTGCTGAATATGCTCGACCAACATTCGCGTATAACCTCCTGACTTTGAGAGCAACTCTAAATTTCCTACCAAGATAAACAACTCTTCAGCACGACTAACTGCAACATTTAATAGATTAGGACGACGATTGATAAACCAAAAACTGTCCGTAGCCCGACATTGACGGGTAGAAAGAATAATTACCGATTTTTGACCTCCCTGAAAAGTATGAACCGTACCAATACTTTCTCTCGTCAAATCAGGATAACTTTTTTGTAAGCTACTATGCAGCTCCAGAGCTTGAGCGCGATAGGGAGAAATAACTCCAATCGTATTTTCATTATTTAAGTCAGAAATACAATAACCAGATGCTACAAGATGTTCCATGAGGCTACAAATTGCCTTGATTTCTTGAGGATTGGTATGTTGGTCATAATTCCCTTCGACATGGTAAGCAATCAAATTAGAACCAAGTTTTGATGGTTTGTCTGGGGTTTTAAGAACCAAGCCATAACGACAGAGACGTTCGCTCAAGGCAATAATCGACGGAGCGCAACGGTGATGTTCGGTCAAAATAATCCCATTACCCGCTTCTGTTGATTCCCCTAATACCCCTGCTGCTCGATGATAAGCCGTTGTAGTAGAAATAGCTGTAGGACTATAACACTCGTAGTCAGTATCGCTTAATCCTCTTTCTGTAAAAGCTTGAGAGTGATATTGCTCTTGTGTTGACTGACTAAAAGGAATAATCGGTTCTAATTGTAAGGGGTCTCCTACCACGAGAGCTTTATTACAGCGCACTAAAGCCGGAAATAGCTGATGCAGGGGAATCATGCCTGCTTCATCAACAATTAGGCGGTCGATACAACCACTATCTGCTAATGGTAATAGATTTCTGATTGAATGAAGAGTTGAGGCAAAAACGGGAAAAAGCAAACTTACATCTTTTAAGATAGTTGACCAATGTTGGGCCAACTTACGTCTGGCTTCGTAATTCCACTGGGGGCTAATGACATCTATATAGGTTCTAATTGAAGCAATTATTTCATCTTTTCGTCGCACCGCCTCCAGTTGCAAAAATTTCCATGATAGTTCAAATAAATGCTGTTGTTGTTGATGATACTCAACAGGAAAGCGTGTGTAGAAGTCTTCTGTGGGATAGCTGGCGAGTTGTTGCTCAATTTGTGTTAAGTCTTCTCGAAGTGAGTTTCTTTGCTTTTTTAGAGATTCAAGCTGGTTGGGAAATTGTTGATTATACGTCGTTCTAGCTAAAGATAGTTGTTCTGCTACAGATGCAGATGCTTTCGATAATTCTTCACGGTTTAAAGGGAGTCGGAAAGGAAAAGGAGTTGCCAAAGTTGCCGTTAGCGGAGCATAAATCTCTGCATTGAGTCGTTTGATAATATGATGAGTACTTGTTTTAGTAATCTTTTGCCAAAGTTTGAGCAGAAAATACCAAAGTCGCTGCCACTTGGGATGATTTTCAGTTTTAAATCGCTCACCCTCATAACGGGGTAACGAGCGAACTGCAAGCTCAAGATGGGGTAAAATTTGCTCGTAGGCTTCAAAAGGGTATTGAGAATAGTCTCCTGAATGAACTTGTTCCTGTTCACTTGCTTCTATTTGATTATCAATTGCTTTGATATCGATTCTTAGTTGTTCTAAAGCACAGATATCTTGTCCTTTTTGACGCGCCTGTTTTTGGTCTAACTCTAACTGCTGTTGTAGCTCTTTGACGACTCCTAAAATATCAGAGGATGTTTGCGCCCATTCTGTTTCATCAAACTTCTGATTTGAGAGCCAATCAGTAGCTCCTTGCAGTTTAGGCATAACTTGATGAGAAATAAAATCTTTTTTACCACCTGGAAGATAAAAAAGATCGTTAATCGGCAAAATATCTAGTTTTTCTAATACATTAGATACGGCTCGATTATTAGTACTCGTTATCAAAGTTAAATTACTTTGGTCTATGCCTATGGAGGCTAATTGATAGGCTCGCTCAACTACAGAGCCAGCAATTGAGTGTAATAGTAAAGTAGTTTTGCCAGTACCAGGAGGTCCTACGACTGCGGTGAGGTTATTTTCGCGAAGATGTTTGAGAGCAGTTGCTTGAGCGGAATTGGGAGGGTTGGTAGGAAAAGCACCAAAAAATAATACTTCATGACGAGGTAGCTGGGGTTTACCAAAAAGATATTCGTAAGCTGGATGGTCAGGAACTGCCCAAGGGAAATAGTTGGAGTCGCTAATTTTTTTGAGGTCTTTTTTGAGATTGTTATTGGCAGGAACAAAATCAAAGCTCAGTAGATAGGGAGACTGTTTCAAGGGATTTGAAGAAGATGGCAGAGATATTAAATCCAAAAAATCTTGTAATGTCGAAAAAGAATATTTGAAGGTAGTCTCTAAAAAAACTTTTAATCCTTCTCTTGTCACGAGGTTTTCTACTTCTTCTTCATCCAGTCGATATAACTCCATTAGGTTGGGAATAACGGGCATAAAATCATATTCAGTTAAATCCCATCCCCGACTGCGAAACTTTCCTAGAAAGATAGGGGATACGTCAATGGTAAAAAGGGGACGAAACTGCCTCTGTTTTTTCTGCACCAAATAAATCTGGGGAAAAGCAACGGCGAGTTTGATTTCTTGTTGTTTTTTCTGAGCATCCTTTGAAAAATATTCTTCTTTTAATTCTTGAAATAGAGATTTAGGCAGAAGTAAATTATCTCCTATCAAAGAAACTCCTTTAAACCAAATATTTGGTCCCTTTGGAGTGACGGCATCAACACGAGCATTACTTAAGTCTTCTAAGTAAATATAGTCGAGCCATGCTGACAGCAGCTTTTTGATTAAAGCCTTCTCTGACATATCCCTTTGACTCCCCTGTTGGTATTTAACTCTAGAATTATTGTGTTCTACTGCACTTATACATTTTAGATTTTTTAAGTTTGACCGATTAAAGCTTCAAGTTTATTTAATAGAGTTTCAAGCTGTCTGCGCTTTTTTTTATCTTCCCAAATTCGGGTTTTCTTGACTTGTTGATAAGCTGCTTTGAGACGGTCTGGTATTTCTTGAGACCCTGATGGTGAAGTTGGTTGTAGTTCTTTAATTCTTGCTTTAATTTGACTGAGGGAAAGCTGTTTTTCAATGGCTTCAGCTAGTAAAACTGCTCTATTGTCTGACTCTTTAACTGAAGCAATTGCTTTAGCTTTGGTGTAAGCGATTTGACCCTCTCTTAAAACCAACTTAATATCGGGGGGTAGATTTAATAAAGGCAATCTATTTTTGACAAACGATGACCAATTCATATAGCCCAAGCCTTTAAAGACTTCTTCAACAATCAATAATTCTTCATTTATAAGCTCATCCTGACCCGTTTTTTTGTTCCCCATAACGTTATGGGTAGATTTCTTCTTCTCATCAAAAGAATTAATTATTGGCTCAGTATGTTCTTCATTTATAAGCTCATCCTGACCCGTTTTTTTGTTCCCCATAACGTTATGGGTAGATTTCTTCTTCTCATCAAAAGAATTAATTATTGGCTCGGGAGATAGTTCTCCTTCTTGATAAGAAGGACTTTTTGGCAGTCGATAGAGAATTTTCGGGACGACTTCAATTTCCCTCTTGAGTTTAATCGCTAACAATTGAAGAATGCCTTCAGTTTCTTCTACAGGATTTAGGTCTTCTCTTTGAAGATTCTCAATTAAAGAAATTGCTAAAGCCGATTCATCATCAAGTTCCTTAACTACTATTGGCACTTCAGACAATTGAGCAATACTTGCTGCTCGATAGCGTCTTTCTCCCGCTACTAATTCGTATCCCCCTTGAGGAATAGAACGTACTAATAAAGGTTGTAAAATGCCATGCTGTTTGATTGAATCTACTAGTTTTTGTAGAGATTCGGGGTCAAAATATCGTCTGGGTTGTTGTGCTGGTAGGTGAATATCAGACAGCAAAACTAGAGAAGAGTTAGATGAATTGGCCTCAGATTCAGCTTCTGATAACCAGCTGGGGGCTGGTGTACTAATTTTACCGCCAAATGTTTTGTTACTTTTGCGAGGACTCATAGTTATCAAGGAAAAATCTAATTACAAAGACTCTAATGACTGAGCTATTTTATCGAGCAGGATGACGGCGGGATGTTTAGGAGCATAAACAGCTAATGGCTCTCTCTCTTCAACTGCATCAACAAAAGCAGTTGCACGGGGTATGGGCGGAAAAATCTGACCCCAAGAACTGAGTTGTTCTCTTATTGCCCCCAAGGTTCGTACATCAGCCGAATTACTTTTAGCATAGCGAGTAGGAACAAACCCAGCTATTTTTAATTTTTTATTAGCTTTTCTGACAGAGTTAAGAGTTTGTAAAAGTTCGTCAGTCCCTTCAAAAGCTTTAATATGAGTTTCAATAGGAACTAGAACGTGGGTAGCTGCCACCAAACTGATAAATGATAGCAATCCCAAACTAGGAGGACAATCAATCAGGATAAAGTCATATTCAGAAAGTAAGGGGTCGAGGGCTTCTTTGAGACGAAAATCCCGCAGGGGCGCGTTGACTAGTTGCATTTCAGCACCAGAAAGGACTCGGTTAGCTGGGGCTAAGTCCATGCCATGAATTCCTTCATGAATGGGTAAGGGGAGTTCAGAGATAATAGCATCGGCAACAGTAGAGTCTAATTCTTTAGGAATTAACCCCATAAATTTGGTTAAAGAGGCTTGAGGGTCCATATCAACCAGCAACACTCGCTGTTCTTTTTGTGCCAAGTGATAGCCCAGATTCATAGTTAGGGTACTTTTTGCCACCCCTCCAGCCTGATTGAATAAGGCGATAATTCGACAAGGATTAGAGTTAATAGACACAGGTTAAATAGTCCTAGATGAATAGCAATAGCATCAAAAAATCTGTTATTCCTTTTATCTCTTCTTCAGGTTAATCCCAACTTATTATTATCTATCTTAAAAATAATTAATTTTCCAGATTTTTACTCAAGTATTATACTCTTTTATTCGAGTATTGTTTAGATTTGATTTTTTGACAAGTAGAGATAGAGTAAGTCTTGGGGCATAGTCTTAATTAGGAGTCTAATAGAGTCAGCATAGA
>JAAUYH010043290.1_pt1 | contig 13379 bp, 9 predicted proteins | sample 7278061 | NCBI WGS metagenome assembly JAAUYH01 (sample SAMN14350203, study PRJNA611818) | marine sediment metagenome | isolation source: surface marine sediment (0.6m) | place: French Polynesia: Moorea | collected 2018-08
AGGTAGCCCGGCGTGGCCATGTCGACGTCGTCGTAGAGCGTGACGTACAGCGCCGGCACGAGACCGATGTTTCGCACCGTCACCGTGTACTCGAGTTCAGCGCCCGCGTAGGCCGGGCCGCCGTTGACGACGGCAACGTCCTTCGTGATGTCGAGCGCCTGCGCGTCGCCGACGACAACGATGGTCGGCTCCGGACCAGTGGCCGGGTTGCCGTCGCCGTCGGTCAGCGTGTTCGGGCGCTCGGCCGTGTAGACCGTGGCCTGGTTGACGATCTGCGTGCCGGTCGGCGTCGCGAGGTTCACGTACATGTCGAAGGTGACCACCGCGGACTCGCCCGGGTTGATCAAGCCTTCGCCGTCAGCCGGCAGCGGCGGCGTGACATCTGCGCCACTAATCGGGATGCCGTCCACGAGCGGGAAGTCACCGCCGTCAGGCTGGCCGACCGGTTCGCCGTTGAGCGTCGTAGAGTCGGCAACGTAGGTGACATCGTTCGGCACCTGATCGATCAGTTCGGCGGCCGTCGCCGGCACCGTGCCATTGTTGTAGACCGTGATCGTGTAGCGCAGCGTGTCGCCCGGGTCGACGATGCCGGGGCTGCCCGCATCGATGATCAGCTCGGCCGTCTTCGGCGCGAAGATCAGCGGGAAGTTACCGACGATGTCCTGCGTCGGGTCATCCGGCACGTCGGTGCGCGGATCGTCCGATGGCAGGTCGGCGAGGCCCTGATCTTCCGCGTCGACGAAGGCCTGGTTGGAGATGATCGTGCCATCGGGCGCGTCCGGGTAAACCTGCACGTCGAAGGTAATCGTCGCGACGTTGTCTGCAACTTGCGCATTCATGTTGCCCGGCGTCGCGTCTTCCGGTGCGTTGACCAGGATGCCGTCGACGAGCGGCGAGCCGGTCGGGACGTCGGCGACCGCGTTGCCGTTCAGGGTCGTGCTGTTCGGTATGTAGTCCGTGCTGGCTGGGATCGCGTCCGTGATGTAAACGTTGGTCGCGTTGTCGGTGCCGTAGTTCTCGACCGTGATCGTGTAGCGCAGGCGCTCGCCCGCCAGGAGGATCGCCGGGTTGCCGTCGAGATAGGTCGAGATTTTCTCGATGCGGAACAGCGGCGCCGACTGGATCTGGATCTGCGTCGGGTCGTCGTCGTCCGGCACATTCGGATCGGCCGGGCCGTTGATGTTCGGATCATCCGACAGCGCGATCTGCAGGCCGTTGTCGAAGAACTGCGACTGGTTGTAGACGAAGCTGTCGTTGGCGAGCACCGGTGCCAGGTCGACTTCGAATTCGACGAGTACCGTTTCGCCGACGCCGACGGCCAGGTTGCGTACGTCGAGCAGCCCGGTGGCGGCCGTGCCACCGTTTGGATCGGTTCCGCTTGCGTCGGCACCGCCCGGGAGCGTGACGATGTTCAGTGTTCCTGGCTGAAAGGACGCCTCGGCATTCAGCGCATCGAGCTCGTCGCGGATATAGAAGTCTGGCAGCGCGACGTCGCCGAGGTTCTCGACATAGATCGAGTAGCGTAACGTGTCCCCCGGCGTACCGACTGTGCCCGGGTCTTCGCCGGTCGTGACGTTGACGACCGTCTTCTCGAACCTGAGCTCCGGCAGGTTGACGGTGACGTCGTGAGAATCCTCGTGATCGCCAACACCCGGCGTACCGTCGGTCAGCAAGCGTGCGTAGCGTGTCGACGCGTCAGAGTTGAACCACTCGGTCGCGCCCGCGATGTTGGTCAGGATCGTACCGTCGGTCGAGTCTAGATCGAGCTGCGAGCGGTACTCGATCATCAGGCGTTCATTGACGGCGATGACGGACTGCGCGGTCTGCGTGACGAAAGTCAGCTGGCAGGTCGCGCCGTCCCAGATCAGCGTGTAGTCAGTGCCTTCGACTAGCGGGCCCTTGCCGGCAACTGGCGTGACGCCGTCCGACTGGAACACCTGCGCGCTCAGCACCTCCGGCGGTACGTCGCACATGCCACCGTCCGGGCCGTCAGGCAGCAGGTCGATGATGGTTGCATCGTAAGCGTCGGACTCGCTCTCGTTCTGCACGGCCAGCGTGAAATTGCCCCACTCTCCGAGTCGCAGCATCGACGGACCGGTCTTCGTCATTGCGAGGCCCGGCGGCAGCGTGAATTCGCCGACGAGGCCCGTGCTGTTGACGATATTGCCTTCTTCCGTGATGAACTCGTCGACCGCGCTGCCATTGTCGAGGAAGCTCATCTCGAGCGTATAGTCGACGCCGTTGACGTTGAATGTCGTCGGATCAGCCGATGCGACGATCGTTACGCGGTCGGTACAGCCGTCACCGGGAGGCGTCGGATAGGGACAGGGGTCGAGGTTGTTGGGCGTTTCTTCGTGGTTCAGCGTGAACGTAAAGGTCAGGGGCCCCTCCGGAACGCCGTCGATGGCGAGCATGACCTCGACATCGAGTTGTACAGACACGAGCGACGGCTCGCCAACCTCGAAATTTCGGTGCTGGAACGTGCCGAGCGAAAAGAACGGAATCTGACCGGGCAGTTCGAAAGGCGGCGGCAGCGTTGCGATGAAGTCGTAGCCGGATTGCTGCCCCGCCGTCGTACCCCAGCTGATGCTCGAAATCGGATCCCCGTTGGTAATGACCGGGTCACCGGCCTGGTCACCCGGCACACTGTCCACGGGGTCCCGCCATGAGCCTTGCACGGAGATGAACGTGATCTCAGCGGCCAACACGCTATTCACTGGCGTCAGCAGGATCAGCGAAGAGAGGGCCACCGTGACCAGGAACGCGACAAGCTTCTTCATGCTGCGACCGCCGCCGTTCCGGGCGCGAGACGACGCTCGCCAGGGGCGATTGCTTCGCGCGATATGCTGAGGATCGATATGGCCATTTTCACTTCCGTGTCTGTTTGCCTGACCGCACGACATCCAGTCTTTGCGGTCCGGGGCCTCATGCCCCTGAGCAGGTAGCGTCGCCGTTCGCCTGCTGGACGTGCTTTTTTCTCCGTATCGAGGCGTGACTATCGCGCAAGCGGTGTAGCCCGAGGGTGAACTGCATCACAGGTTTGGCAGTGCGTTTCCAAAAACCGACACTTTGGCTACGAGCCGCGGAAACACTGGGCTCCAGCAATTTAACTCTGGGTACAAGGGGATGTTGTCTGTGACTTATGTCCGGCCGGACGTGTCGATCGCGTCAGATTAGCGAATTATGTCCAAACGACTGCGCGATCACGCTGCGGGCAGGAAATCGATCGGATAGATGATCGTGATCGCGACGATATCTTCCTTGGCGCCGAAGTCGAAAGTCTTAACACGACCGACGATCTGGTCGGCAAGCGTCGGCGCCTCCATGTCGCTCGACTGGAGTTCACAGAACGAAACGCTGCCGTCGGGCTCGATCGTCAACCTCAAGACCATCTGCCCGCGCAGCGTCGGGTCGTTGCGTAGTGCCCGATTGTAGAGCCGGTACAATGCGGCCTTGTATCGGTCGAAGACGATCTGGATCTCCTCGTCCGTGCGCCCGGCGGAAACGCCGCTGGCCAGGGGACGATTCGGACCGTTGCCTGCGCCGATGGAACTCGCTACCTGGGATACGGCAACGCCGGCCATGGCTCCACCGCTACCGCCGGTGTTTCGACTGATGTCCGACAGGTTGATACCGCCACTCGAGCCCGGCGCCGACGTTGTCACCATCATGCGCTCGGGTCGGCCGACAGCATTCTGGCCGGCGTTACTCAGGCGAGCCTGCGAACCCAGTTGGGCGTTCGGCCGCGCGTCGGCGCTCGCCGCAAAATTGTCGCGAAACGCGAGGATGCCTTTAGAACGGGCCTGCTCCCGCATATCCACTTGTGGAACCTCGGCGACGACCGGCTGGTTCGCTGCATCCGGCACCAGTTCTTCCACCAACTCCTTCACAGGCTCGGGCTCCGGGGCCTCAGGCTCTGGAATATCCGGCATGGCGACAGGCGGTGGCGGCGGTGTGCGCTCTTTGCGCACGAGCTTCGCTACTCGTTCAGGCAGTTCCGGCTGCATCGCATCCTCGATGACCGGAATGGCCACCATGCTCAGGACCAGCGCGAAGCCGAGCGAGACAGCAACGGACGTTCCAACGGATTTCTGGGCACGCCTGTCTTCCTCGCTACCCCTCGCCCAAGGCATGACCTGGGAGCGGGCCGGCATATCGTCGGCGTCGCGTTCGACGAGCCATTCACTTTTGCGGTCTTCTTCGCGCTCGATCGTATGTCGCAGATCGTAGTGGAGGACGTCGAGCACCAGGTTCTGGTTACCGATCTTGTCGACAAGCTCTTCGCGGCGCGCCTCGACGCCGGCGATCTCGGCGTGGAACTGATCGATCTTTTGTCTGGCGTAGCGAAGCCGCTCAGCCTGGTCGTCGACAGCACTATGCTCATCCCAGAACAGACCGGCGGCATCCAGGTTGTCGAGTTCCTCGAGTGACCTGCAGATGTTGGATACCAGCTCGTACCGGTGGTTTTGCTCTGCAAGGGACACGAGCTCATCGTCTATCGCCCGCAGATCGTGTTCGAGCTCATCGAGCGTGCGCTCGTTGTCCTCGACTTCGCGTCGCAGGAACTGCTCATCTTCGGATGTCGACTGCTCCGCGTCCTCGAGCGTTTGCTCGACCTCGGCAATCGATCGTTCCGCCTCGATTAGCGACTGCTCCGCTTCTTCAAGCGGCTGTTGATCGTCTGAGTGTTCAGAGCTCACTGCAACAACCTCTCAGGCGTTACTTGGCCGCGACCTGGGTCGGCTTCTGGATAACGGCCAGCGACACATTCTCGTAGCCGCCGCCCGTGCACGTCGACATCACTTTCCTGATCACGATGAACGGCACTGACTTGTCCGCCAGGATCGTGACCTCCTGGCTAGCGGCAGCCGCCTTCGTGCTCGGACCGACGATGCTTTCCTGTAGCTCGGCAAGGCGGGACGTGATCGGATCGATGACGTCAACGTCGCTTTCCATGATGTCGGCGGTACGCGCGACGACCTCACCCTGCACCAGCACTTCCTCGGGGCTGACAAAAATAACCACCGTCTCGCGGGGCTTCGTCTCTTCCCGCGCTTCCGGCAGCTGGACGTCCTTCGGTGCTTCCACGATCTCAACGGAGCCCGAATTTACGAGCAGGAAGAAAACCAGGATCGTGAATACATCCATAAGCGACGTCAGGTTCATCTTTGGAATCTTCACGCGGTTGCGTGCCATTCGTTTGATGCGGCGTGTGTTCCTCACGGTGCATCCCCAACTGATATCTCCGAGAACAGGGCGACGAGCTCGAAGCTCTCTTCATCGTTCTCCAGTGGCACTTCGATGCTCCGCACGATATCCATGACCTGGATCAGGTAGTCGTAGGGAATCTGCGCCTCCATGAGTACCGAAGCCGCATCCTGCTCCGGGTACTCCTGTTTCAGCTCAACGATGTAGTCCGACAGGGTCTCGAGATCGAACTCGTCTTCCTTGTTCGGAATCGATGCGATCACGACCTGACCGTTCGTCAATTCGATGAGATCCTCTCGTACGATCACTTCAAGGTTGAAGCCTTCCGGCGAGTTATTCGGGCCGCTCGCCGTACTGGGCAGGTTCAGCTCGACGATGGTCAGTCGCGAAAACACCGCAGTAATGAGCAGGAACGGAACGAGGACGACCATCAGGTTGAGGAAGGTCGTGACGTCGATCTCGTACGTCTCCTTGACGCGCCGTCTGTAATGATGCCGCCTGGCCATTTAGATCAGGCCTCGGCAGTCGATCGTTTCGCGCGTCTCGTGAATACGTTCAGTGCCTTGACCGTGGCCATTTCGAGACTGTCGACGATGTCGCCGGTCTTGCTGGTCAGGATGGCATGGATGATGAGCAGCGGTATCGCAACCATCAGCCCGAACGCCGTGGTATTCATCGCGACCGAGATACTGGCAGACAGCAGGTCCGCCTTCTCGGCAGGGTTGGCATTGGCAACCGCGGTGAACGCCTGGATAAGGCCCATAATCGTCCCGAGCAGGCCAAGTAGCGTTGCGATGCTGGATGCGAGCGCAACGTAAGGTGTGCGTTTCTCAAGGCGAGGCACGATTTCCATCATGCTCTCCTCCATCGCGATCTCGATCTCGTCGCGGCGGCGAACAGCACCCTGCAGCGACAAGCCCATGTTCAGAACCTGGGAGATTGTGGAGTCGTCCTCCCTGGTCATGTCGCGAGCCTCGTCGAACTGACCGTCGGACAACAACGGCTGTACCTTGGCCCACACTGCCTGGTTCTTCTGGGTCACCAGGGTCAGGGTGATGTAGCGTTCGACTGCAATTCCGAAACCGACGGCGAATACCAGCAGTATCGGGAACATGAACGCACCGCCCGACGAGAAGAAACTTACAATCGAATAAAAGAAGTCCATTGCTGAGTCCTCGTTTAACAAGATGTCCCGGTGTTTACCCGAAACAGGACAGAGAATAGTGTTCGGCAGGCCGTCTTAACGTGCGCTGCGTCACATTCGCTGCTTATGTGTAGTGACCAATGTCAGTCGATGTGAACTACGGCCTCAAATTGGTGTTTTTCACTGTAAATCCCGACGCTTACTGCTCGCCGGACCGGATCTGGTAGAAGCGCAACTCGCGAAGAAAGACCTCTTTGTCAACGGGTTTCGCCCGGTCATCGAGGGTATCGGACAGGCTGATGTCATCGCCGAGCGCCGAGGATTTCCACGGAATGATGACGAGCGCCTTCGGTGCTTCTTCGTTACCGAGAATCGACATACCAGACATCGTTTTCGGCGAATCGATGCCATCGCCCTGCGCGGCTTCCGCTTCCTCAGCCGCCACCTGCTTATCGATCACGTCGTCATCAGCCTCGGTCGCTGTCTCTTCGCCGAGCGCCGGCAACGAGGCAAGCAGCAGTGCCAGTGTCATGATTCGTTTCATCATCATTCTCCCGCGCTGCTCATTCGGTATTTGATATCGGCGATCCACATCGTCGCCTCGGGATCATCCGGGACCGTAGCCATGTAGGCCTCGTAGTTTTCGAGCGCACAGGTCAGGTCCGCTAGGTAGAGGTCACACAGCACCGCGAGATTGCGTCTTGCGTAGTGGTAGTTCGGGAATATCGACAGTGCCGCCTCGTAGCTCTGCCGCGCCTCCTGAAAGAGGACCAGTTGGCGATATACGATACCCAGCTCGTTGTGCGCGATCGGGTGCCCCGGGCTGCTCTCGACGGCTGTTTCGAGGTGCGCGCGTGCCGCCTCGAGATTGCCGTTCTCGCGATGAGCGATGCCTAAATCGATACGCGGCGCGGTCAGAATTGGCGCCGACGCCACGAGCGTTTCCAGGATGGCGATGCCCTGCTCGTGTTGGCCCTCGTGCAGGTAGGCCAGCGCCGCGTCGTAGTCGCCGCGAGCCCCGCTGCCGATGCGGCTATCCTCGACGATTGTGAATCCGACGGACTCCTGTACTTCAATCTTGGTCTTGGCCTTGACGGGCCCGCCCGGTTTCGTCGCCGTCGTCGCGTTACACGCGGCCAGAGCCGTAGTCACGGCGAGAAGTGCCATGAGTCGGACGAAGCCATGGAAACTTTGCGCTGTCATGGCTTTAGTCCTCCACCGCGCGGTCGGCGACGCCAGCGGACGTCAGCACGGGCTCGGTTCCGTCTGTCTCGAGGGAAGTCATGGCGTTCTCGGTGCCTTCCATGCCAAGCGGCGGTGCGATCGGCATGCGGTATGCGTAGGTATCGATAGAGCTCAGGTATCCGCCGCTGATCTCTGCTTTGGCGTAGCGACCCGGCATCAACACGGCAAGCTTGCCGAGGCTCTGCTCAATCCACGGATTGAAGAGACCACCGGCCAGCAGCTCGAAGTTCTGTTCGTGCACGTCGATGGCGCGTTCCTCAAACGGGTACGCCTCTTCTTCGATAAGCAGCTCGTACTCGACTTTCTCGGCATCGCTCATGCCCGACGGCCGCTCGGAGTCGACCAGTGAGGCGCTGAAGTTGTAATAGACCTCGGCGATGTAGAACGTCGCAGCGGCTGTGACTTCCGCGACCTCGTAGGCCACCAGCCCTTCGAACGCCGCCAACGCCCGGTCCATGCTCTGCTGCTTGCGGGCCAGGCTCTTGTCGAACGGCTGTACGAGTTCGATGCCGGCGAATGCCTCGAACGTCTGCTCTGCCAGGACCAGCGCCGCGGTAGAGGCAAGGTAACGGCTGCGATCGGTTCGATCGGCACCGGCCTCGCTGTCTGCGAGGATGATGGCATCAAGCTCGGCGTAGTAGCGCTCGTAGTCGCTCTGTGATTTGAAGATCTCCGCCATTCTCGTTCGCGTCTCAATGGCGAAATCGAGCGGCCGCGGGTAGGCCGCCACGTACTGCTCGTAGACGCGGATCGCATCAACCAGGACCTTCGCCTCGTCGTAGAGCTCGCCCGCGGTCAACAGTGCTTCCCTGGCCAACTCCGGATCCGTCGCCTCGGCGGCAATGCGCTCATGCTCGGCGGCTGAACGTTCGATCTGGCCGTCTTCACGGTAAATGTAGGCGAGCTGCTTGGTCGCCTCTGACTGCAGTTCGTGCTCAGGATGGCTCACACGAAATTCTTCGAGAACGTCCGACGCGGCATTCCAGTCAGACAGCTTGATCAGTGCCGCAGCGGCGTCGTACTCGGCAGCCGTGCGAATCGTTGACGTCGGCGCAAGCTCCTTGATTCGCAGGAAGTGATTGGCGGCCATGCGGTAGTCTTCAATTGCGATCGCCTGTTCACCCTGCTTGTAAATTGACGCGGCCAGACCATCGACGATGTCCGCCCGCGACTCATCGTCTTCTTCCATCAGCGCGAGGACGTTGCCGTATGCATCTTCTGCCGTCGGGAACTCGGCCAGTTCGATCGAGGAATGAGCGATCACCGTCCACGCCGCGCGAACCAGTGACGTCTCGGCGCCCGGATACCGATCAACGAGCGTACTCGCGGCCGCTCTCGCTCGCTCAAGCTCTTTCATCTCGTAGAGGTCATCGGCGGCGTTGCCGAGGACGACGGGAGCTTCTTCGTGCTGCGGGAAAGTGTCGGCGAAGCGCAACGAACTGGCGACCGTCTGCTGCTTGACGGCATCGATCGCCGTGTCGGTGGCGAGCTTCAGGTGCTCCCTGTGCGCGAACACCGCAGCGTAACCGGCCGCAGATGCTTGCTCGTGGGCCGAATATTCGTAGGCAGTGCGCTCATACTCCAGCGCTGCCTCACCGAAGTTCTCGTTCTGCAGCAGCAGGTCGGCAAGCTGGTAGTTAATCTGCGGCGACTCTTCGTCGGCCGGGAACGACGCAAGGAACTGCCGGTACCACTGCGACGCTTCGGCGAAGTTCTCCGCCTGATCGTCCACGAGCAACTCTTCCTGGTACAGCGCGTGGTAGTGCCCCGCGAGGTCAGTCAGGTTCGTCTTCAGGAAGCCGACCACTTCGGGCGTGTTCTCGACATCGAAGTAGTACCAGTAGTCCGCGTCGAGCGCGAAGTCTTTGGCGAATTGCTTCTTCGCCTCTACCACCAGCTGCGGGAACCCGGCCTCTGCGTAGATATCGACGATGCGCATGCTGAAGTGCGGCGACACCTTGTGATACGGATTCAGTGCGATGTAGGACTTGTAGACCGACGCCGCATCTTCGTAACGGAGCTTCTCGAAGTAGAACTCCGCCAGGTTGCTGTAGATCTTGTCGGCGTAAGAGCGGTGACCATGCTCCGAGAAATACTGGTCGAGAACCTCGGGACCACCCAGGTTCGAGAAGCTCAGGGAGATGACGCGGAAGGTATCGGCGACACGGTGCTCGTCATTTTCTTCGAAGTCCTGGTCGAAGTCATAGCCGATCGACTTGCGGTGATCGAGCATCGCAATGTAGTTGTGCAATGCCATCTCGTACATTTCCTGCTTGTACAGCGCCCAACCCAGCTTGTAGAGCGCTAACTCGTAGTAGGACGAGCTGGCACCCTTGGTGATGATCGCGCCATAGGCGTCTTCGGCGTCCAGGTACTTCTTCCTGACGAAGTAGTATTCGCCGCGACGGAAGTACACTTCGTCCATGAATCCCGAGTACGGGTATTCGCGGACGAAACGATCCATGACCTCCATCGCCTTGTCGGGCTCGCCGATCTCGTCATAGGCACGCGACAGCTGGTAAAGCACCTGGTCATTGCGTTCGTAATTCGGATACGTTTCCAGGATCTGCCAGTAGGTCTTGATCGCCTCGCGCGGTCCGGTCGGCACCTGTCCGGCCTCGTCGCCGGGCAGCGGCACGTCGAGGTCATTCGTGCTCGACAGCAGTTCGGCACGTTCCGTGGCGCGATTCTCGAACTCGAGATCCGATTCGGAAGGCTCGATGGGTGCCGGGGCGCTGCGTTGGGCAACGATCTTCGCCGTCGGCGTCGCCTGGTCCGGCGCCGCCATTTCGACGACCTTGCTGCCGCCGCCGATGACGCCGTATTCCTGTTCGATCTGAAGGTCTGCCAGGCGGCGCATCGCCTCCGGTGTGCGCTCGCTCTCGGCAGTTTCCTGCAGGTAGCGCCGGTAACTCTCAGCGGCGCGCTCAAGGCTGTCGGCGAGGTAAACCTCGTCGACATCCGCAGGCATCGCCTCCAGCTCGGCGAGCGTGCCGTTCTTGCTGGCCGTGGCGCAGGCGGACAATCCGGCCGCGATCGTCAGGCAGATGATGATTCTGTGCTTCATTGCACCTCTTCCACACGAGCCTGTGACTGCGTGGCTCGGTCGTAGCTGTCGGCCAGCGCGAAGCGCGCCTTGTCGCCGTAGTTCTTGAGTCGGCTGCGGCGCGCGATCAATTCGTCGACGGCGGCGACCTCCAGGGATCGACCCTGCCTCGCCATGAGCAGATCGACTCTGTCGATGGCAGCCTTCACGCGCAGGCGCAGGCGATTAACGGGTTTCTCGTAGCCGACGAAACTGTGCGTTGCGGCCTGGCGGGAACGGACAAAGGCATCGTATTGCTCCTGCGCGATAGCCATAGCAGCGCCGAGGCTGCGCAGATTCGCGTCGAAGACCGCCAGTCGCTCGTGGTATTCGGTCTCCAGCTTCCAGGTCAACGTGCCCTTCAGTCGCTGAATTCGCTGCCGCATGTCAGCCTGGGATGGTGACTCGGGGTCCGTCAGCTGAGCGTCCATGGCCTCGAGCTTGGCGAGTATCGCCTGTTCGTCGCGCGTCGCGAGGAATTCCGGTCTCGGCGTCGTCAACAAGTCGTCGCGTCTACGGACCAGCATCTTGTGTTGTTCGATGCGCAGCCGAAGTCGCGAGTCGAGCTCACGGAACTGCGTGTCCACGTCGGGCAGCAGAGGTTGGTAGTGCGTTGCGCGTATATCGACCATCTCGTCGAAGGAGTCGAAGCTTGACTCCCAGGTCTCGAGCTTCTCCTTCAGGTCGGCCAGGTCGAGGTAATTCTGCAACCCGGTCTGGAAATCGTGCGAGGCCAGGAGCTCCATCAGGTAGTAGGTCTCGGGCGATTCGGGCAGCGAGCGCAGGCGAATGACCCAGTCCTTGTCCTTGCGAATCTCTTCGCGCACCAGCGCTTCGAGAAACTTCCCTTCGCGGATGCTATCAATGGATTCGGTCAGCTTGCCGACTTCGGCGGTAAACGCGTCCAGCGCATGACCGTAGGCGATCGCAGCGCGGCCGTGTACGTCGAGCTTTCCGTATGCATACGGCAAGGCAAGCATTGCTTCCTGGGTAGCCAGGTCCGTGACCTCGCGACTCGCAAGAATGTTCCAGGGCACTATGGCTCGCTCGTATCGATCGATGGACAGGTTCGCCCAGCCGGAACTCAGCAGTGCCTGGTTGGAAAATGGCCCGTCCAGGCGTACGCGATTCAGCGGCGGGATGGCCCGTTCATGCTCGCCGTCCTCGAGCAGTATCGTGCCGAGCACCAGGTTTGCCTTGTCGCGGATCGCGAGCTCGGCCGGGTCTTTGGTCACGATCTGCCCGGCCCGATCCAGCTGCTCAAGGGCTTGCTGCCGCTGCCCGCTCTGCAGAAACGCGATGCCAAGGTTGTACGCGGCGAAGCCCGCGAAGCTGTCCGAGTTCTTCAGTTGCTCGAGCGTTGCTATGGATTCTTCCGGCTTCGCCTGCGCAAGGTAGACATTGGCGCGCAGGAACTCGATGTCGTCGCGGATCGACTCCGGTATCTTGCCGTCGATGCGATCGAGCGCAAGCAACGCGTCTTCAAGCTGGTTCTTCTGGAAGTGGATTCGCGCCAGACGATACGCGGCATCGTTACGGATGCGTTCGTCGACGGCGCCTTCGAGCACGGCCTTGATGGCGCGACCTGCCCGGTGATGCATGCGGTAGCGGAGCTCAAAATCGCCGAGTGAGAATTCGGCATCGTCGATGTGAGCGTAGAGCGTATCCAGTTCCGGCTCGTCGACGTCGTCGTGCTGCTTGACCTCGCCATCGAGTCGCTCCAGCGCCTCGAAGAACTGTCCCTGGTGGGCGTAATAGAGCGCCTCGCCAAAGTACAGGTCCTTTAGCGCTTCACTGCGAGACGGGCTCGTTGCCAGCAGGCCAAGCAACAAGAGACCGATCCATGAGGCCGGTGCTCGACGCATGGCTTACCAGTCCCCGACCTGGATTCCGCTCTGTCCTGGGCCGGCGAGAGTTATGCCGAGTGATTTCGGCTTGACGCCTTTGTTGAACGTGAAGCTGCCGGACTGGTCGAAGTCCTTGCCGTTCTCAAGCTTGCCGAGCATCGTCACACGCAGCTCATGATCACCGGTCACGATGTTGCCGGCATACACCTTCTGCACGCCGCCCTTCCGCAGCGCCTCCAGTTCCTGGAAGCTGTAGATGTGATGCGTCGCCATCTCGCCGTTGATCTCGATCTTGACCGCATCGAGTCGGAAAGACTCGTTCGCGGGCATCGACACAAACAGTGCGAGCTGGGTGTTAGACGGATAGAGCAGCCGCTCTTCCAGGTTGCCAAGCTCAGACGCGATATCGAGAACGTCCGATTTGATCTCCTGGACCTGGCCGTCCAGGCTGCGCATGTCGTCTCCGGACAGGTCCTGTGCGGTGGTCGGAACGCTGAATGACCACGACAGAAACAGCACCGATAGAATGAGGCCGAGTCTCGACATATCGAAAATCCTTTTCTGCTTTACATATTCCATATGCTCGTGCCGACAGGGTATGGCCCGGAGCGGCACTGCAGTTATCGGCTAGTGTTGGCTAATCGCGACAGCATATCTGTGAACTGCGCCTCAAAAACACGGCAGTTCGTTCCGGGTTGGCCAAAGTTGGCGGTAATTGACGGGCGGGAGTGTGATGGCGGTCACGAGCCACAGTGCTAGCGGCATTCGACGGGTTTGAGCGCCGCCAACCGGGCATCGACGAAGTCGGGTCTGGCTCAACCGCGGAATCCCCAAAAAACCCTTTTTATCA
>JAAUYH010107639.1_pt1 | contig 13377 bp, 14 predicted proteins | sample 7278061 | NCBI WGS metagenome assembly JAAUYH01 (sample SAMN14350203, study PRJNA611818) | marine sediment metagenome | isolation source: surface marine sediment (0.6m) | place: French Polynesia: Moorea | collected 2018-08
GGACTGCCGTGGCGCCAGCACCCAAAGGATTACCTGCAATTGCACCAACCTTGTCCTTCAGCTCGTTGACGATGCGCAGCGCCAGTTTCGGACCGACGCCATTGGCGCGCGCGACCATGGCCTTGTCGCCAGTGGCCACGGCGGTGTTGAGCTCGCCCGGCTCCAGCGCGGAGAGGATTGCCAGTGCGACCTTGCCGCCGACGCCCTGGACACTGATCAGCAGCCGGAACCAGTCGCGTTCGGCGCCGCTGGCAAAGCCCATCAGCCGCATGTCATTCTCGCTGACCTGCATCTCGGTATAGATGGTCGCGCCGTCGCCCTTGCCGCCGATCATGCCCAATGTCCGCGACGAGGCCATGGTCGCGCGCGCCAATGGCGTCGGGCCGAAACTGGCGCTGCGCATCGTCAACGAGCTGAAGGACAAGGTTGGTGCGATTGGCGGTGACCCGGTGGCTGGTGGCGGCGCGGCGGTCCCGCCTTCCTCGAACAGCGCCGACGCGGTTAGCGCACTGCTCAACCTCGGCTTCAAACCCGCCGAAGCGAATGCGGCGGTAGCAGCGGCGGAAGTGGAAGCGGGCGATGGAGCAACGCTGGATGCGCTGGTACGGTTGGCGCTGAAGAAGGCGGCGAAGTGAGCGTTGAAGATCCCCGGCACACCTACTCTCCTTATGCAAGATCAAAGTTGATACGGATAATCGAAATCCCGTTAGCGATTGGGCTGCTCTACTTGGTCATGTTTTCGGGCCTGAATTGGGAAGTGCAAGACTGGCTTGAAAGTACTTTGGTGGCCGATGCCTTCTTTCTCGCCAACTTTCTGGTCTTCGGTATTGGCTTGTTGATTATTCCAACGATCTGGAAATTATTGGTGCATCCGCTTGGACGATGTTGGAACTGTGGGAAATCGCCGCTGCACACCAGCCCGGGTATCAGCGAGTGGATCTATCTGAAGCATCCTTGGCAGAGCGCACTCACCAGGAATCGTTTCTGGCCTGAAACTGAATGCTCGGACTGTCGTGTTGATTTGACAATACGCGGAAACTTACATGACCAGAATCTACCATAGAACGTCGGCAGCTATGCGAGGCATTCCCGGCGAATGCCGGGATTCTATAGACGCTCGCACAAAGCCACGAAGCCACGAAGGAGCGCGCAACATTCTTCGTGCCTTTGTGTCTTCGCGCGAGACAATCATTCGCCACGTCAGTAAAAATTGGTTTCCCGCTTCCGCGGGATTCAGAAAAGGGCTAGTGCATCGGGCATGAGTGATGACGAGCGCCTGATCAACGCGGAACGCAAGGTCGAGGATATCGACGCTGCCCTACGCCCAAAGACGCTCGATGAATTTATCGGACAGGAAGCGGCGCGGTCGAACCTGCGGGTTTTCATCGACGCGGCGAAGAAGCGCAAGGAAGCGCTCGATCATGTGCTGTTCTTTGGACCGCCGGGGTTAGGCAAGACGACACTGGCGCAGATCATCGCGCGCGAACTGGGCGTCGGGTTTCGCGCCACTTCCGGACCTGTCATCGCGAAATCGGGCGACCTCGCGGCGCTGCTGACCAATCTCGAGGAAGGCGATGTCCTGTTCATCGACGAGATCCACCGGCTCAATCCGGTGGTCGAAGAAGTGCTCTACCCGGCGATGGAGGACCGCGCGCTCGACCTGATCATCGGTGAAGGGCCCTCGGCACGCAGCGTCCGCATCGACCTGCCGCACTTCACGCTGGTCGGAGCGACGACGCGGCAGGGCCTGCTGACGACGCCGCTGCGCGACCGGTTCGGGATCCCGGTGCGGCTCAATTTCTACACGCCCGAGGAGTTGGAGCAGGTGGTGCACCGCGCCGCTGGCCTGCTCGACCTTGCCATCGCTTCCGACGGCGCGCGTGAAGTCGCGGCCCGGGCGCGCGGTACGCCGCGGATCGCGGGGCGCCTGCTGCGCCGGGTGCGTGATTTTGCCGGGGTCGAAGGCGCAGTCACGGTCGATGCCAAGATCGCCGATGCGGCGCTGACCCGGCTCGAGGTCGACAGCATCGGCCTCGACGCGATGGATCGCCGCTACCTCACCATGATCGCCGATATCTACAAGGGCGGCCCGGTCGGTGTGGAAACGCTCGCCGCCGGTCTCAGCGAACCGCGCGACACGATCGAGGAAGTGATCGAGCCCTACCTGATCCAGCTCGGCCTGATCGCCCGGACGGCGCGGGGGCGCGCGCTGAACGATCGCGGGTGGAAGCATCTGGGGCTGAACCCGCCCGCCGGCAGTGAAGGCGGGCTTTTCGATAACTGACCCTCTCCCAAGGGGAGAGGCAAGTGTAGCTTGTCAGCTTGCTGACTAGCGCAACTCGGTGAGGGGTTCCAAACGTCGAGAGGTCGTACCCCCTCACCCACTGCGACTAGGCCTGTTCCGCCAAGTCTCGTTGCCCTCTCCCCATGGGAGAGGAATGTACCGGCTAGCCGCCAATCTGCGCCGCGTCGGCCCAGCATACGTGCGTCCCGCTGCAAATCCGGTGGGGCAGGATGATGGTGCAGACCGGGCCGGCGGCGATGTCGTTCGCATCGAAGATCACGCACTCGCTGCGGTCGCGGGCCATGTCGGTGATGAAGCTGATCATGTAGCCGTCATCCTCTGCCTGCGCATTCTTGCGCGGGATGAAGGGGGATTCCGATCCAAAGCGGTTGTCGCCGAAATAATAGCGCTCGGCTGTCCCCGTCTGCAAGTCATGCTTGACCAGGCCATTGAACAGGAACCAGCCGGGATGGCCGGTGACGCTGTAGACATAGCGATAGGGATCGCCGGCGACCTGCTGGTTGAACATGCCGAATTCGACCGGATAGTCGTCGAACAATGTTTCCTCGCGCGTCTCGCCGCTTTTCAGGTTGAAGCGCCACCGGTGCAGTTCGGGCTTGAAGCTGTGCAGGTCGATGCTCGCGCCCATGCTTTCATAGCCGGGCGGGAAATCGGTGAGCGGCGGCGGCACCGGATCGTTCTGGAAATAGCCGTCGAGCACGACCTCGTCGCCCTCCTCGAATGCATTGGCCCAGTGCAGCACATAGGTCGGCTTTGCATCAAACCACATGATCTCGTCCGGCTGGCCCATGCGCGGCAGGATGCCGAAGCGGGTCGGCATGTCGTCATGGTAGGACGGAATCCGCAGGCCGCGATCGAGCAGTTCTTCCTTCCAGAAGAGCGGGCAGTCGTTGAAGATCGCGTAATTCCTCGTGAACGCCATGTCGTGCGGCAGGCGCGGGCCAGGCAGGTCGATCGGCACGAAATGCTTGAGCTGGTCATCCGGTCCGACCACGCCATAATGCAGGAAGGGCGCCTTGGTGGTGTAATTGAAGAACAGCAATTCGCCGGTCTTCTCGTCGACCTTGGGATGGGCGGAAATGCCATCCGCGGGCACCCAGTCCGCCGTGCCCAACGTTGCCAGCGTTTCCGGGTCGAGCTGGTAGCCCTCGCCGCACTGGTAGAAGGTGGAAAGAATCTTGCCGGCATGGACGACGACATCGGTCGAGCTGCTGTCCTTCACCGCGCCATGCGCGCCCCAGCCGGGCCGTTTCGATTCGCCGGGCTTGCCCATGATACCGGCCCAGATCGGTCCGCCTTCCGCCTGTTCAGCAGCAAAACCCTCGGTGCGGACGAACCGGTTTCGATAGACCGCCTTGCCATCCCTGATCCGGATTGCATGGATCATCCCGTCGCCGTCAAAGGGATGGTAGCGGCCAATGCTGTCATGCACCGGGTTCTCGGTGTTGCGGACGTAAATGCCGTCTATGTCGGCCGGGATCTCCCCGATCACCTCCATGTCGTCGGCGGTAACCTCGTCGAAATTGGGCGTCCATGCACCGTTGCGATAGGGGTGGTCATTGGCCCCCAGGGTGACGGTATAGTCTTTCGCCCGCGTCGCCATCAGTCGCGCAGCAACTCGTTGATGCCGGTCTTGGACCGGGTCTGCGCATCGACCGTCTTGACGATCACCGCGCAATAGAGGCTCGGCCCCGGCACGCCATCGACATTCACCTTGGGCGGCAATGTTCCGGGCACGACCACCGCATAGGGCGGCACTTCGCCCATCCAGATCTTGCCGGTCACCCGGTCGACAATCTTGGTCGACGCGCCGATATAGACGCCCATGGACAGTACCGCGCCCTCGCCGACGCGAACGCCCTCGGCGACCTCGGACCGGGCGCCGATGAAGCAGCCATCCTCGATGATCACCGGTCCGGCCTGCAGCGGTTCGAGCACGCCACCAATACCGGCGCCGCCGGAGATGTGGACATTCTTTCCGATCTGGGCGCAGCTGCCGACCGTCGCCCAGGTATCGACCATCGTGCCTTCGTCGACATAGGCGCCGATATTGACAAAGCTCGGCATCAGTACCGTGTTGCGGCCAATGAACGAACCCTGCCGGACGATCGCACCGGGCACCGCGCGAAAGCCGGCATCGCGGAAACGATTCTCGCCCCAGCCCTGGAACTTGCTCGGCACCTTGTCCCACCAGTTGGCGCCGCCCGGACCTTCCATCACTTCATTGTCGTTGAGCCGGAAGGACAGCAGCACCGCCTTTTTCAGCCACTGGTTGACGACCCACTGGTCGCCCTTTCGTTCGGCGACCCGGGCACTGCCATTGTCGAGCATGGCCAGTGCCTCGTTGACCGCATCGCGCTCCACGCCCTGCGAAGTGATACTCAGCGAATCGCGCTTTTCCCATGCATCGTCGATGATCTTCTGCAGTTCTGCGCTCATAGACTTTCTTCTTCCCTTGCTTGGTGGAGGCCGGTTACCCAGTCTTCCAGGTCGGTGATTTCGATATCGATCGCCCCCGGGTCATGTTCGCGCCCGGCCCATTCGGCGCCAGTGTTGATCCACACCGTGGTCATGCCGATTTCTCTCGCTGGACGCAAATTGCGCGCCATATCCTCGACGAACAGTGACCGGTTCGGATCAATGCCGGTGGCTGCGACCAGGCTGTCATAGGCGGGCATTTTCGGCTTCGGGATCAGGTCGGTGTCCAGAATGTCGTGCATCTGGTCGAACAGGTCGCCAAGGCCGCGCTTTTCCAGCACGCGCTCGGCATAGGGCCGGTCGGCATTGGTGAAGATCAGCTTCTCGCCCGGCAGCGCGTCAATCGCCGCGCGCAGATCCGGGGCCGGCGACAGGCGGCTCATGTCGATATCATGGACGAAATTGAGGAAATCACGCGGGTCGGTACCGTGATGGTGCATCAACCCGGCGAGCGTCGTGCCATGATCGATGAAGAACGCCTTCTGCACCTTGCGCGCCTCGTCATATTCGCAGTCCAGCTCCTGCGCGATGAACTCGCCCATCTTGATGTCGATCAGCGCAAACAGGTCGCACTCCGCGGGGTAGAGCACATTGTCGAGATCGAAAATCCAGTGATCGATATGGGAGAGATTGGGAGGCATTGCGCCATGCGCCTAATCCGAAGGGCTGGTTCGCGCAAGTCGATATCGGTTTTTCAATCGGCAAACGACGTTCGCCTCAATCGCGAAGGCCAACGGTCGGGTTGGCCGAACCGGCGCCGATTCACGCTATATCATTTCGACCAGGCTCAGGCGGTTGGCGATAGCGGGATGGCCTGGCGCGCATAGCTGCCATCTGCTTGCCGTACATAGCGCGTAACGATGCGAAACCATGGACGCGCTTTTTTCTGGCTGATCATCCAGTCCTTGTTCGAATTGAAACCAACATTGAAGCCTCGTTTGGTTTTGTCGGCATAATTGTTCTTGCGATATCCATCGACACTCAGCCCGGCATTTGATGACCTGCCCTGGGAGAGATTGAGCTGCATGTTGTAGGTGCCGCGCACGACATATACGGCACGGCGGTTGTTGAACTGCCGTTCGCATTGCGGTTCAGCCACCTTCTGGTCCAACGCGAATTCGCTGATTTGAGTGACCGAAATCTCTTCAAAACTGTAGTTGATCGCTTTCTTGTTCTGGATGCGAAAACCAAAGAACCCGGCGATTCTGGATAAAAACCCCGGCGCGCTGAACCCGCCACCCAGGTTGAATCCCCCCTGTTCACCACCCGTTGGAAACGGCGAACCTTCTACCGTGATGACATCTTCATCCGCAAAGCGGCAGCGGCCTATGATGTTGAGCGAAGAATAGGCGCCCCGGTTGCTCGGCGCCAGGATGGTGCCATATTCGATGCCGCCAAAAGTCGAATTATACTCGACAACGAAATTGTCGGAATCGATGCCGCGCGTCAGTTCACCGGCAATGTTCAACATGGTCTGGTGCCATCCGCTAAGCCGCTTGGCGACCTTGTCCTGGGCCTGTGCAGCCGTACCAACAGATATCAGGCTGATGACCGCCAGTTTTCCGAACAGATTTTGCATGTGAACCCCTTCCCGCTGACCGGGGAGAGTTGCAAATTAAACCTGTCAGATCAAGCCCGTGCCCCGGCATCCTCGACGGCCGCGCTGTTGTGGCGCAGGGCTTTCAGCACGGTATCGACAATGCCGTCGGCATCAAGGCCGGCTTCCTGATATTGCAGGTCCGGCTTGTCCTGGTCCTGGAAAACGTCCGGCAGGCGCATTGTGCGGATTTTCAGGCCAGCGTCGGTCAGGCCGGCGTCCGATGCGTAGGTGAGCACATGCGCGCCGAGGCCGCCGATTGCGGCCTCCTCGATCGTCACGGCTACTTCATGGGTGGTCAGCAGCTTGCGGATCAGTTCTTCGTCGAGCGGCTTGGCAAAGCGCAGGTCGGCTACCGTCGTGCTGAGCCCCTTGGCCTCCAGCCGTTCTGCCGCCTTTTTCGCTTCCTCGAGCCGCGCACCGAGCGACAGGATGGCGACCTTGTTGCCTTCCTTGACAATGCGGCCTTTCCCGATTTCCAGCAATTCCGGCATTTCGGGCAACGGCACGCCGGTGCCCGATCCGCGCGGATAGCGGAAGGCGATCGGGCCGTCGTCATATTCGGCCGCGGTATAGGTCATGTGGACCAGCTCCGCCTCGTCGGCGGCCGCCATCACCACCATGTTCGGCAATGTGGCGAGATAGGTGATGTCGAACGAACCCGCATGGGTGCAACCGTCCGCGCCCACCAGCCCGGCCCGGTCGATCGCGAAGCGCACCGGCAGGTTCTGGATTGCGACGTCGTGCACGACCTGGTCATAGGCCCGTTGCAGGAAGGTCGAATAGATCGCCGCAAACGGCCGCATGCCTTGCGCCGCAAGACCCGCTGCGAAGGTCACGCCGTGCTGCTCTGCAATGCCGACATCAAACGCCTTGTCTGGGTGCGCCTTGGAAAATTTGTCGACGCCCGTGCCCGAGGGCATGGCCGCCGTTATGGCGCAGATCCTGGGGTCGTTGTCGGCCAGCTTGGCCAGTGTCTCGCCGAAGACATTCTGGTAGGCCGGCGGTCCGCCGCCCGGACCCTTGTCCTGCTTGCCCGAGACGACATCGAACTTGGCGACGCCATGATATTTGTCGTCCGCCTCCTCGGCATGCTTGTAGCCCTTGCCCTTTTCGGTGACGACATGGATCAGGCAGGGGCCTTCCGCCGCATCGCGGACATTTTCAAGCACCGGGATGAGGTGTTCCATATTGTGGCCGTCAATCGGGCCGACATAATAGAAGCCGAGTTCCTCGAACAATGTGCCGCCCATGGTCATGCCGCGCGCATATTCATCGGTCTTGCGCGCTGCATCATGCAGCGGCCGCGGCAATTTGCGGGCGAACCGCCGCGCGAGTTCGCGCACCCCGAGAAATTCGCGCGACGAGACGATCCGTGCCAGGTAGGCAGACAGCCCGCCGACAGGCGGCGCAATCGACATGTCATTGTCATTGAGGATCACGACCAGCCGGTTGCCGGCAGCTTCGGCATTGTTCATCGCTTCATAGGCCATGCCCGCGCTCATCGCGCCGTCGCCGATCACGGCGATGCCGCGTCCCGGCTTGTCGTTCAGCTTGTTGGCGATGGCGAAGCCCAGCGCGGCGCTGATCGAGGTGGAACTGTGCGCGGCGCCGAACGGATCATATTCCGATTCGGCCCGCTTGGTGAATCCGCTCAGCCCGCCGCCCTGGCGCAGGGTTCGGATCCGGTCGCGGCGGCCGGTCAGGATCTTGTGCGGATAGCATTGGTGGCCGACGTCCCAGACCAGCCGGTCCTGCGGCGTATTGAAAACATAGTGGATCGCCGTTGTCAGCTCGACCACGCCGAGACCCGCCCCAAGATGCCCACCGGTGGTCGAAACCGTGTCAATCACTTCCGCGCGGAGTTCGTCGGCAAATTGCTGCAGTTGATCCGGCTTCAATTTCCGCAAGTCCTGCGGATAGTTAACTGTGTCCAGCAGCGGTGTATTCGGAACCGGCATGTCTACTCCCTGTTTGGTGACGGTTGTAACGACATTGGTTGAAGCTGTCGAACCTTCAGCAAGCCGGAGATGAACAAATGATGACGCGGGAGTGGAATCAGCCGCATTTCTGGCAAAAACCTCGCACTTCGATCACCGGGCGGACGGACTTGAAGCCCTGGTCTTCGGCAACGCTGCGTACCTGCGACGCAAGCTCGTCATTGTCGATGTGAGTCGCCTCCCCGCAATTGTCGCAGATCAGGAATATGCAATCATGTTCACAGCCGGGATGGCTGTTGGCGATGTACGCATTGGCGCTTTCCACACGCATCGCCAAGTTCTTGGAGACGAACAGGTCGAGAATCCGGTAGACGCTATTGGGCGCTACGCGCTTACCGCGAGCGACCGAGACCAGCTCGGCAATGTCATAGGCCGAGGCGGGGCGCGAAAAACCGGCCAGCGCCTCGAAGATCGCAGCCCTCGTGTCGGTCCACTTTTCACCGGCCTTTTCCAGATTTGCCCGGGCCGCCTCAGTCAACGACTGGCCCTGATGTTCGTGATGATCATGTTTGCCCATGACTGAAATCTAGGGGTTTTGCCGTTGAAGGGCAATGGCCCGCTGAACTTCTGGGCAAGCCGGCGCAATTCAGCTATGAAAATCGGCCTGAAGTCGAGGAACCAATCGCTCATGCATCCCCTGATTACCATTGCGGCAAGCGCGATGCTGCTTGTTTTCGTTCCCGCCTGTCAGGGGACCGCAAAAGAGGCCGCTTTCGACCAAAGCAGCGACCGGCAGCCTCGGTCGGTGTCGGGAACTTACATGCTGGCCGGCCAGATGGAAACGGCATCGGGCCTTCGCATCAAGGATGACGGGCGTTTTGATTGGTACCTCATCGTCGGCGCACTGGACCTGTTTGCGAACGGTTCATGGTCGAGGAACGGGAACAATATCATGCTTCGGTTCGAGGAAACCAGCAGCAACGCACCGGGGGACAGGGAATTCCCGCTCGAAACGATGACATTGCGGATTGAAGGCGAACGGCTGGTCCCCGAAGACGGCTTTACGGGAGTCTACTTGCCGGTCACGCCAAGCAACGGCGCAGCCGAAAAGGACTAGTGGGTGGCGCGATAGTTGAGGTCGTGGGCCAGCGCCAGCAGCGCGACACCAATCATGGTGTAGAGGATTTCCATGCCGCCATGACCGATTTCATGGCCGATTTGTACGGCACCGATCATCATGCCCAGGCCAAGGCCGCCAATTGCGGCAGGCATGACATAGCCATGATCAAGAACGCCCCGGCCAAGCGTGAAAAACCCCAGCGCTATGGCGATACCGAGTCCGAGTTCATGCACTATCGGGTCGAGCAGCACCCCGCCGGCAGTGGACAGGATAGCGACAAAGGCGACCGTGGCGATGCAGTGGGCAAGGCACAGGCCGGAGACAAGCACAGCCATGCGGTCCCACAGGCCATCCCTGTCCCACAGGCCGTCTTTGCGCCACAATGTCCGGGAATTATCCACGACTCGAAGTTGATCCTAGCTGTTTATCTGCTTCAGGAGCGAGGAATATAGGGATATGCGCGTTAAGATACAACATATCATTGTTTCTCGCAGTACTTTTTCTGCGCATTACGTCTTGCCAGAAAGGGTTCGAGATCCCAGATAGCCGCCGATGTCAGACCAAGTCGCTCTCCCCCGCCAGCATGCCATTGCCCGCCCACAACCCATAGCGATCGCCAACTGGCTGTATTCCGTCGCCTTTCTCGTATTCATCATGGTCGTTGTCGGCGGCATTACCCGGCTTACCGAGTCGGGTCTTTCGATCACCGAATGGAAACCGATCACGGGTGCCATCCCGCCGCTCAATGAAGCCGACTGGCAGGCCGAGTTCGAAAAGTACAAGCAGATCCCCGAATATCTGGAGATTAATGGCCCGGCCGGCATGACCATGGCCGAGTTCAAGTTCATCTATTTCTGGGAATGGATCCACCGGCAGCTTGGCCGGTTGATCGGCCTTGCATTTGCGCTGCCGCTGCTCTGGTTTGCGATCAGGCGGGCGATCCCTGCCGGTTATGGCTGGCGGCTGCTTGCGCTGCTTGCGCTGGGCGGGTTGCAGGGCACGATCGGCTGGTGGATGGTCCAGAGCGGGCTGAGCGAGCGCACCGATGTCAGCCATTTCCGCCTCGCCACCCACCTGCTGACCGCCCTGTTCATCCTGGGCGGGCTGATCTGGACGGCGCTTGACCTGCGACAATGGGCGCGCGGCAATGAAAAACTGGCACGGTTGACCGGCTTTGCCTGGGCAGTGGCCGGCGTGCTGTTCATCCAGCTGCTGTTCGGGGCTTATACCGCTGGTCTGAACGCGGGTTATGTTTCCAACACATGGCCGCTGATGAACGATTATTTCGTGCCGGGCGGTATCGACTGGGCCGCTGGCATGTGGGCCGCGCTGAACAATGACCCCTATCTGATCCATTTCATCCACCGCTGGTGGGCCTGGGTCGCGGTCGCCTTCCTCGTCATACTGGCGCGCAAGGTCCGCCATCTCGATCGCAAGGCTTCCATCGCGATCCATAGCGCGTTCGGCACCCAGATCCTGCTCGGTATTGCAACCGTGATGACCAATATGGATTTCACGCTCGCCGTATTGCACCAGGCCGTCGGCGCGCTCGTCGTTGCATCGACAGCATGGGGCCTGCACCTGATCGGTCGGCACCCCGACCAGGATGCGGCCTTTCAATGAGTGCCCAGGCGGCGCTGATCTACACGACCTTCGGCTCGGCCGAGGAAGGCCGCCGGATTGCCCTGACCCTGCTGCAGGAACGGCTGATCGCCTGCGCCAACCACATGGCGCCAGTCATCTCGCAATATGAGTGGCAAGGCGAATTTCACGAGGAACAGGAGTTTCCCGCCCTGCTAAAGACCAGCGCCGACATGGCCGACGAAGCGATGGAACGCCTGCGCGCCCTGCACAGCTTCGACACGCCCGCTATCCTCAGCTGGGAGCCTGACAAGGTCGATATCGACTATGGCAAATGGCTCGCCGGACAGGTAGCTGAATAGTCTGCGGTATCATTATACCCGTTTCAAACACCGCGGTTTAGCTTGACTTGACGAGAAAACGCCGCCATTAGCGCCCCCAGAACGCCGGGCGGATAGCTCGGCTTTTGTCATTTTTGAATCATCTCGCAAAGCCTGACGGCGCGGGATCATCAAGGAGCACAACCCATGAAGGGTATCACGAAACAGACCCAGGCGGCGAAACCTGCCGAAGTCGAGAAGAAATGGCATCTGATTGATGCCGACGGGCTGGTCGTTGGCCGCATGGCTTCGATCATTGCCAACATCCTGCGCGGCAAGCACAAGGCCAGCTACACCCCGCATGTCGATTGCGGCGACCATGTCGTCGTCATCAATGCCGACAAGGTGAAGTTCACCGGCGGCAAGGCTGCGAAGAAAACCTATTACAAGCACACCGGCTATCCCGGCGGCATCAAGGGTGTCACCGCGGAAAAGGTCCTCGAGGGCCGTTTCCCAGAGCGCGTGATCGAAAAGGCCGTCGAACGGATGATCCCGAAAGGCCCGCTGGGTTTCGCGCAGATGCGCAACCTGCACGTCTTTGCCGGCACCGAGCACCCCTATGACGGCCAGAAGCCCGAGGCGCTCGATGTTGCTTCCATGAACCGCAAGAACAAGGTGGGCGCATAATGTCTGATACCAAAACCGATCTCGCCGATCTCAAGGAAATCGCTGGCGACGTGGCTGCTGACGCACCGGCTGGCGAAGGTGAAACCCCTGTTGAAACCGCGCCGCTGCGCGAGCAGGAACTGGACCAGTATGGCCGCGCCTATGCAACCGGACGCCGCAAGGACGCCGTTGCCCGCGTGTGGCTGAAGCCCGGCAAGGGCAAGATCACGGTCAATGGCCGCGATTCCGAAACCTATTTCGCCCGTCCGACTTTGCGCTTGGTGATCAACCAGGTCTTTGCCATTACCGAGCGCGAAGGTCAGTATGACGTCGACGTCACCGTCAAGGGTGGTGGACTGTCCGGCCAAGCCGGCGCGGTCAAGCACGGCATCTCGCAGGCGCTGACCAAGTATGAGCCGAAACTGCGCTCCACGGTCAAGGCGGCAGGCTTCCTGACCCGCGACAGCCGCAAGGTCGAGCGCAAGAAATACGGCAAGGCGAAAGCGCGCAAGAGCTTCCAGTTCTCCAAGCGCTAAGCTGCTTTCCAGACTGTTTCGAAAAGGGCGGCTGTTTCAGTCGCCCTTTTCTTTTGCGCGCACGGCGCGTTAGACTGCGGATCACCGGATTCGGAAAACCGGAGGTTCCCCCATGCCGAAAAACATAGTCATTTGCTGTGATGGCACAGGTAACGAGATCGAGGAAAAGCAGAGCAATGTCCTCAAGCTCTACCGTATCCTGAAACGCGACGAGCGACAGCTGGTCTTCTACGATCCCGGCATCGGGACCATGGCCGCGAGCAGCGACTGGGCCGCGCTCAAGCAAAAGATGCGCAACATCTTCGGGCTGGCCACCGGCATGGGTCTCGATAACAATATCCTGCAGGCCTACGACTTTCTCGTTCGGCACTATGAAAAGGGGGATGTCATCTTTCTTTTCGGGTTCAGCCGGGGCGCCTACACGGTGCGGGCGCTGGCGGGTTTCATCAACGCGATCGGCATGATGAAACCGGAGCAGTTGCATCTTGCCCGCTACGCCCTGACCGCGTACAAGAAGCTGAAGGGCGATGACCGGTCGCTGGAGACCGTGCTGTTCGAACAGTCGCTCAAGACTGAATATCCAACCATCCATTTCATGGGCCTCTGGGACACGGTCGCGTCGGTCCTCGTACCGCGCCGCGACCGGTTCTTCATACCCTCGCTAAAGCACCTGGCCTTCACTACCAGCAACCCGATTGTCGAGCGCGTGCGGCAAGCCTTTGCCATCGACGAGAGGCGGCGGATGTACCGCGCCTATCATTGGCAGGAAGGCGGTACATTCCGTCGCAATCCCTATAATCCGGCGGGTGAGAAGCCGCAGGATGTGAAACAGAC
>JAAUYH010140143.1_pt1 | contig 13376 bp, 12 predicted proteins | sample 7278061 | NCBI WGS metagenome assembly JAAUYH01 (sample SAMN14350203, study PRJNA611818) | marine sediment metagenome | isolation source: surface marine sediment (0.6m) | place: French Polynesia: Moorea | collected 2018-08
AAAAGGTATGGAAGCATTGGTCGATAACACCCAACGGGTGATGCAAGCAGCCAATCAGCGTCCAGAAATCGGTGCGGCCTTTAGTACTTTTACCTTCGATAGCCCGATGCTCGAAGCTGATATCGATCGGGATAAAGCCAAGGCACAGAATGTTGAGATTACCGAAATTCTCAACACTTTACAGACCTATCTAGGTTCCAACTTTGTCAATCAGTTTGTACTAGATGGAAGACTATATCGGGTTTATGCCCAGGCAGAATTTGAATCTCGGTCTAATCCCGCAGATATTGAGAAGCTCTACGTCCGTTCTCGGGATGGAGCATTGGTTCAATTGAGTAACCTGGTAGCAGCAACCCCAATCTCCTATCCGCCTATTGTGACTAACTACAATGTTTTTCCAGCCATTAAAATCATCGCTGCTCCCGCCCCAGGCTATAGTTCTGGGCAGGTAATTGCTGCGATGGAGGAAGTATCGGAGCAAACCTTGCAACCAGGTTTTGGCTATGACTGGACAACCACTGCCGCAGAAGAAAGAGAAGCAGGGGGAGCAGCCCCCATAATCTTTGGGATGGGTTTTGTGATGGTGTTCTTGGTCTTGGCAGCTCAGTACGAAAGCTACATCGATCCCACCATCATTATGCTCACCGTACCTCTAGCTATTTTGGGTGCCCTGGGCGGGATTTGGTTGCGTGCTACTTTGATTCAAGGTTCCCCTTTAAATCCAGGAGCAGGAATCTGGCCCATTCTGAACAATAATATTTACGTTCAGGTGGGTTTGGTAATGCTGATTGGGATGGCAAGTAAAAATGCTATTCTGATTGTGGAATTTGCCAACCAGTCTAAGGCTTTAGGTATGAGCATTACCCAGGCAGCGATTACTGCTGGGGAACAGCGTTTGCGCCCGATTCTGATGACGGCGGTTTCCTCACTATTCGGTTTCCTTCCTTTGGTAATTGCCGATGGTGCTGGTGCAATCAGTCGCTGGTCTCTGGGAACTGCTGTTTTCGGTGGATTGCTCGTATCTACTATTTTGAGTTTGCTGTTTGTCCCGAACCTCTATATCGTGATTAAGAACTTTGAGAAGTATTTCTTGGAAGGTGGCAAACGACCCAAAGGTGGCAAAGGTGGCAAGGGAGGTACTCCTGATAAAACAAAAGAGCCTAAAGCTCCTGAAACTTCAGAAGAATCGCCTATTCCTAGTTTAAAAACATCTACCCAGAATGAATAGTCAATAGGACAATTATTAGGGGGAAGGGATTTCTTTCCCCTATGCCTATGGCTGTGCAGAATGAAGTAGTAAATCAAAATTGTGAAGAGACGTGTCGCCGACACGTCTGTACTAAAGTAATAAGTGAGGATTAATTCAAATGTTTAAAGATTGGAATTTTGATGATTGGGCAAATCATATTTTGTTTGGAGGTACTCTTTTGCTCGTGCTTTATTCGTTTATTTTTGTTTAAATAGGTAGCAGGCTGAGTCAGGAAAAAGTAGGGGCGAATGGCCGTTCGCCCTACACGCCATTGAAATTGAGAGCGTCTTTGGCAATCCAATTGCCATGAAAACCACTGGGAACCCTGACAGGTAAGTGAATACGAGCGATAGGCTCATCTTCAAAATTAGCAGGGTCGAGAATGACTAAATCACTCTTTTGCTTATTCTCGTCAAAGACTAGAGTCATAACATAGCCATCTAATTCAGAGACCCCATTTTTCTTAGGAACAAATATAGCTTCTCCTCCATAACAGCCTGGTTTAAAGCGATGTACTTTGCTAGTCTGCTCTCTCACGTTATATTGAATGATTTCCGGATAATAATTGGGAATTTTTTTCTCGGCAGTCAACTTTAAATCAATATAAGGGGCATAACCAAACTGATATGACCTTCCTGTTTGTCTGCGATCGATAGTTGGTAAATCTACAAATCGATCATCTAAAGGTTGAGATTTAATCGTTTTAGCATCTGGATTAACCGTAAACCGATGTAAATGGGCTTTTGTTGCCAGAATTGCCTCTAAAGTACTTTCTAATTTAATCTGAGGATAATAGACAAAATCAATTACAATCTGTTCATTGTCTTCATGGGCATTCATAAAATGCCAGAGCCAGAAGGCATCAGTGTCCAGCCTGACTGGTTTTCGCGTCAAATCGTGACGATGGATTAAGATTATTTTGGTTCCCATTTCTGGTTTCCAGACAAACGGAGAATTGCACTTCATTGCCTTTGACATCTCAAAAACTAGAGGACAATGAAAGAAAATCACATAATTTTTGGTGATTGCCATATCGTGGAGCAGCGCCGATTGAGGTAAATCGATAGACATTGTCCTGATAATTTTTCCCTGGCGATTAGCAACGTAATAGGTGAGATAAGGAGGATTAATCAGGGAATAACGGAAAAAATGTAGTTCTCCTGTTTGCGGATCTAATTTCGGATGAGCGGCCATTGATTGTTCGATGTCTCCCTGAAAATTCCATGTGCCGACTGTCTCTAGTTTAGGGGTAATTTGATAGGGTAATCCTGCTTCATACAACGCTAAAATAACCCCTGCATGGGCGAAAATATTGGTATTGGCATAATTGCGAAATTTGAATTCAGGAAGTACCTTCCCTTCATGTAATTCATATTTTAATCCGCGCGTCCAAATCCAACGATTGCGATAGCGAACCTTAGAATCTTCAAAATAAAAGGCGTGAAGCATCCCATCCCCTTCTAGAGGATAATTATAAGAAACAGGTTTAAATAATTGATTGGGGCCGTTGCGAATATAAATGCCTTCTAAATCCGAGGGAATTGCTCCCGTCACCTTTAAATTATTTAGATCGGTTTCATAAAAAACAGGGGCATTAATTCCTTTCAGAAAGATATTGTCACTTTTCCAGCTATTGTATTGCCTCCAGGTTTGAGAAGCAGGTTGAGAATTTACTTTCAACCTTGGAGTAACCAGAGAAGTAAGAAAGGAAAGGAAGGCTATGGTGCTAAACTCTCTTCTTTTCATCCTATTTACTTTCAAATAAAGAAGGGGAAGAGGGGTTACTACATCCAGGAATCTCCTCTGTTGTTAGAAGCTCCATCGCCAGTTCTGTCTTAATTGAAATTCCCTGAGTGGGAAAATGGCGCATCACATCAATCAAAGTCCAACCTTGTTGATGGGTAGCGGCTAAGATTAGAGCTCCACGAATAGCATAAAATCCATTCCGACTCGGATGAGTACTGATAATCTGTCCCATCCTTTTCAGAATCTCCTCTACCATAGGTGTATGAGTGAACCGATATAGGGTAACCGGATTGAGATCATAGCGTTTCCGTAACATCTGGCGCAGTTTCAGTAAGGTTGGCTCATCAAATTGCTTGGCATAGAAAGCAAATTCAGATGTAATTTTACCTTCAATGGCGTAAGTTTCTAATGCTTCAACGGAGAGAGAAAATTTTAAAGGTCCGTAGAGTAAATAGATTCTTTCTGCACTAATAGCTGGTTTAGGGAGCAAAAAGGTAGAAATTATCGCTAAAATTGGCCAAAAAGTAGATTTTAACCTGACTTTACATGACCTCGACATAAATATGCTCAAATTAAATTTATACATTAGCCTCGCTCGAAAGTAATAGAAGAAGTGTGATAGATCGTTCGCGAAACATAAAATTTGGGTACACTTCATATATGACTAATCACCGTTACTTGTCTCTTGAGTTGTATATAGTGCTACAATTCTAGAAATATATATGGCGGGGTACATGACACCTATAACCGCTTCGAGATTAGCTAAAGTTCTAGCAATATCACTAATAGGAGAAATATCACCGTAGCCCAAAGTTGTTACAGTAGTAAAGCTAAAATAAAACATCGCATCAAATAAATCTACTGTCTCTATTAACTGATTAAAGGCATTAGGGTCAAGAAGATAAACTATGACATAAAGCAATGCCCAAGCTATACCAATAAGAAAAAATACTGCAATCCCACCTTGAATCGTATCGCCACTGACTTTTTTTTCCGAAAAGATTTTTTGATTGATCGTAACTAGTGCCATTAAAATAAATAAGATATAAATTACTTTTGCTACTATCACAAAAGTTTTATTTTGCTCTATCCCTACTCGTAAGGAATTTTGAATATCAAGACCAAATGAGGCTACTGCCAAAGTTAATAGCAGCAAGAATTCTCTTTTTTTGAGATTCAATGTTCTAATGATGGCAATAATTGTGACCGTTAATACTAATGAAACCATAATTTGCCCTATTGTTCCACTCAGAGCGGGAGCTAGTATAAATAGAACAATAATTATGGCTAACAGTTGAGTATATTTATTTTTTATAAATTTCTTCCCCTGACCTAATTTCATGGCATTACATTGATGTTTGTTAAGGAGAAACTATCAGCTATCAATGATTAAAAAACTAAGAAATTAATATAGCACTTTTCTGCTCTATGAATTGGCTGAATTTTCTCAAACAATATTTTCAGCAATCTTGGAAGAGTCGCACTCAAGATTGGCAGGTGCTGAGAGAAGATCCGATTCCAACTAGTGAATTGAATGAGATTTTTTTCAAAGCATCACTTCCAACTTTTAATACCAATTTCATAAACTTAGGCTACACTTATAAAAATAATCTATCAAAAGCGATCTCGAAGAGGTCGGCGAAGCCGCGCCTCCGGCGAGCCGCTGCCCCTTCGGGCGGGAATGGGGGTTCAAATAAAACAAAATTAACTAGTGATACGAATTCATTAATCACTGAAACCCCCCATCCCGGAGCTGCGCAAGCGCGGGGCGCGAAAATGTCTGGAGTAGTTAAAATTGAAATAATTGAATCGGCAGAAACCCTCAGAGAACTTTTAAAAAATGCCAAGACACCGCAAGAAAAATAAAGAATTCAAGCTCTTTATTGCTTAAAAACTAAGACAGTAGAAACAGTCAAAAAAATTGCTACAATGTTAGTCTGATCAATTGGATTTTTTACGAAAAAAACTCGCCAATATATTAACTGAATTTAGTCAAAAAGATATCGCTTCTATTACAGGAGCAGAATCGGCTATAGCTCTTAATTCTTATTAGAAAATAATCAATCAATCACAGTCTAGACAAGAGTTTCAGGATTTAGCAATGGCAAGGATTTTCCCAGACTGATAAAAGAGAGTTATACTACATCGCGTGATGTAGTAATTTTGAATACGTCAACAGTTAGCATGAAAGAAATTCACTCCTCACCAAGGAAAAAATGAAAATAGCAGCAAGAGCTGTTGACATATTTACTTCGTTTCAGCGACTATTTAGCAGTCAGTGTGAGTAAAGTTCTAGAAAGTGAAGGTAGTTCTAATGGTTCCAATCACTTGGTTTTTGCTATCATCAGTCTGTTCGGGATTTATCAAATAGATAGCTCCAGGGGTAATGGAGATATTATCATTTAGTGGAAATTTGAAGAAGCCTTCTATGTGGACGGGATTCTTGGTTTGGACTCGCACACCTCTGAAACCTTCTACACCCAAATAGGGTTGTACACCTCCAAAGATACCGAGTACAGCTCCTTCCTTCAATAAATCTGGGAAGGCAAAGCCCCCTCCATAAGTCCAGATATCACCATTCTCATCAGTATCTTGGAGCTTAAAATCGGTGTAAGTAAAAAAGGCACTGAAATTGACTCGATCGCTGATGGCCCAAGCCAATTCTCCGCCATAGCTGTTAGTTGTCTTATCTCCAACATCAAAAAAGGCTTCCGCTGTATCCCGATCTACGCCTCCAGCGCTGACAAAAGCATCCACTAAATCCGAACTAGATAGGTTGGCCAATGAGGTACCGACAAGCCCGGCACCACTTTCTTCCCCCTGTCCGAAGATCGGGCTATCTGCTTTATGAAAACCTCTAGCGTAGGTGAATGCGAAATCTACTTTGTCACCGATATTGGTACTCACCTGAGCCAGCAACCCATAGTTCCCATTAAAGAGACCAGCACCCTGACTGGGATCGTTAGCACTGCCAGCTAAGTAACCAACGCTTAATCCCAAAGATCTAAAAATACTATTTGAGAACTCGAAGTCTACATTAGCGCCTAAACCAGCACCGCCACCGATCCGATAGATTGGGTTTTGGGTGGCAAAGGTTGATAAAGCTCCATTACCGCCGTCATAATCTTGAAAGAAGGGGCTGAAAGTGGGGGCGAAGTCGTTATGCTCCCCTCCAGCTCCAGCTATGAAACTGTTGATTGTAATACTTCCCAGCTCAAGGGGTATGGAGTATGCTAACTTGTCGATCTCGATAGAATTATCACTACCAGGGAAGACATTAAAAGTTTGGGTAGTTGTGCTACTCTCTAGGTTACCTAGACTCAAATCACCGATATTACTATCAACTTCGAAATTATTTGTGAAGCGATCGAAGTTCCCTGCCGCTAACCGAGTAATCAAACGATCCTTTCCAGTGAAGCTAGAGTTGAATCCTAAGCGTACTCGATCGCCAAGGATTGCTTGGTTGTCGTTTTCCTCGCCGAAGGAATTAGTTATCCCAAAAATCACTTCTCCTTCTAGTTTGGTGGTAGTGGAAAATTGATGATCTTCTAAAAATGCAGTACGACTTTCTAGGTTATCAACTCGACCGCCCAGAGCCGCCAATTCGGCCTCAAATTCTTGAAGCAGACGATTAATGGTTTCTATATCTTCCCTAAGGACTGCTTCAGAAGAAGCAATTAGACGCTCAATTTGATTCAAGCAAGCGTTTAAACCAGCCGCAAATTCATAACGGCTGAGGGACTTATTTCCACGATAGGTTTGATCTGGGTAACCAACGATACAGCCATAGCGGTCTACCAAACTTCTGAGGGCTTCAAAAGCCCAACTTTCAGGAGATACATCTTGCAACTGATTGACATTGGTCACTTGATTTAAAGAGTTGCCTCCATCTTCTTGGCTATATTTCTCTAGTTGGTCAAAAAGCTGATTTGTCTCGTTGACTTTTGGAGCACCATTATCAGCTGAAGTAACTTGAGCCTTGGCCATGAAGGGAGAAAAAACTATTAAAATCATCCCTAAAATAGTTGAACTAAGTAGCTGAGACTTCCAAACATAAACATTATTAAACATCATTAACTCCTCAATTAATTTAATTTAGTGTTCTCAAGCTTAATTTATTTCGCCTATGTGCAATCTTGATTCCCTCCTAGCGATTTAATATCCTAATTGTTGCCAAAGAGGTGCAGTACGTACCTCAAGTGGTGGGTTACTCCTGTAGTCATTGTCTATACTGAAGCCGTAATCTTCCAGTAATGTCTCTATCCAAGGGGGGTGGGCAAAATCGAGCACAACTTTTTTTCCATCCCTCTCACCAATAAGAACATTGGAACCTTTAAAAAAACTAGGAGTCAAACCTTCAAGAACTGTACCGTCCTCTGCTACTACAGATATGATGTCCCCAGCTCTACCTTTGATCGTTCCTATTTGATAGTCATCCCAACTCATCTGAGGTTCACCTTCAAATTCGTCATGCCCTAGAGCCTGACTGAGAAGATAGTGTTCTTGTTCTGCTGAAAACTTTGAAGGCGGTTGCGGCTCTTTGGCTGACAAAGTATTTGCCTTGGCAGAATTTGCTGAGATTGTAGAAAATAATAGGAGTAACAGCAGACTGGTTAGTGCGTTCATACTAAATTCATTCGATTCCTAGAAATGTACACTCTTAAGGTTGAAGCTGTGACGCGGTGACACAGAGAGTTGTTCATCCTTAGTCCTTGAGGTGGGTGAGCGAAATTTACGGTGGCAAAAATTAGTTTTCGTGTTGTTTAAGTCATAGGTATTTACCCATTACTTATTACTCATTACTCAAAACTTTTTTATTTTTTAACTCCCACACCTTTTTTCGTTCACCCCCTTGAGGTAGAGGTAATAGACTTGTTGCGAGCTAGATATATCAGTTTTAATCTTTAGGTGTGAGGACTAAATTTTGATAAAAAGCTATTTTGCAACAAGTCTAATTTAATTTTTATTACGTAACAATTTTATCGTACGTCAAGCAACGTATTCAGTTCTATCCTAAAATCAACTTGATATCCAGTTTTGCAGTTCGAGAAAGTAAACTTTTTATTAAGCTTATCTGTAGAGATGAAAAATGTTAAAGGAGCGTTTGAATTCTTAAACTTTAAAACGACCAATCCAGAAGAATTTCAAAGCATTATTTCCCAAGAATTAACTCCTATCGAGCAGGTCGAGCCGATGGGAAAAGACTTTCATGCTGATTTTAAGGCTTACACATTTGGGCAACTCTTTTTTACTCGTGTCCAGTTCCCAGATGGAATCTCACTTATCCCGATTCCAGGAGAAAAATGGCTTTTCCTGGAACTCCCGTTAAGCGGTCAGCTACAGCTTAGATATCGAGGAAGAGATATTTCCTTCGACCAAAACTCTACTTATTCAATAGTCAGCAATGAACCCATCCTTTACAGATATCAGGAGAATGCTAAACATACAACAGTAGGAATCGATAAGCAAATGCTTACTGCTTGTGCTCAAAAACTCGTCAACGGACAAGAAGAGCGAGAATTCACATTCCATCCCCAACTATTTGGGGAAACTTCCGAAACTGCTAGTTTTCGCCGCTATCTAGAATTTATCTCTCAGGAGTTAGTGCGAGGAAAAAGCTTATTTAGCTACCCCTTAATCGCCACAGAAATCCAAAATACTATTTGCTCAATGGTCCTGACTCTATTCGACAATAACTACTTGTCCCTAGAAACAAAATTAGAAGAGGCTTGTTTGCCAGCTTACGTTATGCGAGCAAGGGACTATATTGAGAATCATCTCGGCGATCCAGTTTCTCTGGCTGACGTTACTGCCGCTGCCGGAGTCCATGTTAATACTCTGCTAAAAGGTTTTAAGCAGCATTACGAAATTAGCCCGATCGCCTATTTAAAACGGAAACGACTAGAATTAGCTCACAGAATACTTCTAGCTGCTGACCCCCTAACCACCTCCGTTGCTACTTCAGCAACGGAGGTGGGATTCTTCCACTTCGGTAGATTTGCCCACGATTACTACCAGTTTTTTGGCGAACTACCCTCAGAAACCCTGAAAAGGTGACCGAGAAAACTGAGAGCGCAAGCCCCTACTTTCCAAGTATGGGGATAAGCTCGAAGGAGGGAATTCTATTCCCGACCACTCCGTTTCTGATTCTGGATGTACTCTTTAATCTTAGCCAACGGTGCGCCTCCCACAGTTGAAACGAAATAGCTATTTGTCCAGAGAGTAGGAAGTCGTTTTTTGAGCTCTGGAAACTCTTGCCTAAGATATCTAGAAGTAGCGCCTTTAAAACGTTTAACGGCTCGATGAACTCCAAACTGAGGGTCAAGAGAGAGCAACAAATGAACGTGATTTTTGTCTCCTACCTCCATCTCCAAAATATCGACTTGTATTTCCTTGGCTATTTCTAGTAACAACTCTTTCAACCTAGTTTCTATTTTATTAGTCAAGACAGGACGACGATATTTAACCACCCAGACTACATGATATTTACAACAATAAACAATATTGCTGTTACTTTTGTATTGATTCATGTTATTATACAGCAATAGCCTATATAATTATATCATGCCTCAGTACATAGTGCGAAAAATCAAGCTCAGTCAAACATCGCAGCTAGACGAGTTAGCTCGTGCTGCTGGCGAGTTGTACTCAAAAACTTTGGTGAGTTTTTGGCGTACAGTTCGTAAAAAAGATGTTTGGTTATCTGGTTACTCTATGGAAAAGTGGCATATATCAGATAAGCTTCATGCTCATACAAGTGATGCCATTACTCAATCTTTTTATGCTTCTCTAAAATCTTGGAGAGCTAGAAGAAAAACCGACCCAAACAGCAAACCTCCTAGACGCAGGCGTTGGTTCTACAAAGTTATCTGGAAGCAATCAGCAATTAAGCTGAAAGATGGCAAGTTAAGACTTTCTAATGGCAAAGGAAATGAACCTCTAATTGTTGATTGGCAATGGGAAAAACCTAAAATTATTGAGATGGGTTGGAATCGTAACTCTCAATGCTATGAATTAAGGAGTTGTTATCTTAAGCCATGTGTTGAATCAGTTGAATCTAATAAAGTTGCTGCTGCGGATTTGGGTGAAATTCACCCAATGGTAATAGCTGATGGAGTTAATACTGATATTTATAACGGACGTTTATTGCGCTCTAAACGTCAGTATCAGAATAAACTTAAAGCTCAATTATCAAAGCTTATACACCAGAAAAAACGAGGTAGTAAATGTAGAAAAAGACTAATTAAATCCAAACAAAAACAATTAGCCAAAATCAAAAATCAAATTAAAGATATCGAGCATAAGTTAACCAGCAAAGCTGTTTCAATACTCAAGGAAAGAAGTATTCAAACGCTGGTCATAGGAGATGTGCGAGATATCAGAAAGAATGTTGATTATGGGAAAAAAGCTAATCAAAAGCTGCATCAATGGAACTTTGGTTCTATTCGGCAAAAACTTGAGTATAAATGTGCGAAAATCGGCATTCAAACAGAGCTAATATCTGAAGAATATACCTCTCAAGAATGTTTATCCTGTCGCAAAAGAAATAAACCCAAGAATCGTAATTATCAGTGTTCTTGCTCTTTCCAGTTTCATCGCGATGGAGTCGGCTCAAATAATATTCGTGCAAAGTATCTGGGACAAGTCCCAGTAGTCGGTCTTATGGCTAGACCCTCTGGAGTAAGGTGGAATCCTCATCTTCAGTGTAACTCAGTTAACTTTTTGGCTGAGGAATCCCCTGAACTACTTGAGCGTCGTTCAGACGCTGTTCATGGGGAGTAGTCAATAGCTTGATTTGGCGAGATTCTTTTTCTGATAAAAAGTTTGGGTCAGAAGTATTGCTATTGCTAGGATTGTTTGTTAATCCTGACTTTTGGTCGTTTTCCACTTTTGGCGATCGCTCTTCTTGAAAGTTGCACATAGATTAAATAGGAGAGCTAGTTTAGCAAATTATTGAGCAATTTTACAACTGCTGTAATTCTTGCTGGACAAACTGATATAGCTGAATGCTGTTTTGTTGCTGAAATAAACTAGCAGCTTTTTTCCAATCTTTTTTGGTTTGGGAGATATTTCCTAATTCATAGTAGGTAAGACCTCGATTGTAGTAAGCTAGACCATCCTGGGGATTAAGTGCGATCATCTGATTGTAATCTGCCAAGGCCTTATCATATCGTTGTAATTTAGCGTAGATAAAACCGCGATTGTTATAAGCTTCAGCATACTGGGGATTAAGCGTGAGGGCTTGATTGAACTCTGCCAAGGCCTTATCATACTGTTGTAATTGAGCGTAAATATTACCGCGATTGATATAAGCGTCAACAAGCTGAGGATTAAGTGTGAGGGCTTGATTGAACTCCGCCAAGGCCTTATCATATTCTTGTAACATAAAGTAGGCAATACCGCGATTGATATAAGCGTCAATAAGCTGAGGATTAAGTGTGAGGGCTTGATTGAACTCTGCCAAAGCTTTATCGTACTGTTGCAATATAAAGTAGTCAAGAGCGCGATTATAGTAAGCTTCAGCATCTTGGTCTTCAAGTGGGAGCGACTGATTGAGAGCCGCCGCGAGCTGATCGTGTTGTTTTAATTCATCAGCCAATGATATTTGCGTCAGTGTAATAGCACCACCAACAAATAGAGCAATGAAAATTTTGTCAAGATACTTCATTTTTCCCTCCTTCTGTTGACCTACCCTTAGCTAGACAAGCGCATTATTCTAACTAACGCGATAGGTCTATTCTTCTGTAATACTTATATAATTAGAGTTGTTAAAGAATTACATTATAAGAATTACAATATAAGTATTTGGTATTCTGCGATATCCTAAAATTACCTTGATATCCAGTTTTACAATCCGCAGAGTATTAACCCATTCTCGAAGCAGGATAATTCATCGTTTTCAAGAAGAAGTCCTGGTCGAAATCATGTCTGTGAACTAGAACAGTAAAGAAAAAATTATGTCTTGCCACCAAGACTGATTAGAGAGCCTACTCTTGAGTCACATTAGTAAATGATTACCAGATGTATGAAACTGAGAAACAAGCTGACAATAGCAGCCATAACTACTATCCTTTGGGGAAGTAACTTATCTTCAGCGCCTCGTGCCACAGCCCAAGTCGGAGAGCAGCAAATTAACCAAACCCAAGTTATTGGAGTCGCTGTCTCTGGAGGAAGATTTCACAATCTAGTTGTTATAGAACAAATTCCTGGAAAAGAAACTTGCTGGAGCGAAAGCGGTTCTCAACCCACTGTTGTCGATCCACTGTGGACAACCTTCGATTTCACAGGAAGTTGTCGTCGTGCGACTGATAGCAATGGTTATTCCGTCCGTCTTGATGGTCAAGATACTAGTCAAGATTATAGTTTAGATCTAACTGAGCAAGGAGATGAAATACATCTAGTTGCCGTGAGCCGCCAAGACCGTTCTCGCACTACTATTGGTAGCACATTCGGCAAAGCTGATGGTCAGTTTCTCAAAATCCATCTTTATCCAGGTTGGCAATTTACCAAAAAAACCTACGAAGAAAAAACTTTAGGTCATTTTTTCTTTAGTGGAGATACTGTCGCGATCTCAGCAGCTGGAGATACTCCTCCCACTCCTCCACCAATTCCCACAGTTAGCTTTAATGATACCGCTCAAGATATCTATCAAGATGAAATAGAACAAGCTGTCGCTTTAGGTTTCATTGCTGGCTTTAACGATAATAGTTTTCGTCCTCAAGATTCTTTAACCAGAGAACAATTAGTCTCCATGGTAATTGGTGCCTTGAGTACTGTTAGCGATCTACAAATTCAAACCCCTGATGCGGCAACCACTCAGATTTATCCCGATGTTCCTGGCGATCGCTGGAGTGCGGCGAAAATTCAATGGGCGCAAGAAAATCAAATTGTCAAAGGTTATGAGGATGGATCTTTTCGGCCAGAACAACCTGTAACTAGAGCAGAACTAATGGCAGTATTAGAAGGTGCAGCTAAATTTGTGAATGTTAGAAGGCGACAAGTTCCAGAATTAAAGCTGCAATCAACAGAGGCTAGTTTTGACGATCTTTCAGGACATTGGGCTCAAGATAAGATTCAGACAATGACTGGTTTTTGTCAAGTCGCTTCTCCTTATAACGAAGTCGGCAGTTCTTTCTATCCCAATAACCCTTCTGGCCGTAATTACGCTGCGGCGGCAACTTTAAGAATGCATAACTGTATTTCTGAGTTTTCTGCCTACTAAATTTGACTTAATGAACTCAAATAAACAACCTGAAAAAATTAGGTACCAATGACCATTTTTTGAATTCAAAATTCAAACTCGCGCGTTCCCTAGATGAGTAAAACTCATCGGGGTCGCTCGTCAAAATTCAAAGTTCAAAATTGACGAGCGACCCTGCTG
>JAAUYH010177343.1_pt1 | contig 13371 bp, 9 predicted proteins | sample 7278061 | NCBI WGS metagenome assembly JAAUYH01 (sample SAMN14350203, study PRJNA611818) | marine sediment metagenome | isolation source: surface marine sediment (0.6m) | place: French Polynesia: Moorea | collected 2018-08
CATCGATTTGAATATCTTCTCTCGGATTAGGTATGAGATCAACAAGTGTTCGCACCTGAATCATTGGTAGGAAAGGTCTCAATTCTTGATACCGATACAGACATTCAGCAATTGATGACCAACGTGTCAAATTGATGCATTTTGCTCTCAGTGGTGTGTGTTGTTCTAGTTTTGCCTTAGTTACTGGTGCACGCAGCTTCCGCATCAAGGCATTGACTTTCTCAGTTATCATATAATACGGTTTTACGATGTCTTGTATTGCTAGGTTGAACCGATGGCTCTAACATCCAATGAGAGTTATGCCAGGTTTCCTTGCGAACGATTGGTCAGTACTGCAGTTGTCGCCCATCAGGGCAACAACGTTTTCAAACTCTTCCCAAAAAGTTATAGGACAAAATTGGTGTATTCATCATGATTATCTGTTCCTTGGCTAGTTTCGTCTTCGAAGGGAGAAAAATCCAGTAAATTCGTAGCGTAGCCTAGTTTTGTATCTGACGGATAGCTAGCAAAAATGGCCATAAAGTGAGTTCCGTTCTCTGTCCACCCGTCGAACAGAAGGACGAATTTGTCTGGGAGTATTCTGGAAATCTTAGACTCAACTCGCTTTGTGAGTTTGGACATGTATTTTGCAAGTGTATCACAGGATATGTAAGTATGTTTGACATTTCGACGAAACGCAGGATGAGTTAGATAACTGAAGGGCAATAACGCGCCTACAATGAGATCAAGCCAGCTATATATTGAAACAGTTTTAGAAGGATAAAATAGTGAAGCGCTTTCTCTTGTACCAGTAAACAAATATGATTCCGAATTTTCTGCATTGAGTAACAGTTTGTACTCTTCAGGTGCTTGGATTGCACATGGGACATCAGGTTAGAATACTCAGATCCAGTTTGCTTAGGTGACGCTTTTCCGCATTTACAATTCCAATTATTTTCGGCTCCCTCGTCTTGGGTGTACAAGGCATCTCGAACTCGCTTCCCTAACACAATTTTCCGTCCCCGAAATTGGAGGCCTGGAGGGGGAGTCATTTCGCAGCACTGAGTTCACAAATTCGTCGGAAGACTTTGAATACTTAACTAAAAACTGAATGTACTCTATTGAATGTAACTGAAGCATATTGGTTTCCTAGAATTCAACCGTATTCAAAGTATTCGAGTAAATACCGAGGACTACTTTGCTGAGAGATTCTAACTCAAATAAGTTATTCTGTGCGGACGAGCAGAAAAAGCAATAACATAAGTAACTTATTCAAACGTATTCAAATAAGGTATATTCTTAGACATCTCTGCTCAATAGATTATGTATTGAGATAGTGCAGTGTACGATTTTAACTTACAAGCGGTTTTCAAATGCAAGCTGCAAAATAGTAACATATTACATGGTACGATAGTTCATTGAGAAATAATGATCAATCTGGTTTAAATATTGCTCCAATTCATCTGCAATATACTTGAAAATGCGAGAGCAGTGTAGGCATGTACTAAAACCGATGCGCTTTTCTGAACTCCTTCGATTTTCTAGTTCGTCTTCCTCCGTTTTTTGTACAGCTATTAACCCAATAAATCCCCAGTAATATTTGATGGTTCTTTGATCATTAATCAGGTTTGTGCTCTGCATGCTGTCTCTAAAATTACATACAGACTAGTAAAAAGTTCTAATTTGAATTATTCCTATTTTATCTACTTTCATGGCCATTCGACACAGAATTATTGTTTTACTTCGATTCTAAACTGAATTATTTATTCCGTAGAAGCAGAACTGTTACAGCGACATTATTCTGGATTTTTTACTTCTAAAGAAGACGAAGATAATGAGCTATGCTGGTAATCAATCTTAAATTGCTACACCATACTCATTACGTCAAAAGAGCAGGCTTTTGTGAATCTTAATATCACAAAGCACTTAAATTAATCAACTGTATCTTAGTATTCTTCTCCTTTTTGTATAAGTAAGTAAATTATTTTCTGAAAAATTGACAAGGAGTAATTCATTTTCTTGTTGAGTTTACTTGTTTTATTTATTCTCATTTTCTCTCGCTCAATAATGTTCTAATGAACCAATTCTATGTTCTTCTTCGGTAGGTCCACTTTCTCCGTTCCTCCAGCAGGTCGTTTTAGTACATGAACAGTAGGTGCAACGAGGCCATCAGGAGCTTTCTTCAAGATTGGAGCTGGGCCACCAATTCTGGGCTTGACATGTCTGCACGGGAACTCGTTACAGCCGCAGTGTTGTACTTCGAGTTCTAACGGTTCCACTTCGTACACAATTTGGTCTTTCTCTCCTCTACACCCAGAAAATTTCCTGTCTTCTCTCCACTTCTTTTCATATCGTTGCTTCTGCATCTTCTTGACGAATGAATATTTCACCGCCGCACACATCTTCCTTAATCCACAGTCCATACTCATGTCAAAGTCACAGATCTTGTTCTTGCTTGTTAGTAGTCGCAAGTAGATCAGTTGCTTGACTTCGTGTGTTGTGTAGGCTCTTGCGGTCCCGGTTGAGGTATGTATAGATCGAAACAGAGTCCGAATGAAGCCGTTGCCGGCTCACAGCAACTTCGACTCGGCTGATTTCATCATCATTAAGCCTCACTATCACGAGATTGTCACGATCCATTCAATTTTAAGTATTTACATCCCATTCACGGAAACAATCGTACTACCTAACAAGCTCTTATATGATCCTACATGATGGTTTGATTTTACAAGAGTTACTGACGCTCATTTCGAAACCAAGGGTGTGCTAAAGCATCTTCTCCGGTAATTCTAGTAGAAGCTACTGGAGTCAGCATTCGTACTACTAGATCTCTAGCTTCTGAGCTGAGATTGTCCCATGCCATCTCTTGCCGAGATGAAAATCCCGACCATCGACGAATACACTTTGTCCCATAACTCCACAGCGTGCTCGGTGGAGTAGCTGTGCGTTGAAGAATGCACTCAAATATTTCTTCTTTTGATTGACCGAGGAATGCGCGTTTGCCGGTGAGCATCTCGTAAATAGTGGCACCACACGAGAACATATCTACCTGAGGACCGTACCCCTCACCTCGCACAATTTCGGGTGCCATAAATGGGTACGTTCCTGCAAGCGGAGGATTCGGATACTTCTCACCATCAGGGGGATAGTAAGCGGCAGAGCCTAGATCACCGATCCGCAGAATTGGACTCGATGATGATGTGCAAGAAACGAAAATATTTCCTGGTTTTATGTCACGGTGCGCGATAGCTATTGACTGAAGATACTCCAATCCGAGAAGAAGTTGGTAAGCCATTCGGCGAGCCCACCGCTCCGATAACCGGCTTCCGCGTTGAGCCAGAACTTTTGACAGATCGCCATGCCTCATAAGCTCTTGTACTACTACAGTGTGATTGCGCCCTACCAAAATCTCGATCGCCCCCATGATGTTCGGGTGGTCCATCGTCTCGATGATTTCCAGCTCGCTGTACGGGAACCTCGTGTTTGAAATTACTTTCAGCGCTACGCGCTTCCCAGTGGCATTCTCTGTTCCGGCGAAAACCCGTCCGGATGCGCCCGAACCGATGCCGTTTTCTATTCGATACATGTCTCGTAATCTCCATCCTACACACTGAGAAATAGCGCTCATCCACTGCTTGGCTGTTTTCTTGTTCCTGAATGCTAACTGAACTGATCCGTTTATTCGAATAACACGAGAGTGGACCATTTGCACCCGCGTCGATTGAACTGGAAAGATCAACTTCATGTCGCTGCGGTCGTAGCTGAAAATGAAGAGACATGCCCATCGCAAGCGGATAAATCTAGCTTTAGCTTCGAAGCTACTACGAGAACCAACATGAGCAAAGGTTTGAAGATTTGGGAAATTGAACATTATTCGATGAGTTGTGTTGTAGTAGTGTTTGGAAAATGGCACATCTTCGTACAAATAAGGGAATTGTTATGTCATTCCCTGCACACCAAATCATGATAAATTAAGGAATAACAGAGAAAGTATAAAATCGATGATATTAATATAAAAACATGAAACCATTCAACTCCATGATAACTTATTGTTGTTTTTTTTGGTATATAACATAGCACCTCATATTTCTTTGAGTATCATTTACAAAAGGAAGAGAGAAAAGTATCTTAAATCTGAAAAGCGTAAGGTACACGTCTAAAGTGCTCGCAGTTAAGGGAATACATTCTTCACTACATGGATAGATTTACGAACTGGCACTAAGAATTTGGGCACTGCCGTAAAATGTGCATACATTCCCTGTATCATGACTGTGTAACTTTTCCATAGCGTTGCCTTCGCAAGTTTGAGCTAGAATCCACTTGTATGAAGGAGGTTATCTTACAGTAGGCTCTGCGAACGAAAATAACCTGTTTTGGAGTGAAGACGAGCCCAGAAAACCGCGATTTTATTGCTTTTCAACAGTCCAAACAGACATAGAACGTTTGCTCGTGACACGTAGCAGTACTAGAGAATCGTGTCGATGCTGACAAGATTTGTTCGGGAGAATAGTCGAAACGAAGAAAATTAGAATAAAGAACCATTGAATCAATACCCAGTGCAATCTGGATAGAGTGCGTGGCATAATCCCGGCATCAATTCTTGGCATAGCTTCGCGCACTGCATCTTCACTGACGCGTCAAGCTTGATTTTGGCTGGAACAAGGGCGGCAAACCCCAGAGCAAATGCGAAGAAGAGAAGAATCAGGAAACGGAGACGAGACATGACGAGTCTGGTGAATCAGTGGTGACTGGCAGGAAGTAGAAAGAAGCTTGCACGTGGTGCGGCGTTTAAGTACTCTAGAATTGTGTACGAGAATGCCCGTATCGCAGCATAGGTTTGTATCGAGTTTCGAGCACAGAAATAATCAAACCTCTCACGCTAAACGCCAATTCGTACCGTAAGGAATTCTCATGAGCGAATAATACAAGACACTCTCCTATGTTAGCAGAGGATCCGAGTGACATACAAGTGTAGGTTGCTTGATGAGATATCATTTAACAGTTTCCCACTAACTTTGATTTGTTTTGATGACGTGGATGGATTGGAAATCACGCTTTTTACGTGAGAACACATTCTCAATAAAATCCTCCTCTATGTCTAAGTAAAAGCATCATGAAGCACACTCTATCTGCAATGTTCGTAGTGCAGATGTCATTCACTTCACCTTTGCTTTGGGAATCACTTGCGATGTCACAGGTGTACGACACAAAACGAAATCGACTGTAAGGTACATTTTTATGGTGTAATAAATGATGGCTTGTTGTTAAATGACGCATTATCTATTTCGGATCAAATTTCCCCCACCGCCAAAACGGAACCCACACAACAGTGCTAGCTCCGTCTATTCGACTGGCTCTAGTTCAGACAATCACGAATTCCCTTGATGTGACTCAACGGAATCGCACAATCGGTATCGTGTCGTTGCTAGATTCACCATGGAGTCGGCGGATGCGCTTCAACATTTGTCACCAGCGCGAGTCGTGCTCGCGTTCTCGTCGGTATCCCTACGCCTAGGGACGTCAGAACGCCCGTTTATGCGCGTGCTGCATCGCCACATACAAGCCACACATCGAGGGGAAGAACTGTCGTATGCCGCGCTATTGTCTGCCTTCGCCGGCGTTGCATTCGTCGTCAATGAGGAAGTCGAGGTCGAAGAAGATCTTCCGCTTCTCTACGAAACGCATACCGTTTCTGATTTCATGCGCACTTTTGTCGAATACGCGCTGTCGTCCGAGCACGCGCTGTCGACCGTGCTCGATTATCTAGAGCCACCATCGGCCTCGGAAATCGCACGGAATTCACCAGTCGACCTCTTCCTTCGCAAGTGCTACGTCGCCTTTGCGTCGCTCTCTTTCGGCGATCTGTCCATGCTTCGCGACCGTCTCGCCGCATACGAAAGCGGCGCCGATGAACCGGCCTACCCCGCGCCGTTCCCGGCGTACGTCGCCAGCGCTGCCATCACTGCCCTATCCGCGGGTATGCCAGCGAAGCCGAAGCATTATCAGCTGCTCAAGCGGGTTCACACCAAAGCAGGGAAACTAAACGCGGCGGATGCCGAGTATGCACTTCATTTGGAGGCGGTTCGTCGAAGAGATGCCGCAACAGCAGACACCCTTCTGCATCGCGCCTTCGACCTATCACTCGGCGCCCCCATATCACCATCAAACACCGTCAGCATGGTCGACGCGTTGCTGCTACCACGAAGTTTACGAGAACAGCGCAAAGAAGGGATACCACCGCGTGGTGAGCACGCGCAGTATGCGGCATTGGCACACGCATCCGCGAACGCACGTCTAGGTTCGCTCGGTGCGGCGCGCAGGGCGCTCGACGATGCGATGCGTATCGCGCAACACGCAGGCGACGCCCATTGTCAGGCACTCACACTGGAATGGTTGGTGCATCTCACACGGCGACGAGAGCTACAGCGCTGTCCGGTCGCCATCGCCGCGACCTCCCTACGTAACCGGCGCGCCGATGACCCCCCACTGGACCTGACCCCGCTGCGCGGCGACATGCGCCCGAAAGCGCTGCTGGTCTACGCCGCGGCCTGGCAGCAGCACGCGGCGCTGCCCAGCGCGCTGGCCGCCGCGAAGGCCGCGTACGCCTCCGCGCGCGCGGCACGCGATACCGAGGCCAGTGAGTCCATGAGCAGCGAGGAGGCGCGCGCACTCGTCGCCATTGCAGCACTGACAGCGAAAGAGAAGTCGCCCACGGAGGGCATTCAAGTACTGCACTCCGCACTGCGCGGCCGCGAGCAACCAGAAGTGAGCAAGGAGTTCTCCGATACAAAGGCGACGGATTTCCCGGAATTGGACACCTTACGACGCGGTCGTGCATGGCTCGAGTTCAATCGTGCCGCGGTGCGGCTCGACGTGCACGCAGCGGAACTGCATCTGCGCGATGTGGAGGCGTGGACGCTCGCGAGTGATGGTGAGGGCATGCTAGACACTACGGAAGGCCGCGCGAGACTGGCGCTCGCGCGTGGAGAGTACAATGAGGCGGCGCAGCACGCGCATTCATACCGTCGCTTCGCGGCAGCTGCGAACGTGCCGGGGCGCAGCGCGGAGGGCGCACTGCTGCTCGCGCGTGCTTATCTCGAAGCGGGCAACGGTGCGCGCGCGCTGCCACTTGCGTTGGGTGCGCAAGCTCTAGCGGATGCGTTGGGCATGGAGGAGCAGCGTGTACTGGCGGCGGTGTACGTGGCGTGGTCGACCTCTGCGTTGGGCGGTGAGCTGGTTGTCGCCGAGCGCGCACTATCGGCCATACTGCCCCGTGCGGTGGGCGGCATGGGCGTGGCGGTGCGTGGGCTCGCGCGACGGGTGCACGCGCAGCTGTTAATTGGAGTAGGTGAGCTGCGGCGCGCCGTGGTGGCGCTGGAAGATGGCGCTCGCGCGTATCGCAAAGCAGAGGATCTGGGTGGCGTGAGGGACTGCGTGTACCTGCGGGCGAGGGTGTGCCATGAGCTTGGCGAAACGGTGGCCAGGGACGCGGCGGCGAAGAAGTACCGCGAATGTGTCATGGCGCAGCGTAAGCTGCAGCGCGACTACAAGGGGGCGGCGTAGGACAATGGGGCATTCTTCGCCTCGATGGTGAAACGCCCATGCACAGAAAGGTACATGCTCGGACGGAGCAACGCTTAGCGAAATGCAAACTCATTGCTTTCCTCACTCCATTTGAGCGTTGGTTCCTCGGGCGACTCAACATCTTACAAACGCCTTACTCGTACACTCAACGAAACCAATAAGCGAACTAATAGAATTACCTACCCGAAACAACACTTCAACGACAAGATTAATGTTCTCATTCAATCATCAATAGGCCCGTAACCATCTCAGGTTCAACTTTCGTTAACTACATCAAAGGCTGGAGAATCACCGTACACGCCTGGTGAAGGCCTTGGGTACCGATTCAGTAGACGTGCAAGTTTCTGGCCTTCGGCTAGCCGGCGCTTCGCACCCAAACTTGGAATTAAAACGGAATGTAAGCTCTCATTTGATTTGATAAATTGAGCCCATAATTTCTGAAGAACACATTTCAGTGCATTTGAAAACGAAACTCTCCGCGCGAACTAATTATATACACCTGTACTCCCGCGTTCATTTGAAATGCTTCTTTTCTATTCGATATCGCTCCTAGTTTTTACGTTAAGTTCAATCAAGGCCTTCAATATATCATTTAAAAACGAAAGAAGAGAGTTCAACTAATCACCGTGTGTCAAGATCTCTAGTTTATGCCCAGTTTTATACACTACCTGACCAATATTACCGCTTCCATGGCTGTTTGAATTCATAATGGATAAATAATTACGAGATGCAAAAGATTCAGCAGTGATCCAACGCTTGTCACGACACCCGTATTTCTTTACTGAATTGACGATCCTGCCGTTGGTGACAACTTTCACCACGTACTTACCGAAATGAAGTCTGCATCAGAGTTACTGTGAAGGGATCATTCCCATATCCTTAAAATTCTGTACTGGAGACAAAGAGTAGCACACTCCCAGTAAATTATCTTTCAAATTGCTTCGTCTCAACCTTATGTACCTCCGATTTTTTGAACGCATCCGGACTGTTGCGTCACAACTCTGATGATGAGAAGTCGAAACGGCAATAATAGCTGTAACTTTATTTCTACAGTTAATTGTGTAATTTTTCATTCTGGTCTGGCATATGAACAATTATAAAAGTCCAATTGTATTAACGTTTGAGATTGTAACATTTTAAATTGAGTAAGATTTTTTTATCAAGGACAATTGTCAACTCAAATACAGGTTCGTAGCTTTCATTTTGAACTCCGTACCTTTTCACAACTCGTGTAACAGCCAATATATCAGATGCTATAGTGGTGTCTTTCTTTTCAGTTCTTGTATCCCAAATTTTCATTAGTAGGTCGACAAATTTAGTCTCATCATCGTCATAATCAACATGAACTTTACTTTTCACATTGTGAGTAGCGATTGATGCAAAGCAACACTTTTTGTCTTGCAAACTGTACAGCACACCGTGATTTGAGTCCCAGTCAGAGTTATGTTGATTTCTGCACTCATATTTTGTGAGTAGACTCATGATGCCAAACAACAATGCATATGGGGAAAGATCACTTTCAAGAGTAGGGTATTGGGCATTTCGAGATTTCGAGATATAGACTTATTTTGAAAATTCATGAAAATTCACCTAAAACCACTCTTGTTCCTTTATTCCTATTGCATCATGCGGTACTCTCAGTTCACTGTGACGAACTTCCGTAACTTAGTTGTAGCTTCTTCAATATTTTCTAACTTTCACTAGTTTTGTCAGGGGTTAAATATGGCATGTAATCGGATCAAATTTATTGATTAATCTACTTAAAAGAATTTCTTGGAAAAAGCCGTATCTTGAGCAAAGTACTGATTACATACATACTGAAGCAAATATGTTTTGCTTTTACTTCCTTAGCACAAGGTACTGATTCAAGGCTCGGCCAAGTCAACCTGAAATTATCATTACTGACGTGTTCTTTCAATCGCTCTAGATGATTATTCATGATGCCTTTCAATTTGAATGAATCAAACAAAGAAATTTCATAATCACAGGAAAAAGCCTTCACTTTGACAAATTTCTTATGTTCTGAAGAGAATGAAAATACTTGAGTTTGGGATACTCAAAATTAATTTGGGATAGTACAATACGATCGTAAATAATTTTTCCACGAACTCCATATGACTGATGTTGGAAGAATAATGTGAGTGCTTTCAGCGCTTCTAGATATGAGATTGTGCATTTGAGAAAGAAAAACAGGCTTCGCAGCAAATTTCTTTCGTATATTGCCGAAAGATCCATCGCATACATTTTTGGTATGTCCTGCAACAAGAAAGTGTAAAACAACTTCTTCAAACATTCCGATTAATACCAAATAATTTCAATACAATAAGACAAATCGATATTTGTTCTGACCAGAGAAATTGTCGGCGTGCCCAACAAGGTTTCAGTACCCTTTTTTTATATATAATTCGATGCAGTGATTTAGTATACTTATAATAGAGTCCGAACCTTAGGTTCCTGGCCAATGCCCTTCAGGTAATCCATACACATTGGAAGATTGATCATTAGAGATAGATATTCCAAACATGTCATACTTTAAGCCAGTTGTAAAGTGCAGATTACCAGGTTGTCGCTCCATGTTTGGCAGCAGAACTTTTTCATCGAAATCAAAAACAAAGTGCATGGTCCCATTTTTCTGTCTTGACTTTTGCCGATATCTTATTTTGATGTACAACTGACACTCCGTCAAGGCTTTTCTTCTGTGTTCGTCATAGTCAATTTCCGCTAATTCACGAGTTTCACCAGACAAGCCTGAGATGTAATTTCTTAGTGCTACACAATAGTTACGAAAGTCAGAGCCTGATGTGGCTATCTTCAGATCTGGATAGTTGTTCTTCCATGTCTTCCTAAATTGCTGCTCAGTGAGAGGTGATGATGGTTTGTTGAGAATGAAAGTAAGTTAAACTGCACTGGAACTTATTCGATTCCAATCTTGCAAGTATAAATTATACACTAATCGGTAAGCAAAACTGCTTGGTTCGTACCTAAGAATATTCTATTGCGACAGAGCGGATGACTTCGGGTCCAGAAAGCCAAGAGTCTCAGAAAATAGCTCAAGGAAAGCGCATAACGCAACAGTTTGAGTAGCTGGCTTATCTTTTCTGGAATCGGAACTATTCATTGTAGAACTCGAAACTTCTTGAGCTGACGAGATACAGCTTCTGTAGACATATTAAAGATAGCTGAGAATACACTGGGCAAACACGGCGGCCTTGAAATGAATATTGTATTGTGCAGCGTCTCGTACCACAAGGAGATTTTTATGGTCTGGATCTTTTTCGTACCGCACTTGGTAACTCGTTGATAGTACCAGATGGAGATATTACAGCTAGCAGCAGTCCTCTTACTGTATTAATTAATTACTTTGATTCATCTTTGAGAAGGTTTTGGAGGCAACAGAAAGGCCTTCAAAATTGCAAGAGGGTTCACAGTTACAACAGCTGAGGATTTCTCGTTGTGATCATTCTTCCGGCAGTGCTTCATTGTCGGCACTCATTTCCGATCGATTTAGATATTTGAACCAATTAATATTTATATACGTCTTCGGAAATGCAACCATGATTTTCGCACCGTAATTCTGAAAATTTAATGGTCCGCGAAAAATCGGAGATTCATTAACTTGTTTCGTGTATTATCTTGTGAACAGCAAAGTTTCAATCCGAACCTAGAATTTTTTTACAAATCCATTTCAATTTTGTGCGAAGCAATAAGACGCAACGGAATTATACTGACGTCGGCTACATATATAATAGGTGACTAGAGTGATGTTCACTGAAGAAACCTTGATTTCGAAAATGTACAATAACCTACTCTTGAAAGTGATTTCTCCCCATATGAATAAAATATTTAACAAATAATAAATTCTGAAATGAGAAAAACTAACAGTGGCGGTCACCATAAGTAAAGGTGAGTCTGTTTGCGCGTTTATAAGCGTTTTAGCTCTAGTTTTAGTAATACGCTTAAATTGTAGTTAAAGTGAGTATCCATAGCGATTTGCAACAGTTTTAATAAACGAGCCCTCGAGTCTAAGTAATGATTCTTTTTTATTGAAATCTGGTAAACTGACAATTAAATTGGCTTTCAATCAGTACAATCAGATAGAAATAAAATTCAAGTTCCGCAGTTGATTTATTGTTTGCATCACATTTCATCGGCATCGTATAAAAATTCAGATACACTATCAGATTCACTTCCTGAATGCCTGTCATCAACACTGCGTGTCTTCCTTTGAATAATTTTCTGTCAACATGTGAAATGATTCTTTCAACAAGTTCCCAGCCGATTTCAGTGTCTAAGTTTTCAAACTCTATGTCAAGTCTCTGTTTACATACTCCAAAGTAGTGGTAGTAGAATATTGACGGGCTATAGAACCTTTCAAATACACCCATAACAACTCAATCGGTTGCAAATCTGAATATCGAAGGAGAGTTTAAAGCACTTTATGACCATACACGTTTGCTAGTTGTACAACTTCCAATTGTACATTATCTTAGATCCAATTTCGAAGCAGCTCTTTTGCTTCCGAGGCACTGATTCCTTCTTCAAACTGAATCCCTAGTTCTTCAAGCTTAGATGTAGCATCCCCTTTTCGCATTTTAGAACGAACTGGTGTTCCAACTGATCGTGTCTTATGATATCGCGTATTGTCTATAATAATCAGGGAAGGTTGATTCAGCTTACGCAGAAGAAAATCACCAAACTCTGCAACAAAATTCGAGCCATTAAAATTCTTATGGTAATCCCGTTTGCCCCCTTGCTGGTTTTTAGTGTAAGTCTCCACAATTCTCCAGGGATGTAGCCAAGGTTTTTATGCTTTTCGCAACGAGCAATTGCTGGGCAAAAACAATATCTCCTTCCTTTGTGGTTTTGAACAGGCTTCTCATATTGTTCGTCTGTTGGATTGTAAATTGAATAATTGTAGGTAAAATTATATTTATGAATGTATCTTTCATCTAGATAAAATTCTTGACGTCTTTCTTCCTGTAGTAATGATCGGATAGCTAAAAGCAGACGCAAGTATCTGTAGGGCTACATAATATATTTTTCATTAACGTCTGGCATTTTTCTCTTTATTCCGTGGCAAAGGCCTTCACGGATCAGATATCGACGAACATATCTAACTTAAAACAAATAATTTGCTGATCAAGGAACTGAAATCACTATCCCTGGAATTATCAATACGTTTCTGGCTTCTATTGCAGTTACTCGTTCGTTCAATAGCGTCTGTTCATGGATATAGTCTCGGATCATGTTTCTCACTAGATTATTATGCGCTATTACTGATTTTTTTATGAATAGGTTCCGCATTTACTATTAGGAAGTAAAATCAGTGCTGCTAACTAATGGTTGAAGTCCGAAAGAATTGATGTATCTGTCCAAACTTTCAATAAAGAAGACAAGGTACCTGTGGAACGCCGCATCAGCTCGGCAGTAGCTTGTTAAGGAAATGTTCAGACGACGTCGTGGCAGGGATATTATGACTACTATTGGTCGAGTATCACTAGACTAGAGACGCGTAGCTTAGTGGGGCGGCTCTCAAAATACCACAGTCAGGATCCGGTTGTCGAGGTCCCGGGTTCGATGTCGGAAAGGTCATAGATTGGTCTCTGCGGTGGGTATTCCATACTCGGATCGATTTCGGGGGATATCGCGGGGAAATTTTTCCCGTCCTTTTTGAGCCTGAGTTACAACTATTCCGAATTCGCCAAGTGTTTGGTACAGCCAGTCAGAAAGCAGTTAGAGCTCAATCATAGAAATTAGCGAGAAGTATTCAAAAAGCAATAGAGTTGCTGGAAGCTTCTACACAGGAGC
>JAAUYH010170203.1_pt1 | contig 13369 bp, 19 predicted proteins | sample 7278061 | NCBI WGS metagenome assembly JAAUYH01 (sample SAMN14350203, study PRJNA611818) | marine sediment metagenome | isolation source: surface marine sediment (0.6m) | place: French Polynesia: Moorea | collected 2018-08
GAAAATCTTGACGGTAGCGACGAATATCTCGATGAACCTTGGCTACGGCTTTCCCTGCTTTTTTCCTGTTATTGCTACCTTTTTTCTTCCTGCTTAAACGTCTTTTTTGATAAACTAGGACTAATATATCATTATTAGTTCTAATAATGATATATTAGTCCTAGTTACTAAATACAGGCGCCCCCTCATCAATGCAGCTATGCTGAAACGATTAAAGGAAATATGGAAAATCAAGATAAACCACATCTAGTTGGAAATCTTTTGCTTTTGATTGTTACCAATTTGCCGTATTGTTACTACACTAATTACTAATAATGGTAACGACATTGAATTATGATAATGCAATTGTCTTTGACTTGATAGATAAGACGATGTTCTTGGTTTACACGACGCGACCATAAACCAGACATATCAAACTTCAATGGTTCTGGCTTGCCAATACCTTCAAAAGGAGTTCTTTGGATATCTTTGATTAATTCATTAATTCGTTTGAGTATTTTCTTATCTATTTTTTGCCAATATAGATAGTCTTGCCAAGCATCATCTAAAAACATGATATCCATATTGGCTTTATTCTTCGATTAGGTCGCGCTGTTGATACTTACCTTCTTTCAATTGTTCCAAAGCTTTGTAGAGGCGTTGGGCATTCGCAGGGCTTTTGAGCAAGTACATTGTTTCTTCTAAGGCACTATAATCTTCGAGAGACATCATTACGACAGGACGTTCTGACTGACGGGTAATGATAATTGGTGCATGGTCATCACAAACTCGATTCATGATTGAAGCAAAGTTTTTTCGCGCTTGGGTATAGGTAATTGCGTCCATAATACTTAAGCAACAAATTATCAATAAGTAATGTATATATTGTACTGTTTACGTACTTAAACGGTTAATTATTTTAAATAAACCAACAAGCGATCGCTCGACGTAAACTTTATTCGATTACATTTATAATGAGCCAGATTAATTTGGATCGATAATTGTCCCAGAGCAAATTAGGGCTACTATAGTAAACGGTCGGTTCTAATAGGGAACAGCCATTAGAAGCAATGGGGAAAGTTTGGTGCAAATCCAACGCTGTCCCGCAACTGTGATGAGATGAGCTATTGGTAAATCTCTCAGTCAGGATGCCCGCCGATTTACAGTCAACAGGTAGGGGCAGTTCGCGAACTGCCCGTACATTAGTTTTTCAGTTTTTCACTGTTTGCTGAGGACTAATTCAATTTAAAAAATATATCTGCGAGGTACAGATGGTTATTGTTAATTCCTTTCCTGAATCAATTCTCAACTCACTTCAATTACCACCCTTACCCTATCAAAGACCCTTACTCGCGATCGGTCATGGTACGAGGAACGATCGAGGCAGACAAACTTTTCTTGACTTTGTCGAAACTTATCAACAATTAGACACATCACGCCCTGTTATTCCTTGCTTTTTAGAATTAACCGAGCCAACAATTCAACAGGGAGTAGAAGCTTGTGTAAAACAAGGCTATACCGAAATTACCGCCCTGCCAATTTTACTCTTTGCTGCCAGACATAATAAATTTGATGTTACCAACGAATTAGATCGATCGCGATCGCCCTATCCTCAGTTAAGCTTTAATTATGGTCGTCACTTTGGCATTACCCCTAAAATTATTGAATTGTGGCGCGATCGATTGGCAGAATTGGATAAGCCAGAATATAATCCTCGTAATATTTCCCGCACCGATACAGTACTCTTATTTGTAGGTAGAGGTTCGAGCGATCCCGATGCCAATGGCGATGTCTACAAACTAGCTAGAATTATGTGGGAAGGAAGTGGCTACAAGACAGTAGAAACCTGTTTTATCGGTATTACTCATCCTCGTTTAGAAGAAGGTTTTCGTCGTGGTTATTTATATCAACCAAAACGCATTATTGTCCTGCCCTATTTCTTGTTTACAGGGACTCTAATGGAAAAAATCTTTAATATCACTGTCCAACAACAAGAACAATATCCCGATATCGATTTTACTTGCTTGCCAGAAATGGGCATTGCTCCCCAACTATTACAGGTAATTAGAGCAAGGGAAATTGAGGCACAGTTAGGTAAAGTAGCCATGAACTGTGAAATGTGTAAGTTTCGTCTTGCAGCAGTAGATGGACAAAATGGACACGGACACCATCATCATCACGGACATCATCACCATCACGGTAATAGCGATCCCTATGCCAAGTTAGAAGATTATCACCAACGTATTTGGAACGCACCTTAATAAGAAATGATTACTCTAAGAGACTACGAAAAATCAGACACCGCGAGGTTGGTATTGCTTGCCAACAACAAGAATGTGTCGAAATATCTAGTTGATACGTTTCCCTATCCATACACTCAACAAGATGCTGATTGGTGGATTGAAACTGGGGCAAAAGTAAATAATGCAGTAAACAAAGTCATTCAATACAATGGCGATTTTGTCGGCAGTGTTGGCATCACCCCACAGACAGGTATGAAAAAACACGTAGCAGAGATTGGATATTGGATAGCTGAAGAGTATTGGGGACGAGGTATTACCACCGAAGCTTTAAGATTAATGACCGATTATGCGACTTCATACCTTAAATATAAAAAGTTGTTTGCACCTGTGTTTGAACCAAACAAAGCTTCAATGAGAGTGCTTGAAAAATGTGGTTATAAACTCGAAGGTATTTTGAAGTATGAAGTATTTAAAGACGGAAAATATTTTGACATATATCATTACGCTACTTATTGCTTTTGACATCCTTCTGTAAATAAAAGCTTCTTCTCTCACAAAAAGATAAAATTATTAAAAAATCTTAAGACTCATCTCAATGAATTTATTTTATTTCCTGGGAATTCTCCTTATATTACTAATAGTAGGTATTGCGCTTTATCTATTTACCGCTCGTCGTTATCAATCATCTGACTCGGTAGCCAATTCTTATGACGAATGGACGGAAGATGGTATTTTAGAATTTTACTGGGGGGAACACATTCACTTAGGTCATTATGGTTCACCGCCACAGCGAAAAGACTTTCTAACTGCCAAAATTGACTTTGTCCATGAAATGGTTAAATGGGGTGGCTTAGATAAATTATCCCCTGGTACTACCGTCTTAGACGTTGGCTGTGGCATTGGCGGAAGTAGCCGTATTTTAGCCAAAGATTACGGATTTGATGTTACAGGTGTTACTATTAGCCCGAACCAAGTTAAACGCGCCCGAGAGTTGACCCCTGAAGGAGTTGATGCCAAGTTTCAGGTAGATGATGCCATGAAACTTTCGTTTCCCGATGCTAGTTTTGATGTGGTTTGGTCGGTTGAAGCGGGCCCTCATATGCCAGATAAAGCTGTTTTTGCCAGAGAGTTATTGCGGGTAATAAAGCCTGGGGGTATATTGGTTGTAGCAGACTGGAATCAAAGAGACGATCGCGCCTTACCCCTTAATTTTTGGGAAAAACCAGTAATGTGGCAACTATTAGACCAGTGGTCACATCCTGAATTTTCTAGCATCGAAGGCTTTTCCGAACTTTTAGCAGAAACAGGACTAGTTGAAGGAGATGTAATCACGGCAGATTGGACACGAGAAACACTTCCTTCTTGGTTAGATACCATTTGGCAGGGAATAATTCGACCTCAGGGATGGTTGCGTTTTGGGCTGTCTGGTTTCATTAAATCGGTGAGAGAAGTCCCGACTATATTACTGATGCGATTGGCATTTGGTAATGGTCTCTGTCGATTTGGCATGTTCCGTGCAATTAGGGCTAATTCACTACCGCAATCTACAGAGACAGTTTCCCAAGAAACTGCTTCAGTTTAAATACTATTTAACTTTCTCGATCGGCGATCGCTTTTTGGTGGGAAATAAATTCCTTCAATACTAGGCGGTCGCCTTTTTCTATCTTCACAAGTTCCTCAAATTAATTGTTTACAACAGAATTATCAACTAAGAGAGTAAGGAAACAAATTTATTTGTATATTTTTATATTTTTGACTATGGCTATAGTTGTCTTTTCTCCTCTGCACCTCTGCTCCCCTGCTTTTTTAGTACACAATTAATTTTGCTACAAGCACTCATAAGAGGTATACTCAATGATTAATAAAATTCTCGTAGCAGTAGACCGTTCTGACAGAAATAAATTTGTCTTCGATTCAGCAGTATCTCTAGCCAAAACTACTAATGCAAATTTAATGCTGCTACACGTTTTATCCGAAGATGAATCAGGCTATCCCGTACTACCTACCTATGCTTACTATCCAATGTTAGATGAGGGTAGTTATGACGTATATCAGAAAAAATTAGCAGAGTATAAACAATGGGGACTTGATTTCTTACAAAACCTAACTGAAAAGGCAACAGAAATAGGAATAAACACCGAATCTACTCAATTAACTGGTAATCCAGGACGGACAATTTGTGAACTAGCGAGTACTTGGGAAGCAGATCTAATTTTAGTCGGCAGTCGAGGACTCAAAGGTATTAAAGAAATGTTTCTCGGCAGCGTCAGTAATTATGTGACTCACCATGCACCCTGTTCGGTTTTGATCGTGCGTACTGCGATCGATAATGAATCAAATTCAGATTCTCTCGCTTCTGAAGAAGAAGCATCTACTAACAAACATAGAGTAAAAAGACAATTTGCTCCCACCAATACTGACAAAGGTAAGTAAAATGTTTAACAAAATCTTAGTGGCAATCGACCGTTCGCCAGCTAATGAAGATGTGTTTAATGAAGCTTTAGCCATAGCCAAAGCTACCAAAGCCCATTTGATACTACTGCACGTTTTGTCGGGAGAAGAGGAAGGCAGCCCGATTATGTCTCTTTATCCAACAGTAGGCGACCATTATCTGCACCTCGATCCTCAAATCGGTCGTAGTGCTAATGAACTATATCACAAACAATGGAAAGCTTTTGAAGCCGAAGGACTGAAGATACTGCGTTATTTTGCTAAAGAAGCGATCGCAGCAGGAGTACAAACTGAATTTAGCCAAATCACCGGTCATCCTAGTTCAACTATCTGTGACTTTGCTCAATCTTGCCATGCGGATGTGATTTTTATGGGCAGACGGGGATATTCGGGCTGGAAAGAGATGTTTTTAGGCAGTGTCAGTAATTATGTAGTTCATCATGCTCCTTGCTCTGTATTACTAGTTCGGACTTCTAGTCAACCAAAGAGGCATTCTTCATCGGCAACTCTAGAATCGACGACTTGTCAATGAGTTTTGCTAAATTAGCTGTTAGAGTTAATAGCTATTAGCTTTCAATCATAGCCAACATCAGTCTGCCGTAAAAAATAGAAGGAATGTATGACAATTAAGCTTATTCCCCATCAACCCGATCGAATCGTTGGATTTAAGATAAATGGTAGGATTGAAGCTGAAGATATCGAGCGCGTAGTTAAATCGATCGAAAATAGACTAGAGCAGGAAGAAAAATTAAGGATCTATGCTGAGATCGACAACTGGTCGGGAATGTCTTTAGAGGCTTTTATTCAAGATCTTAAATTTAGCTTGCAACACTTCAATGATTTTGAAAAAGAAGCGATTGTTTCCGATAATCGATGGCTTGAAAGTCTAGCTGCATTAGGCAATACCTTGTTTTCTAGTATCGAAGTCAAGCATTTTATCTTTACCGAGCGAGAGCTAGCATTGAAATGGATAAGTAGTTAGGGGGAAGATATTTTAGTCAATATGTGTCACCAATCCCGTAGATATTATGACCTATGTGGCTCTGAAAATTTCTGGTTTTCCCAGTTATCGGGTCATTTTACTAACATTAAAGATTTCAACCATTCGATCGAGGACAAGGTTAAGCTCACAAGTTCTTCAAGTTATTAGCTTAGTCTGAAGGTACGAGCTAGTATCGGAGATTTTTCAATGAAAATAAAAGAAGCAAAAAAGAGCAAAATCAGTTTTCCTCTTGGTCTATATTTCCAACAATTAGTTTTCCCCGACACCTACGTTAAATTTATCAACCCCTTTAGCTTTTGGCGCAGGTATAGAATCAATCATTTAGAAACTTCTTGGGAATTCGATATAGTTCAACATTTAGAACGCTCTCATCAAACAGAATGGCAGCCAGTGCATTCCCAGCAAGATCTTGAATCTATCAAAAACCTGCTCCAAACTGGTACATATCGAGGTGTACCTTGGGAAAAGAAACCTCAAAATACAATTTTAATTTCTCAGCCGAGTTTAGAGCTCAAATATCGCGGTGTTACTTATCGTACTAATGGTATTGTAGCAATTAATGCTAATAAAGTTAAAATTGAGTCTGGCTCAGTTACTTCAAATAACTCAGAAAAAATTAATCCTGGATCTAATAATAGTTCTAATAATAGTAATATCTCCAAAACATCGAGTAACATTTAACAGCCCAAAAAAGCAAGTAATGCTTCAAGACTCGCGCTACCTAATGATTGTTCGTCATCAACTAATGGAAAAACTCCAAAAAACTTACCGCATGAATCTAAAGTGGGCTGCTATTCTATTTTCCTCACAAGTTCTTCAAGATTTTTGCTTAATCTAAAAATAGAAAAGATAAAAACTAATTTCCATACGTTTTTTACTTATCGAAGCATAAGGAGATTATTCGATGAACGGACAAGGTAAAACTTGGTGTCCAGCTATTGAATTAAACGAAACCAATGAAGATTTAATTCTCAAAGCAGAAGTTCCAGGGGTTGAAATCCACCATTTAAATATTAATGCTGAAACAGAGTCTATCTCGATTTCTGGAGTTCATGACCAACATAAATCGACAGCCGAAAAAGAACTAATTCCTTCTCAACTTCATTATGGGCAGGTTCAATGTAATGTTTCTTTACCATCAAAAATTAAAGTAGAAAAAGTTAGAGCCGAGCTTATTGATGGCGTTCTAACTATAACTATGCCTAAGATGAATGTTGCTGGTATGGCTAGCTTTTAATGGCTTTACCTCAAAAAGATTTTCTGACTAAATAATTAATTAAAAAAGGTAAAAACTATGAAAATTTTTACATGGTTACAAGACGCGGTTCAATCTATCTTAAAGGGAGTCTCTAGGATTTTTCAACCCACTGATGATGATTACCCTAAATCTGGAGTACAACCTTTTGAAGGTGAACCTTACAACGAGCGCGACTAATCTTCTTAAAATTTAATGATGAATATTCTCAGGACAAGCTAGTAGAAATAAAAATACTTTCTGCTGGCTTTTATCTGTAATTAGTGGCTTCTAGGGTAAAAGAGAAACAAAAAACATTTAGAACGATAATAAGAATAAAAAGTTTTAAAACCAAATTAAAAAAAGGAGCAAAATAATGACAAAACTATTAGAACAAAAATGCGTTCCCTGTAGTGGTAGTTCACCTCCAGCCACAGAAGAGGAAATTAAAACCTATAAAACTCAGATACCCGACTGGGATATTATTACCGAAAACGGCGAATTACATCTACGACGAGTTTATAAGTTCCCCGATTTTCAAACCGCCTTGGCTTTTACTAACTTGGTAGGGAAAGCAGCCGAAGAAGAAGGACATCATCCAGCTTTACTTACTGAATGGGGCCAAGTCACTGTCAATTGGTGGACTCATGCTATTAAGGGATTACATCAGAATGATTTTATTATGGCAGCTAAAACCGATCGCCTTGCCAGTTCTATGTAATAGCATCTTTGTCTCGATCGTTTTATTTATTCACTCTCACTAGAAACAACTACACTTTTAAGACTGCGACGATACATTTCTCCTAGATGAGCAATAACATCAATTAAAGTTAAACGGTAATCGCATAAATATTCGGGGTTCCGACCTTCCAATTTTAGCTGACGCGATAATTCGTCTACTAAGTCGATATGAATTTCTACAACTTTACCAATAGGAAGATTAATAAAAAAGGCTTGTTCTACAAATCGATCGATCCTCTGGTTAGTTTGATTTTCTTCGGTAAAATAATCGGTAAAGATCTTACAGTACATTGCTTTTAGTTCTTGCAGCAACTCTTCTCGTTCACCTGAAGAGAGATTTTCAAAAAACTGCTGAGAATTTCTTTGAGAGTAAATCCCTGTATAGCCCAATCTTTCTTTTAATTTGGAATTAAGACGGTTTTGCTTTGATTGAGGTCTATCTATTAGGTCTTTTTCTATAGCATCAGGCATCTATTTTCTACCTTAAACCACTAGTCCAGAAGTTAGTGGTAAAAATTCACAACATTTTTTTCTATACAAAATCAACGTGAGCGAGAATACGAATTTATATTCGTTATGTCTACAAAAAACAATGTGTTTTTTGAGAGTTCGGAAAAAATGGCGCGTTAGTTAACGAGAAAATCAGCATTTAAGCCTTCTTATAAGTGCTGAGTTTCTCAGTTTTAGGTTTCGTCGAATTTACGTAAAATCAACACAACCTTTTTTAAGGCTCAATACGCTCGATATCCACTTCCCAATTTCATTAATATTAATTATAGTTTTGAAACTTGAAGAAAGTGTGAAGAAATTAAACAAATGTTAATAAATTATTTTTTTTCAAAAAACGGCAACTAAACCGCGTTATTTATTCTAAAAACAAATCTAATGAGCAAGGATGTAATAGCTAACCTAGCGCAGCAGCTATCGCTCGCCAGCCGGTAAAAACGAATAAAATATTTATTTCTCGATTTTTCGATCGAAGTATTGACAAACAAAATAAAATTAGATACATTAAAAAACGTTGCGATAAAACCTATGACATCGCCAGTCCGTAAGCCCCCATCGTCTAGTGGCCTAGGACACCTCCCTTTCACGGAGGCGACAGGGATTCGAATTCCCTTGGGGGTATATCAAAAAAAAGTAAATAATATTAATAATGAACTCTTCCTTTGGCTAAAGTGAGAGTTCATTGGTATTTTCGGCACCTTATATAGCAATACCAACAAAAGTTAGGATATCTCAAGGCAAAGTAGCCCTTCGGGTTCGCCCTTCGGGTTCGCCAGTCGCTCATGGGGGAAACCCAAGGGGCTGTCACCTGAAGAGGGGCTGTGTGCGGAACCTGTGTCCGCACCTTGAAAGCCCCGTCTTGGTTCAGGTGCTTGAAAGCCCCGCCCAAGACCGCGCTGCCTCACCATTTGCTCCTCGGCGGAAAGCGGTAGGGCTGTTTCATTTGAAACTGAGGTACGGCTAATCCCCTTCATCGCGTGCAATCAGCTTGTTGAGAAACGCTCTTATATCAGGAAAAAACTGCTTGTCACAACAGTTTTTTTGCTGCCATACTCAACTATTGTGGTAAATGGAGCATTTTAGGGTAATCTAAGTTGTCATGACTCAATAAATTAATCCATGTTATAAAAGTAGCCTTTAACTTGCAAGTGTACAAGTGTAAAGGTGGCGTGAGGAATAAAAAATGAATCAGCAAAATCGAGAACGTTTCGATCTTAAGAATAACAAACAACTCAAAAACAAAAACAATAGTCAGTTTAAAAGAGAAAGCTGGTTTAAGTTAATTAATCGCAATAAATATGGTTATTTGACTGCTACAGTAACGATCTTGACTTTATTTATCAGAATTCTGAGTCCAGCAAAATTAGCATTAAGCCAGTCTTTAATCTATGATTCTTTAGAAAAGCAAAGTAATGAAACACTTATCTTAGCTCAAGAGGAAGGAGAAAGAGAACCTACAGAAGAATCCCCTGAAGCAGAAAGAGAACCTACAGAAGAATCTCCTGAAGCAGAAAGAGAACCTACAGAAGAATCCCCTGAAGCAGAAAGAGAAACTACAGAAGAATCCCCTGAAGCAGAAAGAGAACCTACAGAAGAATCTCCTGAAGCAGAAAGAGAACCTACAGAAGAATCCCCTGAAGCAGAAAGAGAATCTGAAGGAGAAGAAGAATCTTCTGAAGGAGAAAGAGAATCCGAAGGAGAATTATCATTTGAACAAGAAAAGAAAGCTTTAGAAGAGAATATTGATGAACATTTTGAGGAATGGAAATCTCGCAAAACTAGTGTTCAAATTTCTCATAGTTTTTCCGCAATTACAACAATTGTTTTGACAATTGTAATTACGCTTATAGGAACTGGACTATTTGTAATTCCTTCAGGAAGACTAGTAATTTTAATTCTTGGATTAATTGCCGTATTAATTCAATTGAATTCTAATATATTTTTATTACAAAAAAGTCTAGCAGGATATACGATTGTGGAAGAACAAGGTTCTTTTATTAAAGAGCAATTAGAGTATGTAAAAACAGAAAAAGAATTAATTGAACTTAAAGAATTATTCCGAGAATTATCCTTAGAAGCTTTAACTCTTGAATAAGCAAATTTAATCAACGGTTAGATCGGGCTCCGTCGTTTTACAGCGGAGTAATCTCTGACTTGTAATAGAAAAAAGACGTTATTGATAGCGTCTTTTTTTTAGTAACTATTGCTTATTAAGAGACCAATCATAGTCAAGATAAATAATTTTATATTGACCATTTTCAAGATACTGGCGTTCTTTAGGACTTAAATAATCACTTAAAAAGTTGAGTACTGCTTTTTCTTTTTGATTACCTGTAAACCCATCTTGAATATAATAATTATCGATCCAATCCTGACCATACCATTTAAAAATAGAAGAAAGATAAACTTTATTTTTTTGACGATCGAGCCGAAAACCTTGAGGACTACTAATAAACTTTTCCACCTGTTCGTCTAGTTGTTCGTCTAATTTTTCTGGTAAATAGGGTTCATTTCTTAGAGGAGGACAACTCATGGCAGCACAAACTAAAGCTGCATGAATTCTTGGCTCATTAAAATATTTTCTGATTGTATCGTGTTCGATATTATCTAAAGTTTTTGCACTACCAGCAACCTGAAATTTACGAAATTTCCAGACTCCAGGTATATCACGAATACTTTTTGTTAAAGGTTCTCGATCGAGAATTGATTGTAAGGTCAGAGCGTTATAAGCATTGATGAGAAAAGCTAATTGTTCTGACTCACTCCAAGATTTATAGGTATTAGAATCAACCTCGGCTAACGATTTATTAAAACGGTCTAATAATTCTCTGTTTTTTTTTAAGTTCGGAATAATTGACTAAGCCTCGATCGTTGACATAATTGGTAAGAATAAGAGCATAGTCTTGATAATTAAATGACTCGCTTTGAGCGATCGATATTTTAGGAGTTTGTTGCTCTTTTTCAATAGCTCGAGTAAAAAAGCCAAGATTAGAACAGCCTTCTAAAGCTACTATGGCTAGAAATAAAGTTACATAAATAATAGTTTTATTCATGACCCATAAAATGTAATTTTACTGTTTTGTCGCTAGCTCTCAGTCAACTCGTTTTATCTATTCGAGAGAAAAGCTGATAGCTAAAAGCTATTTCGCTCGCTTTAATTCAAACCGATCGAAATGAATATTAGTTGAGAATAAGTTGAGAAAATTACTAATAAAAAAAGTAATTAAGAAAACTTTTGCTCGTTCAGCCTTACTTTATATTGATAAAATTAAATAACATAACTTTACGTAGGAGTAGGCAAGGAGTGACAGTTAAACCAGATTGGCTGCGGGTAAAAGCACCTCAATGGCAGCGTGTTGGTAGTGTTAAAGAAATTCTCAGAGATTTAAAGTTAAATACTGTTTGTGAAGAAGCTTCTTGCCCTAATATTGGTGAATGTTTTAACGTGGGGACGGCAACTTTTCTAATTATGGGTCCTGCTTGTACTCGTGCTTGTCCTTATTGTGATATAGATTTTGAAAAAAAACCTCAAGCTTTAGATCCCAGTGAGCCTCTACGATTAGCTGAAGCAGTTCGCCGTCTACAACTCAACCATGTCGTTATTACCTCTGTTAATCGCGATGATTTACCCGATGGTGGTGGTAGTCAATTTGTGCGCTGTATTGAAGAAGTACGTAAAGTATCTCCTAATACTACTATTGAAATTTTAATACCAGATTTATGTGGTAATTGGTCGGCACTAGCAAAAATTTTGCAAGCTAAACCAGAAGTTCTCAATCACAACACAGAAACTATACCGAGATTGTATAAGCGGGTACGTCCTCAAGGCAATTATGCTCGATCGCTTTCGTTACTCCGTCGTACAAAAGAATTAGCTCCTTGGGTCTACACTAAATCAGGAATTATGGTAGGACTAGGGGAAACAGATTCAGAAGTACGGGCGGTAATGGAAGATTTACGTCAGGTAGACTGCGATATTCTGACTATCGGGCAATATCTTCAACCCTCAGCCAAACATTTAGGCGTTCGAGAATTTGTTACTCCAAAAAGATTTGCAGCTTGGCAAAAATTTGGCGAGTCTATTGGCTTTCTGCAAGTTGTTTCTAGTCCTTTAACTCGCAGTTCTTACCATGCAGAACAAGTTAGGCAATTGATGAAGTTACATCCTCGTTAAATTAGCGAATATATTTCGGAGACGAGGTTGTAGCATTGTAGTATATCTCAACCAAGAGTATCGGCTATGGACAACCAAGATTTACTCAACGAACAAATCTATGACCGCACCAGAGCTTCTGAGTTAATGGGACAACGAGCTAAAGCTTTATAAGAATAATTTAGAGATGCGCTGGGAAAATATGTATAATCGGGGCTATTTCGTCCCCAATGAGTTGTTTTTTGTGCGTAACAATAATCCGACTCCCCGAATCGCTCCTGCTAACTACAAATTAGCAATTTGGGGGGATGGAGTTTCCAATCCTCGCTCTTTCACTTATGATGAACTTCTTAGTCTGCCTTCAATTTCGGTAATCAAAGCGATTGAATGTGCTGGTAATGGTCGAAGTTTTTATCAAACTGCTTATGGTCGAGAAGCTAGTGGCACTCAATGGAAGTTGGGTGGTATTGGCGTGGCAGAATGGACTGGCGTTCCTCTGGGGGAAGTTTTATCAAGAGCAGGAGTAAAGTCTACTGCTAAGGATGTCATGCTCATTAGTGTAGACGAAAAGAAAGTACAACGTCCTATTCCCATTGAAAAGGCCTTAGCTGAAGATACTCTGCTTGTCTATGCCATGAATGGAGATATTCTGCCACCAGACCATGGTTTTCCCATTAGAGCTTTAGTTCCTGGCTGGGTTGGCATTGCTAATATTAAATGGGTTGGCAGTATTCAAATCTCAACTAAACCGCTGTTTTCGCTCTACAACACGGAAAAATATGTTTTGATTGGGGAGGATTATCCAGTAGCAGAAGAATTACAACAAGCTGGAGTGCTAGGAGAAATCACCACTGAGCAAAAACCCAAGAGTGCTTTTGAACTTCCCTGGGAGGGAGAAATAGCTTCAGGAAAGCGTCTTTTACGTGGACGTTCGTGGTCGGCTCAAGGAAAAATTAGCGGGACTTTGACAATTTTACCTATCAAAAAGGGGTGAAAGCCTTGCCAGACGCCGAATTTACCTCGAAGAGGTAAATTCGCCTGAAACCCAGATATATTAA